>Ga0315281_10003419_pt1 | contig 23230 bp, 16 predicted proteins | sample YL17G07_0_MG_FD_204540 | JGI IMG/M metagenome (GOLD analysis project Ga0315281, IMG submission 204540) | Sediment microbial communities from Yellowstone Lake, YNP, Wyoming, USA - YL17G07_0 | ecosystem: Environmental > Aquatic > Freshwater > Lake > Sediment | place: USA: Wyoming | collected... | reverse complement strand
TTACGACGTGCTCCGGCTTGCCGGAGAAGTTTTTTCTCAAATCCGGATCCTGCGTCGCGACCCCGACCGGGCAGTTGTTCAGGTGGCATTTTCGCATCATAATGCAACCGGCCGAGACCAGTCCCGATGTGGCGGCTCCCCATTCCTCCGCTCCGAGCAGGGCGGCTATCATCGCGTCGCGTCCGGTTATTAGGCGGCCGTCCGTTTGAACCACTATTCTGCTCCTGAGGTTGTTTCTCATTAGAACTTGGTGCGTTTCCGCAAGCCCGAGTTCCCAAGGCAACCCGGCGTGCTTGATGGAACTTAACGGGGACGCGCCCGTACCGCCGTCGTGCCCGGATATTAGCACCGCCTCCGCGTGCCCCTTGGCAACGCCGGCCGCGATGGTGCCGACTCCGGCCTCCGACACGAGTTTTACGTTGATTCTTGCTTTGTTGTTTGCGTTTTTTAGGTCAAATATCAACTGCGCAAGGTCCTCGATTGAATATATGTCATGGTGGGGCGGCGGGGAAATAAGCCCCACACCCGGAGTCGAATGCCGAAGTCTCGCTATATTTTTATCCACCTTTAGACCTGGTAGCTGGCCGCCTTCGCCCGGTTTGGCTCCCTGCGCCATCTTTATTTGAATCTCATCCGCGTTCACAAGATAGTTGGAGGTCACGCCGAACCTACCGGACGCCACCTGCTTTATAGCCGAGCGTGGAAAATCGCCGTTGGGCCGGACTTTGTACCTTTCGGCGTCCTCGCCCCCCTCCCCCGTGTTGCTTTTCGCGCCGATTCTGTTCATGGCTATGGCAATCGTCTCGTGGGCCTCTTTGCTTATGGAGCCAAGCGACATCGCGCCGTTAAAGAAGCGTTTGACTATTTTTTCTACAGGCTCCACCTCTTCCAGCGGAACCGGGGATGTGTTGGTAAATTCAAGCAAGCCCCGAAGCGTGTTTAAACCGGAGTCGCTGTTCACCTGCTTTGAGAACTGCTTGAAAACCGAATAATCGTTTTTCCTTACGGCGCTTTGAAGAAGTTGCACGGTTTCAGGGTTGAACGTGTGCTTCTCCCCCCTTGCTCTCCAGTAGTAATCGCCGCCCGAATCAAGCTCCACCCCGTCTTGGGATATTTTAGGATATGCGGACTGATGCCGAATAAGCGTCTCTTTTTCCAGAGTTTCAAGGCCGATGCCCCCTATCCTGGACGGTGTTTTTGTGAAATATCTGTCGACTAGCTCGTCGCCAAGCCCCACGGCCTCGAATATCTGGGCGCCAATATACGATTGAATGGTGGATATTCCCATTTTGGCTATCGTTTTCAACAGGCCCTTGTCGATGGCCTTGATGAAGTTATTTCGACCTTTTTCCTCTGTTGTCTTCGGGTCGAGCATTTTTCTGCCAACCAGGTCCGCGATAGACTCAAATGCGAGGTACGGGTTTATTCCCGAGGCGCCGAACCCCAAAAGAAGGGCAAAGTGGTGCACCTCGCGTGCCTCCCCGGTTTCCACGACGATGCCGCATTTGGCCCTTTTCCCTTCGCGGATGAGATGGTGATGAACGGCCGAAACGGCAAGTAGCGACGGGATGGGCGCGTTCTTTTCGTCGACGCCCCTGTCGCTTAAAATAATTATGTTTTTCCCGCTTGAGACGGCGTCTCCCGCCAGCGCGCATATCTTGTCCAGCGCGTTTTTCATGCCATTTCCGCCCTCATCAACGGCCGGGAAAAGGGTGGAAATCGCCACCGAACCGAAGCCGGGTTGATTGAGGCTCCGCAACTTTCCAAGCTCCTCGTTCGTCAAAACGGGGTTTGGCAGTTCTATGACCCGGCAATGCTCTTTCGCCTCGGAAAGAATCTGTCCCTGCGCCCCGATAAAGGAGACAAGCGACATTACCGACTCCTCCCTAATGGAGTCTATCGGCGGGTTGGTTACCTGCGCGAACAACTGGTAGAAATAGTTGAACAGCAATTGGGGTCTGTCCGAAAGCACCGCCAGCGGCGTGTCGCTTCCCATGGATCCGATAGGCTCCTCCCCGTTGTCGGCAATGGGGGCGAGTATCAGCTTTAAATCCTCGAACGTGTAGCCGAAAGTAGCCTGCCTTCTCGCCAGAGTGGAAAAGTCATGGTTGGTCGTTGACTTTGAGGCCGGGATGTCGGAAAGTTCCAATTTCCCGTCCTTAAGCCATTGTGCGTATGGTTTTGCGGCGGCTATCTTCTCTTTAATCTCCTCGTCCGGAATAATCCTGCCCTCTTCCAGGCTGGCGACGAACATCCTGCCCGGTTGGAGTCTGCCCTTGAGCTTTATGCTTTCGGGCGGGAAGTCCAGCACTCCCGCCTCGGAGCTCATTACAAGCGTACCGTCGTGGGTGAGGAAATAGCGCGAGGGGCGCAGTCCGTTCCTGTCCAAGGTTGCGCCGATTATCTTCCCGTCGGTGAACGCTATGGAGGCGGGGCCGTCCCACGGCTCGGTGAGCGTGGCGTGAAACTCGTAAAATGCCTTTTTGGAGGAGCTCATCTCCTTGTCGCTTGCCCACGCCTCTGGTATCAGCATCATCATGACGTGTGGCAGGGATCGACCGTTAAGGACGAGAAGCTCCACCACGTTATCCAATATCGCCGAGTCGGACTGTCCGTCGTCAATGATAGGCCGCAACATGTCCAAATCTTCTTTCGTGAAGAGATCCGGCACAAAGAGCGCCTCCCTAGCCCTCATCCAATTTATGTTCCCCCTGAGGGTGTTTATTTCCCCGTTGTGGGCTATGTAGCGGAACGGATGGGCGAGCGGCCATGACGGCATAACGTTCGTAGAAAACCGGCTGTGCACCAACGCCAGCGCGGATTTCAGGCTTTCGTCGCTAAGATCCGGAAAATATGCGGACAATTGCAAGGCGGTGAGCATTCCCTTATACGAAACCGTACTGCTCGAAAGCGACACTATGTAATAGATTCCCGCGTCGTCCGCGCCGCTTTCCTTTACCCGTTTCTTGGCGTAGTTTCGTATCACATAAAGTTTTCGTTCGAAGGCGGCTTGATCCGGGGTGTTCTTTCCCTGCTTAAGGAACACTTGGGATATGTGCGGCTCGGCCTTAAATGCGGACATTCCCAGAATCGAGTGGTTCGTAGGAACGTTCCGCCAGCCAAGAATCTCCTGCCCCAGCTCTTCGGCGCACTCCTTGAAGATAATCATGATTTTCTCGCGAGCCGCGTCGTCCTTCGGTAGGAACACCGTGCCCACGCCGTAGTTGCCTTCTTTTGGAAGTGACACGCCCAGCTTGGAGCATTCCTTCCTAAAGAACTCGTCGGGCATTTGAACCGTGATTCCCGCGCCGTCGCCGGAGTTTTTTTCAGCGCCTACAGCCCCCCTGTGTTCTAGGTTTTCGAGTATCTGGACGCCTTTTCTAACGATGTCGTGGGATTTCTTGCCGTTTAGGTTGGCGACGAACCCCACTCCGCACGCGTCATGCTCGAACGAAGGGTCGTACAAACCCTCTTTTTCATGTCTAACGATTTCTTCCATGTACCCCAAATATCCACAACTTGTTAAGCATGTTCGCCGTGTCGACCCCTCCGCTGTCGGGAGCCGAATCAGGCACCAATCCAAAACCGAATTACTTTATCAGAGCATTCCGCTTTTTGAGAAGGAAAATCTTTCCCTTCCAAGGTGACAAATGGCATTTAACTTTATTGCAGGCCGTTTTTGCCGGACAATGTAAGGATGAAACGTCGAGTGATCAAATCTCAAAACCAAAGGGACGCCGGATTAATCGATTTTGTCACCGAACAAAAAGAGGGGTTGTGCAAGCTCATGAAAAAAACCGGGTCAAAAAAAACGTCCGCCGAACATGTGCACGATATTAGGGTGGCCGTCAGGAGGCTGAGGGTGGCATTGTGGTTAGCCAAGCGCGAATCAGAAACCCCCAGATTTCGCTCGCTGTCAGGGGCGTTGCGGGACACAGGAAAAGTCTTGGGAAAACTCCGCCAACTCGACGTGGCCATTGGCGACGCAAAATCGTACCTGTTGCCCGTTTCCGATTTGAAAGCCCGACAAAAAAAGGTGCGCCACGAAGTCGCGCTAGCGTTAACCCCTCAGCTTGGCGATTTTCTGGAAAAAGAGTTGGGACGGTTTCTCAGCCATCTTCGTAGACAGGGCGGAACTAAGGGCCGCAAAGGTGCGTCGGAACTGCACGACCTCGCCCACGCCCAAAGGGGGCGTGTGCCTGTCGCGAAGGAAGAGTTCCACCAATTTAGGATTTTTATAAAAAAAGTCCGATATGCCATAGAGGCGTTCGGCTATCCGCCCGGCCCGGTAAAAGTGCTCCATGACCGACTCGGAAAAGCGCACGACCTCGAGGTTCTTCAACAACTGGTCGGAAAAAACAACGCGATCAAGCGCGACGAGGACCGATATTTAAGGCGGGCGGCAAAATTGGCGAAGCCGGTTCTGCGGTTTGCCTGCGAACGTCTGGTCGCCGCCGCGGAGAGGCTTCCTTGATTAACACGATCCAGCATTTGAATATCTCCTTGTAATTTGGTAACATTCGGATGTTAGCTTGGTTTTATGCGGCTTCAACCACGCCAGCTTGGCGGCGTTGTTCGAATGCCGGGGTTCAAAATAAATAGGAGTTCGTAATGAAATTAAAAAAGTTGTTGTTTTTGGCTGTTGTTCTTTCGGCCTCGATTTATTTGGCGGCTTGCGCCAGCTCCGAGCCCAAAAAGGAAACCGTAGCGCCGCCCCCGGCCGAGGCGGTTCAACCCAGCCCGGAAGAAACTGCCAAGCAAGAAGAGATTGAACGCGAAAAACTCCGCCAAGAAGAGATGGACAGGCAGGAAAAGCTTAGGAAAGACGAAGAGGAAAGACATCTGACAGAGGCCGCTTCAAACACGTTCATCGAGAACCTTGAAAAGGTGTACTTCGACTTCAACAAATCAGACATTAGAAAGGAATCCCGCGACGTTCTCACAAAAAACGCCGCGATTATAAAGGATCACAACTCCGTCAAAGTCGTCGTCGAGGGGCATTGCGACGAGCGCGGCACCGCCGAGTACAACCTTGCGCTTGGCGAGCGAAGGGCTTTTTCTGTGAAAAAATACCTCGTGTCCGTCGGCGTGGGGGAAACCAATCTGTACACCATAAGCTACGGGGAGGAAAAACCAGCCGATCCCGAGCACAACAAGGAAGCATGGGCGAAAAACCGCAGGGCGCAGTTCAGCAAAGAAGAATAGGCATCATTCAAAAGCCTCACTTTGCAAGCATGAAATTTCTGGCGACGACACTTCTGGCCTCCTTGCTTGTGGGCTCATGCGCCTCCAAACAGGACGTGGGTAGCCTAGAAAAAAGATTTGATGCGATGGAGCAACAAAACTCCGCGACAAGCGATGAAATAAGAAAAAATCAGGCGCGAATTGAGGCGACCATAGTCGAGATTAGGACAAACGTCCTGGCCGAAATTGAGAACAAGCAAAAGCGACTCGATGAAAATCAGGCCACTATTTTGAGAAACAGCGCCGACGATAGAGAGGACCACCACGTCATCTCAAACCGCATCAACAAGGTGAACGGAAGCCTAGATGAGACGATTCATCACCTAAAGCTGGAGGAGGAAAGCCTCAAAAAGGTGGAGCTGGAATTGCGCGACACGCACAATTCCATGATGGAATCGTTTATGACAAATGGCCAGAAAATTGAATCTCTACAAAAACAGCTTAACGAGCTTTTCGGAGCCATAACCGCCCAGATAGAGGAGCTTAAACAAGCAACCGCCAAGGCGCCCGAAGGAAAGAAAAAGAAAGAAAAAGCCAAACCAGCCAAAGACACCGACACGGAATCTAAGGAAGACTCGCCAAAAACAACCGGCGCCACCAAGTCCTCCCAACAGGCAAAGAAAGGGTCGAGTTCCCCGGAAGCGCTTTACAACTCCGCCTACGACGATTTTCTTAAGGGCAAATTTTCCCAGGCCCAGTCTAAATTTTCTGAGTTCGTAAAACGTTACCCCGACAGCGAACTAAGCTATAATTCGCAATATTGGATTGGGGAGGCGTTGGCCAACCAGGACAAGTTAAAGGAAGCGGTCGAGGCATTTAACCTCACCGCGGCCAACTATCCTAAATCCACCAAGGCGCCTGCCGCTTTATTGCGTGCTGGCGAGATTTTGGAAAAAACAGGGACGCCAGAAGATGTGCGCGCAATTTTGACAAAAATACATGATAATTATCCGGCTTCTTACGAAGCGGTTATGGCGGACGAGAAATTAAAGAAGTTAAAAGAACAAAGTAAACAGGAGTGAGTAAGTAATGCTTCAAATATTAAGAGATAGGGCTTCGGGCCTACTGGTTAAGAGCGTGTTGTGGGCTTTGGTTATCGCGTTTGTGGGGACGATATTCCTTGTGTGGGGGTACGGCTCGGACAAGCGAGAGGCCCCGGTGGCCCAGGTGGCTGGAACGCCCATCACCCAGGCTGAATACAGGCGATACTACGAGTCCATGGTGCAGAACCTGCGCCAGATGCTAGGCGGCCAGCAGTTTTCAAGCGATATGATAAAGCAGTTCAACGTGGAAAAATCCGCGATGGATTCAGCGATTATGGAACATCTTGTCGTCCTTGCGGCCCAGGACGCGGGAGTGCTGGTGTCAGACGACGAGCTGAGATACAGCCTTGAGAACAACAAAGATTTCCAAAGGGACGGCAAGTTCGACAAAGAGGTCTTCGTCGGCGTGCTTAGGGCCAACAAAATCGCCCCCCGGGAATTCGAAAAGCTAATGCGAAGAGAGCTATTGGCGAAGAAGATGACCCGACTTATCGCCGATACCGTGCCGGTGACGGAACAGGAAATAAGGGACGCCTTTATAACCAACAACGAGCAGTTGAAAATTCGGTTTGTTCCGGTGACGCGCGCTGCCGTTGCGTCAAAGGTGAAAATCGACGACAAGGCCCTGGAGGACTACCTCAAAAAAACCGCCTTCCGCTTTATGCTTCCCGAGCAGAGAAAAGTTGAGCGCATAACGGCGCACCCTGAGGATTTTCGGTCAGAGAAAACCGTCACAGACTCGGTTGTAGAGCTTTTCTACAAGGGGCACAAGAATGAATTCGTCCGAAAGGACGACGAGGTTCGCGCAAGGCACATCCTTATTGAAACCCCCAAAAATCCGACCCCAAAAGCAATGGCCGAAGCGGCCCAAAACGCCCTTTCTATTTTGGACAAATTGAAGAAAGGCGCCGATTTTGCCGAGACGGCCAAAAAATATTCCAACGACCCAGGAACCGCAAAATTAGGGGGAGATTTGGGCTTTTTCCAGCGCGGAAGGATGGTGCCAGAGTTCGACAAGGCGGCCTTTGAGCTTCCCGTGGGAAAGTTAAGCGATCTGGTGAAATCCAACTACGGCTGGCACATAATAAAGGTCGAGGAAAAGCACGCCGCCGGCCCTATGAAATACGAGGAAGTGGCCAAAACGATTAAAGACACTCTCGTCAACAACTTAGCGAAGCTTGAGGCCCAACGTCGCATATCGCTGGTTCTTGCGGATAAATCCGGCAAGCCGTTGGCTGATATCGCCAAGGCGCAAGGCTTGAATGCCGGCGCGTACACTGTTCGCTCTGGCGAGCAAGTAGAAAAGCTTAAAGGTTCCGAGCCGCTGGTAAAGCGGATATTTGAGTTGAAAAAAGGCGAGACCGCCGGCCCGCTTGAGGCGTCGGGAGCAATTCATATTATCCACCTAGTGGACATAATCCCGCCGCACCAGCCACAACTTTCCGAGGTTAGGAAGGACGTGGAAGACGCTTTTAGAAAAGATGAAGAATCTAGGCTGGCCGGAGAGATGGCCGACAAAATCCTGAAGGAAACAAAAGCCGGAGCAGATTTAAAAACAGCCTCGAAGGAAATTGGAGCGCAACCGAAGGAAAGTGATTTGCTTAAAAGACACGACAATAAAATTGAGGGTGTTGCCCAGGCCAGCCCGCTAATCGAGGCCGCGTTCGCGCTTAAACCAGGGGCGTTTGACAAGGTGCAAGTCGGCGACGATTGGTACGTCATTACCGCGGCGGAAAAGAAACCGGCCGACATGGCGACGCTGGATAAGGAGCGCCAAAAACTAAGGGACAATATTTTCTCGGACAAGGGCAAGGCCGCCGTGCGTGATTGGCAGGCTGCGCTCAGGAAAGACGCGGAAAAACGGGGAATACTAAAGATAGAAAAGAAGTTTGACCAGGCATCCTAACTTGTTTTTTCGTCCGTATAACGGGCTTGTGGCAAAAGAAAGGGCCGCATTATGGAACAGTCGCTAAACGATTATTTGCGCACAAACTTCAAGGATAGGTTGCGCGCAAAGGATCCCGTCAACTTGGAGGTGTTTTTGCATCTCCCCCACTTCCCAGATGTGTTCGGGAACGACGAGAGACTCTTCCAAGCGCTTTCCACCCTATCCTCTCCCGACGGCGCGGCATACCTTAAACTTAGGGTTTTAAAACCGGGAGAGATGGTAATTAAAAAAGGCGAATACGGCAACTGCATTTATTGGCTGATTGAGGGCCAGATGGAGGTCGTAAAGATATTGGGCGGAAAACCGGTCATCGTTGCGCGGTACAAGGACGTCGGCCAATGCTTCGGCGAGCTTTCCACAATCAATAACACCCCTAGGACGGCGGACGTAAGGGCAACAAACTCCGGCGCCACCCTACTAGAGGTCAATTGGTCTATAACGTCCGTTTGCAGGGAGCTGGACGCAAATTTCCACAAGTTCCTCTCCAAGGCGGCCTGCGAAAAACTGGACGACAGCTACAAGGCTTTCGACCTAACGCTGGAAATCATTCGTGAGTCAAAAGGTTTTGACAACCGACTAAAAACCGAAAGGAACCCCAACCCGGAATTTCCGGACAGAAGCCGAGAATGAAAATTTCGACCATAACAGTCGGCCCAATAGACGAAAACTGCTACATCGTATATTGTGACAAGCATAAGACCGCGATAATAGTTGATCCTGGCGACAGTTCGGCAAAAATAATTCGGCATATCGACGAGGCCGGGTTAAAACCAGGCATGATAATAACCACCCACTGCCACGCCGACCACACCGGAGCCGTGGCAAAGCTCACGGAGTATTACGAGATACCGTTCTTTTGTCACGCTGACGACGAATGGATGCTGGACAACCTTGAACAAAAAGAGGCGGCCAGATACCTCGGGCTTGCGGTTCCCCCAAAAAACGACGATGCACTGACCGACGGCGAGCTGGTGGATCTATGCGACGATTATTCCCTAAAAGTCGTACACACGCCGGGGCATACTCCCGGCGGGATATGCTTGTTGGGTCACGGAATCCTGATTGTCGGCGACACTCTGTTCAAAACGTCCATAGGAAGATCGGATTTGACCGGCGGCAACCATGCACTGCTTTTAAAATCGATAAGAGAGCGCCTTTTAACCCTCCCGGACGACACTGTGGTGTATCCAGGCCACGGAGAACCCACTACGATAGGTTACGAAAAGGAGCACAACCCCTTCCTGAGGCAAACCGAAGGGTACAGCTAATGAACCAGCTTTTGGACGAGTGGCTTTCACATCTTGCGGTGGAACGCAATCTGTCCGAAAACACGATAAAGGCGTATCATAGCGACCTCGAATCCTTTATAAGTTTTTTCAAAATTCGAGACTCTGCCTCGCTTGGGTCGGTCAAGCCTTCCGGGGTCGTGGAGTATTTCAGGCAGTTGATGGCAAAAAAAATCTCGGCCAGATCCCGCGCCCGTAAACTTTCCGCGATAAGGGCGTTCTACCGATATTGCGTCGCGGAGAAAAAAGCCGACGCAAATCCGGTTGAAAACATGGAGACACCCTCCTCCGCAAAATATCTCCCTCGAACGCTCAACCCAGGACAGGTCGATCTTTTGCTACAAACACCGGACGTCAAAACTCCAGCCGGGGCGAGGGATTCTGCGATGTTGGAGCTTTTGTATTCCACCGGCCTCAGGGTGTCGGAGTTGGTAAACGTGAAAACCGGAAGCGTCAATATGACGGCCGGCTACATAATAACGATGGGAAAAGGCTCCAAGGAACGACTTATTCCGTTGGGGGAACGCGCTATGGACAAAATAAAGGAATACCTAAAAGCAAGACCGACTTTCGCAAAAAAGTCGAACCCGCCCGAGCTCTTCCTCACCAGGCTTGGAAAACCGATGACCCGGCAAATGTTCTGGCTGACGATAAAAAAATACGCGCTTAATGCCGGCATGAGCGGGAAAATATCTCCGCACGCGCTCAGGCATTCGTTCGCAACCCACATGTTGGAAAACGGCGCGGACTTAAGGGCGGTACAGATGATGCTTGGACATTCGAGCATAACCACCACGCAGATATACACCCACGTCAATCGCGCGCGACTTTCCCAGATACACTCCAAAAGCCATCCGAGAGGATAGCAATGGAAGGAGCGACGTTATATTTAGTTGTTCTCATGTTTGTGGCCGCGCTAATCATATCAGCGGCCCTTTTCTACTATGTCTACACAACGAGGAGGCCGGGGAAGAAAAAAACCTCCGGGCGCAAAACCGCAACCCGGCCCAAACAGGTTTCGCTGAAACCCCAACATCCGGCTACGCAGACAAAAAGCGCAAAACCCGGAGCCTTGGTTTTGCCGCCGTTTGCTCCGCGCAACAGGGACACCTTAAAAATAATCGCGGAGGAGCGGCCCGACGTCATTGTAAAAATTGTCCGAAAATGGCTTCGCGAGGGGAGTAAATAGCCCCCGTTACTTGTGACTTCCGCCGATCTCGTCGACAATTTTTTTAAATTGTTGGTTGTCAGGCTCCACGGAAAGAGCTATCCTTGCCGTGTGCAAAGCTGAGCGATTGGCTCCGGATAATCGATAGAAGTTCGCCAGATTTACAAGGTATCGGACGTTTCCCGGAATGGCTCGCCCCGTAATAAAACGTTTTGACCATCCCGGTTTGCCTTCCATACGCTCAATCTTTTGGGATGCGACGTAAGCAAGCACAAATTTACCCTGCCACCCCGGTTTCCTCATCTCGTACAAGACGACACCGTAACTGTTGAGCGTTTCCGGACCGTCTGGCCGTTGCCTAATAATTTCTGCGAGTATTTTTTCCGCTTCGGCGTAATTGCCCCGCCTTATACAAATAGTGGCGAGATTGTACATGGCCCGGTATTGAACTTTCGGATTGCGGAGTATTTTATTGAATGCTTTTTCGGCGTCATCAAACCTCCCTGTGAACAAATACCTCTCCCCGAGCGTGGCCAACGTCAACGGCTTATTATCATTATTTTTTGTCGCCGAAATCATAAGCCGCTCCGCCTCGACCCACATGCCACGCTCGTTTAACATTATTGCAAAGTTGGAAACCGCGGCGTCCGACCTTAACGGATCCGCGTCAATGGCCGAAGCCCAAAGCGAGTTTTCGGCGTGCCAAACCCTGTTTCTTGCCGCCGTCATGGTAAAAAAGGCAAAAGCCGCCAGGCCAAAGAAAACCGCGAGCCTCCTTTTATTTTCTCCTTCTGTTCTTATAAATGACAATGTCACAAAAAACGAAAGCATGGCGGAAGGAATGTAAACATACCGCTCCGCCATCAGGGTGCCGGCCGGAATTATGTTCAAGTTTGGGGACAACACCGCAAAAAACCACAGGAACGAAAACGCCGCATCGGGTCTTTTTCGCAAATATAAAAGCGCCGCCACAAGAGCCGATGCGATACCCGTCGCCGATGCCAAAAGAGAAAAAGAATACGGTCTAACGGCCTGTTCCACCTCGTGTATCGGAACCAACGGCCAAGGAAAGACCATCAACTTGAAATACTGCGCCACTACGCCCCCCATAGTGACAAGATTTCCGAAAAAGTCCGGGTTAATAGCGGATCCACCCGTCCGAGAAAGTACACCAAGGACGCTAAACCGCAGTAAAAGAAAGCCGAAGAGAATCGCGAAATATGGCCCCCATGTTAACTTGGGTCGAATTATCTCGAACATTCCGCCCAAACGTGACGCCACAGAGTCTTTCTTATCCCACCCCAACGTCATGTCGTAAAGTATTATGACGATTGGCGTGACCGCCGCCGTCTCGGATGAAAACAATCCGAGCGAAAACAGGGCGAGCGAACCGGCGTAATATTTCTTCCCAAATCCGCGTCTTAGAGCCACATAACAGGCGAAGGCGGACAACCATAGGAAATCGCCCAAAATGTCGAAACTGGCGGTCATGTTGGTGACCCTGTCCGTGTGAAGCGGGTGTAGCGCGAACAACAACGCCCCCCAAAACGCCCCCTGGCGACTTCCGAAAAGCAGGACTAAAAGCGCGTAAAGAGTGCATACGGTTAGGGCGTTCAACGTTTTCCCGACAAGATGGTATCCGACGGGATTGGCTCCGCTGAAATGGTATGTGGCGGCGTACAACACCGTCCGCAAAGGGCGGTAGAGGTTTTGCATTCCCTCTAAAAAGAACGCCGGCGAGTCCTTTAACTCCCTTATTTCCGCATTGTTAACTATGAATATTTCGTCGTCCCAAACGAACGGGTTGCCGAAGGAATTAAAATACACGAGCATGGATAATAAAAGGAGGATCGCGACGTTTAAAAGATTATTCTTCACGCGCAAACATCTTATGACGGATGAATTCAACTAGCGCCGGCAACATAGAAATTACGATTATTGACAATATAACCGCGGAGAAATTCCGCTTGACCGACGGGATGTTGCCGAAAAAATAACCGGCCATCAGGAAGAAACCCACCCATAAAAAAGCGCCTATTAAATTGTATTTCATAAACTGCCGCCAGGTCATTTTTCCGATGCCTGCGACAAAGGGGGCGAATGTTCTGACAATCGGCAAAAACCGCCCGATAACCACGGTCTTTCCGCCGTACCGCGCGAAATAGCGTTGTGTCACAACAAGGTATTCCTTGTTAAAAATTTTCGAGCCCTTTTTGTTAAAGACCGCTGGGCCTAAATAATATCCGATTCTGTAGTTCGAGATGTTTCCGACGACGGCGGACAAAAACAACAGGCAAAAAACCGCGCCGATGTTCAGCGTGCCCATGGAAGAGGCTACCGCCCCGGTGGCGAACAGGAGCGAGTCGCCAGGGAGAAAAGGGGTTACGACCAACCCCGTCTCGGCGAAGACTATCAACATAAGTATGGCGTAGGTCCACAACCCATAGTTTTCGGTTATGTCGTGCAGGTGCTTGTCCATGTGTAGGACAAACTCCAAAAAAGCGTGTAGTAATTCCATCTATCCCCCTATGAGCAGTATACCGAGTCCGCGCCCAAGACGTCCTCTATCTCCGCGAGGAACTCCTCGCTGGCGGTCACCTTGTACTTGTCCGACGCGCTAACCCGCATTTTTCTTCTGTCCGGAAACGAAAAATAGAGAACCAGTCTGCTGGCGCCCCGGTGCTTTCCGGCAATATTTTTTATCTCCTCCAAAACCGGATCCTCCAGCCCCACCATATTTAAATTAAGATGGACGGAGCCGGTCATTTTTTCCTTCGCTTTTTTTATCGGGAGAATCTCGTCCGCTATGATTTTTGTCTCGTTCTCGTCCTTGTCCGTCTTTCCGCGCACGAATATCGGCTCGTTCGCCTGAAGGATTGGCGAGGTTTCGGAATAAAGCTCCGGCCAGACTATCATTTTCACGCTCCCGGTCAGGTCCTGCAAAGTGACGTACGCCATGATTTCCTTTTTCTTTGTCATTTGCGTACGTATCCCGGTCACCACACCGCACAAGCGCACCTCGCGTTTGTTGTCCGCCTCCGCCAACGCGGACGCATGGTGTGTGACAAGAAGTCTTATGTCTTTTTTGTGCCTGTCAAGCGGATGGCCGGTGATATAAAATCCCAGCGTGTCCCTTTCATACTCCAGCCTCTGCCGCTCGGGCCATTCCTCCGCGGGCGGAATGAGCCTTTTGGCCCTCTCCTCCTCCGTCTCCATTAGGGCAAACATGTTGGCCTGTCCCTTCCTAATTTCTTCTCGCGCGTCGGCCGCCTCGTTGATGACATTGTCGATGGAGGAGAATATCTCCGCCCGGTTGGCGTGAAGGTTGTCGAAAGCTCCGCACTTAATCAGCGCCTCCAGCACCCTGCGGTTTACCTGCTTCATGTCCAGCCGCCGGGCGAAATCCGGAAACGACTTGAAGAACCCCTTCTCGTCGCGCGCACGGATTATCTCCTCAACCCCCGCAAGGCCAACCCCCTTAACCGCGGCCAACCCGAATATAATCATGTCACCGGACACGGTGAACCTCGTCCCACCCCTGTTGATGTCGGGCGGCACAACTTTTATCCCAAGCTCTTCGCATTCCCCGAGGTATTGGACAACCCTGTCGGTGTTGTCCATTTCGCTCGTAAGAAGCGAGGCCATATATTCGTGCGGATAATGCGCCTTTAGATAGGCCGTCTGGTAGCTCAGCAGGGCGTAGGCGGCGGAATGCGACTTGTTAAACCCGTAGCCGCCGAATTTTTCGATAAGATCGAAAACAGCGCCCGCCTTTTTCGGGTCTATTTTTTTGGCTACGGCGCCGGATACGAAGGCGTCGCGCTGGGCGGCCAGAACATCCTTATCTTTCTTTCCCATCGCCTTTCTAAGTGTGTCCGCCTGCGCCATGGTAAACCCGGAAAGCTCGTTGGCTAGTTTCATAACCTGCTCTTGGTAAACCATGACCCCGTAAGTTTCGGCGAGTGCTTCGTTCATTTGCGGCAGTATGTTCTCGACCGCCTCCAGGCCGTGCTTTCTCTTTATGAAGGAGTCCACCATCCCGCTTTCCAACGGGCCGGGGCGGAAAAGCGCCACGAGCGCGATAATATCGGTGAACACCTGCGGCTTGAGTTTTCTCAGGATGTCCCTCATGCCGGACGACTCAAGTTGGAATATGCCCAGCGTCTTGGCGGACGCCAGAAGCTTAAACGTCGCCGGGTCGTCCATCGGAACCGATCTGACCGAAAAATCCGGCGCTTTTATTTCCCTAATCTGTTTTTCGGTCCAGTCAATCACGGTGAGCGTGCGAAGGCCCAGAAAATCCATCTTCAAAAGCCCGAGCTTTTCTATGTCCGTCATGGAGTACTGGGTGACGATGTCCCCCTTGCTTGTCTTGAACAGCGGCAGAAAATTCGTGAGATTTGATGGCGCGATGACGACTCCGGCGGCGTGCGTGGAGGCGTGGCGCGAAATCCCCTCCAGCACCCGCGCTATCTCGATTAGTTTTTTTACGCGGGGATCCTTTTTCTCCATTTCGGGGAGTTTTTTTTCCGCTTTCATCGCCTTTTCAATCGTCATGTCCAGAGCCTCGGGCACAAGCTTCGCTATCATGTCCACTTCCCCGTAAGGCACCTCTAGAACGCGACCGACGTCGCGTATGACGCCCCTGGCCTTCATAGTGCCAAAGGTTATGATTTGTGCCACGTTGTCAGCGCCGTATTTCTCCCGTACGTACCTAATCACCTCGTCGCGCCTGTCCATGCAAAAGTCTATGTCTATATCTGGCATGGAGATACGGTCCGGATTTAGGAACCGCTCGAACAGAAGGCCGTATTTAATCGGGTCAATGTCGGTTATGCCCAGAGAATACGCCACAAGGCTCCCCGCGGCGCTACCGCGACCCGGCCCCACGGGTATGCCGCGCTTTTTGGCCTCCCTTATGAAATCCCACACGATGAGGAAGTAGCCGGCAAAGTTCATTTTTTTAATGACCTCCAGCTCGAACGATGTCCTATCCTTGTATTTTTTCTCCGTCTCGACTGTCAGCGGCCCTTCCCCGTCCTTTGTCCCGGGCAACTTGGCGGCGAGGTTATGGTTGACGAGGTCTTCCAGATATTGGTTCGGGGTCTCGTCCTCCGGAACCGAATACGCCGGAAGATGGTACTGCCCCAGCCTTAAATCCAGGTTGCACCTGTCGGCGACCTCCCGCGTGTTTTTTATCGCCTCGGGCAGTTCCGAAAAAAGAGCTCGCATCTCGTCGGCCGACTTCACGTAGAACTCCTTCGCCCCGTACTTAAGCCTGTTGGTATCGTTCATAAGTTTGCCGGTGCCGATGCACAAAAGCGCGTCGTGCGCCTCCCAGTGGCTTTTTTCGAGATAATGGCAGTCGTTGGTGGCAACAAGTTTCACATCGTGTTTTTTGGACATTTCGACAATCGCGGCGTTAACCTTCGCCTGACCCGCCAGGCCGTGGTCTTGCAACTCGAGGTAAAACCTGTCGCCGAAGACGTCCTTATAAAACCCCACAACCTGCTCCGCTTCCGGCGCCCGGTTTGAAAGGATTTTGTTTGCAATCTCCCCCTTAAGGCACGCGGAGAGCGCGATTAGCCCCTCGCTGTGCGCGGCGAGGAACTCCTTGTCCGTCCTGGGCTTGTAGTAAAACCCCTCGGTGTAAGCGGAGGAGACTATCTTGCAAAGATTTTTGTAGCCGGCAAGATTTTGTATGAGGAGGATTAGGTGGTGGTTGGATTCCTCGCTATCCCCCTCCCCTCTTTCCAATCGGCTTTTGGGGGCGACGTAAACCTCGCACCCCATGATAGGTTTAACTCCGCTTTTCAGCCCCTTTTGGTAAAACTCTAACGCTCCGAAAAGGTTGCCGTGATCCGTGACCGCAACGGCCGGCATACGCAGTTCTTCCGCTTTTTTTAAAAGGTCGTCGAACCTTATCGCCCCGTCGAGCAGGGAGTATTCCGAATGCAGGTGCAGGTGTACGAAATCTTCAAACTTCATAAAACGTATTATATTGCACCGGAGGGAGAGATTCGGGGAACAAAAAACGGCGGTGAGCCATCGCCTGAAATTGACACGTCTTCTCCTCATCCTATATTATTTCCCACATGGGGAAGACGACTTGCGGTGATATACCATTCCAAAGGCTCGACACGCAAATAACCCGGCCAAGTAACGACCTGTGATCTTGTCCGCATTCTTACCGCTTGCGTCCTTGGCGGTAATCTCCCTTTTCGCCATGATGGGAGCGGCGGCGGCCCCCAACACGGTGCGCGGAAGCTCTCTCACCGCCCGCATCGGTCTGGGGTTCGCGTTGTTCCCCCTCATCGTGGTGGCGCCGCTTTATTTCACGACAAGTTTTTTGCCTTCGGCTCTCATCGCCATCGCGCTGGCCGCAGTCGGGACGCGGAAGATTCGGCTCACAATGCCAAAAACCACGGCGGAAAAACTGTTTTGGGTCGCCGTGGCGGCGAATCTTTTGCTTCTTTCATACGGGACGGCTAGAAACGCCGGGCTGGGCGACCACGACCCTTATGAGCACGCAATGGCCGTTTCATACTTATTCGAGACCGGGTCGCTAATTCCAGCCCCCCATGCATGGATGGAGCTGTCCACGCTCGACCCATACCCGCCCGGGTACGATGCGTCCGCCGCCGCGCTTTCCAAAGCTTTCGGCTCGGTGGCTTTGGGCTTGCGTGTATGGGCTATCGTCTGCGCGGGTATGTTCCCGGTGGCCGTGCGGTTTTTCACGCGAAGCATAGGCTTGGGTGTGCGGTCGTCCGCCGTAGCCGGGGCGGTGGCCGTGCTTTTAACCCCCGCCCCCACCCATTTTGCGTGGACGCATACGTTGGGAATAAGTCTCACGCTCATTGCGGTCGCCTCCCTTGCCCTCACGCTCCAGCACCGGCGATGGACGCCTGTAGCCGGGCTTGCGCTGGCCGCCTTGGGTCTGTCCGCCACCTCCGACATAATATACTCCGCCGTGCTTCTAGTGCCGGTGGCATGGCGTGTCGTGGTGATGCGTAAGGGCGCCCGCCTTGTCACCGCAATGGCGCTTTCTATCCTTATAGCCAGTCCGTGGATATTTCATTTCGCCGCTCGCACGGCGGAAACCGGCCTGGGCAAACCTCTGGGGCATTGGGCTCTCTTCAGAGAACATTATGACTCACCGGATGCAAGACGGTCGCCGTGGCACAAACAACTCCGTGGCAACGCTCGCCCTTACGAGATGCGCGAGTTTTTAGCCCCCTTCTGGAGCAACTACTTTAACATCCCCGTGGGGCTTCCCGCCGCCGCGTTCATTCCCGCGCTGGCGGGGCTGGCGCTGTGGGGACGGCGCAAGGGGGTCTGGTGGCCCGTCTGGGGGATGATGCTCATGCTGGTGGCTGTGCAGGGGGAGCGCCTCCCAGTGGAGTTTTTTCCGCACCGTGCCTGGACATATTTAGCTGTCTTCACGGCGCTGGGGTTCGCAGTTTTTATGGAGTGGATTTTTTTGAGGAAGGTGCCCTCCCGGCAAATTAAAGCGGCGCTCGTCGTTGTCGCGCTACTTTCATTCGGCCATTCGACGGCGGTACGGGCGCGAATGGAATTGGTGCAATGGGGAAATGAAGTTTTCACCGGCACGGCACAACGAGACGGCTACTACGGCCTTTTGAAAATTTTGAACGGGGAAAAAACATATCCGTTTACCGGCGGCATCCGGTACGGCTATGTACCGGCCATGGGCGGGCGGGTGACATTTTGGGAGGACAAAGAGCTCGCGGCTGACGACTTAGTCAGCCGGCACAAATTTGCCGAGGCACTGGCACCGCTTCGGGAGGCGGGTTACCGCTACTTCGTGCTCGACGCCACGTTGGACATCCGGCTGGGTGAAGGGGCTATGGTAGAGGCCCGGCAGGCACTGGCGGCGCGCACGGATCTGCGGTTGGTGTTGTCGGGGGAAGGGTTCGCGTTGTTCGTCGCAAATAATTAAAAAAAAAGGCGCGGGTTTTATCCCGCGCCCTTAGTGAATCAGGTCAAATCAGATGTGGTTGCTTATTGGAGACCGCCGCTTGCGGAATTCCAGGTGTAGGTTTTGCTACCACCAGAGTTGGCGCCGGTGATGAGGTAGGTCTGCGGAGTGGTTGCGCTGGGGGTAAAGGTTATGGTGTTGTTCTTTGAAAGTTTGGCGAAACCGCTGGTACAAAGCGCGCCATTAACGGTCGAGCCGGTATCAGAGCACGGCAAAGTTATCGCGGTTAGGACGGCCGCGGTGCCGCCTGTGCCGGGGTATGCGTTGTTGCCAGCGTAGTAGGCTTCTGACGCAAGCGCCATGTTCCTGATGTCCGTCTCCGCCGCAGAGTCATTGGCGTTCTTTTTGTAGGCGGAGAACTGCGGAATTGCGATAGCGACCAATATGCCGATGATCGCAACGACGACGAGCAGTTCGATAAGGGTGAAGCCCTTCTCGCCTTTCAGGGTTTTTTGAATCAACTTAAACATTCTAGCACCTCATGAAATTGTTGTTAATAATTTGGACTCACTTGCTTATTTATAGGAGCAATTAGGGTGCCGAAGTCTAAAAAAGGCAAGAGACATCTCAATTCCTTGTTTTTATTGGCTCTCCCCGTGTGTGGATTGCGGTTAAGACAATTTGCCGATTATTGGAGTTAACAATTATCGGCTGACATGACAATTTTTGTCACTTATTTCATTCCCTCCCCAATCTTCCTCTTTAGGAGTGGGGGGTATAATCCGGTTGAAATGGTCAAAAACTAATGAGGGTTGAAAGGGCGGAATTAACTTGGGCGGCGGCTATAATAGGCATTATCGCCATAACGACATTTTATCTTATCCCCTTTTTACCGCATATCGGCAATCTTGACTCGTTCCCTTGCCACCGCAATAATTTTCTGTTCAGTTAAGTTTTGGCCGATTGGCAAGGGTAATATCGGGAAAGAGGCTTGAAGTCGGATTATTGCATGCCGCCGCTTGCGGAATTCCAAGTGTAGGTTTTTGTTCCGCCAGCATTGTAGCCCGTCAACAAGAAAGTCTGCGGGGAGCCACCGTTATTCGTAAAAATCAGCGTGTTGTTTTGTGAGGATTTGGTGAATCCGCTGTTGCAAAGCGCATCCATGACGGAAGTGGTGGCTCCGCACGGAATAGTTATTGCTGTAATGGTCGTGGTGGAAGGTGCGGTGCCGGGATACACCCCGTTTGCCGCAAAGTAGGATTCCGCCGCCACGACCATGTTTCTAACGTCGGTCGATGCCGTCGAATCATTGGCGTTCTTTTTGTAACTGGCGAATTGCGGGACGGCTATCGCCACCAATATGCCGATAATCGCAACGACGACGAGCAGTTCGATCAGAGTGAAACCCTTCTCATTTTTTAGCTTTCCTTGAATTATGCTAGTCATATTATTTCCTTTCCTAGAAGTAGTGTTAATTCTTTACATCCTAGTTAGCAGAGCAATAACGGCGCCATTTCAATAACATAATAAACACAATTGTGACACATTTGGAAGCATCCAATTGAAGAAAAAAAAGGCGCGGGTTTTATCCCGCGCCCTTATGAATCAGGTCAAATCAGATGTGGTTGCTTATTGGAGACCGCCGCTTGCGGAATTCCAAGTGTAGGTCTTGCTACCACCAGAGTTGGCACCGGTGATGAGGTAGGTCTGCGGAGTGGTTGCGCTGGGGGTAAAGGTTATGGTGTTGTTCTTTGAAAGTTTGGCGAAACCGCTGGTGCAAAGGGCGCCATCAACGGTCGTGCCGGCATCGGCGCACGGCAAAGTTATCGCGGTTAGGACGGCCGCGGTGCCGCCTGTGCCGGGGTATGCGTTATTGCCCGCATAGTAGGCTTCTGACGCAAGCGCCATGTTCCTGATGTCCGTCTCGGCCGCCGAGTCATTGGCGTTCTTTTTATAAGCGGCGAACTGTGGGATTGCGATAGCGACCAATATGCCAATAATCGCAACGACTACGAGCAGTTCAATCAGAGTGAAACCTTTCTCGCCTTTCAGGATTCTTTTTATAGTACTAAACATTGTCCTATCTCCTTTTTAAAAAAAATTAAGAACCATTTTGCTATTATCTTCCCCGCGCGTCTAATCAAATAATGAGCAATATTGGTGCCGGATGCGCCAAATCACCTATTTTCACCCATCGTGTTGAATTGTAAATTATTCCCCCTAGTAAATAAAGTTAAGAATTGTTAATCAGCTGTCTGAATAATTATCTTGTATACAATTTTTGGCAAAACGCCAAATTTTGGCACATGAATCTGGCGGGAAACTTTTTGAACGTCCATAGTTTCCACAGCACCCCGAATATGTTATATTTTAATAATGGTTAGTGGGGTTGTCAAGGAACCACTCGTTAGAAATCGGATACTGGATATTTCAAAGGAAATATTTTTCGCGCGCGGTTTCTCCAAAGTTACCGTTGACGAGCTGGCTGAAAAACTTGGGATGAGCAAAAAGACGATCTATGCCCATTTCAAAAGCAAGGACGAAATGGTGTCCTCGGTGTTGGAACGGCACATGGCGGAGGTGGTGAAAAAAAGGGACGAGATACTTAACTCCCCGGCGGATTTCATGGAAAGACTCTACAACCTTTGCGCTTTGATATCGGACGCCATTTCCCAAAAAAGCCCGGAGTTCATGGCCGACCTGCAAAAACGACGTGGCGACCTTTGGGAAAAGTTGGAGGAGCATCGGCGAGCAAACATCCTTTCCACATCTTCTAGAATGATGGACGAGGGGGTAAGGCTTGGTTTGATACGCGAAGACGTAGAGAAAGACATCGCCAATCTTGTATTGCTTAGTTCAGTCACGGGCATAATCAACCCGCACACGCTCGCGGCTCACTCTTTGACGGGAGCCGGGGCGTTTGATGGGATAATAAGGATACTATTCGACGGGATACTGACCGACACGGCGCGCCTTCGGGCGTCGAAATTTCGCAAAGCGGAGGTTTGATGGGGACTAAAGTGAAACTTGCCTGGGTTCTCGCCGCGACGTTTACGCTCGGTTGTACCGCGGGAAACCCAGGGCCGCTAACCGCCTCGGGAACCATCGAAACTGTGGAGGTGACATTAAACGCCAAAGTCGGGGGCGCGATAGTAAAATTGATGGTCAACGAGGGGGCGACGGTTAAAAAAGGCGACTTGCTGGCGAAAGTGGACACTGCCAACCTTGAAATTCAGCTTGAACAGGCGAAGGCAAACGTAATGGCCGCCGAGGCTCAGCACAGTCTTGCGCAACGCGGCTTCAGGAGCGAGGATTTGAAACAGGCCGAGGCGAACCTGAAGTTTGCTCAGGAGGAGTTCAACCGTGCCGCGAAACTCTTCGCTCAAAACGCCGTCGCGCAACGACAGTATGACGACGCGGCGACAAAACTCGCTGTGGCCCGCGAAATTCGCAACAAGCTCAAGAGCGGACTGTTGCCCGAAGAAAAAGAGACCGCCATCGCCAGACTTAATTTGGCGCTGGCTCAGGAGGAGCAGGTCAAAAAAATGATAAAGGACGCTGAAGTGGTCTCCCCCATAGACGGCGTCGTCACGCAGAAATCCGTCGAGGAGGGGGACGACGTGCTTGTCAACGCGCGTCTTTTCCGCGTGTCCAAACTTGACCCTGCGAACCTGATGATATACGTCTCCGAGGTTGAACTGGCGAAGGTTCGGCTGGGCCAGCCGGCCAACGTGTACATTGACGCCTTTCCCCAAAAACCGTTCGGCGGAAAAGTGGTCTACATATCCACCGTGGCGGAATTCACCCCTAAGAACGTGCAGACAAAGGACGACAGAACCAAACTTGTGTTCGGGGTCAAAATCGAGGTTCCCAACCACGACTTCGCACTAAAACCCGGAATGCCGGCAGACGGCGAGTTGCTAAACGGCACCGGTGCGGCCGTGCGTTAAGGGGAGCGGATAAAATATGTCGTCGGCGGTTGTTGCGGAGCGGCTCTTCAAGGATTTTAACGAAACGAGGGCCGTGAACGACGTGTCCTTCTCCATTAGCGAGGGGGAGATGTTCGGCATTGTCGGGCCGGACGGCGCCGGAAAAAGCACATTGTTGCGCATGCTTTGTGGAATAATGCGCCCGACCAGCGGGAGAACCCTTCTCTTCGGCGAGGATCCGCGCGAAAACCAGGAGATAATTAAAAACGACATCGGCTACTTTTCACAAAAATTCTCGTTGTACGGGGACCTTACGGTGGAGGAGAACATGACGTTCTTCGCAGAGATACACGGCGTGCGCGACCACGCCAGACGCGGCGAGGAACTGCTGGAATTCACCCGGCTGGCCCCGTTCAGAAAACGGCTGGCGGACAAACTGTCCGGCGGTATGAAGCAAAAGCTCGCGCTGGTCTGCGCCATAATTCACAAACCCAGGATAATCTTCCTTGACGAGCCGACCACGGGAGTAGACCCGCTTTCTAGGATGGATTTTTGGAAGATACTCTCCTCGCTTTTAAGGACCAACATAACGATTATAATGAGCACCCCGTATATGGACGAGGCGGAACGTTGCGGGCGAATCGCGCTTTTAAACAACGGCGGCATAATGGCG
>Ga0315281_10003418_pt1 | contig 23231 bp, 16 predicted proteins | sample YL17G07_0_MG_FD_204540 | JGI IMG/M metagenome (GOLD analysis project Ga0315281, IMG submission 204540) | Sediment microbial communities from Yellowstone Lake, YNP, Wyoming, USA - YL17G07_0 | ecosystem: Environmental > Aquatic > Freshwater > Lake > Sediment | place: USA: Wyoming | collected... | reverse complement strand
TGCCCTCGGGCTGTGCCCGGACCAGTTCGACTATCCTCGCGAAATCGGCCACCGATTCCTCGCGCTCGCGGCGCACGTTCTTGAGATTATGGGTCTTGCTTACCGACATGACGAAATTGAGCTTGTGGATACCCAGGGCAAGCCCACGCTCCGCGCCTTTCGAATTCGGAATCAGCGCGGCCACCATCAGACCCGGCACGCCGAGCGCGCGGCGCGTGACTTCCTCGGCGTCCGCGAACTGCGGTATCAGTTTTGGCGGCACGTAAGAGGTCACCTCGATCTCGCGCACGCCAGCCGCGGCCTCGGCTTCGATCCAGGCGATTTTGCTGTCGGTCGGCATAAACGTGGGATGGATTTGCAGCCCGTCGCGCAGGCCCACTTCGCGCACGATTACGTCGATCTGGTTCATTTCATTTTCCTTTGAATACGGGTTTGCGTTTTTCGTTGAACGCCTTGACGCCCTCGTAACGGTCCTCGGTTTCAACCAGATGGTTGTAGGCCTCGACTTCGAAACGGTAGGCGGTCTTCAGCTCCATCTGCATGCCGAAGCGAACCGATTTCTTCACCTGGCGCACCGACAGCGGCGCGTTGCCGGCGATGGTGCGCGCGGTCTCTAGCACCTTGGGCATCAGTTCCTGCGGTTCGCACAGCTCGTTCGCGAGGCCCCAATCGTAGGCCTGCTGCGCGCTGAACGGCCGTCCGGTCATGATGATTTCCTTGGCGCGGCGCTCGCCCAGCGCGCGCGGCAGATTCTGCGTGCCCCCCGCGCCGGGCATGATGCCCAGCGTCACCTCGGTCAGGGCGAAGCGCGCGCCCTTGACGGCGTAGATGAAATCGCAGGACAGCGCGAGCTCCAGGCCGCCGGCATAGGCATGGCCGTTGACTGCGGCGATCACCGGCAGGGGCAGGTCGGTGAGCGTCCAGTATTGGCGCTCGAACAACTGGTGCTGGCGCACCCACGTTTCTTTCGACATGCCGTTGCGCTCTTTCAGGTCGCCGCCGGAACAGAAGATGCGCTCGCCCGCGCCGGTCAGCACCACGCAGCGCACATCCCCCGCGTCCTCGGTCAGCCTGGTCCACAGGTCGAGGAAATCGCGGCCCATCCGGGTGTTGATCGCATTGCCCACTTCGGGCCGGTTGAGCGTGACCACGAGCACATGCGGCCCGGCCATTTCGGTCCTGAGGGTGGCGTAGTCCGGCAGTTGTTCCATTAATTTATCCTTCGCTGTTCTTGATAAATTCTTCAGTATGTTCGCCCAGCTTGGGCGGGCGGCTGCGTATGGCGGGGCGCACGCCGTCGAAGCTGATCGGCAGGCCGACGAATTTCATTGAGCTGTCGGGCACGTCCTGCATCAGGCCGAGCGCGCGCGTCTGCTCGTGCGCGATCATCTCGGCGACGTTTTGCACCGGAGCGCAGGGAATGCCGGCTTGCTCGAGCAGGCCGATCCACTCGGCGTTGCCGCGCTTGGCCATTTCGACTTCGATCAATCCGTATAGCGCGGCCTGATTCTCGACCCGCTCGGGGTTGCTCGAGAAACGCGGATCCTCGCCCCATTCCGGATGGCCGAGCACCTGCGCCAGGCGGCGGAACAGCGCATCGCTGCCGGCCGCGACAACGAGGTCGCTGTCCTTGGTCTCATAGGCGCGATACGGCACGATGCCGATTGCGGCCGAGCCGAGCCTGGTCGGCAATTCGCCCGAGGCCTGATAGTAAGCGGCGAGCAGCGACATCCACCCGGCTGTGGTTTCGAACAACGAGACGTCGATAACGCCGCCGCGGCCGGTGTCGCGCCTGCGATTGAGCGCGGTGAGCATGCCGATCACCGCCCACATGCCGGTGCCCAGATCGACGATGGAGGGGCCGACGCGCACCGGCGGGCGTCCGGCCTCCCCGGTGGTGCTCATGATGCCGCCGAAGGCCTGCATCAACGGATCGTAGCCCGGGCGGTCCTTGAGCGGGCCTTTGCTGCCAAAGGCGCCGAGGTTGCAATAGATCAGTTCCGGCTTGTCGGCGACAAGGTAGGTAGCGTCGAGGCCGAGCTTCTCCACCTGGCCCGGGCGCAGGTTCTGCAGCACCATGTCGGCGCGATCATGGATCAGCCGCTTAAGTGCGGCGAGTTGCGCCGGGTCGCGCAGCTCGCACACCACGGATTTCTTGCTGCGGTTGAGCGGCTGGAACGAGCTCGAAGCGCCCTCCCAGAAGGGCGGGCCCCAGTGGCGCGCGTCGTCGCCTTCGGCTTTTTCCACCTTGATCACTTCGGCGCCGAGGTCAGCCAGGATCTGGCCGGCGAAAGGCGCGGCGACGCTATGGCCGAGCTCGATCACCACGATGCCCGCGAGAGGTGCCGGGGAATCCAAATTCAATTGGCGTCCGTTGTTACATCGGTGTTAAACATGGCGTCCTAAATAATGCCGCATGTGGCTCTGACGGCCCCGAGTAAACGTTCCCATTATGCGGCCTTATCTGTGTCGTCGTGTTTACTCAGTAGTCGGCAATTTAGACGACGAAAATACCCTGGAAAAACGCATGGAATAGGGACCTCGTGTTTTCTAAGCTATCGATTTCTGAGTAAAGCCCCCGGCTTCAATGCTGGGGGCTACCTACTCGCTCGCCAGGGGTCCTTCGTCGCGGTAGGCCCAGAGGGCTTCGCGCGCGATGGAAACAGGCGCTTCGATGCCGACTTCGTGGCGCGTCGCCGTGCCCAGTTCGAGCACTTCCAGCCGGCGGCCGAACAGGTCGATGTCGTAGGTGGTCTGCGTGCCCTGATAGCGGCGATCGACCACGCGCGCTTGAAACGAGTTCGGGCCGCCCGGTTTTCCGATGGTGATGCTCTCGGGCCGCAGTGCGACGCGCACTTTTTCACCCGCTGCCAGCGGGTGCAGCAGCGCCGCGTCGACACGCTTCCCCGCGCCCAGATCGACTACGCCGAAGCCGCCGCCGCTCTGCACCAGGGTGCCGGTGAGCTCGTTGGTGGCGCCGGTGAAGTTGGCGACGAACAGATCAGCCGGCCGATTGTAGATTTCGTCCGGAGTGCCCATCTGCAACAGCCTGCCGTCGCGCATCACGCCGATGCGGTCGCCGATCACCACCGCTTCGGCCTGGTCGTGGGTGACGTAGAGCGCCGTCATGCCGGTCTGCTTGAGGATGCGGCGCAGATCGTCGCGCAGCCGCAGGCGCAGCTTGGCATCGAGATTGGACAAGGGCTCGTCGAGCAGCAGCAGTTGCGGGCGATAGACGATGCTGCGCGCCAGGGCCACGCGCTGCATCTGGCCGCCCGAAAGCGAGACCACCGGCCGCTCGGCGTATTCCGACAGGCCGACCAGTGCCAGCACCTCGTCCACCTTGCCGGTGGCATCCGCGCGGCCGATGTTGCGGTGCTTCAGCGGGTAGACCACATTCTGCCGCACCGTCATGTGCGGCCACACGGCATAGGACTGGAACACCATGCCGAGATTGCGCAGCCGCGGCGGCACGAGAATTCCCTGCGCCGGCGCGGATACGATCCGTCCCGCGATGCTGATCGATCCGCCGCTGGGATGCTCGAGACCGGCGACGCAGCGCAAGGTGGTGGTCTTGCCGCAACCCGACGGGCCCAGCAGGACCACGATCTCGCCCGCGGGCACGTCGAAGCTTATGCCGTCGATCGCCGGACGGCCGATGTCGAACTGCTTGCGCAGGTCGGAGACGGCGAGCGTTGCCGACATGGTGATTATCGTTGCCTGCCGGTCATTGGCGGTAGTTGTAGGTCTTGTTCCAATCTTCGACCCATTTGTCGCGCAGCTTTTCGTATTGCTCGAAATTCGGGTACCAGACCTTGACCACTTTAGGATCCCAGCCTTTGGGGTAGGCCGGCGGCACCTTGAGCGAGGTGATCTGGCCCAGTTCCTTGATCTGAAACACCTGGCCCTCGACCGACAGCCGCCAGTTCATGAACAGCTTGGCGGCGTTGGGATTGCGCGCGCTCTTCGGGATGCCGTCGGCATAGGGATTCGCCGGCACGCCCTCCGGCGGGAAGATAGCCGCGACCGGTGCCCCGTCCCGGGCCTTGGGGAAGACGATGTTGTAGAGCAGCGGCGCGACGACGATTTCCCCGCGCACCAGCGCATCCGAAGTCGGCGCGCCCGAAGGATAAAGCACGTTCTCCAGCGCAGCCTGCTTCTTGTGATAATCTTCGCCCAGCACCTGCCGTTCGAACATCACGCGTGTCCAGGTCGTGCCGCCGGAGGGTGCGATCACCTGGCCGATCTTCTTGCCCTTGTATTCGGGCTTGGTGAGGTCCATCCAGGTTTTCGGCGGATTCTTCACCAGCTCGGTGTTATAGGCGATCGACCAGGCGATCGTCGCGCCGGGCCACAGCTTGGGCGATACCAGAGCGGCGGGACTGTAGTCCGCCGCGTTCGGCGGCGCATAGTCCATGAACATGTCCTGTATCGCGAGCATCAGCCCGCGATCGGAATGATTGATCACGTCGGCCTGCAGCTTGCCGGCCGCGGCCTCGGTCTTGATACGCGTGATCAGCTGGCCGCCGGGCGCGCGCACCATTTCGATCTTGATCTCCGGAAAGCGCTTGTTGAAGGCCTTGATGATCTCCTGCTCCACCTCGGCGAAGTTCGCCGTGTAGAACACGATCTTGCCCTCCTTCTTGGCGGCGGCGATCAGTTCGGGCGAGCCGAACTCCTGCTGCGCGAACGCCGGTGACGACGCCGTTAGCGCGGCGAGTGCGACCAGTCCGGCGAGCCCGGCGATGAGTGCTGTCTTGTTGAGCATTTTGTATTCCTCCTGTTGTCTTCGAATTACCCGGTTCGTCCGACGCTGGCCTGCGACGCGCCGCTGGAGAGCCAATTGGCAAAGCCGATCAGCACCCCCAGCAACACCGTTTGCACCAGGCTGAACGCGGCAGTCTTGCCGATGTTGCCGCCTTCGTAATAATCCAGCAGCAGCACGGACATTACCATGGTGTCGCTGGTGTAGAGAAACAGCGAAGAGCCGAGCTCGCGGATCGCCAGCACGAACAGCAGCGTCATGGCGGCGATCACGCCGGGGCTGGCGAGCGGCAGCATGATGGTGCGGATGGTGCCGAGCAAGCCTTTGCCGCAAAGCCACGCCGCTTCCTCCAGTTCGCGGTGGATCTGCAGGAACGAGGTCGACAGCGCCTTGACGGTGTCGGGCATGAAGCGGGCGATGAAGGCGAGTGCGAGGATCCAGATCGTGCCGTACAGCCCGCCCGGGAGTCCGATCCACGCCCACAGATAGGCCACGCCGACCACCAGTCCGGGAATCGCGACCGGCAGCGTCGCCAGCAGATCGATCGTGCGCCGTCCCGGGGCCTGTGTGCGGTAGACGGTGTAGCCGATGGCGAAGGCGAGAACGCCGCCCGTCAGCGCCGTAACGATGCCGACCCCGACCGAGTTGACCATCGAGCGCAGCGTGAGCGGATTGTCGAAGATGCTGTCGAAATGCACCATCGAGTACTGGCGCAGGTCGAACAGGCTTGCGGCGTCGCGGATGAACATGAACTTGCGGAACGCCGCCACGACGAGCGCCAGCAGCGGCAGCACGACGACGACGAACAGGTACGTCGCGGCCAGGCCGAAGACCGGCCAGCGCCAGGGGCCCAGATCGAGGCTGCGCGGGCGGAACGCCTTGCCCGCCACCGTGGTGTAACTGCGTCCGCTGAGCACCCTCTGCTGCACATAGACCAGCAACCCGGTCACGGCCATGAGGATGATCGCGACCGCCGCGGCGGTGTTGTACAGCGGCGGCGACCAGTTGGTGAGCTTGAAGATGTAGGTCGTGAGTACGTTGATGTTGGCCGGCGCGCCGAGCACCGCCGGTATGCCGTAGATGCCGAGCATCACGATGAACGACAGCAGCATGCCGGAGAGGATTGCCGGCATGATCAGCGGAAACGTCACCGAGAACAGCGTCGAGAAGGCGCTGGCGCCGGACACCTCGGCGGCCTCCTCGAGGCTCGGATCCATGTTGCGCAGCGCCGAGGCGGTATACATATAGACATAGGGCGCGTAGTAGATGCCGAAGACGACCACCAGTCCACCCAAGGAATAGAAGTCGACGCGCCAGTCGAGTTCCAGCCATTTGAAGAAGGTGTTGATCAGCCCGGTCTTGGGCGAAGCGAGGATGACCCAGGCGACGCCGGCGACCAGCGGTGGCGCGAACAAAGGCAACATGCTCGCCGCGGCGATGAAGCGCTTGCCCGGTGTATTGGTGCGCACGACGATCCAGGAAAACGCGAGTCCGATCACCACCGCGATCACGGTGCCGCCGCCGCAGGCGATCAGAGTGTTGGCCAGGGCCGTGCCGACGTTCGGATTGGTGACTACCGTGGTGAAATTGTCGACCGAGAGCCGGAACACGCCGAAACCGTCGATCACCGGATTGGTGTCGGTGAGTGCCCCCAGCAGCAGCATCAGGACGGGGTAAATGACGAGAAAAGCCAGGATCGCCAGCAGCAGCGCAACCCAGGTGCCGGTCGCGATGCGGCGCCGCAGGCCGCCGCCCCCGGCCAGCGCTCCCGGCAAGCTCGTCTGCCCGTTCAAATCGTGTTCCCTCGCCGACTATCGGTTGGCGGATGCATGCAATTCGCGCCGCCCAGGATGGCGCGGAAGTGTACACATGGTCGAGTCCGTTGCATGTTCAGTGCTGCCTGTTACTGGTTCGGAATTCCGGAGCCGCTCAGTAGAACGACTTCTCTTCCAGCGTGAGCAGCGGGAACGCGCCCAGCGCCTGGCCCGGGTCCACGGGAGCGGCCGGATGCAGATAAGAGCGGTCCAGTTCGGCAAAGCTGTTGACGCCCAGAAGGCCAAGGCAGATCCGGATCTCCTGTTCCAGAATTTCGAGCATGCGCACCAGACCCGCCTGCCCTTCCGCGGCCAGGCCCAGGCACTGCATGCGGCCGATGCCGACGAGGTCGGCGCCGGCGGCGAGCGCCTTGACGATGTCCGCGCCGCGATTGAATCCGCCGTCGATGATGATGGGCGCGCGGCCTCCGACTGCGGCGACGATCTCCGGCAGCACCTCCATGGTTCCGCGGCCATGGTCGAGCTGGCGCCCGCCGTGGTTGGAGACGTAGATGATGTCGACGCCGTGCTCCAGCGCCAGTTTCGCGTCTTCCGCGGTGGCGATGCCTTTCAGGATGAACGGGATCGCGAACTTGGCTTTGAGCCTGGCCACGTCGCTCCAGGTGAAGCTAGCCTGAAATTCCCTACCCGGCATGTCTTGGTGGCGGATATTGCGTTTCGCCAGGTCGCGTTCGCGCCGGCTGTAGAAGGCGGTATCGACGGTGAGACAGAACGCAGCGTAGCCCGCGGCGATGGCGCGCCCGGCCATCGCGTCGACCCAGCCGGCGTCGCCGCGAACGTAGAGTTGATAAATGCGCAGGGCCTCGGACGCCGCCTGTGCCACGGCTTCCAGACCCGGTTCGCACACCGAACTCAGCATGTGCGCGATGCCGAACTCCCCGGCCGCCTTGACCGCGGCGGCGCCGGCTTCTGGCACAAAATGTTCCAGGCTGCCGACCGGGGCGAGTACCAGGGGCAGGCGCAACGAGCGCCCGAGGAACTTGATCGAAGCATCGATGCGGCTCACGTCGCGCAGCACCCGCGGCCGGAAGGCGATCGAGTCGAGGGCGAGTCGGTTGCGCCTGAGCGTGGTCTCGGTTTCGGTACCGCCGACGATATAGTCCCAATTGTCGTGATTGAGTTTTTGCCGCGCCTTCTTGACGAGCTCGTGCAGGGTCAGAAATGGGGATGGGGTCATCGTTGCTCCGTCAAACTGCAGGGCCGCGCGCGGCCATTATCTCTTCTTCTATGGGCGCGTAGTTTAACGCAAAGCGGAGATGCAGGGTTCCGGCGCTGCGGTCGCGCTCATCCGCGCAGCGCGTGCCTGAGCTCGGCGGCGCGATCCGTTTTCTCCCAGGTGAAATCCGGCAGCTCGCGCCCGAAGTGTCCGTAGACGGAGGTCTGGGCGTAGATCGGCCGCCGCAGGTCGAGCGCATCGATGATGCCTGCCGGTGTGAAATCAAAAAATTCGCGCATGACCTGCTCCAGCTTCGCCTCGTCCACCGAGCCGGTGCCATGCGTGTCGACGCCGAGCGAAACCGGATCGGGCACGCCGATGGCGTAGGCAAGCTGCACGGTGCAGCGGCGGGCGAGTCCCGCGGCTACCACCTGTTTCGCCGCATAGCGCGCCATATACGCCGCCGAGCGGTCGACCTTGGTCGGATCCTTACCGGAAAAGCTGCCGCCTCCGTGCGGGCAGCTGCCGCCGTAGCTATCGACGATGATTTTTCTGCCGGTGAGACCGGTATCGCCTTTGGGGCCGCCGACGACGAAGCGCCCGGTCGGATTGATCAGGCAGTCGAAGCCGGGCGCGCGCAAGGCCGCGGGGATCACGGCCTCGATGATTTCACTGCGCACGCCCAGGCGCAATGCCTCGAGCGTGACTGCGCGCGCATGCTGGGTGGAGAGCACGACTTTTTCCACTGCCATCGGCCGGCCGTCCTCGCAACGCAGGGTGACTTGCGATTTCGCGTCCGGACGCAGCCAGGGCAGGGCGCCGGTTTTTCTCGCCTCGGACTGGCGCCGCACCAGCGCGTGTGCCAGCGCCAGGGCGAGCGGCATCAGTTGCGGCGTCTCGTCGCAGGCGTAACCGACCATCATGCCCTGGTCGCCGGCGCCGATCACGCCGCCGCCGCGGCTCACCCCCTGGTCAATGTCGGGCGACTGCCGGTTGAAGCTGATCCTGATCTCGACTGCGTCCGGATCGCAGCCGGTGTCCTCATCTTCGGCGGTGTTCTGGTAACCGATCCGGCGCAGCGTCTGGCGCACGATGCCGGCCGCGCCCGCCTCGATGCTGCGGAACAGGGTCTCGGCCGTCCTGAACTCCCCGGCGACGACGATCAAGCCGTGGGTGATAAAGCTCTGGCAGGAGACGTGCGCTTCGGGGTCTAGGCTAAGGAACGCGTCGAGGATCGTATCCGAAATCTGGTCGGCGATTTTGTCCGGATGCCCCTCGGACACCGATTCGGATGTAAACAGGTGGGCGCGCATGTTCAGCCGGGCATATTTCCGTTGACTCAGTACACTTCCAGCCCCAGGCGCAGCGCCAGCGCCGCCGCTTCCGGCGCGCCGGCGCTGCGTTCCGCGTCGATCGCCAGCGCCTGTGCGGCTTCGTCCGCGGCAAGCGGCTCTGCGGTCGCGAACTGGCGCTCGAGCACCGCGAGGCCGGCTTCGGAGGCGTCGCGGGCGGTGCGCTGGCGCAGGGCCACGCGCTCGCGCAAGGTCGCCGGGGATGCCCAGCACGCCGCGATCGCGAAGGTCGCGCCTGCGCCGCGGGCGATTTCGGCAAACCGGTCGCGCCGCGATCGTTTCAGGAACGCCGCGTCGACGATCACCGGGTAGCGCGCCGCCAGCACCTCGCGCGCCAGTCCGGCCAGATGCGCGTAAGTGCGCTCGCTCGCGCCGGGCGCGTACAGCCCGGCATCCACGCCGGAGCCCGAGCGCGCCTCGGGCGCGAGGCCGAACAGACGCTTGCGCTCCACGTCCGAGCGCAGGCGCACCGCGCCCAGGGCTTCGAGCAAGCCCTGGGCGATGGTGGTTTTTCCCGATCCGGACAGGCCGTGCATGATCAGTAGCGCAGCGTGCGGGGGCACGGCCAGCCGCTCGGCCAGATGCAGATGCCGGTGGTACTCCTGTTCGATCTCGCTTTTCTCGCGCGCCGCCATGCCCGGCTGATGCGCGCGCAGGCACGACACCTTGGCGCGCACCAGGGCGCGATAGACGAGGTAGAAACGCAGTACGCGCAGGCCGGCATAATCGCCGGTGAGTTCCAGATAGGCGTTGAGGAAGCGAAACGCGAGCCGCGGCAGGCGGTGGTCGAACAGATCCATCATCAGGAACGCGGCTTCGTTTATGACGTCGGTCCAGCGCAGGTCCGCGCTGAACTCGATGCCGTCGAAGGGTGTCGGCACGCCGTCGAGCAGCGCGATGTTGCCCAGGTGCAGGTCGCCATGGCATTCGCGCACCCAGCCGTCGCGTTTGCGCGCGTCGAACACCGCGGCGAGCGAGGCGTGCTCGCGCGCGCTCCAGTCGCGCAAGCGCGCGAGCAACGCGAGATCTGTTTTGGCGCTAGCCAGTGTCAGCATCTGCTCGAAGTTCTGCCGCGCCGGCGCGAGGATGCGCTCGGCGGAGCCGAATTCCAGATCAGGGCCGGCGCGCGCTATGCCCGCATGGAATCGGGCCAGGCCGAGCGCGAGCGCGTCAACGTGCTGCAGCGTAAGCGCGCCGCGCCGCGCCATCCGGTCGAGCAGGGCGTCCTGAGCGAAGCGCCGCATCTTGAGCGCGTACTCGATCGCGGGACCGCCGCCGCCCAGCACCGGCGCCGACGCGCTGCCCGAGATCGGAATGACCTCGAGATAAAGCCTGGGCGCGGTGCGGCGGTTGAGGCGCAGTTCCTCCTCGCAATAATGCCGGCGCGCGTCCAGCGTGCTGAAATCCAGAAATGCGAGGTTCACCGGTTTCTTGATTTTGTAGGCATAGTCTCCGGCGAGCAGGATGCAGGAGATGTGGGTCTGCAACAGCTCGACCTGATCGACCGCATGGGGATAGCAGGCGGGTGCGCGCAGCGCCGCGATCAGCCGGTCCAGACTGGGCGCGCCGGTCGTGGTTTCCTGCCGTGTATCATGGTCGCGGCTTGTGTCCAAAACTAGGCTCCGGAGAAGAAGACTTTGCACGGTCCAAATTACACCGGCGGCGCGACGCTCCATTGAGCGAAATCAAGCATTCGATGCACAGCTCCGGTTTCGGTGCCGGACGGGCACGGTGATCCGTGGCTACGCCGATCATGATTCATGGATACGCGGAAATGCCGAATGTGGCATATTGCGGCCTGCGGCCAGGTGCAAACGGATGCGCTGTCCGCGCTTGGCGCAGCATTCCTTTGTTTGGCGTTTGGCGCGCGCGATGGTTTCCCTCCTCCGCCCGCGGGCGGCAGCGACAACAAGAATAGGCGAATTGCATGAATCACAAAGCGGAGCAGAAGGCGCTCGAGCCGTTGCGGCCGCTGGCCATTCCAAGCTACCTGCAGGAAACCTACTGGTGGGCCTACATCCATCCGAATGCCGTCAGTTTTTTCGAGCGGCAATGGCTGGTCAACCTGATTCTGTGGGGCAATTTCGCCAGACTGCGCGACGCAGCCCTGGCGGAACTCGGAGCTGAAATCGCCGGGCGCACGCTGCAGGTGGCCTGCGTCTACGGCAACTTCTCCGAGCACCTCGCCTCCCGTGTGGCGCCGGGCGGCACGCTCGACATCGTCGACGTGCTGCCGATCCAGTTGCGCAACCTGCGGCAAAAACTCCCGCCCTCGGCGCCAGTGACGCTGCATCAGAGCGACTCGACCGCGCTCGGTTTCGACGATGCCAGCTACGATCAGGCGATACTTTTCTTTCTGCTGCACGAGCAGCCGGCGGCGGCGCGCAGGCAGACCCTGCGCGAAGCCCTGCGCGTGGTCAAGCCCGGCGGCAAACTGGTGCTGGTCGATTATCACCTGCCGGTCCGCCTGCACCCGCTGCGCTACCTGTTCCGGCCGGTGCTGCGTGCGCTCGAGCCCTACGCCCTCGACTTGTGGCAGCATGAAATTGCCGCATGGTTACCCGCCGGCATCACCCCGGCGCAGATACGCAAAGAAACCTACTATGGCGGCCTTTACCAGAAGCTGGTCATCACGGTTTAGGCGTTTTTGCGCCGGTCGAGCGCAAAACATCCGCGCGAAGCTTGACCTTGATCAAACGCCGCGGCGCGACCCGGGTTCCGTTTATAGTATGATTCAACGCTGGGGTGTATCGCCGCCGTGCGCGGCGCCGCCCCCGAGCCGGTTCCCGACGCCGGCATCGGCGCGCCGAAATGTGCGGCTTTTTGGCGCAGTTTTGTAGCGGCATGGCGCCGCACCGGGCGCGATGTGAGCCGCAAATAGGCAGCGGGTGCCGTCGCAGCGCCTGAGCGCGACCCCTAAAAGAAAACACAGAGAGGAATCGGTATGGGCACACGAATGGCAAGTGACGAAGTGACCGACGGCATCGCCGCGATCGAGATGCATCGGCAGGGAACCGAAAAAGAATCGGGCCTGGCGGCGGCGTGCAGCGAGGCGCTGCGCAAATTGCACGAACTCCTGCAGCAGGAGCAAGCAGCCTTGCAACAGCACGGCCCGGACACTGTGTTCGCAATCAACGTCGAAGCCGTGGCCAACGAAATCAGGCGGGTGCAGGCCATGGGCGGGATCAAGGGCCAGGGTGCGATGCCGAGGAACGCGCGCCCAAGGGAGCGGCAACTGCCGCGGCCGGAGAAGTCACATAACGTTCCCAGGAATCGGGGCCGCAGGACGATGGGCCGAACCGGTGGCCGCAGCGGTGGCGGCGGCGGTGGAGGCAGTGGTGGCGGCGGGGGGGCCGGCGGCCGCTAGCCCGCTCGCCTACACGCGTACATCTCGCTGGGGGATGCATGTCTGATTCGATTGCTCTATGGCATGCCGAGCACAAACATTTTGCCCGGCTGCTCGATCTTCTTGAGCAGCAGGTGGTGGCTTTCCATTCCGACGACGGACCGAACTATCAGCTGATGCTCGATATCGTCAGCTATCTGCGCTATTTTCCCGATCGTTATCACCATGCGCGCGAGGACGCGGCGTTCGCCCGCCTGGTCAAACGCGCGCCCGAGATGAAGCCCTTGATCGACCGGCTGCTGCAGGAGCATCGCGTGATCGCCGCCGCCGGCAAGGAACTGCTCAACTACCTCGAACAGGTCGTCGACGATGTGGTGGTCGAGCGCGCCAAGGTGGAAGCCGCGGCTGCGACCTACCTGGTGTACTACCGCCGCCACCTTGCGCTCGAAGACCGGGATGTCGTGCCGCGCGCGGAACAGCTGCTGACGGCCGAGGACTGGGACGCGGTCGTGGCCGTCATTCCGGCCGGCCCCGATCCGCTGTTCGGCGAGGATTTCGAACCGCGCTACCGTGAATTGCGCCGGCAGATCGCGCTGACGGCGCCGGAACTTTGAGCGCTCCGGTCTGGACCGGCTTTCTTTGAATACAGGGACCGGATGGCGCGCGGCGGTCGCGCTGAATTTCGTTGCGTTGCGTCTCTTGTTTCCGGAATAGGAATATGAACCCAGTGCATGCATTGCCTTCCTACCTAGAGCCGGCGGGCGTCGGCTCCTGGGGCGTGTTCCTGCAGCAGGTGGACCGCGCGGCTTCCTCCCTCGGCGAGCTCGCGTACCTGCTGGAAACGCTCAAGCGCCCAAAGCGCATCCTCATCGTCGATGTGCCGATCAAGCTGGATGACGGCACGGTTGCGCATTTCGAGGGTTACCGCGTGCAGCACAACACCTCGCGCGGTCCGGGCAAGGGCGGCGTGCGCTTCCATCAGGATGTAACCCTGTCCGAAGTGATGGCGCTGGCCGGATGGATGAGCATCAAGAACGCCGTCATCGGCGTGCCCTTCGGCGGCGCCAAGGGCGGCGTGCGCGTAGACCCGCGCCGGCTGTCCGAAGCCGAGCTCGAGCGCCTGACCCGGCGCTATACCAGCGAGATCGGCATCGTCATCGGCCCCGACAAGGACATCCCCGCGCCCGACGTCAACACCGACGAAAAAATAATGGCGTGGATGATGGACACCTATTCCATGATGCACGGCGCCACCTCGACCGCGGTGGTGACCGGCAAGCCCCTGTCACTGGGCGGAAGCCGCGGGCGCCGCGACGCCACCGGGCGCGGCGTGTTCGTCTGCGGGCGCGCGGCGGCGGCGAAAATCGGCTTGCCGATCGAAGGCGCGCGCGTGTGCATCCAGGGTTTCGGCAACGTCGGCAGTTCCGCGGCGCGCTGTTTTCACGCGGCCGGGGCGAAAGTGATCGCAGTGCAGACGGTAGAGGGGACACTGCACCATCCGGCCGGAATCGATATTGCGAAACTGAGTGCGCACCAGCAAGCCCGCCGGCCGCTGGCCGATTTTGCCGGAGCGGCGATCATCCCGGATGCTGCGTTCTGGGAGTTGGAGTCCGAATTCCTGATTCCCGCGGCGCTGGAGCAGCAAATCAGCGCTGTCAACGCCGGCAGGATCCGCACGCGTGTGCTGCTCGAAGGGGCGAACGGTCCGACCACGCCGGAAGCCGACGACATCCTGGGCGCGCTGGGCATACTTGTCGTGCCCGATGTGATCGCCAACGCCGGCGGCGTCACCGTCAGCTACTTCGAGTGGGTGCAGGACATCTCCAGCTATTTCTGGACCGAGGAGGAGGTCAACGGCAGGCTGGACAAGATCATGAGCGACGCCTTCAACGGCCTGTGGGACGCGGCCGCGGAGGCGCGCGTGACGCTGCGCACCGCGGCGTTCACGCTCGCCTGCAGGCGCATCCTCGAAGCGCGGCATTTGCGCGGCCTGTACCCCTAGCGATAGCCCCGGCCGCGGCCACTACACCGGCGCGCTCATGCCGGAGTTGTGTTTCTGTCCCGATGCATAGTCCCGCTTTATGCGCGCATCATTTCCACGCTGAATGCCGGGTTATCCGTGGCGTCCCGGGGCATGGCCTAGGGTCTCCGGCGCTAAGCACACAGAGTTTGATCTAAGTCAAAACCGCTGCCCGTGACCTCGTGGAAAATCGTTCCATGAAAATTGGGATCGGTGTATTTAACATTAACGCGTAAGGGGGCTACAGTGAAGTATTCTGACCTGTCGAGCAAGAAAAGATCTCCGTATCATTGGATCAACTTTGCAGCGGCGAGCATGCTGGCAGTCGCGCTGGCCGGATGCGGTGGAGGCGGCGGTGGCGGCACCGATACCACGGCTGCTCCTGCGGCTCCTGCGGCCCCCGTGGTTGTCCCCACTACACCGACTGGTACCGCTGTGATTACTGCCGCGGCAGCCAGCCCTACGACAACCAATACGGCGGATAATCCGAATCAGGCATTTGGTCTCATCGCGACCGTAGGCGCCGCGCCGATATTAGTGCAAAGCCCGCCCGTAGCGCAGTTCGCCGTGATCGACTCGACCGGCAAGCATGTGCCCGGCCTGACGCTGTTCAATGCGGCCGGTGCTACGGCAGACCCGAATTGCAGCGGCAGCAATGTGACGTTCGCCATCGCCAAGTTCGATAGCACCACCGGCCACTGGCAGAATCTCATCTCTCGCCAGAGATATGCGAAAGAGGATTTGACGAAGCAATACGCGACGGCCGACACGGCGAAGGACTTTCCGACGTATCGGTACGCTGTGGTAGAGGGCACGACCGACCCGAAGCCCACTGCAACCTACGCCAATCCGGCCACCGCGGTTACCGATCCGACTACCCGGATCGTAGGCATACTGGAAGAAAACGCGACGGGTGGCTACTACACCTACCGCTTCGCCACGGACGTGGTCACGCCTCTGGCGATGGCCGACGCTGTCGACAAGAAGAATGTTTCTACGGGCAAGGTCGCCAACAATGGCAATGTGGTCGTCAAGGATGGCAAGACTATCTATCGCCTCGGCGCGCAGTTGTGCTACACGGATCCCGCGACCAAGGCGAAAGTGGTGAGCAATCCGGTCATGGACTTTACCGCTGGCACCGACGGCGTTGGGGTTCCGGTCAAGGCTGCCGATGGCAAGACCCTCGCCTTATCTAGGCAAGTGGTCACCAAGGACTCCTGCAACGACTGCCATCAGACACTTGCTCTGCACGGCACGCGCGTCGATCCGAATTACTGCGTGATGTGCCACAACCCGGGTAGCACCGACTACAACACCAAGAATCCAATCGACTTGAGAGTGATGGTCCACAGGATCCATTTCGGCAAGGAACTGACCAAAGATTATAGCGTCGCCAGCTATAACGCCAAGGCCACAGCTGCGACCACGGCCGACCTGGTGGTCGGAACTTTGTATCCGCAGGATATAAGGAACTGCACCAAGTGCCACGATGGTTCGACGACCTCCGCGCACGCGACTCCGCAGGGCGACAACTGGAAAGCCAATCCCAACCGTGCCGCCTGCGGTTCCTGCCACGACGGCATCAACTTTGCGACCGGCAAAGGCCTGACCTTGGCCGATGCGGCGAAAGGTCTGACCAGCTCGACCTACGGTCATATCGGCGGCATCCAGACCGATGACACCAAGTGCGCCTTGTGTCATGGTCCCACGGCAATCCCTGTGTACCATGTGGCCGTCACCCCGCCAAACGCGAACAACGCGCTCCTGGTGAATACTCTGGCGGGCCCAGCCGGCTCAACCCTCAACGGCAATGCCAATACCAACGCGGCATGGCTCGCGGGTAACCAGAACAACCTGCCGGAAGGCGCGATCAAGATCAGCTACGATATCAAGAGCGTCTCGGTGAACGCGTCGGGCAACCCGTCCATCACTTTCAGGATCTTGCAGAACGGCGCTCGCGCCGACTTCAAGACCTTGCCCACCACCAAAGTCACCACAGGGGAAATCTGGGATAATTTCATGGGTTCGCCCAGCGTGTACTTCGTCTATGCCGTGCCGCAGGACGGCATCACCGCCCCGGCCGATTTCAACGTGAGCACTTCCGGCTACATCAGGACCCTTTGGAGGTCTGCCGACACGAAGCAATTTAGCGGTCCTGATGCCGACGGCTACTACACCGCCACCCTCACGTCGCATGTCGTTCCCACGAGCGGCACGAATAAAGCCGTCATGGTCACGGGCGGCCTGGGTTACACCTATAGCCTGCCGAATGTCTCCAGGACGACCGGATCGGTCTCGGACTCCATGCCGCTGACCCAGACCAATCTCGCGGATTATCCGCTGACGGCGTCGACGGTTCCCGGTCTGACGGCCTATAGTTGGGGCGGTCTGGTCGTTGTCGCGCAGGATAAGACGATGGTTGCCACCGGTTATACCGGCCGCCGCGCCGCCGTTGCCGATGCCAAATGCGACAAGTGCCACGAGCAACTCGGCATGTTCACTGCCGAGGCCTTCCACGGCGGACAGCGCAACGACGCGCCGACCTGCTCGTGGTGCCACAATCCCAACAGGACCGGCAGCGGTTGGTCGGCAAGTTCCGGCTACTATATCCACGCCATCCATGGGGGCCAGAAGCGTGCGGACAAATATACCTGGACTGCGCCTTCCACGACGGACGGGTTCTGGGACATCGAACTGCCTGCCAGTCTGAGGGTAGGTAGCAGCAGCAACGGTGTGCTGAAAAACTGCCAGACCTGCCATATCGCGGGCATGAATGACTACAGCAATGCCGCTACCACTGCTGCGTACCCGAATATGTTGTGGCCTACGGTTGCAGTGGGCCTGTACCCCGCAAGCGGTACGAGCTTGACGACCTATACAGCGTCTCCTTCGACAGGCGTTGCAACGAGCTGTGTCGCTAATACCCAGAAATCGGATGGCGCGACTATATTTTCTACAGGTACTGACCTGACGGTATTCAGGCTGTCACCCTATGTTTTGACCTCCACGGCCGTTACGGGCGCTGGCGCCAACAACTATGGCGTCGGCTTCGGCAGCAACTTCGGCACTTCGACGTCCTATAGCTGCACGCCGGACGGCACGCTCTATTCAGTCGCGGCGGGGGCGACGCGGGAGGCGGATGGCACGACCCGGGTGATCTCGCCGTTCATGGCGGTATGCGTATCCTGCCATGATGGCAAGACCAGCGCCGGTACCGACGCCAAGGCCCACATGACACAGAACGGCGGCAAGTTCTATGAGACGCGCGCCAACGCGTGGAAGGCGGGCACTGCCACACTCCTCAATACCGAGTCGTGCATGCTGTGCCACGGTCCCAACGGCGTCGCAGCTATCGCGGCTATGCATGCGAAATAGCGTGACCGAAGTTTGGTCACGGTAACAAAGCCCGGGCGCGGCTCGCAGCGCCCGGGGGCTGCGCCAGAAGACAACCCGGAGGCGGCAACGCTTCCGGGTTTTTTTGTTCACTCGGGATGTACACGCGACATTGACATCACCAGGCATGTTCGCTACACAATTGCCACCTAAACAAAACCAGGAGACAGTTCATGCAACGCAACATGGTCCAAACCGCACTGATCGCCGCAGCGCTGCTGCTGTCCGCCAGCCTGTCGCTTGCCGCCGAAAACAAGCCGGGGGCTCCTGCGGAAACAAGAGCCATCAGCGGGGCTAAAACGACCGAAACCAGTGCCAAGGCAAAAGCGGCGAAAGCGGCCGCCAAGGTCAAGCTGGTGGATATCAACAGCGCCGGCAAGGCGGAACTGAAGACCCTGCCCGGCATCGGCGACGCGGAAGCGGACAAGATCATCGCCGGACGGCCTTATCTTTCCAAAGCCCATCTCGTAACTCGCAAGATCATCGCTGCCGGGTCCTACCAACTTCTCGCGAAACAGATTATCGCCAAGCAGCCGCAGAATTCCGCGGCCAAATCCAGCCAGAAGTAAAGGGGACTGAGTCCGATAATGCCAATGAAATAGTGGCGGATTGCGTTTGCCAGCCGGGATTTTCTGATTTAGGATTGGACAGTTTTCATTGCTGCCAAGCGGTTCGAGAGTTTTCAGGAGGAGACCAGCTTGTCCTCAACTAAAGGGGTAGTCATGAGCAAGCATCGATCGTCGTATGAATGGATCGACCTTGCCCTCCAACATGGGAGACCGAAGGTCGGGACCATCCGAAAAGGTTGGGGCTTTCCCTCCGAAGGGGATCAAGATCTCCGGGACGTCCCCCGGGGTGGGGACTTCCTTAAGGGGCTGGCAGCGGGCTTGCTGGCATTGGCTCTGGTTGGATGCGGCGGCGGTTCGGGTGGCGGCGCCGGTTCCGCGGGGGCGGGCGCAGCGGTGGGAGGTTTTGTCAGCGGCCCGGCGGCATTGACCGCCGCGACCACCCTGACCACGAGTATCACCGGGGTGACCATCAACAGCCCGCCAGTGGTGAACTTCACCGTCACCAACCAGGCCGGCGTTGGCATGGGCGGCCTGACTGCCGCGGACCTGCGTTTCAATATCGCCAAACTGGTACCGGGATCAAACGGCGGTCCCAGCAACTGGCAGAACTATATCAATCTGGCAGTGGGTGGCGCGGTGCAAGGCAGCCAGGAGCGTTCAGCCGCCGGCTTTGCTTTCGGCGCCCTGATCGATCACTCGGACGGAACTTATACTTATACTTTCGCTACCGATATCAAGAGCGCCGCCTGCCCGGCGCCGTGCACCGATGCGTACGGCAAAGCGCTTGATGTCAGCTATCAGCCGGGTCTGACGCACCGGGTCACGATCCAGCAGGCCAACAGCGCGTATCCGGCATCCACCGGCGTGTATGATTTCGTGCCGGCCGGCGGCTCCGTCACTACCAAGCGCGATATCGTGCTGACGTCCGAATGCAATCAGTGCCATGGCGAGGTCATGATGCCCGGCACCAACCGAATCGAAATCAGGTTGTGCGTCACCTGCCACAATCCGGGTTCGTGGATTGCCGGAACTCCCAACACGTCGCTGGATTTCAAAGTGCAGAGCCACAAGCTCCATTACGGCGCCAATCTGCCGAGTGTCAAGGCGGGCGTTCCCTACAAGATCGGCACTGCAGACTTCTCGAAAGTCGTTTTGCCGCAGGATGTGCGCAACTGCGCCATGTGCCACGATGGCGCCCTTAGCGCGCAGGGCGACAACTGGAAAAACCAGCCGAGCATGGAAGCCTGCGGCTCCTGCCACGACGATGTCTATTTCGGCGCCAATCCGGATGCGGCCAAACCGTATCAGACCGTCGCTCACCCGGGCGGCGTCATGACCGACAACAGCACCTGCGCGCTGTGCCATGCGGCAGGGAAGTTCACCGACAATAAGGATATCGTGGTGGCGCACAACTTCCCGGCCAGGCTCAAGGCCGCGACGGCGAAGTTCAAGTACAACATCATCAGCGTCACGCCCACCACGGCGGGCGCGAAGCCTGTCATCACCTTCTCCGTCACCGATCCGACCAATGCGGAGGCGTCCTACGACATCAAGACCGCCGCGGCCTTCACGGCCGGCGGCGCCAGCACGCTGACGGTCAAGCTTGGCTGGAACACGCCGGGCACCTTGGATTTCGGCAATGACAATAGCGGCCAAACGTTCGGCCAGCCGGTCAGCATCAACCTCCTCAACAATGCGGCTGTCGTTGCAGGCGCCACGCCGGGCACTTACACCGTCACCTCGACCGTCGCCATCCCCGCCACGCAAACGGGCACGCTGCGGGCCCTGATGGAAGGACATCCCGCCGGCGATGTCACTACCGCCGGGACGTTTACCGATCGGTTGCCGGTAAAGAGCGTATTCAAGGATTTCGCGATTACCGGCACGGTAACGGCGCGACGGCAGGTGGTGGACATAGCCAAGTGCGACGTCTGCCATGGCGTGCTGAGCCTGCACGGCAACAACCGCACCGACGAGCCCAGCGTGTGCGTTGTTTGCCACAATCCGAACGCGACCGATGCGGGCCGGCGTCCCGCCACCGCAGGTGTGCTCACCGGCGGCGTGGACGGCAAGAAAGAAGAGTCGATCGATTTCAAGACCATGATCCACGGCATCCATGCGGGCCAGTCCGACAAGGGCGGGTTCCGCACCAAGGGAATCACCGTCTACGGTTTCGGCGGCAGCGTGAACGATTTCAGCGGCGTCGTGTTCCCCGGAAAACTGAACAACTGCACCGCTTGCCACACCGATACTTCGTACCAGTTGGCGGGGACCTGGGCCACACCCACGGTCAGCGGGATACTGGGGAGTACCATCAGCACGGGCGCATCGACGACCGATCCTTCGGACAACCTTAGAATCACGCCGACCGCGGCGGTGTGCTCGTCCTGCCACGATAGCGCGCTGGCGAAACTTCACATACAGGATGCCGGCAGTGGCGGGAACTTCTCGGCGACGCAGGCGGCCATCAACGCCGCCGCTCCGGAAGGTTGTTCGTTCTGTCACGGGCAGGGCAAAGCTATCGACGTCAAGGTGGTCCACGGTGTACAGTAAAAGCGAAGGCCGAAACGGACTAGTTTGAGGGATGCGCGAGGCGACCGGGTGGGACGGATCCGCTCTTTCCGTCAAGCGCATCCCCGGAAGCGTCAACAAGAACCATGGCTAACGGGCAGACAACGATGAATATCACGAAACCAATATTTGCCGCGCTGCTGCTGGTGTCGGGCCTTGCGTTCAGCGCCGCCTCACGCGCGCAGGCGGTTGCGCCGGCTGCCGCAGCGCCCGCAGCCGCTCCCGCCGCGGCGGCGGCCGAGCCGCCTCCGCCGCCACCTGGCCTGGGCACCGAATACACGGAAAAAGGCGCCGACACCTGCCTCATGTGTCACACGGAGGCTTGGACCTATCCCGTTTTCCCCATTTTCAAGACCAAGCATGCGAACCGCGCCGACAAGCGCGCGCCCTTTGGGGTCGGCGGATTGCAATGCGAGGCCTGCCACGGGCCGGGCGCCAAGCACGCCGCCAGCGGCGACAAGAATGCGATCAACAGCAACAAGCCGACATCCTTCCTGTCGCCCGCGGAGCGCAACAAGTTCTGCCTGGAATGCCATAAAGGCAATGCGCGCACCGGTTGGCATGCGAGTACACACGAAAACAACAACCTCGCCTGCGCCAATTGCCACAAGATTCACGCCGAGCGCGACCCGGTGCTGGCGACGGCGACCCAGCCCGAGGTCTGCTACAAATGCCACAGGAAGGAACGCGCGGACTTCGCCAAGCCATCCACGCATCCGGTGCGCTTCGGCAAAATGACCTGCAGCGAGTGCCACAGTGCCCACGGATCGACCTCCGCCGGGATGTTGATCAAACCGACGGTGAATCAGACCTGCTACACCTGCCACGCGGAAAAGCGCGGGCCGTTCCTGTGGGAGCACGCGCCGGTAGCCGAGGACTGCACCTTGTGTCACCACCCGCATGGTTCAATCAATACGGCAAGACTGAAGAAGATGCCCCCGTCGCTGTGCCAGCAATGCCACACGGTGGCGGGCCATCCCTCGGTAGCGCGCACGGGTGAGGCGCTGCCGGGCGGCGGCGCCGGCGGATCGGCTTTCCTGCTCGCCGGGAGCTGCATCAACTGTCATTCGCAGATTCACGGCTCGAATCACCCCTCGGGAGTCAAGCTGATGCGCTAGCCGGCAAGTTGCGCGCTCCTGGATCGACTGCGAAGGGGGTGAGGCGCGCGAGACGATGCGAGTAGCCGTGACGAGACAGGCCAAGAACGAAGTTTCAGTGGGGGCTAATGCGCGCAGCGCGTTATGCCGTAACTAAGACGGGACAAGAACATGAAAACGAAGTTTCAGAGGAGGCTAATGCGCGCAGCGCGTTATGCCGTAACTAAAACGAAGTTTCAGAGGAGGCTAATGCGCGCAGCGCGTTATGCCGCAACTAAAACATCAAATCAACTGTTGAGGCTAATGCGCGCAGCGCGTTATGCCGTAACTAAAACATCAAATCAACTGTTTCTGCTCAGCGTGCTGTCGGCGCTGTCTGCGAGTGCTGCGGCGGCAGATGGCGCTGCCCAAGCGTCCGTCGACACGTCGCAATGGAAGTGCGAGTCGTGCAAGTTCGAACAAGGGGTCAGCGGGACGCTGGACCTCGGCGTCGGTGATGTTTCGCAGAAATCATCCAAATTCGGCGAATACAACGGACTCAACAAATCGGGCGGATTTTTCATCGGCGACGGCGCGGTGCGCGCTCGCGGCGAGGACGGTGCTTACTGGAATCTCAATGCGTCGAATCTCGGGCTGCGCACGCGGTTTCTGGATGCCGAGGGCGGAAGGCAGGGCAGCTACAAGTTGTTGTTCAAGTACGACGAAGTGCTGCACTCCCTTTCGGATAGCGCGCAGACGCCCTTTGCCGGCATCGGCGGCACGTCCTTGACTCTGCCGGCCGGTTTTCCCGCGGCCACCACGGCTGCCATGCCCTTGGCAGGTACGCTGCAACAGGTCGACCTGGGCACGCAAAGGACACGGCTGGGTGTGGGCGCGTCCTGGACTCCGGCGCGCGACTGGGAATACGCCGTCAATTTTCGCCGTGAATCCCGCGAAGGCACCAAGCGCACGGCCGGCGCCTTCTTCATCAATTCGGCCCAGTTGGTCGAGCCGGTGGATTTCCTTACCCACCAGCTGGACGCTTCGGCCTCTTACACCGGGGCAAAATGGCAGGCCAAGCTGGCCTATTACGGCTCGACGCTCCGCAACAGCAACGACTCCCTCAACTGGCAGAACCCGTTCAGTTT
>Ga0315281_10003417_pt1 | contig 23238 bp, 21 predicted proteins | sample YL17G07_0_MG_FD_204540 | JGI IMG/M metagenome (GOLD analysis project Ga0315281, IMG submission 204540) | Sediment microbial communities from Yellowstone Lake, YNP, Wyoming, USA - YL17G07_0 | ecosystem: Environmental > Aquatic > Freshwater > Lake > Sediment | place: USA: Wyoming | collected... | reverse complement strand
CTGGAAGACCCGAAGGCGGGCCGGCTCGATTTTTTCCACGCGCGCGAGTTGGCGTACAGCATCCCGGGCGAGATGGCGATCCTGGAAAAACTCGTCGGCGAGGCGCAGGAGCGTTACAAGACTTCGCGCGCGCCGGAAGCGCGCGCGCGGTCGGCCCTGATCGCCGGCGTCGGACTCTGGATCCAGCGGAAATACGCGGAGGCGGCCGCCGCGCTCGAAGCGGTGAGCGACGACGCGGAAGGCGCCTATTTCCTCGGCCTGTGCCGCCTGGAGACGAAGGACTGCGCCGGCGCGATCAAGAGTTTCCGCCGGGCCGCCCAGGCCGGGCAGGATGCGTTCGTCTGCGGCATGGCGGAGGCGGAAGCGCTGCGCGGCTCGGGCAACCGCGAAGAGGCGCTGGCGAAAATCCGCGCCTTCCAGAAGAGCCACGACGCCCATGCGGAACTCCATTACCAGAAAGGCCGCTGCTTCGAGGAGGCCGCCGAGTACGAGCCGGCGATGGAGGCGTATGAGCGCGCCGTGGAGCTCGATCCGCAGCACGTCGGCGCGCTGTTCCGATTGGGTTTCTGGAACGACCTGCGCGGCAACGACGACCTGGCGCTCGGTTATTACGAGAAGGCCGCGGAGATCCGCCCGCTCCACACGAACGTCCTGCTGAATCTCGGGATTCTCTACGAGGACCGCGGCGACTACGAGCTTGCCGCGCGCGCCTTCGCCCGCGTGCGGGCCGGCAACCCGGACGAGCCGCGCGCGCGGCTCTACGCCCAGGACGCCGAGGCAAGCCTGAATATGTTCTACGACGAGGCCGTGGAGCGCCGCCAGTACCGCACCGCCGTGATGCTCCGCGTGCCGCTGAGCGAGTTCGAGCTCTCCGCCCGATGCCGCGCCTGCCTCGAGAAGATGAACATTCGCACCCTGGGCGATCTCGCGCGGATGACCGAGACGGAGATCGGCAATTCCAAGAACTTCGGCGAGACTTCCCTGTCGGAGCTGCGCGGGCTGCTGGAGTCGAAGGGGCTGCATTTCGGCATGGGCCGGCCCGATATGGCGCCGACGCCCGCGGCGATCGCCTCGCCCGAACTGGCCGACGCGTTCGCGAGGCCGATTGACGAGATGGAGCTCTCCGTCCGCAGTCTCAAGTGCGCCCGGTCGCTCGGCCTCGAAACCGTCGGCGACCTGATCCTGAAGAGCGAGAAGGACCTGCTCGCCTGCCCGAATTTCGGCCAGACCTCGTTGAACGAGATCAAGCAGAAGCTGGCGAGCTACGGCCTGTCGCTGAAGTCGCGCGACTGAGGAAAGAAGCTGTCAGCCATCAGCTATCAGCTGTCAGCTAGTAACTGATAGCTGATAGCTGATGGCTGACAGCTCCATATAATGTACGACCACATTGAGGGCGAGCTGGTGTTCAAGTCGCCCGCGCAGGCGGTCATTGCGGCGGGCGGCGTCGGGTATCGCTTCTCCATTCCCATCTCCACGTTTGCCGCCCTGCCGGAGCATGGCCCCGCGAAGTTGCTGGCCTATCTGCACGTGCGCGAAGACACGCTCAAGCTCTTCGGCTTCGCCTCGGAGAAGGAGCGCAAGCTTTTCCTCCGACTGATCGGCGTCTCCGGCATCGGGCCGGGCACCGCGATGGCAATCCTGAACGGGCTCTCCGTGGACGAGTTCCGGCGCGCCGTGGCCGCCGAAGAGGTCAGCACGCTCTGCCGCGTGAAGGGGATCGGGCGGAAGACCGCCGAGCGCGTGATCGTCGAACTGCGGCGCGACATGGAGCGCGAGTTGCTCGAAGAGCCCCCGACGCGCGGGACGGCGGCGAGCCTCACCGCCGACGCCGTCGCGGCGATGCTCGCCCTGGGCTACAAGCGCTCGGTCTCCGAGGCGGCCGTGCTGCGCGCCCTGGAAAAACTCGGCCGCGCCGCGGACCTCGAACAGGTCGTACGGCAGGCGCTTCAAGAAGTGTGAAGGATGAGTGATGAATGATGAAGTGCGAAAGGGCTGATCCACTACACTTCATCATTCATCACTCATCATTCGTACTTCATCCCAAATTTTGCGAGGCAGCGGATGTCTGAAAACATCCTGACCGGCGCCGGCGGCGCTGAGGACCTTGCGCTGGACCAGACGCTTCGGCCCAAGCGGTTCGAGGACTTCATCGGGCAGGAGCGCATCAAGGAAAATCTCCGCATCTACATCGAGGCGGCGCGCCGGCGCAAGGAGCCGCTCGACCACGTCCTCTTCAGCGGCCCGCCCGGACTCGGCAAGACCACGCTGGCCACGATCCTCGCGCACGAGATGGGGGCGGACCTGAAGGCCACTTCCGGCCCGGTGATCGAGAAAGCCGGCGACCTCGCCGGCCTGCTGACGAAGCTCCAGGAAGGCGACCTGCTGTTCATTGACGAAATCCACCGCATCAGTCCGACCGTCGAGGAGTACCTCTACTCGGCGATGGAGGACTACCACATTGACATCATGCTCGACCAGGGCCCGTCGGCGCGCTCGATGCGGATTCCGCTTCCGCGGTTCACGCTGGCCGGCTCGACGACGCGCGAGGGGCTTTTGTCCGCGCCGTTCCGCAGCCGATTCGGCGTGGTCGAGCGGCTGGACTTCTATCCGTGGCAGGACCTGTTCCACATCGCGCTGAACTCGGCGAAGGCGCTGGGGATGCGGATCGAGGAGGCCGGCGCGGAGGTCGTCGCCAAGCGCTCGCGCGGCACGCCTCGGCTGGTCAACCGCTTCCTGCGGCGGCTGCGCGACATGGCCGAAGTCCTCGCCGACGGCGTCGTCACGCAGAAAGTCGCACACGAGGGGATCGACCGCCTCGGCGTGGACGAGCGCGGCCTGGGCGACATGGACCGCCGCATCCTCCAGACCATCCTGCGACTGCGCGGCCAGCCCGTCGGCCTCAAGACCATTGCCGTCACCGTCGGCGAGGAAGAGACCACCATCGAGGAGGTCTACGAGCCGTACCTGATCCAGTTGGGCTACATCGAGAAAACCCCGCGCGGCCGGGTCCCGACCGAGGCGGCGCTGCGCGAGTACGGGAAAAACCTTCCCGGCGCGGGGCGCGGCGAACTGTTCAACGGAAAAGGATGATGGCGGAAGCCACTGCAACTATTAACGTTTGCATAAAGAAAGGAATGCTCTCGCAAAGACGCAAAGAGCGCAAAGAACGAAAAAACAGCCTGATTGTGTCGTGCGTCGTACGCGGCGCACTCTTGCTGTTCTTGGTGCTCTTTGCGTCTTTGCGAGAGACCTTGCCTGAAATGAAACTCCTCATCCACGTCTGCTGCGCGCCGTGTCTGATCGGGCCGCTCGAGGCGTTGCGGCAGGAAGGCATGCAGCCGGGCGGATTTTTCTATAATCCCAACATCCATCCCTTCCTCGAATTCCGCAAGCGCGTGAAGGCGTTGCGCGTGTTTCTCGAGAAGGACGCCCTGCCCGTGGAGATCATCGCCGAGTACGGGCTGGAACTGTTCATGCGCGAAGTCTATCGGCCCGACCGGCGCGAGCGCTGCCGCAATTGCCATTTCCTGCGGCTGCGCCGGACGGCCGAGCGCGCCAAAGAAATGGGGTTCAATGCCTTTACGACGACTTTGCTGGGAAGCCCGCATCAGGACCACGAACTTCTGCGCGAGTCGGGCGAGCGCGCGGCGGAGACGGCGAGCGTGAGCTTCCTCTACCGCGATTTCCGCCCGCTTCACGAGCGTTCGCGCGAGGTCGCGCGGCGCAGACAGCTCTACCTGCAGCCGTACTGCGGTTGCTGCTTCAGCGAATACGAGCGGTTCCGCGATACGGGTAGAGAACTGTATCGCGGCTCCGGACCGAGATGAAGGCAGAGTGCAGAGTGCAGAATGGGGAATGAACGGCAACAGGACGCGATGGCGCGCGGAAGCGCGCTGAATTCGGGCGAAGCCTGCTCCGCTTTCCATTCTGCACTCTGCACTCTGCATTCTGCACTCTGCATTCTCGCGTTATCGCTCTCCGGCTGCGTGAGACCGCCGCAGATTCCCGTCCCTCCGCCGACCGAGGCGCCGGCCGTGCAAGAGCCGCTGCCGGTGCGGCCGGTTCCGCCGCCGATCCAGCCAACCCAGCCGGCGCTGCCGGCGATCATCGTGCCGCCGGTGTTGGATCGGCCGCCGATGTTGCGGGTCTGGCTTTCCGACGCCTCGGCCACGCCGGAGATTTCGTGCGCGGGGCCGTGCCGCGTGGCGGCGTTCCCCGGCGAGCGAGCGAACCGTCACGCGAAGCTTGCGGCGGCTGAAGCCGTCGTCGTCCCGGGCGGCATCCGGCTCGCCGAGGTCGCCTATAGGTGTTCGTCGCTGGAGATCGAGGCCGAAGCCGGCGGGCAGGTTCGAGTCGGCGGCCGCGGATATCCCGGCACGGTCCGCCTCCTGCGCTCGGCGGAGGGCGTGACGGTGATCGTCGCGCTCGATGCGGAGCGTTACCTGCTTGGCGTCGTCGGCGGCGAGATGCCGGCGGACTGGCCGGCCGAGGCGCTCAAAGCGCAGGCCGTCGCGGCGCGGACGCTGGCGATTTTCTATCACCTGCAGCGCGCCGCCTTCGAATACGACCTGACCAGCACGGTCGAGGATCAAGTGTACGCCGCCGGGAAGGCCAAGCCGTCCATTGTCGAGGCGGTTGCCGCCACGCGCGGCGAGGTGCTGCTGCACGACGGCAGACTGTTCCCGGCGTTCTATCATTCGACCTGCGGCGGCGAGACCGAAAGCCCGGGCAAGGCGCTCGGCAAGCCGGAGTACGATTTCCTCGAGGGCGTGCCGTGCGGGTTCTGCGCGGATTCGAGCCACTATGAATGGCGGACGACCCTTTCGGCGGCGGACCTGGTCTCGAAGTTGAACGCGGCCGGCATCGCCGTCGGCGCGATCACGGCCGTCCGCGCCGAGGAAGGCGACTCGCGCGCCGGGCGGATGGTGGAGATGGTCTGGCCGGGCGGGCGGGCGCTCGTCCCGATCGCGGACTTCCGCCGCGCCGTCGGCCGGAGGGAGATCCAGAGCGGAAAGTTCCAGTGCCGCGCCGGGGGGGACGACTTCCGGTTCGCCGGCCGAGGCTTCGGGCACGGCGCCGGCATGTGCCAGTACGGCTGCCGCGGCATGGCCAGGGCGGGATGGCTCTACCGGAAAATCCTGATGTATTACTATCGCAATGCCGCGATCGGAAGACTTTACTAGCAGAAGTCATCGCGGGTCTACGGGCTGCCATAGGCAGCCCTCCGTTAGCCCGCGCTACGCGCCCGTGACTTTCTTGGGTTTTCGTAGCGCGGACAATCCTGTCCGCGCCGGTAGATCAGGGCAAAAGGGGCTAGAGCATAGCCGCAGGGAATCGTACTCGTCCTCGAACTCGTCCTCGGCCGTTCAGAACAGAAGTCCGAGGACGAGATCGAGGACGAGGACAAAACGCCCAAAGTTCAAGAGGCGAAAGCGTAATGTTCGAGTTCCGCATTCTGGCTCAGGACCCCGACACGGGCGCGCGGGCGGGCGCGTTGGCGACGCCGCACGGGGCCGTGCCGACGCCGGTCTTCATGCCGTGCGCGACGCAGGGAACGGTGAAGACGCTGACGCCGGCGCACCTCGAGGAGATCGGCGTGCAGATGATCCTGGCGAACGCCTACCACCTGGGCCTTCGGCCCGGCGCGGAACTGGTCGCGCAGATGGGCGGACTCCACCGGTTCATGGGCTGGTCGCGGCCGATCCTCACCGACAGCGGCGGGTTCCAGATTTTCTCGATGGCCGACCTGCGGACGATCTCCGAGGGCGGCGCGCTGTTCAAGAGCCACCTGGACGGGCGGGAAGTTTTCCTGACGCCGGAGCGGTGCATCGAGATCGAGAACCGGATCGGCGCGGACGTCATCATGCCGCTCGACGAATGCGCGCCGTTCCCGAGCGAGCAGGCCCCCGCGCGGGCCGCGATGGAACGGACGGTCGGCTGGGCGGCGCGGTGCAAGGCCGCGCACCGGCGCGAGGACCAGGCCCTCTTCGGCATCGTGCAGGGCGCGACGTATCCGGACCTGCGCCGCGAGTGCGCCGACCGGCTGGCCGCGCTCGATTTCCCGGGCTACTCCATCGGCGGGCTGAGCGTCGGCGAAGGGCTCGACCGGATGGTGGAAATGACCGCCCGGACGATTGAACGTCTGCCTCCGGCGAAGCCGCGCTACCTCATGGGCGTGGGCCGGCCGGAGGACATCGTGGCCTGCGTCGCGCAGGGCGTGGACCTGTTCGATTGCGTGCTTCCGACGCGTTGCGGGCGAAACGGACTTGCATTTACCACCCGTGGTCGGGTAAAAATGCACAACAAGGCGCACCGGGCGGACGAGCGGCCGCTGGATCCGCTCTGCGATTGTCCGGCGTGCCGGCGGTTTTCGCGCGCGTATCTGAGGCATCTCTTCCAGGCCGGCGAGATGCTCGGCCTGACGCTCTTGAGCCTGCACAACCTCAGATATTATATGCGCCTCATGGCCGACATGCGACGAGCGATCATCGAGGGCCGTTTCGCAGAGTTCCGGAAGAAATTTTTAGAAAGTGCGAGTGATGAATGATGAAGTATCGTTTCCTTCATCATTCATCATTCTTACCTCTGACTTCTTGTAAAAGGGAGAACCCATGTTGAGTCTGACCCTGCCGATCCTTGCTCAGACCGCCGGCACCAGCAGCGCAGCGGGCGGCGCTGCTGGGGGATCGCCCTTCGGGGGCGGCGGGATGTTCTTTGTTTGGATCATCGCCATCTTCGCCATCTTTTACTTCTTGATGATCCGCCCGCAGAAGAAGAAAGAGCAGCAGCGCAAGAACATGCTCAACAAGATCGAGAAAGGCGATCACGTCGTCACGATCGGCGGCCTCCACGGCGAGGTCGAGAGCGTCAAGGAAGACTATGTGATCCTGCTCGTGGACCGCGAGAACGGCCACACGCTTAAGTTCCGGCGCAGCGCGATCCAGGAGATCCTGGCGAAGGATTCCGGGTCGGCCGAAGACAAGAAGTAGGAGTCCGCCTCCATCATGACGGGCAAGATACTGCCGAAGTTGTACTTCAAGCTCGCGCTCGTCCTCATCCTGGCCGTGATCGGCGCGATTGCGATCCGTCCGGAGCGCATCACGGAAACCGGGCCGGACGGGAAGCCGTTGACGCACTGGGTGACGCGCATTCCGCTCGGGCTGGATCTGAAGGGCGGCAGCGAACTGCTCTACAAGATCCGCACGTCCGAGATGAGCGCGGCCGACCGCAAGGACATCGTGGCGCGCACGATCGAGGTCATCCGCCGGCGCGTGGACCCGGACGGCCGCATGGAATTGGACATCCGCCCGCGCGGCGAAGACCGGTTCTACATCCAGCTTCCGGGCATGGGCGCGGAAGAGTCGGCCCGGATCGAGGCGCTCATCCGCAAGGCCGGGCAACTGCGCTTTTGCCTGGTGGACGAGCGCGCCGAAGACCAGGAAGCGGCGCGGCGCGGCGACCGCGTGCCCAATGCCACGCCGTTCCTGCCCGCGCGCGACCCCGCGACGCGCCAGATCGAGCGCGACCCGGAGGGCCGGATCAGGCGCTGGCACAAGGCCACCTTCCGGGACGTTAAGGAAATGCCCGCCGACGTCTCGAACCGCGAGTGGTACCTGGTCGAGAACAAGGCCTATGTCACCGGCGAGTATCTCAGCGAGGCGAAGGGGACCACCGACCCGCAGACCGGCATGCCAACGGTCGCCTTCTCGTTCCGCGGCAAGGGCCGGCAGGACTTCGAGCGCCTGACCGAACAATATCAGCGCACGGAGCAGCATCCGGGCCGGCTGCTGGCGATTATCCTCGACGAGGACCTTTATTCCGCGCCCGAAATTCACTCCCGCATCGCCGGCTCAGGCGTCATCACGGGCAGCTTCACCAAGCAGGAAGTGGACGACCTGGTCACCACGCTCCGCGCCGGCCAGCTTCCGGCGGACATCGAGCTGGAATGGAACAACACCGTCGGCGCGCAGCTCGGCGAGGACAGCATCCGCGCGGGAATCCGGGCGAGCCTCGTCGGACTCGTGGTGGTCGTGGCCTTCATGGCGGTCTACTACCTCGTCGGCGGCGCCATCGCCGACTGCGCGGTGCTGGTGAACCTGCTGCTGGTCCTGGGCGGCATGGCCGGCATGCAGTCGGTGCTCACGCTGCCGGGCATCGCCGGACTGGTCCTGACGCTCGGCATGGCGGTGGACGCGAACGTGCTGATCAACGAGCGCATCCGCGAGGAAAGCCAGCGCGGCAAGGGGCTGCGCCTGGCGATCCGCACCGGCTATGAACGCGCCTTCATGGTCATCCTCGATACGCACCTGACTACGATCATCACCGCGCTGATCCTGTTCAGCGTCGGCACCGGGCCGGTGCGCGGGTTCGCCATCACGCTCATCCTGGGCCTGGTACTGAGCCTGTTCACCTCGTTCTGGCTCACGCGCTGGCTCCTGGACGTAGTCGTGGAGAAAGGCTGGCTCACCAAGCTGCACATGCTGCACCTCTTCGGCCGGCCGAGCATCCCGTTTTCGAAATACCGGTACTTCTGCATCGCCGGCACGGTGTTCTTCAGCATCGCCGGCCTGAGCGTTTTCCTGGCGCGGTGGAATTACGAACGCGATACGGAACTCGCCGGCGGGTTCCGGGCGGAAATGGAGCTGAAGCGCAGCGAGCCGATCCGCGATTTCCGCGCGCGCGTCGCCAAGCTCTTCCCGATAGGCGCGGACGTGCAGAGCATCTGGTCCACCGCCGAAGCCGGCCTGCAGGCCGAGAAGTCGAAGCTGTTCTCGATTCGAATCCGCCAGCTCAACGACGAGCAGCGGCAGACGAAGATGGGCGAGGACTTCGTCAATCTCCTGAAGGCGCAGCAGCTTTACAGCGCCGTGGAGAAGAACCCCGACCCAAAGTCGTGGGATTTCAGCCTCCATCTCGCGCGCCCGATCAGCGCCTTGGCGCTCCGCGACCTGCTCTCCAGGCGGCACTACACGGAATCCAACATCCGCCGGATCACGCTGACGGATAAGGAGAAGGAGCGGCTGCCTTCGGAATTCATCGTGAAACTGAAGGCCTCCGCCCTCGATCTGAACCCGGAGACCCGGATCGCCGCCGTCCTCGACGCGCTCGAACCGCTGATCGGGCAGGAGCCCGTCGTCGCGACGATCGGCGATGTGACCCGCGAGGAAGCGACCCATGCCGAAGGCGCCACAGGGCGGAGATGCGTGCCGATCCACCTCGCGGGAACCCGCTCCACCGAGGCCGTGCGCCAGGCGCTTTACCGCGACATCCTGAAATTGAAACCCGGCCCGGGCGCGGCCTTTCCGGAGGACCTGCGCGTCACCGGATTCGGCAAAGACGCCGGTTCCGAAATCGGCCGGGACATGGCCGTCTATGGCAAGGACAGCGACCTCGATGCGATCGCTAAGTCGAAGGAGACTCACCTGCGGGTGATATCCTTCACCGAGCCGGTCGCCGGCGAACTCCACATCACCCTCCACGAGCCGCAGCCCCAGACGGCGCTGCAGGACATCCTGGACGCCCGGCCCGGGATGGATATCGTCCGCTCGATCATCCCGCTGAACGTCGAGGGGCAGGACTATGTCCTCTCGATGGCGCCGCTTTCCGAAGAGAAGACCATCGAGAAGATCAAGGAAGACCTCGTCGCCGAGTTCAAGCCCGAGCTCACCCCGGAGAGCGAGGAGCAGGCGGTCGCCGTCGCGCTCGAACCGGCGCAGCCGCCGGAGTGGGCCGCCGAGCAGACCCTCGGCGCCCGGTTCTTCAAGCTGACGCTGAGTCAGCCGGCGCAAGTGCAGCAGATTCACGCCACGCTCACCGCCGCCGGATACGGCGATGCGCTGGTCGTGCAGGGCAACATCAACACCATAGCCGTCGGCAAGACGCAGACGAAGGAAGCGTACATCCGGCTGGCCGGGAGCGAGCCGCAGGTCGCCGCCGCGCGGACGGCCATCGTCGAGGCCGTCGAGCAAAGGCTGAGCGACCCGTTCCGCAGCATCGAGACCATCGGCTCGGCGGTCGCCGGAGAGACCCGCGACAAGGCCGTGCTGGCGATCCTCATGAGCTGGGTCGCCATGATCTTCTACCTCTGGTTCCGGTTCGGCGAATCCAAGTTCGGCCTCGCCACGGTCATCGCCCTGGTGCACGACGTCTGCTTCACCCTCGGCGCGGTCGGCGTGGCGGACGCGCTCTCCGGGACGCCGATCGGCAACTTCCTCGGTTTCAGCGACATCAAGGTCAACCTGACCATGATCGCCGCCTTCCTGACGCTGATGGGCTACTCCGCCAACGACACCATCGTCGTGTTCGACCGGATCCGCGAGAACATGGGCGGGGTGAGACGCCGCGTGGATGCGGCGCTCGTGGATACGAGCGTGAACCAGACGCTGTCGCGGACCGTGTTGACGAGCCTGACCGTGCTCTTCGTCGTCGTGGTGCTTTACATCATGGGCGGGCCGGTCATTCACGGGTTCGCCTTCGTCATGACCGTGGGCGTGATCGTGGGCACGTATTCCTCGATCTTCATCGCCAGCCCGATCCTGATCGGCTGGGAATCCGCGGCGGCCGGCTTGAAGAAATGGGCGAGAATCGTTACATTCCGTTCGGCTTGAAACCGTTTCGCCGCAAAGGCGCGGAAATATAAACGCGTGTCGGCCGCTACGCTTGAATGCGGCCAAGGCGCCGGCAGGGTTGATTTAGGAAAGGGCTTTCCGATGCAGAGGGATGTGAAAATTGGGATTGCGATCGGCGTGCTGCTCATCGCGCTCATCGCCGTATTCTGGTGGTTCCGGCACAACAACCGGAATAATCCGGTCGCGCCGGAAAATCAGACGACCGAGGGACTTCCGAGTCCCGTCGAGCCGGTTTCGCCGCCGATGGGCGTCCCCGGTGAAGTCGGCCCGATGGTCGGCGCGACCGGCGCTGCGCCCATGATGACCGCCGGCGCGCCTCTGGGCGCGGCGACCAGGCCGGCGATCACCGCCGTTCCGCCTCCGCCCCCCGTCGCGGCCGGCCAGACCTACAAGGTCCAGCACGGCGACACCCTGTCGAGCATCTCGGAGCGCTTCTACAAGACGGCGGCCAAGTGGCGGCTCATTTACAACGCCAACAAGGACAAGATCGGCCCGACTCCCTCCAAGCTCAAGGACGGCATGGAACTGGTGATTCCGGACGTCGCGGCAACGCCGGCCGGCCCTGCGACCACAGCGGGCGGGCCCGTCACGGCCGCTGCAGGCGGGAAATATGTCGTCGCCGCGGGCGACACGCTGACCTCGATCGCTCAGAAAGAGTACGGCTCCGCCACCCCGGCGAACATACAGCGGATCTGGAGTGCCAACCTGACGAAGATCGGGCCAGATCCCGACGACTTGAAAGTCGGCATGGAGCTCGTGATCCCGGCGGCGCAGTAAGGCCGGAATGCCTTGCGCCTCCGCAGGGCGGCTTGACAGCGCGGCGGTTTTCGCATAGGATGAACGCCCGCTTTGTCCGCATGCCCACACGGGCTGCTCAGGCGCCGCGCCGGAGCGGGAGAGCGGCCTTTTCCGGGAAATCGCCGGCCCCTCAGACGGAAAACTTGCGCGCGGACGTTGAACGCAGGCTGTGGGGCTGTTGAAAAAAACAGTTTTTCAACAGCCCCGCTGTCGGCGTTCGGCGGATGGCTGAAGGCCGACAGCGGATCGGTCCGTTCCTTTTGGAGAGGTTGTCCGATGGCGCTTCCGAAAAGACGGCATTCGAAGACCCGCGGCCGCAAGCGCCGCGCGCATGACAGTCTGCGCAAGGTCGGCGTCACGCTGTGCCCGCGCTGCGACACAGTGAAGGAACCGCACACGGTTTGCCCGAGTTGCGGTTACTATGCCGGCCGCGAAGTGGTCTCGATGGAGAAATCGTAAGCGATGCGGATCGCGCTCGATGCCATGGGCGGCGACTTCGCGCCGCGGGAAGCCGTGCTCGGAGCCCTTCTGGCCGCCGAGGCGCGGCCGGATCACGAGATCGCTCTCGTCGGCGATGCCGCCGCTATTGAAGCCGAGTTCAAGGCCGCCGGCCAGTCCATCCCCTCCAACATCCTGATCGTCCACGCCTCGCAGGCGGTCGCGATGGACGAGAAGCCGGTCGAGGCCATCAAGAAAAAGCCGGACAACTCCATCGTCCGCGCCGTCAAGATGGTCGCCACCCGCGAGGCGGCCGTCGCCATCAGCGCGGGCAACACCGGCGCCATGGTCGCCGCCGCCCAGCTCTGCCTCAGGCCGATCGCCGGCGTGCGCCGCGTCGGCATCGCCATCAGCGCCCCATCCGCCAACGGCCACTGCACGATCATGGACATCGGCGCCAACCTCAACTGCAAGCCGATCCATCTGTGCCAGTACGGCATCATGGCCTCCGTCTATCACTCGGCCATCTTCCAGATCGAGAAGCCGCGCGTCGGACTCCTCAACGTGGGCGAGGAAGAGACCAAAGGCGGGCCGGTCGTCCGCGAAGCCGCCGCGCTCCTCGCGCGAGCCCCGATCAATTTCGTCGGCAACGCCGAAGGGCGCGACATCTTCCGCGGCGAGCACGAGGTGGTCGTCTGCGACGGCTTCGTCGGCAACGCGCTCATCAAGGCGATCGAAGGTTACGGCGAGATGCTCGCCGACATCCTCCGCACCGCCATCTTCCGCGACGTGTGGGGGCGGCTCAGTTTCAACCTCATGCGGCCCGTGCTGCTCAACCTCGAGCGCCGCGTGGACTTCGCGGACTACGGCGGCGGGCTGCTCCTCGGCGTGGACGGCGGCATCATCATCTGCCATGGCCGGTCCAACGCGCGCGCCGTCTGCAACGCCGTCCTCAAAGGCATCGCGTACGTCCGAGGCGACGTCAGCGGTTCGATCACCATCGCGCTGCGCGACAGTGTGGGCATGCTCCCGGCGGAGAAAGAATGAGCGAGCCACGCGTCAGGGCGGCCATCATCGGAACCGGCTCGTATGTGCCGGAGCGCGTGCTCACCAACTTCGATCTCGAGAAGATGGTGGACACGACCGACGAGTGGATCTTCACGCGCACCGGCATCCGCGAGCGGCGCATCGTCTCCGAAGGCCAGGTCACCAGCGACCTCGGCGCCGAGGCCTGCCGCCGCGCCCTGGCCGACGCGAAGGTCCGCCCCGATGAAGTCTCGCTTCTCATCGTCGCCACGATCACCCCCGACTACTCCTTTCCCTCGACCGCCTGCATGATCCAGCAGAAGATCGGCGCGAACGCCACCGGCGGCTTCGATCTCTCCGCCGCCTGCGCCGGGTTCCTCTACAGCCTGATCGTCGGCGCGCGGCTCGTCGAGGCCGATCCGAGCCAGACCGTCCTGATCGTCGGCGCCGAGACGCTCACGCGCATCACCGATTACACCGACCGCAGCTCCTGCATCCTGTTCGGCGACGGCGCCGGCGCCGCCGTGCTGCGCTCCTGCGCCGACGGACGCGGCGTGCTCGCCTCCGACTGCGGCGTGGACGGCTCCGGCGGCGATTTCATGAAGCTGCCCGCCGGCGGCTCCGCGGCCCCGGCCACCGAGGAGACCGTCCGCAAGCGCCTCCACTACATCCAGGTCAACGGCCGCGAGACGTTCCGCTTCGCCGTCGTCAAGATGGCCGAACTCGTCGAGAGCGCCCTCAAGCGCTCCGGCCTGACAATGGACGACGTCGCGCTGATCGTCCCGCACCAGGTCAACATCCGCATCCTGCAGGCCGCCGCGGAGCGCCTCGGAGTCGGCATGGACAAAATCTACACGAACATAGACCGCTACGGCAACACCTCCGCCGCGTCGGTGCCGATGGCGCTCGACGAGGCGGCCAGGAAGGGCCGCATCCGGCGCGGCGACATCGTCGTGCTCGTGGCGTTCGGCGGCGGGCTGTCCTGGAGCTCAGCGGTCGTCCGGTGGTGACGGAAAAAGCTTGTTGGCAAGGAAATGAATGAGCCGACTCGCGTTTCTCTTTCCAGGACAGGGCGCGCAGACAGTCGGCATGGGAGGCGACTTCGCGGAGGCGTTTCCGTCCGCCGCGCGCGTCTTTGACGAGGCGAACCAAGTCCTCGGCTGGGATGTCGCGGCCGCATGCTTCGCCGGGCCGCAGGCCGAGTTGGACCGCACCTCGATCAGCCAGCCGGCGATCCTGACCGTGAGCACGGCCATCGTCGCCGCGCTGCGCGAGGCCGGCGTCGGGCAGGTCCAGGAGTGTTCCGAGGCCGCCGGACTCAGCCTGGGCGAGTATTCCGCCCTCGTGATGGCGGGCGCGCTGGACTTCCCGGACGCCCTGCGGCTCGTGCAGCAGCGCGGCCGGTTCATGGAAGAGGCGTGCGCGCAGAACCCGGGCGCGATGGCCAGCGTACTGGGCCTCGACGACGAGATTGTCGAAGCGCTCTGCGCCCAGGCGCGCGAAGTCGGAATGGTCGTCGCCGCGAACTTCAACAGCCCCGGCCATGTGGTCGTCTCCGGCACGCGCGAAGCGGTCGCCCGAGTGGCGGAGCTGGCGCGGGAACGCAAGGCGAAGCGCGTCCTGCCGCTGGCGGTGAGCGGCGCGTTCCATTCGCCGCTGATGGCGCCGGCCGCGGAACGGCTGCAGGTGGAGCTGAACGGCGCGCCCATGAGGCCGTGCGCGATGCCGGTGATCGCGAACGTCACCGCCGCGCCGGTGCGCGAGCCCGACGAAATCCGCATCGCGCTGGCGCGCCAGGTGAAGAGCCCCGTGCTCTGGCGCCAGTCCGTCCGGCGGCTGATCGAGGACGGCTGCGCGCGGTTCGTCGAGGTCGGCCCGGGAAAAGTCCTCACCGGCCTGATGAAACGCATCGCCCCGGACTGCAAAGTCGCGAACATCTCGACCGTTGAAGCGCTGAAAGCGGGACTGAAAATCTGAGTGCGGAGTGCGGAACGCGCCCCGCTCTCCCGCTTCTGTCGAAGCGGGACAGAGCGGGCCGGAGGAGTGCGGAGCGGACAGAGTCCGGCGAAGTGCGGTGTCCTGTCCATTTCGTCCATCCCGTCCACTCCGTCCACCTTTCGTCCAAGGAGGCAGTCGTGGCCAGAGAAGGCAGCCCGCTGAAGGGCAAGACGGCCGTCATCACCGGCGGGGCGCGCGGGATCGGGCAGGTCATGGCGCAGACCTTCGCCGACGCCGGCGCGAATTGCGCGCTGCTCGACGTGATGGAGGAAGTCAAGGCGACCGCCCGGGCGATCTCGGCGACCGGCGCGCGCGCCGAGGGGTACGTCGCCGACGTGACCCACAGCGAGCAGATCACCGCGCTCATGAAGGACATCGCGGCCGCCTTCGGCTCGATTGACATCCTCGTCAACAACGCCGGCATCACCCGCGACAACCTGCTCCTGCGGATGACCGACGAGGAGTGGGACAAGGTGCTCGCCATCAACCTGCGCGGCGCCTTCATTTGCACTCGGGCGGCGGCTCGTTATATGCTGAAGCAGCCGAGCGGACGGATCATCAACATCGCGTCGGTCGTCGGCGTCATCGGCAACGCCGGCCAGTGCAACTATTCGGCGAGCAAGGCGGGCCTGATCGGGCTGACCAAATCGGCGGCCCGCGAGCTGGCGTCGCGCAACATCACCGTCAACGCCATCGCGCCGGGCTACGTCAAGACCGCCATGACCGATAAACTGCCGGACAAGGCCAGGGAAGCGATCATGTCCATGATCCCCCTGCGCCGCTTGAGTGAGCCGAAGGATATCGCCGGCGCGGCGCTCTTCCTCGCGACCGAGGAGGCCGGTTATATCACCGGTCACGTGCTGCACGTTGACGGCGGCATGGGAATGTGAGCCAGAAAGGAGAGCGGACAATGGCCGACAAGAATGCAATCGCCGAGCGGATTATCGAGATCGTCGCCGAGAAGATGGACAAGCCGAAAGAGGAGATCGCCCCCGAGAAGTCGTTCGTCAACGACCTCGGCGCCGACAGCCTCGATACCGTCGAGCTGATGATGGACATCGAGGACGAGTTCGACGTGAGCATCCCCGAAGAAGAGGCCCAGAAGATCGTCACCATCGGCGACGCCATCAAGTACGTCCAGGAGCACGTCGGCAACAAGAACCAGAAGAGCGCCTGACGCTCTCGCGGAAGGAGCAGCCACTTGGGCGGGGAACGAAGGGTCGTCGTCACCGGTCTGGGCGTCATCAGCTCCATCGGGCTGGACGTCGAGACCTGCTGGAACTCGCTGCTCGCCGGGAAGTCCGGCGTCAAGAAGATCGCCGGCTTCGACAGCGCGGAGTTCGCCTGCAAGATCGCCGGCGAGATCCCGGACTTCAATCCACGGCGCTGGCTCGACAAGCGGACCACCGACCGGCTCGACCGTTTCTCGCAGATGGGCCTCGTCGCGGCGATGCAGGCGGTGAAGGATTCCGGGCTGGACTTCGAGAAGGAAGACCGCGCGCGGTGCGGCGTCATCATCGGCACCGGCATCGGCGGGCTGATCGAGATCGAGGAACAGCACAAGCGCCTTCTCGAACGCGGCCCGACCCGGGTCAGCCCGTTCCTGGTGCCCAAGCTCATGGGCAACGCCTGCGCCGGGCACGTCTCCATCCACTACGGCCTTCACGGGCCGAACCTCTGCGCGACGACCGCCTGCGCCTCCAGTTGCCACTCCATCGGCATCGCCTTCACCACCATTCGATCCGGCGCCGCCGACGTGATCCTCACCGGCGGCAGCGAGGCCGCCATCACGCCGCTGGGCATGGCGGGGTTCTGCTCCGCCAAGGCGCTCTCGACGCGCAACGACGAGCCGGAGAAGGCCTCTCGCCCCTTCGATCGTGACCGCGACGGATTCGTGATGGGCGAAGGCGCAGGCATCGTCGTCCTCGAAGATCTCGATCACGCCCGCAAGCGCGGCGCGCGCATCTACGCCGAGTTCCTCGGCTTCGGCATGTCCGGCGACGGCACGCACATCGTCGAGCCGGATCCCACCGGCAACGGCCCGGCCCGCGCCATGACCGCCGCCCTGGGCGACGGCCGCTCCAGCCCCGGCGAAATCACGTACATCAACGCCCACGGCACCTCCACTCCGCTCGGCGACAAGGCCGAGACCGCCGCCGTCAAGATCGCCTTCGGCGAGTCCGCCCGAAAGGTCGCCATCAGCTCCACCAAGTCCATGATCGGCCACCTCCTCGGTGCGTCCGGCGGCGTCGAACTCGTCGCCACCGTCCTCAGCCTGCATCGCGACGTTATCCATCCCACCATCAACTACACGACGCCCGACCCGGACTGCGACCTCGACTACGTCCCGAACCAGCCGCGCCAGGTCAAGGTCGTCAAAGCCCTCAGCAACTCCTTCGGCTTCGGCGGACACAACGGCGCGCTGCTCCTCGGCAAATTCACCGGCTGAGTTGTCGGCTGACATCGTTTGTGTGAGGCGCGCGTTTCCACGGTTACTCTTCGGGGGAGCTCGTCATGACCGGCAAAGCCAAACGTTCCGACGCGCTGGGCATTGCGATCCGCATGGAAGAAGAAGGCATCCGGTTCTACTCGAAAGCGGCCGGGCAGGCCGGGCACACGCTCGCCGGGAAAATGTTTGCATCCCTCGTCAAGGACGAGGAGCGGCACCGGGCGATCTTCCAGGAGATGGCGGCGCAGGAAGGGGTGCGGCCGAGCCGCGCGGACGAGCTGGATGAGTCGAACCCGGCGAAACGAGTCCAGTCCGTCTTCAAGGGCGCCGCCGCGAAGGTCAGGAAGCCGCTCCGGAGCGCCGACGAGGTCATCCGGGCGATTGACATCGCGCTCGGCATGGAAGAGAAGTCCTATTTCTTTTATGCCGAGGCCGCCCGGACGATGGCCGACCCGCAGGAGAAACAAATCCTCCTCAAGATCGCCGAGGAAGAGAACGAGCACTTCCGCATCCTCAACGACACGCGCCTCTACCTGACCTACCCGCAGATGTGGAACATCATCCAGGAGAAGCCGGTCATTGACGGCGCGTTCTGACGGGATAACGGCAGGATTTTTTACCGCGGGTTACACGCCCCGCTCCGAACCGCAGAGCGGGACGGAGGATGGCCACGGATTCACGGCTACGGCAAAGGACCGCCTTTGACTTGAAGACGGTTATGGGTGTCCCCGGAATACCCCCGGGCAAGCTGCGCCAATGTCGTTCTTCCCAGGGCATCCAGGGCGTAGGTCTCGACTATTGTCGGGCTTGATGGATCGTCCTGCTTCTTCGTCAGGCGATGCAGGCTGTCGTACATGTATAATGTAGCGATCCCGCGCTGGTCAATGCGCTTCGTCAGTACGCCCGCCTTGTCGTACGCCTGCTTCACAACGTCGGACCCGCCGTCGGCGTAACTGGTAAGCGTCAACCGGCTCACTTTGTCATACGCGTAGGCCGTGCTGTCGGAAAGGTTGTCCGTGATCTGCGTCATCCGCCCGGCGCGGTCGTACGCCTGGTCCGTGTTCCGGTTGATGCGGAAAACGGGGCCTGTCCCGAATGGCCCACTTCTCTTGCCTGAAGGATGGAAATGAAATGCGAAGAAAATGAGAATAACCATCGTCCTTGGCCTGCCTTAGCGTAGTGCCTTCAGGCAGGAGGTCCACTTTTGTGAATAGGCCACTCCGGCGAATTGCTTTTAATATCCCTTCGTGCCTCCACATCTGATTGTGCGCCAAGAATGCCTTGACGTCTGGTGGCAGGCCTTCTTGCTGCACGCCATATTTCACGAGCGTTTCCTCAGATGGCAGGATAACGCCTAGGCTTCCTGCCACGGGTTGCGGTGCAGGAACAATCCCATTGACTTCAGCGTCGATCTTGCCCCTCATGCCAACAGCAGCACTCGCCTCATCGCGATAAGTTTCTCCGGCACAGCCCCATAGGAGCAACGCAACACCCATCACCGCAAATAGCCGAGTCGTATCAACGGTTCGTTTCAAGAGCGGCGGGTGCCTCATTGTCTTGCTTCCTTCATGTGACCGAACCACCGACAGACCGTTCATTGAACAGGGAAGGAGCTTCCACCGCTCCCGTCACCGCGTGTTGGTTATTGACCGGGAAGACGCACAAGAACGCCGTCGGCAGAGGAATAATTCGTAAAGGCATTGGATGACTTTCTTTCAACGTAAACCGTGTGCGCACCGACGCGGGCTGCTTCCGTCCGCATGATGTTAAACACTGCGTCTATGCTCGTAGAGCCGATGAAAGCGTTGTCCCACCCGTTGATTCTACCGATCTTCTGGCCCGTTCCATCATAGGGGCGGTCAAGTACCGCGACTTGGGACTCCATCGTTGGGGGAAAGGTTCCGACCATGTCGTATGCCCGAGCGCCAGCTCCGAAACCTGAGCCGGAACCGTTCGCGGTCTGGCATCCACACATAAGAACAACCACGACCACGCTGAGAAGGAGGACGGCAGCGCGCTGCCCATATCGCACCACTTTATCACCCATCTGCATATTCATCTCCTTAGAAAACGGGATAGTACTTGGCGCCAAGTGGGAATCAGGGTTCCTTCACGCTTCCCGTGGTCATGCCAGACCGAGTGAAACACGGGGTCTGCACCTTTACTGACGCTTGTGGCGAGACAGGGGTGGGCAGCCCCGCAGTGACCTTCACGAAATTGGAACTACCGTCCGATCCTTTACCACCCAACTGAAGTGAGCCAACCGGAGTGGACGCCCCCCAGGACTTCTCGCCCGTCTTCGGATTCTCACAGAAGACCACTCCCACGCCCCCTACTCCTGCCGAACCGCAAACGTCGCCAGAGGTCCCGACAGAACCCGATGCACCGCCGACACCCGCCTTAACTCCGACGCCCAGCGTGACTCCCTGTGGGCGTTGTTCAGGCACGGATGCAGACACATTTTGGGACGGCAGGAGGATTGCAGAAGGTCTCGCGCTCTGTCCAATGTTTGTCATCGTTCCGCGAGTCTGGTATGGCAGGAGCATCTTGGGTTTATCCGGCATTGGCACGCCGGTGAGCGGCGTCGGCTGGCTTATGACTACTGGCGCAGAAGGCGGCATGTTTGACGCCGGCTTGTCCGCGCATAGACCGACCTGCACCGCCGCACATAAACTGACCAGCGTGACGACTGCGATGTTCTGCTGGCGCATTCTTCGTCCTCCTACTCCGTTTGATTGGGCACCTTGTATCCCATTATCGAGTCAATAGCCGCCGTGTGCTACTTGCTCTTATCTGTCGCCTTGCCAGGGGAAGTCGTTATGGCCGAAGCCGAGTTCTTGTTGCCGGTCTGGATTGTGATATTCTTGAGTTCGGTTTGACCTATGTCGGTCCGTGTCCCTCGCGTCTGGTATGGAAACAGCAACGGCTTCGTCTCTCCCGTAGGTGTCAACTCAACGGTTACGGCTGCCTTGTACCCTTCCGTGCCCACCCCCACGCCGCCACCAAAGCTGTCCTTGGTTGAGGTATGGCCTTCACCGTCGCGGCAGTACGACCTCGCCCCAGTGCCGACCAGCGGCGCACCTACCGGAATAGGCACAGTAGCGGCCACGGTTTCACATGTGGTCTTCTTGCCGTCCCATCCGACCTTGCCGGATGCGCCTGCGCTGACGCCCGTGCCGGCAGACACACCCACGCTTGCGCCATCAGTTCCAATGCAACCCTTTGCGTTTGCGCCAAAAGCGCCAACACTGCCGCACACCTTGACGTCCGCGCTGCCTGTGGGAACCGTGGGTTGTTTGGGCAGTTCGATTCCTTTTATGATTACCGGCTGCTGTGATGAGGCGGCCACGGTAGGGGATTTCCCGGACTGGGCGGCAAGTGGCTTGTCCGCGCAAAGCGCCGTCGGCACCGCAAGACACGCAACTGCGAACGCACTGGCTACGGCCTGTCGTATGTTCATCGATTGGTCTCCTTTATCTTCCTGCATTCTCAAACTGGTTGTCGAGTTGTTCGACGAAGTCTTTCGGAATGTACATGACATTCCGCCGAATGTCGCCAAGAACGTCATCCTTCATCGCAGGCACTTGAAGGCTGAGGGTGAGCAACTTTTCCCAACGGGCACAGGTGTCCTTCGTACCAGTTGCAGCATCTGTGAGTTTTTTCCAGTATGTAGCAACGGCATCAGACGATGATGATGCCGCTTCCGTGAATAGCTTCTTCAGGAAGCGGTCACGCACCTGCTCCTCTGACGGCAGGTCTAGGGTGTCTTCCTGCAAACCGGCAGGAGCGTAGCCGTCGTGTGCCGTATCCGACTGCTGGAAGGTATCCGTGATCACCTTCTCGGCAACGGGCTTTCCTCCCTGCCCCACCATGCGGACGGTGGCTTTCAGCGTTCCGCGCCGATCATATTGATGAACGACATAAGGATAGTCGGAATAGATGTTCCTAGGGATGGTTGCAGAAGTGTTACTCATATTGTTTGCGATGGCAGAGTACTCAGAGTTGGCGGCCGCGACCTTGTCCTGGGCAGCTTGCATGCCGACGGTTCCCATGCCAGCGCCTAAGGCATTCAGTCCTTTGAGCAAGCCAGGGGCCCCGGCCCCGGCCATCTGCGCATTGCGTATAGCCTGTTGCTGCATGGCCTGCGCCTGCTGATAATCCTGCTGCGCCGCAGCCATCTTAGCTTGCGCTGCACCGAGGTCTGCCTGAAGCTGGATGTATGCGGGGTTCGGGTCATATGCAACATCGGAAACGTACCGTACCGACTTATTGAAAGCTTGCTCTCTAGTGGCCACAAAAAGCGCCGAGACATCGACCTGCACCGTCAAAACGGTTTGGGCCTCGGGCTGCTTATCGCCAGCTGGCACTATGGCGACAAAACGCGAAGCAGGTGGAAGGGCCTTAATGATTGCCTCGATCAAACGCGTCGTGTCCAAGGTAGCCTCGATGTCACGGTCTGCTTTCACGGCAACAATGAAAGCGGTTTCCATTGCCTTGCGGTCCACTTTGCCGATGGCTTTGCCGGCAAGCGCCTTAGCTGCGTCTTGGACGTCTGCCTCCGTAGGACACACCGTGCGCGCTTTCATGCAATACAGGGCGCACACGAGGGGGCACTTGGAGTCGTCCGCCTTGCCTCCGTCGGAGAGAGCGTCTTTTGCCACGTGAATGCGCGTGTCTTTTTGCAGTTGGCCGAGCTTCTGATTTTCCGGCCAGAGTGCGCACGCTTTGCAGAGCGGCTCGATGGCCGACTCATGCCGATCTGCGGCAATGTGCTCTTGTGCAAGTGCCCAATTTCGGTCCGCCTCAGCTCGATTCGCCAGCACGGTGCGGATATGCGATGCGTCTGCATCGAGTTCAAAGGCCGCATATTGCTTGGCTAGGTTCTCCAGGGATGGGCGGTCATCTTTTGCGAGAGCGTCTTTCAACTGCGCGGCAACCCCTGCTGCGAACGATTTCTGGACTTGGCTTTTCAGTTCTGCCGCCTCCGGATGTGAAGTATTCAGGGCAAGGGCTTCGTTGGCCTTCGAAAAAGCGGCAGTCAGTTCCTTCTTCGCAAGAGATGCGCGGCAGTCACGTATCGCAGCCTGGTAGTGGCGCTCTGTGAGAAGGTTGGAAAGCTCGCGGCACACTGTTCCAAGACTTGCGTCCTGGGACAACACATCATCTAATGTTGCCATGCCAGATGCCCACTGCTCCTTTTCGATCTGCGCCTTCGCTGCCTCCAGCTTGGCTTCGAGTTCCCTTCGTTGAGCGGTATACTTGTCAAACGATGATCGAGCTTCCGCCACAGAGGGGTCGTGTGGTTTGCTGGCGATCTCATACTCGGCTATGGCGGTCTTCAGATCCTTGACCTTCACTGCGTCATTCGCACGTTGCAGGTGATAGGCTACATATTGAGATTGAATGTCGTGGCACTCCTTTGCCCAGCTCCTGCGCAAGTCCGCACTTGCCCCTTGGTACGCGGTCGCCATCAGGTCGAAGCTCGTGTCCCAGTTCTGCAACTTATATTCAACGGAACTCTGCCGGAACATGGCCTTGGAAAAGTAGTTCTGAAGGTCGGGCTTCTTCTCGCCTGGCACGAGATTGAGGGCCTCTGAAAGTTTGGCCTTAGCCTGCCCGTACTGGCCAGCAGATAGCGCTTCCTTGAAGTTGCGTTGTTCCACTTGGTAGGGTTCTGGTGGCCCAAACATCGTAGCACAACCGGATGCTGACAGGAGACAGAAAACGACGAAGCACAGCGTAAGATTCATGCTGCCGGTCTTCATGTCATCTCTCCGTAACCAAGGGAAGGTCGCGTCCCAAAAGTTGGTGGAAATTGAGCACCGGCGCGACCCTGTCCGATAGCCCAATCCGCGCGTCATGTTACGCCGCCTCCAAGTACCTGTCAAGGACCGAAAGGTC
>Ga0315281_10003416_pt1 | contig 23239 bp, 20 predicted proteins | sample YL17G07_0_MG_FD_204540 | JGI IMG/M metagenome (GOLD analysis project Ga0315281, IMG submission 204540) | Sediment microbial communities from Yellowstone Lake, YNP, Wyoming, USA - YL17G07_0 | ecosystem: Environmental > Aquatic > Freshwater > Lake > Sediment | place: USA: Wyoming | collected... | reverse complement strand
CCCTCCGCCGCGGCCGCGTCGCCGCGCTCGAACGATCACTGGAAGCTCGCCGACTTCGACCTCGAACTGCAGATCGCCCGGCTCGTCTTTCCCGGCGGACGTGAGCTGCGCTCGGGCAGCGGGCGGCTGACGCTCGAAGACGGCCGGCTGAATTCGGCCGCGCTGAAGGCCACCCTGGGTGGCGCCAACGTCAAGCTCGATGGCAGCGTCGCCGACCCGGCGAACCTGACCGGAATCGACGTCAACGTCGCGCTGCAAGGCAGCGAACTGGCGGAGTTGTCGGCATTCTTCGGCAAGCCTGTCCCGCCACTGGGGCCGTACCAGGGCCAGGCGCGGCTGCAGGGCTCGCTCGATGCGCTGCGCCTGACCGCGTTCGACGCCAGCGCCGGACGACCCGGGCAGCGCCTTCGCGCCACCGGCCAGATCGACGACCTGCTCCACGCGCAGGGACTGGCGCTGGCGGTTACTGCGGAGGTCAACGACAGCGCGGCTGCCGGCCGCCTGTTCGGCGCCGACCTGCCGCGCCTGCCTGCGTTGCGGGCCACGGCACGCGTCAGCGGCGCGCAGGGTGGCTACGTGCTCGACGATCTCAAGCTCGCGCTGGGCCGCACGTCAGTGCAGGGGCGCGTGTTGTTCGCACCTGGCGAGCCGCGTCCGCGCATAACGGTCAAGCTCAGCGCGCCGCTGGTCGACCTTTCGGAACTGCCTCGGGCGCCATCGAAGCCCGGTGCGTCGAACCCAGCATTGACGGCCGATGTCGACGCAGACATCAGTTTCGATCGTTTGGTGCTACCCGACCGGCGTGCTCTCGGCCCGGTCAGTGGCGTGGCGCGGCTCACGGCAGGAGCACTTGAGTTGAAGCAGTTCAGCGCCGCGCTGGACGGCGCGAGCCTGACCATGGACGGCAGGATCGGCGACCCGCTCAAACCCGCAGCGCTCGATCTCATGCTGAATGCCGAGGTCAAGCGCGGCGCGGGCCTGGCGGCGTTCACCGGCCTGAACTTGCGCGAATTGCCTGCATTCACGGCGAGCGCAAAGCTCACTGACGTGGCCGAAGGCTATGCGCTGTCCGGACTGAAGATCGTCGGCGCGGCCACGACGCTGGCTGGCGACCTTGCGCTGACGCGGGGCGCAAAGCGGTTCAAGGTCAGCACGAAATTGCATTCTGCGTTGCTCGATGGCTCGGCACTCGTGCAGCCCGCCGCCGCCGACGGCAGCACAGTACCACCTGTGGCTGGCAGGCGCGCGATTTTCGACCTGGAATTGCCCGTTGACGCCCTGCGCGCCATCGACGCCGACGTCGAGTTGCGCATCGACGGCGTCAAGCTCGGCGACGGCGCTGCGTTCGCCCCCCTGCTCGCTCGCGTGCTGATTGACGACGGCCGCCTGAAGGCCGAGCCGGTTCAGCTTGGCGGCGCGGCGGGCCAGATGCTGAGCGTTTCGGCAATGGTTGACGCAGCTCAGGCGGCGTGGGATCTTCGAGTCGAAGCCAAAGGCTTCGAGCTCGAGGAGATGTTCAAGCGCTTCGGGCGCCCGGGAGTACTGACGGGCGGCCGCACCGAGCTGGCGTTGCAGCTTCAAGCGCGCGGCAAGACCCTGCAAGCGCTGCTCGGCTCGCTCCAGGGCGAAGCGCGCGTGCAGGTCGGCCCGCTGCATCTGCGCAATGTCGCGATCAACCTCGACCGCGGGATCGTCGCGGGCGCGATCGGCTTGGCGAACCCGTTCCAGAAGACCGATCCCGACACCGACTTCGAATGTGTCGCCGCGCGCGTGCCGATCAAGAATGGAGTGCTCACGTCCGACCAAGGCATCGCCGCCGAGACCACCAAGTACAACCTGGTGTTGAACGGCAGCGTGAACCTGCGCACCGAGGCCATCGACGTTGCCATGACGCCCGTCGTGAAGGGTGGCCTCGGGGTCGGCTCGGCTTCGATTGCAGGGATCGTGCGCGTCGGCGGCACGCTGGGCGCCCCGACGCTGGGGGTCGATGCTGCCGGCGCCGCGAAGTTGGCCGTGAACGCCGGAGTTGCCGTGGTCGCGGCCCCGGTATGGCTCGCCGATGTCGTGCTGAAGAAGGCGCGGTCCGATCCGAATCCTTGCGCGACGGCGCTCGGCACTCAGAAGTAGCTGCGCCAGTCAAAGATCATCCGTACCCCGAACGTATAAATCGTCTCGAGCTTGACCCCGGGAGCCCCCGGCGGCCAGGTCACGGTTGTGCTCTTGGGCACGTCGGCGCCGGCAAAGAGCTGGATCAGAATTGCCGAGCTCTGCCTGTTGTCGAACGCGCGGTAGGGCCGGTATTCCACAATCGGCAGGTCGAAATGGATCGCCTTGAAGTCGACAACCCGGGCCTCGGCGCCCGGCGTGGCGCCAGGCACGATGGTGGTGTTCTCCATACCGTAGCCGTAGAAGGTGGCACCGAGCTCGCGCCCGAGCACGAACTGGAAGCGCCCGAAGCGCGTCGCCCATCCTTGCTGCCATGGAATCAGGCCGCCATTGGCGGCCGTGACCGCCATGTTGGTATAGGTCTCGGGAGAGACGAGGTAGAGCGGCGACGCCAAGATCAGGTCACCCGGAATGACATAGAACGGCATGCGCAGCCGGGTCGAAATGCCGAACCGCGATCGGATCGCGGAGGCGCCGCCGACCGCCTCCAGCGCCGGTGACGACACCTGGAGCGTGTTGGAAGATCGGGAATCGCCGCGCAGCCCGACCGACCCGAACACCAGACCGTCGCCCGACTCTCCGATCACGCCGTCCAAGCCCAGGCCTGCACGCAGCGACAGGTCGGCGCCGCCGACCCACCCGCTGGACGTGACCGAAGGGTCGTAACCGCCATCGACCCTGCGGATGTCCGCCGAGCCGACGAAGCCAATGAACGGCCCGACCTCTGCGCGAAAGCGAGGCAGCGACCCCAGCCCCGGGCCGAGACCCGGCACGGGCGTCGGGCCGAGCACCTCGGGAAGCTGCGCAAATGCCTGCGGCGTCGCACGCAAGCCCGCTTCGCGCCGCGCGAACACGTTGGTCTTGCACACGTCCAGCGCGTCGGGTTCGCTTGGCGCTGCTGGGGTGTGCGCGACCAGCGCAGGGCGATGGCGACCGGCCGCATGGTCGATCAATTGCTCCAGGCCGACACGCACCGCGATCGCCGCACGCTCCGCGTCCTGCGGCCGGATGTGGGCATCCCCCATCAACACCATCGATGCGCTGCCGCCCTTCCAGGTGAACACCTCCAGCCCGGCCGCGTTGTAGTAGTCATGTGTGCCCTTGCGCTGCGACACGTCACCCCAGGCGCCGGCGACATGGCCCGAGGCGAAGACGTCCTCCAGGAAGTGCACTGCAAACGCCTCGTCGGCCAGCATCGCCCGCGCAAGCGCCTGCCGCTCCGCTGGGGCGAGTTGCTCGGCGGCGAGCCGCGTGGCCTTCTGCAAGGCGCTCAAGTGAAACCAGGCGTAGACGCCGATCGCGTTGATCTCGGCGCCGGGGCTGAGCGCCAACTCGGCGTACTCCCGAGGCGTGATCTCGGTGCGTGGCCGGGGCAGCAGGAAGTGCGCGTTGTTGGAGCCGGCGCGAGTCGCGTACTCGGCGTCGGCATTCTGCAACCGGGTGTCTGACGTGCGCAGCGCGTTCACGCGTTCAGCGCGCAAAGCTTCGTCCTCGACGAGGCGCTGGACATCGCCCAACAGGTCCTGGCTGCGGACATTTATTTCGGGCCGGGCCGTGACCGCGACGCGCGCGAGGTCGAGCTTAAGTTGCGCTGCGACATCGGCGACCACCAGAATCCAATCGGTCTTGAGTGCGTTGTCGAGCATGTTCTTGCTCGAGCACGAATGGTCTCCGGCGATCGCAGGCAACGCCGCCCAGTCGAGGCAGGCCGGGGCGAGCCCCTGCTGGGTGTCAGCAGCGTGTTCGCACAGGCGCTGTTCGTGGCCGACGCGTGCTTCGCGCCAGAGGCGCTCGAACAGCGGCTTGCGTTCGGGGTCGAGCTTCTCGACGGCCAGCAACGCGATATCGCGGTGTTCGGGATAGACCCACGCAAGGGCGGGGCCAGCCACGCCGGCCAGCACTGCGGCAAGAAGCGTGAGTCGATGCAACTTCATCATTGAGCAGGTCTGGATCGTGAACGACGGTGAAATTCGGCGCCGCTGACAGCAGCGCCGATGCGATCTGGAGGCGAAACAGCAATCGTCGGTTGCGCCCGCTATTTCCCTCTTGCGGCGAGGTCCTCTTCGACGAAGCGCAACACCGCTTCGAGCAAGGCTTCGCGCGGATAGGCATTCTCGGTGACGAAGAGCGTGCCGATCTTGTCATGCGCGCGTGCGATCGGCACCGCGATCGCCCAGTGATCCGCGTTGATGTAACCGACCAGGCTCGATCCCGGAATGACCTGGTCGTAGAAGATCACCTGGCTGTCGTTGCGCCCGTCGATCATGTTCAGGTCTTGGTTGGTGCCGCGCAAGATTGACGAAATGCGCTCGGGCTGTGGCAAGGTCACGACCGAGTAGGTCGGAACGCCGCTCGGCAGCGGGTTCTGCGCCAGCCAAGCCCTGCGTACGCCGGGGCGCAGGCTGGCCACCGCGCCGCCATCCCCGGATTCGCAGGTCGCACCCGGAAAGTGGCGCAGCAGGTCCGCCTGGTATTGCTGCGCGTCGTTCGCCAGTGCTGAACCGCCCACCGCGCCAGCCATGCTCACGACCGCGGCCACCCGAGGTCGGATTTCCGGGTGGTTGACAATCGCCTCCAACACATCGGGTGCGCCCTTCGAGTAGCCGACCAGCACCAGGCGCGGCGCCCCCGGCGCCAAGGTCATTGCCATCACCGCGTCACGGATCTGGCGCGCGTTGTTCGCGGAGCTCGACAGCGCGTCGACCTTCATCAACTGCTGTTCGTAGCCGAATTTGCGCACGTGCGCCGCAACCGTCCCGGGGGGCTGCAGCCACTGTGCGAAGCAGTCGAAGCCGATCCCCGGCACCACCGCTGCGACAAGCCGGCGACTCGACGCACCGAGAGGCACCGGCTTACCCGTCCCCGCCGGCTCCGTGCCGAGGCGCGTCAGTGCGTCGTCGCACGGCCGGTGGTCGGGCACCTCGCCGGCACGTGCTTGCAGCACCGCGCAGTAGATCTCGCGGAACCGCCCGCGCTTGTCCTGCACGCCGGCCAGCGCGGCCGGCACGAGCACGAGCGGCGGCGTGTCGGTCGTGAACGGCTGCAGCGGCGAGCCCGCGCAAGCTGTCAGCACCACGACAATGGCTGCCGCGAGAGTCAAGGTCGCGGCCCGTGCGCAGCCAGCAATTCGAGTGCAATTCATCACCTTGCGCCGCGAGTGGTTCAGCGCAGCATCGTAACCACGTTCGCCGCCACGAACGCTCCCTGCAAACCCGTGTGATGGAGCCTGTGACGCCCGATCCTTCGGCGTGAGTTGCGCATGCCGCTTTGAATCCAGTCACGGTGTTGGCGGTCCTGATCCTGGGTCTGCGGCACCCCTTGCGCCGCGCCGCGATCACGCAGCGAAATTTGGTGGACAATCGCGAGCCCTTTCAACCCTGCAATGCAACTCACAACGGAAATCACCATGAGACAACAACCCCTGATCATCGTCGGCGCACTCCTGTTGGGCGGCACCGCCCTGCCAGCCCTGACACAAACCCAACCCGCCGCCAAGGCTGCGGTCAGCATGGCGTCGGCACCCGGGCAGGCCACCATCACTGCGGCGGTCTCGATCTCGGCCAGGGTCGAGGCGATCGATGCCGCGAACCGTCAACTGACGCTCAAGGGCCCGAATGGCAATCTGAACACCGTGACCGCCGGCCCCGACGTTCGCAACTTCGACCAGATCAAGGTCGGCGACATGGTGGTCGCGCGCTACGTCGAATCCCTGAGCTTGACGCTGAAGAAGGACGGCAAGGAACTGCGCAGTTCCACCGAGACCCCGGCCGCCGCACGCTCGGCGCTCGGTGAGCGCCCTGCGGGCATCGTTGGCAAGCAGACCGAGGTCACAGCCAACGTCATCGCCGTCGACGCCAAGACCCAGATCGTCACGCTGAAAGGACCGAAGCAGACCGTCGAACTGAAAGTGCCCGACGCCGGCCAGTTCAAGTTGATCAAGGTCGGCGACCAGATCCAGGCGGTTTATATCGAGGCTCTGGCCTTGTCGGTCGAGCCGGCAAAGAAGTAAGCCAGGACGCCACGGCGGCCCGGGCCTGCGGCGCACCACCAGGGTGTGCAGGCCTGAGCCCCGTTGCGGCGTTCAGTAGCGCTGCCGATGAGCGCCGGCACTGCAGCGATGAACATCAACCGGCCGATCTCGACGCCGACGTTGAAGACTGGCGGCGCCTCGTAGAAACGGGCCACGTGATCTCTCACGTAGCCCGTTGCTTTCAAATGGTCGGGACGGCGGGATTCGAACTCGCGACCCCTTGCACCCCATGCAAGTGCGCTACCAGGCTGCGCTACGCCCCGAAAACCTGCGCGATTATAGGGGCTGGGTTTCGAAGCTCGGGCTCAAGACCCGAGCAAGGCGCGAATCGACAGCAGTTCATCGCGTACCTGTTCAGGCGTCAGCTTGCCGCTGACGGTGGCGCGCGCGGGAACCGACAAGGTGCTTGCACCTGCCTGGCTCAGCGCCAATGCGGCCTCGGCGACACGCTCGTTGCGCCGCTGCGCAGTACTAGGCTCGGCCGGGCCGGAGTCTCGAACCGCAGAATCCAGCAACCGGTTGCGGGCGCCACTGATCGTGAAGCCTTGGTCATACAGCAACTCGCGGATACGGCGTATCAGCTGGACTTCGTGATGCTGGTAGTAGCGCCGATTTCCACGCCGCTTCATCGGCTTGAGCTGGCTGAATTCCTGTTCCCAGTAGCGCAAGACGTAGGGTTTCACGGCGCACAAATCGCTCACCTCACCGATCGTGAAGTAGCGTTTGTCCGGTATTTCAGGGAGAGCCTTCTCCATAAGAATCAATAAGTTCCATAGAGAAAGCTAGACTTTACTCGAACTCTTCTGCCAATCGCAGCTCGCCTTGCACGACTGCCTTGAGTTTGGAGCTGGAGTGAAATGTGACGACCTGTCGCGCCGCAATCGGGATCGCTTCACCGGTGCGTGGGTTGCGGCCAGGCCGCGGCGCCTTGCGACGAATCGTGAAGTTTCCGAAGCCCGAGAGCTTGACGTCCTTGCCGGTCGCAAGCGTGGCATGGATGATGCCGAAAAAGCCTTCGACCATGTCTTTGGACTCGCGCTTGTTCAGGCCGAGCCGCTCGAACAGCAACTCGGCAAGGTCAGCCTTGGTCAAGGTTGGCGTGTCGACCGGCGCCTGCGTCGCCTCGATATCAGTTTTGCCGGGTGTGATCATCCTGCCCTCCCGCCCTCGAAGTTCAAGCCCGCAGACGAGCGCCGAGTTGCTGCTTGAGTGCGGCCAGCACAGCAGCAACCACAGTCTCGATCTTTTCTTCCGTCAGCGTCACATCGTCATCCAGCAATTCCATGCGCAGCGTCTGGCTGCGCTCATCGGCGGAAATCGCGCCGCTGGCACCTGGCCCGACGGGTTTGTAAATATCCCACAGGCGTACGGAGCGTACCAGGGGCGCGCCGGCCGAAACAACGATTTGCACCAAACGATCGTGGTTCACCACCTCGGACACGATGACAGAGATGTCGCGCCATACCGGTTGCTGCCGGGCCACAGGCGTCATCACCGGAATCTTGCGCTGCATCAGTGCCGCTGCGTCGAGTTCGAACAGGACCGGGGCGAGCGGCAGTTCGTAGCCCTGCCGCCACTTGGGGTGCAGCTCGCCGAGATGGCCGATCCTGCGCCCGTCGAGTTCGATGGCGGCGCTGCGCCCCGGGTGCAAGGCGGGGTGAATGCAGGCCACGAAGCGCAACTCGCGCGGAGCGAAAAGCGCTTCGATATCGCCTTTGACGTCATAAAAGTCTACGCCGCGCTCTTTGCTCGCCCATTGCAGTTCCTGCGCTGAACCGTAGGCCAGCCCCGCCAGACGCAGCGGCTGGCGCAGGCCCGCGACAGTGACATCGTCGTCAGGCGCGGCCGGATCGCGCAGGTAGGCCCGCCCCAGCTCGAAAATCCGGACCCGGTCACACTTGCGCGCAAGGTTGTAGCGCAGCGCGTTGACCAGGCTGCCCAGAAGGCTCGAGCGCATCACGGCCAAGGGGCTGGCGATGGGGTTGAGGACTCGAATCGGCTGCGCGTTGCCAGCCAGTTCATGTTCCCAACGCTCTTCGACGAAGCTGAAATTGATCGTCTCCTGGTAGCCCAGGGCGGCAACGTCGCGCCGCAATCGCGAACCACCGCGCGTCTGTTCGCTGGCGACGAGCGGTGCAAGAGCCGCCCGCGGCGGGGCGCTATCCAGCGTGTCGTAGCCGAGCACACGGATCACTTCTTCAATCAGATCCTCTTCGATCTGCAGGTCGAAGCGCCAGCTCGGTGGCGTGACGGTCAGTTGCCCGGGCACGCTCGTGAACTGCAGTCCCAGGCGCCGCATCACGCTTTCGCATTCGGCCTGGGTGACTTGCATGCCGATCACCTTGGTGGCGCGGTCAATGCGCAGTGACACCGGCTCCGATGCCGGCAGGCCGGTGATCTGGTCGTCGACCGGGCCGGCCTGCCCGCCACAAACGTCGATGATGAGCGCGGTAATGCGCTCGATGTGCGCGACCGTTGTCGCCGGGTCGACGCCGCGCTCGAAGCGGTGCCCGGCATCGGTGCTGAAATTGAAGCGCCGCGAGCGCCCTGCGACAGCCTGCGGCCACCAGAACGCCGCCTCGACATAGACGTTTTGCGTGGCGTCGGACACCGCGGTCGTCTTGCCACCCATGATGCCGGCCAGCGACTCGACGGCATGGCTGTCGGCGATGACGCCGACCTGGTCGTCAACTTCGATCGTGCTGCCGTTCAGCAGCTCGAGTTTTTCGCCCGGGCGTCCCCAACGAACGCTCAAGCCGCCGTCGATCTTGTCCAGATCGAAGATGTGGGTCGGCCGGCCGAGTTCGAACATCACGTAGTTCGAAATGTCGACCAGCGCGCTCACGCTGCGCTGCCCGCACCGCGCCAGTCGATCGACGATCCAGTGCGGTGTCGCCGCGTTGGGATTCACGTTGCGCACAATGCGCCCGGAGAAGCGCCCGCACAGATCGGGCGCTTCGATCCTGACGGGCAACTTGTCGCGGTGCGTGGCCTGCACCGGCGCGAAGCTCGGCGTGTGCAGCGGCGCCCCGGTCAGCGCCGACAACTCACGCGCGACGCCGAAGACGCTCAAGCAATGCGCCAGATTCGGCGTCAGTTTCAGCGTCAGGATGTTGTCGTCGAGCTTCAAGTGGGTTCGAACGTCCTGCCCGACCGGCGCGTCAGGGCCCAGGATCAGCAAGCCGCCATGGTCTTCGGAGAGTTTGAGCTCGCGCGCCGAACACAACATACCCTGGCTTTCGACACCGCGCAGCGCACCGAGTTTGATCTCGAAACGTGCGCCGTCCTGCTGCGGCGGCAGCAATGCACCGACAAGCGCGCAGGGCACCTTGATCCCCGGCCGCACGTTGGGTGCGCCGCAGACGATGTTGAGCAGCGTTCCCGTTCCTGCATCAACCTGACACACGCTCAAGCGATCCGCATTCGGATGCCGCGCCACTGCCAGGACCTGGGCGACGACGATGCCGCTGAACGCAGGCGCGGCCGGGCGCGAATCTTCAACCTCCATGCCCGACATGGTGAGCAGCTCAGCCAGAGCGGCACTGCTCAGCGCTGGGTTGCAGAACTCGCGCAACCAGGACTCGGGGAATTGCATGTCGCGTCTCGTGTGCCGGCGCGCGCGTCAGCGAAACTGCGACAGAAAGCGCAGGTCGCCGTCAAAAAACAGGCGCAAGTCGTTGATGCCGTAGCGCAGCATCGCCAGACGGTCGATCCCCGAGCCGAAGGCAAACCCGATGTAGCGCTCGGGGTCCAGACCCATGTTTCGGATCACCTGCGGGTGCACCTGACCCGAGCCCGAAACCTCGAGCCACTTGCCCTGCAGCGGGCCGGATTCGAACATCACGTCGATCTCGGCGCTCGGTTCGGTGAACGGGAAATAGCTCGGCCTGAAGCGCAACTTCAGCTCGGCGGTCTCGAAGAATGCTTGAATGAACTCGAGGTACAGCGCCTTCAAGTCGCGAAAGCTCACGCTCCCGCCTACCCACAGGCCTTCGACCTGGTGGAACATCGGCGAATGCGTCGCGTCGCTGTCAACGCGGTAGGTGCGCCCCGGCGCGATGACGCGGATGTCGGGCATGTGCGCCACGCCTTCGTACCTGCGCGCATGCGCACGTGCATAGCGGATCTGCATCGGCGAGGTGTGGGGGCGCAGATTCAGCCAGCGCCCCTCGCTGTCTTTCAAGTCGACGTAGAACGTGTCCTGCATCGAACGCGCCGGGTGATTTTCCGGATTGTTCAGCGCCGCAAAGCTGTACCAGTCGCTCTCGATTTCGGGGCCGTCGGCAACATCGAAGCCCATCGACCCGAAGATCGCCTCGATGCGCTCCTGCGCGAGCGAGATCGGGTGCACACCGCCGGCTCCGCGCTTGCGGCCGGGAAGCGTGACGTCCAGCGCCTCGGCGCGAAGCTGGGCATCGAGCTCGGCGCCGGCAAGCCCCTCGCGGCGCGCCGCCAAGGCAGCCTCGATTGCCTCCTTGGTGCGGTTGATCAGTGCGCCACGGGCCTTCTTTTCCTGCGGCGTCAAGTTTGCGAGCGCCTTGAGCTGCTGCGTCACCAGGCCTGACTTGCCGAGAAACCGCGCCTTGGCGTCTTCGAGTTCGGCGCTCGCAGTCGCCTGGGCGAAGGCATCTCGCGCTTGCCGCACCAAGGGTTCGAGCTCGTCGGTCGGGTCCACGCTTCGCTTCCACGGTCAGAAAAAAGGCCGAACGCAATGCCGGCCTGGAGTTTCGGGCAGGCCCTGGCCGCTGCGTTCTCAGCGCGAGAGCCGCCGTTTCGCCATCAAACCAGGTGGGCCCTGGCTTTCTCGACGATGTTGCCAAAGCCGGCCGGGTCGTGCACCGCCATGTCGGCAAGAACCTTGCGGTCGATATCGATCGAGGCCTTCTTCAACGCGGCCATCAGCTTGCTGTAGGTCACACCCAGGCCACGGCTTGCGGCGTTGATGCGGGCGATCCACAAGTTGCGGAACACGCGCTTCCTGGTACGGCGGTCGCGGTAGGCGTATTGCCCGGCGCGCATGACCGCTTCTTTGGCGATGCGAAACACGTTCTTGCGCCGGCCACGATAGCCTTTGGCAAGGGCGAGAACTTTCTTGTGCCGGGCGCGGGCCGTGACACCACGTTTGACGCGAGACATGGTTTACTTCCTTTCAGTGAAGTGGGTCAGAGACCGGCGAATGGCAGCATTTGCGCCATGTGGCCCATGTTGTCCGCGTGCACGTTCACAGCGCCGCGCAAATGGCGTTTGTTCTTCGTGGACTTCTTGGTGAGGATGTGGCGTTTGAACGCCTGGCCCCGTTTTACGGTGCCTCCCGGGCGAACGCGGAAGCGCTTCGCCGCGCCCTTCTTGGTCTTCATCTTGGGCATGAAAGCCTCCTTCTTGGTTGCTCCAGCAGGCGCCGGCAAACTCTTGCCGTCTTGTGGGCCTGCAGTCGCTTCTGGTCGAAACAGCAGCGACCAAGCTGCTGCTTCGCAAACTCTGCGTCCTGCCTACTGCTTGCGCTTGGGCGCAAGCACCATGATCATCTGCCGTCCCTCCAGCTTGGGCATGTGTTCCACCATCGACACATCGGCCAACTCGTCGCGGATCCGCTCCAGCAAGCGCATGCCAATGTCCTGGTGTGCAATTTCGCGGCCGCGGTAGCGCAGCGTCACTTTGCCCTTGTCACCGTCTTCTTCAATGAACCTGCGCAGATTGCGCATCTTGATCAGATAGTCACCTTCGTCGGTGCCGGGGCGAAACTTCACTTCCTTGACCTCGACGATCTTCTGCTTCGACTTGGCTTCCGCCGCTTTCTTTTGCTCCTGATACTTGAACTTTCCGTAGTCCATCAGGCGGCACACCGGAGGATCGGCCTGGGCGACGATCTCCACCAGATCGACGTCTTTTTCACCTGCCAGGCGCAGCGCCTCGGTAATGCTTACGATGCCAAGGGGTTCATTGTCAGGCCCGTTGAGGCGCACTTCCGGTGCCAGGATCTCTCGGTTCAGCCGATGTTTGCGCTCGGCATTCGGAGTACGGCGGTCAGCAAATGATGTAGCGATGTTCAGACCCTTTCAGCGGAGCCCCTAGGCAAGCGAAGCCCCATACCAACACAACGCGCCCGGATACTTGGTCAAGTCCGCTGGACGATGCTGCTGGCGAGCATCGACGTGAAGTCGGCCAGCGGCAAAACCCCGAGGTCTTTGTTGCCCCGGGCGCGCACGGCAACGGTTCCGTCTGCCTTCTCCTTGTCGCCTACGACCAGGATGTACGGAACCTTTTGCAACGAATGCTGCCGGATTTTATAGGCAATTTTCTCGTTTCGTAAGTCGGCTTCGGCCCTAAGTCCTTGCTTTTGCAGCGCCTTGACCACATTCGAGGCGTAGTCGGCCTGGCCTTCGGTGATCGTGAGCACGCTCGCCTGCACCGGCGCCAGCCAGGCTGGCAGCGCGCCGGCATGCTGCTCCAGCAGGATGCCGATGAAGCGCTCGAAGCTGCCGATGATCGCCCGGTGCAGCATCACCGGGTTTGCCCGAGCGCTGGTTTCCGTCACGTACTCGCCCCCAAGGCGCTCGGCGGTGTTGAAGTCGACCTGCATCGTGCCGCACTGCCATTGACGGCCAATCGCATCCTTCAACGTGTACTCGATCTTCGGGCCGTAGAACGCGCCTTCGCCGGGCGAAACTGAGTATTCGCAACCTGAACGGCGCAATGATTCCATCACGGCATGCTCGGCCTTGTCCCATTGCGCGTCGGTGCCGACGCGGCTCGAAGGCCGGGTCGCGACCTTGTAGATGATCTCAGCGAAACCGAAATCGGCGTAGACCTTCTGCAGCAACGCCGTGTAGGCCACGCACTCGTCGAGGATGTGGTCCTCGGTGCAGAAGATATGGCCGTCGTCCTGGGTGAAGCCGCGTACCCGCATGATGCCGTGCAGTGCACCGCTCGGCTCGTTGCGGTGGCACTGGCCGAATTCACCATAGCGCAGCGGCAGGTCACGGTAGCTGCGCAGCTGCGATTTGAAGATCAGCACATGCCCCGGGCAATTCATCGGCTTGAGCGCGTAGTCGCGCTTTTCCGATTCCGTGGTGAACATGTTGTCGCGGTAGTTGTCCCAGTGGCCGGTCTTCTCCCACAGGCCTCGGTCGAGGATTTGCGGGCCCTTCACTTCCTGGTAGCCGTTCTCAAGGTACACCGCCCGCATGTACTGCTCGATCATTTGCCACACCGTCCAGCCCTTCGGGTGCCAGAACACGAGACCGGGTGCGTGCTCGTCCAGATGGAACAGATCGAGTTCGCGCCCGAGTCGCCGGTGGTCGCGCTTTTCGGCCTCTTCGAGCATCAACAAGTGCTGCGCCAGTGCTTCCTTCGTCGCCCAGGCCGTGCCGTAGATGCGTTGCAGCATCTCGTTGCGGTGGTCGCCGCGCCAATAGGCGCCCGCCACTTTCATGAGCTTGAAGTGCTTCAGGCGCCCGGTGCTCGGCACATGCGGGCCGCGGCACAGATCTTCGAACTTGCCTTCGCGGTACAGCGTGACGTCTTCGCCGGCGGGAATGGAGGCGATGATTTCCGCCTTGTAGGCCTCGCCCAGGCGTTTGAAATGGGCCACCGCCTCGTCGCGCGGCAGCACGCGGCGTTCCACCTTCTCGTCCTTGCGCGCAAGCTCTGTCATCCTGGCCTCGATCGCCACCAGGTCTTCCGGCGTGAACGGGCGCTTGTAGGAGAAGTCGTAGAAGAAGCCGTTTTCGATCACCGGGCCGATCGTCACTTGCGCGTCCGGAAACAATTCCTTGACGGCGTAGGCGAGCAAGTGGGCGGTCGAGTGGCGGATCAGTTCCAGGCCATCGGCATCCCTGTCGGTGACGATCGCCAGTGGCGTGTCGGCGTCGATGCGATGACTGAGGTCGACGACGCGAGCCGCATCACCTTGCCCCACGCGCCCGGCCAACGCCGCCTTGGCCAAACCGGCGCCGATGCCGGCTGCAACTTCGGCCACAGTCACCGGTGCATCGAACTGGCGCTTCGAACCGTCGGGCAATTCAATCGAGATCATCGCGAAACTCCGAAATACAGGGGGACGACTGAGGATCCGCGCCGGCTCGCGGCTCATGCACGCCGCAGCCAACAAAAAAGCGCGGGGTATGCCGCGCTTTGTCTAGAGTGTGGATGCTGCGGAACTGCAGCGAATTCAAGGCGTGCGCGACCGGCCCTTCGTGGTGAAGGTTGGAGTTCGCGGTGTCATAACCGACATGCCTTTCTCGCCCTTGTTGAGAATTGAGCACCCCCAGGCCGCCGCATTGCGGCGACCGCCCCCCGCGGGGGCCAAGGAAACTTGGGGCGGCCCGGCGTTTCCTTGTGAGGCGCGATTGTAGTTCAGGCGCATCGGGTCGGGGCCTCATTGCCAGGTCAATATCGACACATCGGCGGTGCGTTCGATGAACCACAGCACGCCCACCACGATCGCCGCGACCGAACCGCCTCGAATCACCCAGGTCGGGTAGCGCCGGTGCTGGCGCAGCAGGTACAGCAAGGCTGCGGCCGTCAGCACGATCATCAATTGGCCGAGCTCCAGGCCGAGGTTGAATTGAAGCAGCGCCCAGGCAAACTGCGACGTGGGCAAGTTCAACTCGGCCAGCACACCGGCAAAACCAAAGCCATGAATCAGGCCGAACGCGAACGCGACCAAGACGCGCCTGCCGTAAAAGATGGTGCGCAGGTTGTCGCATGCCGCGAGCACGATCGTGACCGCGATTGCCGGCTCGATGAACCACGGCGGCAGCGACACCAGCCCGAGCGCGGCCAGCGCCAGCGTGATCGAGTGCGCCACGGTGAACGCGGTGACGATTCCCGCCATCGGCAACACCGCCTGCCACAAGTGCTGCACCGGCTGCCAGCCTTGCGGCGTGCGGCGCATCACGCACGGCAACAGCAGGCACAGCAGGAACAGCACATGGTCGTAGCCGGTGAGGATGTGGTGTATCCCTTCGGACAGGAACTCGCCGGCGCCCCGCGCTGGCGCGGCGCCGGGTGACTGCGTCAACTCCGCGGCAGCCGTCGGCGCAAGCGCCGGCTCGCGCAGCGTGGCGAGCGCCGGCGCAACATCGGCTGGGCTCGCGCGCGGCACGAGCGTCGCGGCACGCGTCGGGTCGAGCAGGCGCACCACTGCCGGCAGGCCCGCGAGTTCGATCTTCACGATGCCACGATGGGTCGGGTCCACGTCACGCATCAACTGATATCGGATCGCCGGCTCGGCGCCCGGTTTGCAATCGGACCCCAGCCAGAGAACGGCGTAGGCGCCATCGGCTCGGCGCTCCAGGCCCTTGTTCACCGGCCTGAGCGGGCAACCCGCGACTTGCACTCCCCCCAGCGCGTAAGCTTCGATCGCCGGCCACGCCGCCTTGATCTCGCCCCAGGTGAGGCGCCCATCGGCATTCGCATCGAGGTCGAGCGCTGCGTCGAGATCACGCAGCGCCAGGTCCAGGCGCAGGCTCAGCCCGGTTTCGCTCGACTTCAGCTGCAGATACGCGTCGCTCGCTTTGTGCGCATCGGCGGGCAACGCCAGCAGCACAGCGAGGCAGAGCACCAACTGACGAAGCATCACGCCCTCACAGCAGCGAATCGAGACGCCGGTCATGCAGGCCCATCTCTTTGCGCAGGCGATCCACCTCGCGCAGCGCAGCGGCCTGCCCGCTTGCGCGCGCAGCATGCGCCAGAACCAGAACGTCGAGCGGCTCGCGCTGCATGCGCACATTGGTTCGCGCCAGTACCAGCGCCCGCGCCGGTTCGCGCTCGACCCAGAGCGCGAACATGGCCTGCTCGCGCGCATGCAGGGTTTGTGCACCGGGGCGCTGATTCGCCAGCGCGATGCGCTCGCGCATCTCCTGGCTGTCACGTGCCGCGTCGGGCGCCTTGATCCGCGTCCCGGCGATGGCCAACCGCAGCAGCACCGCGTCGGTTCGCGGCTCGCCTTTCAGCGCGTCCAGCGCCTGCGCATCGCGGCCGTTGAACAGCAGGAAATCCGCGTACGCCAGCGTCGTGTAGCGGTCGGCTTGTGCCGCCAGCGCGGCGCGGTACGCGGCCTGCGCTGCAGCCGAGTCGAGCGCACGCTCTTCGAGCTCTGCCAGCGTGGTGAGCAACCAGGCGTGGGTTTGCGCAGGCAGCCGCGGCGCCGCGATCAAGCGTTGCAGCGAGCTGCGCGCAACCTCGGTGTTGCCGCGCAATGCGTCGTTCTCGGCCTGGCAAGCCGCCGCATAGACGCCAGCCGCAAGCCCGGCCAATTCGCGGCATGCGGCGTCGGACTCAGCGTAGCGCCCTTGCACGCGGCGCACGGTGGCCAGCGTCAGCCACGCTTGCGGCGCACGTGGCTGGCGGCGCAGCAACATCTCGAGCAGGCGCGCTGCGGCGTCAAACTCGTGCAGGTATTGCTGCAGCGTGGCCTGCATCAGCAAGACGTCGTCGGGCGCCTGATCCGGGTTGGGCCAGGCCTGCAGTGCATTCAGCGCCATGCCGACGAATCGCGGGTCGCCCTGGTCGCGCGCCTGGTCGAGATAGCGCTGTGCGATCGCAGTCGCGGTTGCGGCGTCTTTGGGCTGCGCCGCCAGTTGGCGGCGCAATTTGCGCTCTTCGGCGCGGCCGCCCAGCACCGCCGGCAGGGTTTCGACGACCTCGTCGTCGTTGCTCGGGACGATGGGCGTGGCGTGGGCACAGCCAGATGCGAGCAATAGCGAGACAAGAAGTCGAATCATGATCGTGTTCGCATTGTCATTCCCGCCTGGCCACTGCGAAGGTGGCGCGACGTCCGTCCCGGCGCGACCGCGCGCAGCGCGAGGCTGCAGGTTGCCATCAGCGTCACGCAGCCGGATCGGCCGGGCTCGTAGCTTCTGAACATGGGGTAGTTGGCGCCGCGACCTTCGGTTGGCGAGCAATGAATGGCGCGTCGCGATGGTTCGACGCTTGCGCGATTTCCATGGCGATGCCGGCGGCGGCGTACCGCGCCGCTGCAAGCGGAAGGATGCGCCGCATGTTCAGTCGCTTCGATTTCAGCGGTCAATTCCTTCATCGGGGTCGGGTTGCGGTCCCGTCGCAGCGCAGCGGCCTGGGGCCTCGTTCAGGCACGAAGCGCTGTCTGGCTACTGCTACGCAGCGACCTCGGGAACGGATGCACGTCGGTACACGGCGCGCGAATGGTGCGTGGAATATTGCATCCAAAACGCCGCGAGTTGCGGATAGGCGAGGAAGGAGCCACGCCATGAAGATCGACGAATTGATTGCGCTCTTGATTCTTGTCACCTACTTCGGCATGCTGGCCGTCGAACACCGACACCGGGCGCGAACGTTTCCGCCGGTGCCGCACTGGCGTTCGCTGGGGTTGGGCTTCCTGGCGCTGTTGTTCATGCTCAACGGGCTCATTCCCGCGCTGCTGCCGATGGAGTGGGTCGCCGCGCACGCGCTGCTTCCGGGTTGGAAACTCGGCGTGGCGGGTGGCGCAGTTCTCGGCTTTCTCGGCGCCACCCTGCTCGACTACGCCGTGCACCGCAGTTACCACCGCGTGCACGCACTGTGGTGCGGCGTGCACCAGTTGCATCACAGTCCGAGTCGAGTCGACATCTACGGCTCGGCCTACGCGCATCCGATCGAAATCGCCTTGATGGTGGCGCAGGGCGTGTTCATGCTGGTGTTCGTGCTCGGGCTTGACCCGGCCGCCGGCGCGATCGCGGGTTATGCGAGCGCGTTTTGCGCGATGTTCCAGCACTGGAATATTCAAACCCCGCGCTGGCTCGGCAACTTCATTCAACGGCCCGAATCGCATTGCCTGCACCACGAACGCGACGTGCACGCCTGGAACTATTCGAACCTGCCGCTGTGGGACATGTTGTTCGGCACCTTCCGCAACCCCGTCATGTTCGCAGGTGCGGTCGGGTTTGCAGCGGGTCGAGGCGAACGCGTCGCTGCCATGCTGATGGGAACCGATGTGCACGCCGACCAGGTTGAGCTTCCCTACCTTCCTGTCTAAACCTTAAATCGAGGTCGGCTCGGCTGCATCCAATTCACCGGTCGCTGCGTATACACCCGCCATCAAGCCGCTCCAACTCAAAATGGAGGATCGAGACATGAACCACGCTGTGCTGTCCGGCGCTGAGGCGCTGGCCACGGGGCTCGACGCGCTGTTCGCGCCACCACCGGACGATGGTCTACACGCCACCGACGCGCCGCGCTCGCGCCCTGTGGCCCGGGCTGATCTCGACCAGGAGTTGCGCCTTGCGGCCTTGGTGGCGCGGATCGCCCAGGGCGACGAGAGAGCGCTCGCCGATCTGTATGACGCCACGTCGGGCCGGATTTTCGCGATGGCACGTGGCATCACGCGCAACGCCCGCTGCGCCGAAGAAGTGACGGGAGACGTCTACTGGCAGGCGTGGCGCCAGGCGCTGCGCTTCGACCCTGAGCGCGGGAGCGTGGTGGCGTGGTTGTTGACCCTGGCGCGCAGCCGCGCGCTCGACCATTTGCGCCGCGCCGACCCTGCCCAGGCGCACCCCGAACCGGAAACGCTGATCGCCGAGACCCCGGCCGATGACACCAATCCGGCGGAGTTGATGTCCGCAGCGCAGTCCGAACAATGCCTGAATGCAGCGTTGCAGTCCCTCGACGCCCAGCCGCGCCAGTTGATTGCACTCGCCTTCTACCGCGGCCTGACGCACGAAGAAATCGCGGCCCAGACGCACTTGCCGCTGGGCACCGTCAAGTCGCATATCCGGCGCGCCCTGGCCGTGCTGCGAACCCATCTGGCATCGAGCGCCAACATGCAAGGGGCCTTCACATCATGAACCACACCGACATCCTCCCTGGCGCCAGTTCGTTGCTGCCGAATCATTTGCCCGAGACGGGGCTGCGCGAACGTCTGATGCAGCGCGTGCGGAAGAGCCACGCCCGTGAGAGCCAGTTCCACACGATTCGGCGCGACGCCGGGCAGTGGAGCGCGCTGCAATTCGACGCGCGACAAAAACCGCTTGCCGACACCCCCGCCGCCCACTCCGCCTTGCTCGAACTCGCCCCCGGCGCCACACTGGAGCAGCCGCGCGGCTGGACAATGCAGGAGGTGGTGTTGCTGGTTGGGAATGCGGCGCTTGGTGACGCGCTGCTGGCCTGCGGTGACGCGGTCTGCGCGCCGCACGACGCCGCGCACCTGCTGCGCGCCGGCGCGGCGGGAGCGCGCCTGTACCTGCGCCTGAGCGCGCCGCAGGCCAGCCCGCAGCAGACGCTGCAGTTCTCGACGCTGGTCGACGACGCGACGTGGCAAGACTTCTGCCCCGGCGTGCGCATCAAGGAGCTGTGGAATGGCGGCGAGCGGCGCTCGGTGCTGGTGCGCATGCGCGCCGGCTCCCACGTCAGTTCGCACGACCACGGTCTCGAAGAGGAATGCATGATGCTCGCCGGTGAAGCCTTCATCGGCGACACGCTGCTGCGCGGCGGCGAGTATCAACTGGCGCCGCAGGGCAGCCGCCACGGCGCGGTGCAAACCGACGTCGGCGCGCTGTTCTACGTGCACGGGTCGCTCGACCCCGCGGCCTACGCGCTGGCGCCTGCCGCCCGAACCTGAGATCGATTTGCGTCCCACCCCGGGCAGAGGCCTTCCCGCGGCCAGCGGGAGGACCCGCTTCGCTCGCCCAGCCACTGGCCACACATGGAGAGAGTCATGAAGCTACCTAGTTTGAAGTCCCTCGCCGCAACCTTGCTTGCGGCGCTATCGCTCGGCGCCCAGGCGTCGAGCCATCGCGAGGCGCTTGCGATCCTGAACGAACCCTGCGCCGACAACACCGACACCTACGCCTGGGTCTCGAACGGCACGCACGACAAGCTCTACCTGATCATGAACTTCAACCCGTTGCACGAGCCGGGCCAGGGCAACCAGGGCCTGCGCGCGTGCAATGGCTACCGCTACGAGTTTCACGTCGGCATCGGCGACAGCCTCAAGTCCAAAGTGGTCTATCGCGTCGAATTCCAGAACAAGCTGACGCCGGAAGCGGCCCCCAGCCCGACGGATCCATTGGGTGGCGGAAACGAATTGCTGTGGCAACTCACCGGCGGCACCGAGACGATGAAGGTCACGCGCTTGGTGCCTGACGAGCGCAAGAACCGCCGTGGCGATGACGATGACGACGATGATGACCGGCGAGACGCGGTCCTCGGCAAGGATCTCCCGGTTCTGCCGAACAACCACGGTCCGCAAACCGACCGACTTGTCTACGGCCTCGGCCCGTTCCAGGGCTACAACTCCCCCGATGCGACAAGCCGCGAAGTGGGTCTGTACGACCAGCCGTTTGTCGACACGTACATCCACAGCCTCGCGAACGGCGGGCGCATCATCGCCGGGCAGTTCGACGACCCGTACCAGCTCGACGAAAAGGGCATCTTCGACCTCGTGAACCTCGCCCGCACCGATTTCCTTCCTTTCAATGTTCCCGGCGCGCGACGCCCGCCTGCCGAAGACGTGTTCACGGGCTTCAACATCTTCTCGATCGCGCTCGAGGTGCCGATCACCGACATCTTCCCGCACGGTATCCCGCACAACGGCGTACTCCATGCGAATTTGACCGACAGCCTGCTGCGTGTGCATGCGAAGATCAGCCGGCAGGAGACGCAAACCGTCGATGCGAAAAACATCATCACTGGCTTGCGGGGTTCCGGCAAGTTCGTGCAGGTGGGCCGCAATGCACTACCCTTGTTCAACGCTGGTTTGGTCGGCACGCAGCGCCAGACACAGTACCTGCGCAGCAGCCCGATGAAAGACGTGACGAACTTCGGCGCCGACATCCTGTATCCGGTGCTGGTGCGTGACGCAGAAGCGCTCGGCATTTATGCGGCGCTTGGTTTGGATGCGCCGACCGTGGCGTTTCTCAAGGGTCCACGCGTCGATATCATCAAGGCCATCAACCTGAATCGGCCGATCCCGATTGCGGACGGCTTCACCGGTGATGTGATCACGCTCGACGCGGCAATCGACTCGAGCTTTCCGAATGGCCGACGCCTGGGCGGCGGGACTGCACCAAACCGCCACCAAGTGAACGTGAACAGCGTGTTGCTCAGCCTGATCGCAGCGGGCAACCCGGCCGCAGGTCTGTTCAAAGGCACCGAAGTCAATGACAAGGACTTCCTGCCCAGGTTCCCGTTCCTCGCACCCGCCCACCAGGGCCTGTTGCAAGGGCACGGCGGAATCAACGTGCCGACGGAGCCGAACATCCCGTTGCCTTGACGCGCTGAGCACGAGGTCGAACCCCGCCCGGGGTTCGACTTCACCGCCGCTGCGCCTCAGCGCAGCGGCAGCACCGAAGCGGCGTCGCCGCGCTCGAGCCAGAGCGCGAATTCATCGCGCAGCCGCTCGCCTTCGTCCACCGCGCGCCGCCACGCCGCCATGCGCGCCGTCGAATCGTCGAGGTAGCGCTTGAAGTCGGTCCGATCCGGCAGCTTTGCATTCGGCAGCGAGCGCACGAATTCGGCAGTCGGCGAGAGCAGCACCAGGTTGTCGAGGTTCGGTGTCGCCAGGTGACGGCGCTTGAATGGCTTGTCGAGCCAGCCCGGCACCACCGTGTCCTGAAAATGCGGGTAGAGCACGAGCGCGGGGTCGGTGTCGTCGCGCAGCGTCGCATAGTCGAGGTGCAGGTGATAGTCGGTGATGCCGCCGTCCCAGTACGCGCCGCGCGGTGCGCCCGCAATGTCGTGCACCGCCTTCAGCGCGAACGGAATCGAACAACTCGCAAGCATGCTCGGCTGCAGGTTCGGCGCGGTCAGCGCGACACGCCTGGTGCGATAGCCCGGCAACTGCAAGGGCAGCGCATCACGCGGGTCGGAAAACACCACGCGTTCGAGCCAAAGGCCCATGGCCGGGCGCCGCAACGCGTTGCTGAGCACCGCGCCGAGGTAGCCCAAGGGGGTGCGCAGCCGCGATTCGCGCCGCATCAGGTGGCGGCCGCGGCTCGTGAAAATGTGCAGGCGAAAGCGCCGATGCCCGAGCACTTGTGCTTCGCGTCCGCCGAAGCTGCGCTCGATTTGCCGCCCGAACAAATCGCTCACGACTGTCGGTGGCGCCAGCCTGCCGGGCGGATGCGGATAGTCTTGCGTGACGTAATCGTGCGCAAGCTGTGCAAAACCGGCGTCGGCGTCGGGCAGACAGGCAGTGGCCATGCGCCAGGCGCCGATCGAGGCGCCGACAAGGTGCACGGTTTGAGCGCTGCGGGTCAGCCAATCGCCGAAGACGAAACGATCGAGCGCGTTCAGGATCAAGCCCTTCGGCCCGCCTGCCGCGGCCGGGACGATGCGCACATCCTGAGGGCGCAGGCCCTGCTTGCGCAGGGCGGCCAAGGCACGCGGGCCGGCATGGATGGCCAGAGCTTTCATGCCGACACTGTAGCGGCGACCCAGTCGCGTGTCGGCGCAATCGGGCGTTTCCGCTGTCGGGCGTTTCCGCTTGGCTGCCCAGCGGTACCGCGCTAGGATTGCGCAATGACCCAGCACGATCCAGCGCACGCCACGCATGACCACGGGCACAGCGAGCTCGGCGAAATGGAACTGCGCGTACGCGCGCTCGAAACCGTTCTCAGCGAGAAGGGATACATCGACCCGTTGGCGCTCGATGTCTTGATCGACACCTACCAGACCCGCATCGGCCCGCGCAACGGCGCAAGGGTCGTCGCGCGCGCCTGGGCCGACCCCGAGTTCCACGCCTGGCTGATGCGCGACGCGACTGCGGCGATCGCGTCGCTGGGCTTCAGCGGCCGCCAGGGCGAGCACATGATTGCGGTGCAGAACACACCGCAGCGCCACAACATGGTGGTCTGCACGTTGTGCAGCTGCTACCCCTGGCCGGTGCTGGGCCTGCCGCCTACCTGGTACAAGAGCGCAGCGTATCGGTCGCGCGCCGTGCGCGAGCCGCGCGCGGTGCTCGCCGAATTCGGCGTCACGTTGCCGGAGGCGACCGACATCCGCGTCTGGGATTCGACCGCCGAGGTGCGCTACCTCGTGATTCCACAGCGCCCTGCCGGCACCGAGGGCATGAGCGAAGCCGAGCTG
>Ga0315281_10003414_pt1 | contig 23242 bp, 15 predicted proteins | sample YL17G07_0_MG_FD_204540 | JGI IMG/M metagenome (GOLD analysis project Ga0315281, IMG submission 204540) | Sediment microbial communities from Yellowstone Lake, YNP, Wyoming, USA - YL17G07_0 | ecosystem: Environmental > Aquatic > Freshwater > Lake > Sediment | place: USA: Wyoming | collected... | reverse complement strand
ACTCAAATTTCGGCGGCGCAAACCCGCTGCCCAAGAGCGACACGGCCATCGCGGAGAACGTGGCGAAGTTCACCGACGTCACGCCCATCATCACCGGCTACATCGCCAAGGACGAGAAGGGCGACATCACGACGCTGGGCCGCAGCGGCTCCGACTACACCGCCAGCATCATCGGCGCGGCGATCGGCGCAACCGAAATCCAGATATGGACCGACGTGGACGGCGTGATGACGGCGGACCCGTCGGTCGTGCCGAACGCGGAGACGATAGCGTCGCTGTCCTTCGAGGAGGCGAGCGAACTGGCGTACTACGGCGCGCGGGTCATCCATCCCTCGACAATCATCCCGGCAATAAAGAAAGACATCCCCGTGCGCGTGCTCAACACGTACAAACCAGACAACGCGGGCACAGTGATTTTGCGCGAATGCGCGGAGGCAGCCGGCACCGCGAAATCCATCGCCTACAAGAGGGACCTCACGCTCATCACCGTGATCTCCACGCGCATGCTGCTGCAGCACGGCTTCATGGCGAAACTCTTCGAGACGCTCAACCGGCACCGCATCGTCATCGACATGATTGCGACGAGCGAAGTGAGCGTTTCGATGACCACCGACACGAAGCACCACCTGCGCAGCGCCGTCAGGGAACTGTCGGAGTACGCTCAGGTGACTGTTGAGGAGAACAAGGCCATAGTGTGCGTTGTGGGCGACGGCATCCGCAAGGACGTGGCCGCGCCGGGCAGGGTCTTCGGCGCGCTGGCGCAGGCCGGCATCAACGTGCACATGATATCGCAGGGCGCAACAAAGATAAACATCGCGTTCCTTGTGGACAACGCGGATGCTGAACAGACCGTCAAGGTTTTACACAACACTTTCTTTGGAAATGAAGCCGAACATGCCATCAATAACTCTGGACGGAAACTCGCTGACGATCGAGCAAATTGAGGAATTTCTGCGCGGCGGGGTCAAGGTGAGCCTTGCGCCTGCCGCGCGCACGAAGGTGGCCCAGGGCAACAAATGCATCAGGGCCATACTCAAACGGGAACAGCCCATTTACGGCGTCAACACGGGTTTCGGCAAACTATCGAGCATCACCATCAGGCCAGAGCGCATCGAGCGGCTCCAGGTCAACCTCATCCGCAGCCACTGCTCAGGAGTGGGGCCGCCGATGGGGATAGACGAGGTGAGGCTTGCGATGCTGCTGCGCGCAAACGCCCTGGCGAAGGGATATTCGGGTGTCAGACCCCTCGTCATCGAGACGCTGCTGAAGATGCTCAACGCCGGCATCACGCCCGTGGTGCCGCAACAGGGCTCGTGCGGGGCAAGCGGAGACCTTGCGCCGCTGGCCCACATGGTGCTGGGGATGATGGGCGAGGGACAGGTTTTCTACGGCGGACAACTCATCCCCGCCGAGAAGGCGTTGAAGAAGACCCGCATCTCCCCCATCGTTCTGCAGGCCAAGGAAGGGCTTGCCCTCATCAACGGCACGCAGGCGATGACGGCCATCGGCATCATCAACCTCATCCGCGCGCGCGACCTCATCAAGAACGCGGACATCGCCGCGGCCATGAGCCTTGAGGCCCTGCGCGGCACGCCAGCCGCCTTCGACGAAGGCATCCACGCCCTGCGCCCTTACCCAGGGCAGATTACCACCGCCGCGAACTTCAGAAGGCTGCTCCAGGGCAGCGAAATAGTGGAGTCGCACCGCGACTGCCCCAAAATCCAGGACGCCTACTCCCTGCGCTGCGTGCCACAGGTCCACGGTCCAATACGCGACACCTTCCACCACGTCGCCTCCGTCCTCCTCACAGAAGTCAATTCCGTCAGCGACAACCCGATTGTCTTCCCGGAGCGCAACCTTGTGCTTTCCGGCGGGAATTTCCATGGCGAGTCGATAGCGCTCGCGATGGACTTCCTGGCAATCGCAATGAGCGAACTCGCCAATATCTCCGAGCGCAGGATCGAGCACATGGTAGACCCGGACGTCAGCGGCATGCCCGCATTCCTCACAGAGGGCAGCGGGCTTAACTCCGGCCTCATGATGGCCCAAGTGACCGCCGCGTCCCTCGTATCCGAAAATAAGTCGCTTGCGCACCCGGCGAGCGTGGATTCCATACCCACCTCCGCCAACCGCGAGGACCACGTCAGCATGGGCACCATCGCAGCCAGAAAATGCCGCCAGATAATCGACAATGTCGAGCGCGTGCTTGCAATCGAGTTCCTGGCCGCCGCCCAGGGGCTTGAGTTCGCCCGGCCGCTCCGCGCTTCCGAGGCGCTTGAGGAAGCCCACGCAGTCATACGAAAGAAAATCCCGAAAATCACCGAAGACCGCGTCTTCAGCAACGACATCTTCGAACTGACTAAGATGATCCGCTCCCGCGTGATCATCAAGGCGGTGGAGTCCGTCGCAGGGCCGCTCGCCTTATGAGGGAGGGGAGGAGGTTCAAATGGCCGCAAAATACACGCCCGTCAAGGCCCCCACCGGCCTCAGGCGCGCATGCAAAACATGGGGCGCCGAGGCCGCCATGCGCATGCTCATGAACAACCTCGACCCCGACGTCGCCGAGGACCCCAAAAACCTCATCGTCTACGGCGGCACGGGCAAAGCCGCGCGAAACTGGAGATGCTACTACGCCATCATTGATTGCCTCAAGAACCTTGAGCCGGACGAAACCCTGCTCGTTCAATCCGGCAAGCCCGTCGCGGTCTTCCGCACCTTCGAACTCGCCCCGCGCGTACTCATCGCGAACTCCAACCTCGTCGGGCGCTGGGCCACCTGGGACAACTTCCACAAACTCGAGGCCGCCGGCCTCATGATGTACGGCCAGATGACCGCTGGCTCCTGGATTTACATCGGTTCGCAGGGGATTCTGCAGGGGACTTATGAGACCTTCTCCTCTTGCGCGGACAAGCACTTCAAAGGGAGTCTCGCCGGCAGGCTGATACTCACGGCGGGGCTGGGCGGCATGGGCGGCGCCCAGCCGCTCGCGGCGACCATGTGCGGCGCGGTCTGCATCGCCATCGAAATCGACGAGGCGAAAATAAAGCGAAGGCTGAAGAACGGCTACGTAGACACGATGGCGGAATCATACGGCCAGGCGATTAAAATGGCCCGCGACGCAAAAGCGAAAAAACAGCCGCTCTCCATCGGCCTGCTCGGCAACGCCGCCGAGGTCGTGCCGGAATTCGCCGCCCGCGAAATCATCCCCGATATCGTCACAGACCAGACCAGCGCGCACGATGCGCTCTCCTACGTGCCCCACGGCATGAAATTCAAGGACGCGCTCGCGCTGCGCAAGAAGAACCCGTCCGAGTACCAGAAGCGCGCAATGGAGTCCATGGCGAAACACGTCGAGGGAATGCTCAGGCTGCAGCGGCTAGGCTCTGTCGTCTTCGATTACGGCAACAACATCCGCGCACAGGCGTATCGCGCGGGCGTCCGCGACGCGTTCAGCATTCCGGGTTTCGTGCCGGAATACATCCGGCCGCTCTTCTGTGAGGGCAAAGGGCCCTTCCGATGGGTCGCGCTCTCCGGAGACCCCAAGGACATTTACGCCACCGACGCGGCGGTCAAGGAACTCTTCCCCAAGGACAAGGCGCTCCTCCGCTGGATAGACCTCGCGCGCAAAAAGGTCCAGTTCCAGGGCCTGCCCGCGCGGATTTGCTGGCTGGGACAAGGCGACCGCGCGCTGTTCGGCGAGAGGATTAACCAAATGGTGGCCAAGAAGAAAATCAGCGCGCCCATCGTCATCGGGCGCGACCATCTCGACTGCGGCTCCGTCGCCTCGCCCAACCGCGAGACCGAGGGGATGCGCGACGGCAGCGACGCGGTGGCGGATTGGCCGCTCCTCAACGGGATGCTCAACGTCGCCTCCGGCGCCACGTGGGTGAGCATGCACCACGGCGGCGGGGTGGGCATCGGCTACTCGCAGCATTCCGGAATGGTCGTGGTGGCCGATGGCACGGAGGATGCGGCCCGGAGACTCAACCGCGTGCTGACAAACGACCCCGGAATCGGCGTCGCGCGCCATGTTGACGCCGGCTACCCGGAGGCTGTTGACACGGCCAAAAAGAAAAAAATAAAGATACCCCTGCGGAGATTCTGACCCGTCCTATAGGTCTTACGTGTCCTATAGGTCCTATGGGTCATACAAGGACCAGAACTAAGTGCTCTTAACCCTCGAAAACATATTCGAGTTCTTCCGCCAACTGCCCGTCGGGCTTATAGCCGCGGCGGCGTTTTTGTTCCTGGCGTTTTTCGTCATGATGCTTTGGCTCGAGGTCGCCGCGCTCGCGCGCGCCCTCAAGGAGCGGCAGAACGACCAGGCCGCCGTCAAACGAATGTGCGACGACCTTGACCGGCTTGAAGAGCAGACCGCGCGCCTCAACGAAAGGCTCAACAGCCTCTCCAGCCGGGAGACCCAGAGCGAGAACAATGGAAACGATTGACCTCATTGTGCGGGACGCCGCGCAACTCATCACGATGGATGAACGGCGGACCGCGGCGGATGGCGCGCTGACGCCCCTGGCCGACGGCGCCGTCGCGGTCAACGACGGCAAAATCGTGGAATGCGGCACGACCGCCGAAATCACCCGCAAATACGAGACGCGCTCCTCCATCAGCGCCGCGGGCATGGTGGTGACGCCGGGACTTGTTGACCCGCACACGCACCTCGTCTTTCCCGCCACGCGCGAAGAAGAATTCGAGATGCGGAACCTCGGCCTCTCTTACAAGGAAATAACCCGCCGCGGCGGAGGCATACACTCCTCCGTTGACAAACTCCGCAACATGAACCGCGAGGAACTAATCGAAGGGTCCCTCCCCCACCTCGACACCGCGCTGGCCCACGGCACAACCACCATGGAAATAAAGAGCGGCTATGGCCTGACCACAAAGGACGAAATCAAGATGCTCGAGGCCATAGCCGAACTTGACCGCAGCCACGCAATGGACGTCGCGGCAACATTCCTCGGCGCGCACGAGGTGCCAGCGGAATTCCGAGAGGACAAGGAAAAATACATCGACTTGCTGATAAACGAGATGATCCCGGAAGTCGCGCGGCGAAAACTCGCTGAGTTCTGCGACGTGTTCTGCGAGGCCCACGTATACAGCGTCGAGGAATCGCGCCGGATTCTGCTCGCGGCGCGCAAGGCGGGGATGAAATTGAAAATCCACGCCGACGAAATAGAGCCGACCGGCGGCGCGGAGTTGGCCGGCGAACTCAAGTGCGTCTCCGCGGACCACCTGGTCGCCGCCTCCGACGCGGGAATCGACGCGCTCAAAAAGGGCAGCGTGGTGGCCGTGCTCCTGCCCGCGACCAGTTTCAGCCTCGGTTTGGGCAAACACGCGCGTGCGCGTCAGATGCTCAAGGCCGGACTGCCTGTCGCGCTGGCAACGGATTTCAACCCCGGCACGTCCTTCACCGAGTCGCAGCAGATGACGATGGCGCTCGCGTGCGTGAATCTGAAGATGACCGCCGCCGAGGCCCTGCGCGGCTGCACCATATACGCCGCGCGCGCCATCAAGCGCGAGGACGTGGTCGGCAGCCTTAAGCCTGGAAAGCGCGCCGATCTTGTTATCTGGAACATCCCCAACTATCGCCACCTGGGATACCATTTCGGCGTGAACCTCGTTCACACCGTCATAAAAAAAGGAAAAGTAGTCGAGAAATGTTAAATTTGACCGCCAAGTCATCACAAAACCATAGGTCCTATCGGTCCTATATGTCCCATATTCCGTGATTCTTTGTGCCTTGCGTCTTGGTGGTGAGCATAGAATAGGGCGTTAAAAATGAACCGGATTGTTGAATGCGTCCCCAATTTCAGCGAAGGCCGCCGCGCGGAGGTCGTGGAGCAGATTGTCAGCGCCATGGCGGCTGTGCGGGGCATAAAGATACTTGACATCAAGCCGGATTTAGATCATAATCGTACCGTAATCACGCTGGTCGGCCCTCCCGAAACCATCACGGACGCGGCCTTTGCCGGCATCGCTAAGGCCGCGGAGTTGATTGACCTCAACAAACACGTCGGCGAACACCCAAGAATGGGCGCAGCCGACGTTGTTCCTTTTGTGCCGGTCAGGGGCGTGACGATGCGGGACTGCGTCGCGCTTGCAAACGCGCTGGGCAAGCGCGTTGGCGAGGAGTTGCGGATACCAGTGTTCCTCTATGAGGCCGCGGCCACCCGCCCGGAGCGGCGCAACCTTGCGGATGTGCGCAAGGGCCAGTTCGAGGGCCTGCGCGAACTCATCGGCAAGGAACCCGCAAGAAAACCGGATTACGGCCCGGAAAGGATTCACCCGACAGCCGGCGCGACAGCGATAGGGGCGAGAGAATTCCTGATTGCGTTCAACGTCAATCTCGACTCCCCCAACCTCGCTCTCGCGAAGGAAATCGCAAAAAAGGTGCGCGAGTCCAGCGGCGGAATGCCCTGCGTCAAGGCGCTCGGAATGATGCTTGCCGAACTAAACGTCGCCCAGGTCTCCATGAACCTGACGAACTACAAGGTGACGCCGGTGCGCAAGGTCTTCGACGCCATCAAGGCCGAGGCAGAAAAGGCGGGCATGAAGATACGGAACTCGGAACTCATAGGGCTTGCGCCCCAGGCGGCTTTCGGGCCGGGAGACGTGGAATATTTGAAAATCGCGGATTTCGATCCGAAGCAGATAATCGAGAACCGCCTCGAATAAGGCGTGAGCCTTGAGGAAATGAGGTTTGAGCATGTAGGGAACGGTCTTTAGACCGTTCCGTTACAACGGAACAGGCTGAAGCCTGTTTCCCACAAGGGCTGGAAGATTTCCTATTCTAAGAGGGTCGTTTTGTTCGCATGAGGCGAATAACAGAACATCCGATTTTGACCTTCAAGCAGGGCAAGGGCATAAAGTTCACCTTCGACGGCAAGCCCATTGAAGGACAGGAGGGCGACACCATCGCGTCGGCCTTGCAGGCCGCGGGAGTGCGCGTCTTCCGCGAGAGCATCAACCTCCATCGCCCCCGCGGGTTTTTCTGCGCCATCGGCCGCTGCGCCAACTGCTCCATGGTGGTTGACGGCGTGCCGAACACGAAGGTGTGCGTCACACGGTTGAGGGAAGGCATGACGGTGGAAACCCAGCACGGGCGCGGCCGACTGGACAATAGACTTTAGACTATGGATTTTGGACCGTTTAAACCATGATTAATACAGAAATACTTGTGATTGGCGGCGGACCCGCGGGCCTGTGCGCCGCCGCGGAAGCCGCGGAGCACGGAGCCAAGGTCCTGCTTCTGGATGACAAAGACGTACTCGGCGGGCAACTTGTCAAGCAGACACACATGTTCTTCGGCTCGCATCTGCAATACGCGGGCACCCGCGGAATCGACATCGCCACGCTCCTCATCGAAAACGCGAAAAAGACTGGCGTGGAACTGATGCCCGGCCACACCGTCACCGGCATCTACGAAGACGGCGTCGTCACCGCGCTCAACGGCGGCAAGTTCATCAAAATCAAGCCCGAAAAAATAATTGTCGCCACGGGCGCATACGAAAACATGCTCGCGTTCCCCAACTCCGACCTCCCCGGCGTTTACGGCGCGGGCGCGGTCCAGACTCTCATGAACGTAAACGGCGTCGCGCCCGGCAACCGCGTGCTCATGGTCGGCGCTGGCAATATCGGCCTCATCGTCGCCTACCAGTTGCTCCAGGCCGGCATTGACGTCGCCGCCGTCATCGAAGTCACCGACAAAATCGGCGGCTATTACGTCCACGCCAACAAAATCCGCCGCATGGGCGTCCCCATCCTCACGCGCCACACCGTCAAGCAGGTGTGGGGCAAGAAATCCGTCGAGGGCGCAACCGTGGTGCAGGTTGACGACAAGTTCCGGCCCATCGCCGGTTCCGAGAGGAACTACGCGGTGGACACCGTCTGCCTGGCCGTCGGCCTCACGCCGCTGACGGAACTCCTCTGGAACGCCGGCTGCGAGATGAAATACATCCCCGCCCTCGGCGGCCACGTCGCCTGGCACGACGAAAATCTCCGCACCTCGCGCGAGAACATCTACGTCTGCGGCGACGCCTCCGGCATCGAGGAGGCCAGTTCCGCAATGATAGAAGGCAAAGTCGCCGGCCTCAACGCCGCCAGGACGCTGACCCGAAAGACAAATCTCACGCAGAAGGCTTACGATGAGCGCCTCAAAGACCTCCGCGCCCAGTTGGGCCAACTGCGCCGCGGACCATTCGGCGAGAAGGCCCGCATGGGCAACAGCGTTCTCGCGGGACTGCCGCCCGCCATCGACGAGCCGATAGAATCCCTCCCGAAAGACTACCGCACCTTCCCGAAGGGCGCGCGCGTCGTCATCGAGTGCGAACAGAACATCCCGTGCAACCCGTGCGAAGCCATCTGCCCGCACAATGCCATCAAGGTCGGCAAGGACATCGTGAACTATCCGCAACTCGACCCTGAGAAATGCACCGCCTGCGCGCTGTGCCTCACGCGCTGCCCGGGCCTCTCGCTCTTCGTCGTGAACAAGGACTACTCCCCCACCGAGACGGAAATCTCGCTCCCCTTTGAAATGATCCCCCTTCCCAGGAAGGGCGACGCCGTGGACGCCCTCGACCGTCAAGGCAACTTCGTCTGCAAGGCCAGGGTTACCCGCGTCCTCACCGGCAAGAAGTTCGACCGCACCTCCATCGTCTCAATCGCCGTCGAACACAAATACGCCGACACCGCGCGCCATTTCCGCGTGAACGGCACGCCCAGGCTCGAACAGAAAATCGTCGCCCCGGCGAACATCCCCGAAGACATGGACGCGATAATCTGCGTCTGCGAGGACGTTACGCGGCGCGAAATCGAAAAGGTCATCGCCCGCGACCGCGCCCAAAGCGTTGACGAAATCAAGAGGCTCCTCCGTTGCGGCATGGGGCCTTGCCAGGGCAAAACCTGCCAGCGCCTCATCATGCAGATTCTTGCCGGGAAACTCGGCCGCAACATCGCGGAGTTCCTCCCACAAACCTACCGCGGCCCGATGAAACCGGCCCCGATGGGTATTCTTGCGAAGGCTTACGATGAAGAAAAAAACTGATGTTGTCGTAATCGGCGGCGGCTGTATCGGAGCCGCAATCGCATACGAACTCGCCAAGATAGGCGTCAACGACGTCGTGCTCGTCGAGCGCGACACGCTCTCATCCGGTGCCACAGGCCGCTGCGCGGGCGGCGCCCGCCAGCAGTGGTCCGAGCCCGCCAACGTGCTCCTGGCCAAGGCAAGCATAGAAAAGTTCAAGCGCTTCGAGGAGGAAATGGGCCGCGACATCGGCCTGGTCAACGGCGGCTACCTCCTGTGCGCGCACACGCCCGATGAGGCCGAACGCTTCAAGAAGAACGTTAAAATGCAGCGCGAGTGCGGAGTTGACGTGCGCATTGTGGACCCGAAGGAGATCAACGAAATCACGCCCTGCCTGAACACCGAAACGATTGTTTGCGGCGCCTACTGCCCCGACGATCTCCACGCAGACCCCTTCCTCGCCGTACAGGGCTGGGCGGAAAACGCGATGAGGCTTGGCGCGGACGTTGAGTTGCACACCGAAATCAAGGGCTTCAAGAAGAAGGGCAACCGCGTCGTGACCGTCCTGACAAACCGCGGCGACATCGACTGCAACTGGGTTGTCAACGCCGCAGGCCCCTGGTCGCAGGACGTGGGCCGCATGCTCGGCATCGAACTCGGCACCTACGCCGAGAGACACCAGATCGCGGTTACAGAACCAGTGCAGCGCATGTTGTGGCCCCTGGTCGTGGATTTCCAGGTCGCAATCTACTTCCGCCAGTCCGCCCACGGCTCCTTCGTCTTCGGCCACAGCGACCCCAACGAGAAACCCTCTTACAATATCCGCGGCACCTGGGGCTTCCTCCAGCACATCTCAAAGAAACTGACCTACATGGTCCCGTCGCTCAAGGACATCTGCATCGTGCGCCAGTGGGCGGGCCTCTACGACATGAGCCCCGATGCGCAGCCGATTCTGGGCAAGGTCAGCGACGAAGCCGAAAACTTCCTCGTCGCAATCGGCTACTCCGGCCACGGCTTCATGCTCGCCCCCGTCACCGGCGTCCTCATGGCGGAACTCATCGCCTACGGCCAGGCCCGCTCCCAGCCTATCGAGCCACTCAGCATCAAGCGCTTCCAGGGAGCCAAAAAACACAAGGAGCATAACGTCGTCTGAGCAATCGGACCTGTGCGACACGTCGGACACGTCGGACAGGTCAGACTCGTCAATACAACTTGTGCTTCTTGATGTACTGCGCGACGGGGAGCGGAGTAAGGTGTGAAATCGGTTGGCCATTTTGCGCCCGCTTGCGGATTTCGGTGGAGGAAATATCAATCTGGCGCACGACCATCACGTTCTGCCCAAGCCGCAGCATCGTCTCCCGCTTCATCTTCTTCGCCACGATGCTCATCTCGTCCAGCATGAAGCCCGGCCTTATCATCAGCACGAACGTGCACTCCCTCACCAGCGCGTCAACCTCTTTCCACCGCGGCAGAAACTTCACCGAGTCCGAACCAGCGAAGAAAAAATACTCCGCGGCCTTTTGCTTCTTGAGCGCGCGGATGGTGTCGATCGTATAGGACTTCCCGCCGCGCTTGAGTTCCATGTCCGAGACCTCAAGCCCCGCGCGCCCCTCGACGGCGAGTTTCAGCATCGCCAGTCGGTGTCTTCCCGATGTGATTGCCTTTCCCGCCTTGTGCGGCGGCGCAAGCGCCGGCATGAATATCACCCGAGACAATTCGAAGAACCCGCGCAAATCCTCCGCGATAATCAGATGCCCCAGGTGCACCGGGTCGAACGTGCCGCCGAAGACGCCGATTTTTTCTTTCCGCTTCTTATTCATGCCGATTGCCCATCCTACTTGAAACACGAGAGAACTGCGTTCAAAACTTCGGTGGCGGCGAGGCGCGGCGGCGCGCCGGGCAAATCCCCGATGCACACGGCCATGTCGCGGTCGTCCGCGGGCACAAGCCCGTGTGAGCCTTTGACGAGGCTCGTGTTCGTCTCGATGCACTTCTTCTCCGGATTGAAGAACAACTCGCACGGGTCGTAGCCCGGCTTGCTGTGGATGTCAACGGTGAAGGCGAAGTCCGGCGCCTTGCTCTCCTCAAGCCACCAGTAATACGCGAACCACTTGTCGCTCTCGGCCAGCGCCACGAAATCGCCGCTATGCGCGTGGTCCAGCGCGTTGGCTTTCTTGCCTTCGTCATCCAAAACCTTCGCAATTCCCAGTGTAGATTCCAGCACCTTGCGCGCCGCGTCGCGCACCGTCGGGTCGAGAAGATAGACGTGCGCGACTTGATGGTCAACCATCGCGAACGCGCGGCTCGCCGCGAAGTCAAGGTATTCCCTGCCGCCCACCTTCCGCACTGCGAGCAGTCCGGCCTCGCGCAATGCGACGTTTACCAGCACCGCGCCGTTCACGGGAACCATCCCATACTCCGATAGCGCCATCACCTCCGCCCTTTGCGCGCGGCATGCGGCGAACACGTCGGCCAGCATTTCATCCAGCGCCTTAAGGTCGTTGCGCGCATCCTGCGAATCCGGCCCGAATTTCTGCAGCGAGTAATCCAGTTCCGGCACGTACGTCAGAAGCAGGTTCGGCCTGAATTTCTTCAGCACCAGAAGCGTCGCGCTGCATATCCACTCGGAGGACGGCATCGACGCCATCGGGCCCCAAAAGAGGTGGATGGGGAACGGCTTCAACTCCTTCTCGATTTCGTCGTAGAGGTCGGAGGGCTTGCTGTAGCAAGAGGAAATCATGTCGCCCTTCGCGGTGTGAATCGGCGCGACGTTCATGTAAACATCCGCGCTGGAATACAGCGTATTCCACCAGAAAACAACGCCGGTCTTGAGGGACGGATTGACGGTCTTCAATCTGTCCCAGATGCGCGGCTGTTTTATCATTCCGGCGGAATGTTCCCACATCGAGACGATGCGCCTGTCAGGAAAATAACTTCCGTTAGCGACTACACCGTGTTCTCCGGGCGTGAGGCCGGTGGTGTACGTGGCCTGCATCGAGCACGTCACCGCCGGCAGCGCCGGCTTCACGATCCTCAACTGCGTTCGTTTCGCCAGATCGGTGAGCGCCGGGCAGAACTCCATCTTCTCCAGCAGCCGCGCGGAAAGGCCGGGGACAAGGAACACGACAAGATGTTTGTCATTCATTGAACTTGCCGAATTTTTCCGGGTAGATGTAAGCGTCCTTGTAGATCTGCGCGAGGAGTTCATGATGCTTCTTTGCGCGCTCCTCGGCGACGATGCGGTCGATGATTTCCCTCTGCGCTTTCTCGTACGAGAGCGTCGCCGCCGGCTGACGCTCTTCGAGTTTCAGAATGAAGTAACTGACCTCGCCGTTCGCCTTCTTCTCCCCCTCGATTATGCCGCTGACCTGCCCGGCCACGGTCTTCTCGTCAAAAAGGAACTTGACCATGTAATCCTTGAGGTCCCCGCGCGTATGCCATTCGCCGCCGTCCATCCGCGTCCGCAGCCCGCCCTCCTCGTGCCACGGATCCATCGACACGGCCGTCGCGGACTTGGCGAAATCCTTCTCCCCTGATTTTATCTGCTTGAGAAGATCCTCGGCGAATTTCTTCGCGGCCTCGGCGTTCTCGAACTCCCGAAAATTGCCCGGCCGGTACTTGCTGTCCTTCGGCAGGTAGATTATCTCGATTTCCCTGAAGCGCGCGCGCTCTGGCAGCGCCCATGCGCCCTTGTGAGACTCGTAATACTCCAGCATCCTCTGAGGCGTCACGAATATACCGGCGGTGGTCTTGCGCTGGACGATCTCGTGGATTTTGACCTGCGTGCGGAATTCCTTCTTCACGTCTTCGAGGGTAAGCCCCTCGCGAGTCAGAGCCTGTAAGGGAAAGACGGCCTTGACCAAGTTCGCCTCCCCGCCGTATTCCTTCACCCGTTCCGCCACCATCTCCTCTATTTTCTTCTCGTCGATCTCTATTTTCTCCTTCTCGGCGTATTGCGCGAGGAGTTTCTGGTCGATGAGTTGCCTGAGCGCGCCGTCGCGCAGGACCGTTTCGTCGGCTTCCTCGGGATTGCGCATCATGTGCATAATGCGCAGAATCTCCTGGTTCAGTTCGCTGACCGTAATCACTTCTTCGTTGATTACGACTATCACGCCGTCAACGAGGGTCGAAGCCTCATCCTCGCCCTCCTTGGCCGCCTTGTCATCCTTGCTCTTGGCGCTGTCCTTGCTCTCTTCCGCCCAAAGCGCAGGCAAAGCGCACAGCAAAAGAAGAAGCAGGCCGATTATCAAATTCCTCATGTCCTGCACTCCGTCCAGTGTAAACGGCGCTCCGCGCCTCCGTTAATCCACACGTCTGGATTATAGAACCGGCGCCCGCGTATGCAAACACTTTTTGAGAAGTTCAAGCGCCGCGCGGCCGTCCTTCTCAGAAGGCTTGAGCACGATGTGGACCGTCCGGACGTCCACAACCCGCACACGGCTCTTGAGCGGCTTGAGCGCGCGCTCCACGTCCGCGAAGTTTTTCACCTGCAGCGTGATTGCGCCGTCCGCGACCTGAATCTTCTGGATTCCCGCGCGCTGTGCGGCGAGGCGGACTTTCGCCTCTTCGATGAGGTTCATCACGCGCTGCGGGGGCGGGCCGAACCGGTCCGCCATTTCTTCCGCCAGCGAATCCAGTTCATCGTCGCCGCGCGCGGCGCTGATCCGCCGATACATCCGCATCCGCTGCTCCCGCCCGGGCACGTAATCATCGGGGATGCCCGCGTCAACCCCGATGTCAATCACGGTCGTTATCGGCGGCTCAATCTCGATGTTCCTGAGTTCCTGCACCGCGCCCTTCAGCAGGCGGCAATACATGTCGTACCCGACGGAGGCGATGTGGCCGTGCTGCTCCGCGCCTAGGATGTTGCCTGCGCCGCGGATTTCGAGGTCGCGCATCGCTATCTTGAACCCCGCGCCCAGTTCGTTGAACTCCTCTATCGCCCGCAGGCGCTTCTCCGCCGTCTCGCTCAACGGAATGTGCGGCGGCAGCAGCAGGTACGCATACGCCCGGTGCTTGTACCGCCCCACGCGCCCCCGCAACTGGTGCAGGTCCGCCAATCCATAAGTATGCGCGTCGTCGATGAAGATCGTATTAACGTTAGGAATATCCAGCCCTGACTCGATTATCGTCGTCGCCACCAGCACGTCGTACTTGCGCTCCACGAACTCCACCATCACGCGCTCGATTTCGTCCTCAGGCATCTGGCCGTGGATTATCGCGCACGTGGCCTCCGGCACGATTTTCCGCAGGGCGTCGGCGACCTTGCGAATCGTCATGACGCGGTTATGCACGAAGAACACCTGCCCGTCGCGGTTCAACTCCCGCAGGATGCCCTCGCGTATCTTCCGCGCGTCGTACGTGCAAACCTCCGTCTGAATCGCCAACCTGTCGCGCGGCGGCGTCGTCAGCGAGGAGATGTCCTTCAGCCCCAGCATCGACATGTGCAGCGTCCGCGGGATCGGCGTCGCTGTCATCGTCAGAATGTCCACCGTCGCGCGCAGGCTCTTGAGTTTTTCCTTGTGCGTCACGCCGAAACGCTGCTCCTCGTCGATGACCAGAAGCCCAAGGTCCTTGAACTCAATGTCGTCGCTCAGAAGCCGGTGCGTCCCGATGACGATGTCCGCCCTCCCTTCCTTCAGGCCCTCCAGCGCCCGCCTCTGCTCGCCCGGAGTCTTGAACCGGCTCAATACCTCGATGTTTATCGGGAAATCCGCCACCCTCTGGCGGAACGTCTCGTAGTGCTGCTGCGCCAGCACCGTCGTCGGCACCAGCACCGCCACCTGCTTCCCCGCGCTCACCGCCTTGAACGCCGCGCGCATCGCAATCTCCGTCTTCCCGTAACCCACGTCCCCGCATATCAGCCGGTCCATCGGCCGCGCCTTCTGCATGTCGCCCTTCACCTCCACCGTCACCTGCAACTGGTCCGGCGTCTCGTCGTATTCAAACGACCGCTCGAACTCCTGCTGCAAAATATCGTCCGGCGGAAATTCCGTCCCCCCCTGCGCCCCCCGCAGCGCCTGCACCCGCAGCAACTCCGACGCCATGCTCTTCACTGCGTCCTTCACCCGCGACGTGCGCGACGACCAGTACCTCGTCCCCAGCCGGTCCAGCCTCGGCACGAACCCCTTCACCCCGATATACTTCTGCACCAACTCGATGTTCAGTATCGGCTCATATACTCGCGCGTTCTCCTGATACTCGATGACAAGGTACTCGTTCACAAGGCCGTCCTTCTCCACGCGCTCGATCCCCACATACCGTCCTATCCCGTGCACCAGATGCACCACGTAGTCGTTCTTCCGCAACTCGATATAATCGTCCACCGGCGCGAAATGCCTGTACTTCCGCGGCAGACGCGCCTGGTGCTGCCGGTTGAAGAGCTGATGGTACGGCAGCGATATCACCGATATGTCGCGGAAATCGAATCCCTCCTCAAGCGGCGCGGTCACGACCCTGAACTTCTCGCCCGCGCGCAGGATGTCGCCGAAAAGTTCCTCCAGCCTCTGACCCTCCGCGTCGTTCAAAACAAAAATTTCAAGTTCCTCTTCTCTAGCCGCCATCTCGCCCAGGCGCGCGCGCACGTCTTCCATCTTCCCCTCGAACCGCTGCACCGAACGCACGTCAAAATTCACCGCGTCTTCCTCCGCGAACGGCAGCGACGCAATCTCCAGGCGCGCATGTTTCGACACGTCGCGCATGAGCGCCTGGAAAGCCGCGCGGTGCGCGCCGGATGCCGTCGCCGTGTCCAGCTCCGCAACCTTGTCCTCGATGCGCGGCATTTCATGAAACACCACGAGCGCCTCCGCGTGAAGTCTCTGCGCCAGCGTGGGCGCGCCAGATTGCGGCATGGGCCGGAAGAACGCGGCCTGTTCCACCGCGACAATGCGGCAACTCGGCGCTTCCTCAGTCGAGCGCTGCGTCACGGGGTCAAAGAGGCGAATCGACTCCACTGTGTCGCCAAAGAAATCCAGCCTCACGGGCTTCGCCTCGCCCGCGGGGGAAATCGGGAAAATGTCCATCACGCCGCCTCGGATGCTGAACTGCGCGGGCGACTCCACCATGTCCGTCCGCTCGAACCCCCGCTCCACGAGCCACTGCGCTATCTCCCGCATGTCGCGCCGCTCGTTGACGCGCACCTCAAGCACGCCATGTTCGAACTCGCCGGGCGCGCACACCGGCTGGAGAAACGCCTGCACGGAACCCGCGATAACAACTGCCCCGAAACGGTCGGACCCCTTCCGTAGCGGCAGGGCTTGCCCCTGCCCATCTTCCGTAGCGGCAGGGTTTACCAGCCTCCGGCTGGCTTGTCCCTGCCATCTTCCGTAGCCGCAGGGTTTACCAGCCTCCGGCTGGCTTGTCCCTGCCCGTCTTCCGTAGCGGCAGGGCTTGTCCCTGCCCGTCTTCCGTAGCGGCAGGGCTTGTCCCTGCCAATCTTCCGTAGCGGCAGGGCTTGTCCCTGCCAATCCGGTGTGGGGCGCACCCGCCTCCGACACCCGCGCCACCGCGTTCAGACGCCCCGCGTAAATGTCGAAGTCCGGCAAGGCCTTCTCCTCACCCAGAGACTCCCACGCCGGAAAATTCACCACGCGCCCGCCAAGCCACGGCTCCAGTTCGCGTGTGAGAACATCGGCGCGCTCGATGGTCGGCGTGATGATGCAGATTGGTTTGCGGAGGGTGTTTGCGATTGCGAGGATGACGGGGGAAGACGATGATGCAAAGAGGCCCCCTGCTCGGAACGCCTTTCCCGGGGCCATGCCCGAGACCACGCGTTCGAGTTTTTCAGTGCGCGCGAGTTTTTCCGCTATGTGCTTCATTACCCTGCGTTTCCGCAGTCCCCTTATTATATCTCACTTCCCCACGCATGAAAAGCCGCCGCCCACATAAATCTTCCTTCCAGGTTTCCTTCATCATTCATCCCCGCCCTTGGCGAGTTCGCCCTTGGCGAAATCTCGCCAGTCGGCGGAGTCTCGCCAATCCGTCTCTAGGCGCGATTGGCGGACTTCATCCCCACTCTTGGCGAGGTCTCGCCAAAATCCCTGGATTTTGGCGGACTTCCGCCCTTGGCGGTTAAAATCCGCTTGACCGGCAGCCTGCTTTGAGGGACAATGTAGTTATTGGCGAATGGTTTCTTCTTGTTTGGAGGGAAGGCAATGCTCAAGTCATGGAGACCCCTGCTCGTCCTTTTGTTCGCGGCTTTATTGGCGGCTGGATGCCACGGAATCACAGCAACCCCCCCCGCCCCAAAACTCAAAATCACCGAAACATCCTTCGGCAAAACTCAAGGGATAATTCGTGACAATCTGGCCGTCAGCCCCGACTCCAAGCGCGTCGCGTACGCTTACTGGGCAATGCTCGGCCAGAAATTCCTCGTGGTCATTGACGGTGTCGAAGGCAAGGAGTACGACTACGCTTGGATCCCTGCCTTCAGCGCGGACTCGAAGCGCGTCGCGTACGCCGCAAAGCACGGAGAGAAACAACTTGTCGTCGTTGACGATGTCGAGGGAAAGGAATACGACGATGTTTGGGGGCCGCCTATCTTCAGTCCCGACTCAAAGCACGTGGCCTATCACGCCAAGCGCAATGGCAAGTGGGTCGCGGTCATTGATGGGGTCGATGGCAAGGAATATGACGGCATCGGGACACCTATCTTCAGTTCCGACTCTCAGCGCGTCGCTTATGTGGCCTTGCACGGGGAGAAACGGTTCATGGTCATTGACGGTGTCGAGGGAAAGGACTACGACCGGGCCGGAGGACTTGTCTTCAGTCCCGATTCAAAGCGCGTCGGTTATGTGGCCAAGCGCGGGGATAAACAACTCGCAGTGGTTGACGGGGTAGAGGGCAAGGAGTATGACAGCATAGGCTTCGATCATATTGCCTTCAGCCCCGACTCGAAGCGCGTCGCTTATGTCGCGAGGCGCGGGGAGCAATGGTTCGTGGTCATTGATGGGGCCGAGGGCAAGAAATATGACAACATGGGGAGGGACATGCCTATCTTCAGTACCGACTCTCAGCGAGTCGCTTATGCGGCCATGCGCGGGAACAAAGGGCTCGTTGTCGTTGACGGAGTCGAGGGCAAGGAGTACGACGGCATGGACATGCGTGATATTGTCTTCAGTCCCGACTCTCAGCGCGTCGCATATGTGGCCAAGCAAGGCAACAAAGGGCTGGTGGTAGTTAACGGAGTCGAAGGCAAGGAATATGAATGGCCAGGAGATATTTCCTTCAGCCCCGACTCGAAGCGTATCGCTTATCGGGCCTGGCATGGCAAGAAAGAGTTCTTGGTCGTTGACGGGGCCGAAGGGAAGGAATATGACTGCATCGAGGAACTCACCTTTAGCGCTGACTCGAAGCATTTCGCCTATGCTGCGTGGCGCGAGAGAAAAGTGCTCCTGGTCGTTGACGGAGCCGAGGGCACGGAATACGGCTGGGTCGCGGAACCCACCTTTAGTCCCGACTCGAAGCATATTGCTTACGGGGCGCGGCGCGGTGTCCCCGGTAATTGGCTGGTAGTTGTTGACGGGGTAGAAAGCAAGGAATACGACGAATTCCTCCGGGGAAGCCACCTCGTTTTCGACTCGCCGACGAGACTTCATACACTGGCTATGCGCGACGGCGAAGTCTTCCTCGTCGAAATCGAAATTACGGAATAGGGATTGGGGAACGGAAGGGGCAGAATCCGGTACCTTAATTTTGCGGTATTAAGACGGCGCGCCGCCGCGCCAACAAGAATCGCCTTGATCCGTAGCATTTATGATGGCATGGTTTAGCCATTGTGTATCACTTTTTCTTATTGACTAGTGAACTGATAATGTAAGCGCATGTGGCACACCCGCCCTCGGGTGTGGAGTCGCCAGAGAGCAGAAGCACAGCCGGGGGCGGCTGTGCCACATATTCAGGCGGGATCAACTGCCGTACATTATCTATTCATTCATCAATAGGAGGGACGTCAATGTTCAAGTCATCGAGAGTTCTGGTTGTTGTTTCATTCGTGGTCCTCTTAGGCCTCGTGTGCCCCGCAGTCAGGGCAGACGAAGCGAAAAAACCGGCGGATAACCAGAATCCCCCCGCCCCAAAACTCAAAATCACCGAAACATCCCTCGGCAAAATAGGCGAAGGGCATGTTGTTAAGACTCTGGCCATCAGCGCCGACTCCAGGCGCGTCGCTTATGTGGCCGATCACGGAGAGAAACAACTCGTAGTCGTTAACGGTGTCGGGCAAAAGGAATACGACGGCATCGGCGGTGGTTCGCTTGTTTTCAGTCCAGACTCCAAGCGCCTCGCTTATGTGGCTGGGCGCGGAAAGAAATGGCTCGTGGTCGTTGACGGAGCCGAGCGAAAGGAATACGACGGCGTCCTCGCTGGTTCGCTTGTCTTCAGTCCAGACTCCAAGCGCCTCGCTTACGCAGCAAAGCGGGGCGAGAAATGGCTCGTGGTCGTTGACGAGGCCGAGGGCAAGGAATATGCCGGAATCGGCACTGGTTCGTTTGTCTTCAGTCCCGACTCCAAGCGCTTCGGTTATGGCGTGTTGCGCGGCGACAGGCAAGTCGTGGTCGTTGACGGGGAGGAAAGCAAGGGATACGATGCGATCGGATATCTTATGTTCACCCCTGACTCGAAGCGTGCTGCCTATGTCGCAAAGCGGGGGGAGAAATGGCTCGTAGTTGTGGATGGGGCCGAAGGCAAGGAATATGACAGCATCGGGAAGATTGGCATTCTCTTCAGTCCAGACTCGAAGCGCTTCGCTTACGTCGCATTTCGGGGAGATAAAGGGGTCATGGTCGTTGACGGTATCGAGGGAAAGGAATACGACCATGTCGGAACGGGCGGGGCTATCGTGACTTTCGTGTACCAGGGCGTCACCTATAACATCTGGGAGAGCGCGCCTGCCTTTAGTCCCGACTCAAAGCGCATCGCTTACGCGGCGACAATCGGAAAGAAACAGTTTGTGGTTGTTGACGACGCCGAGGGCAAAGGATACGACAGCATCGGACGTACGATTGTCTTCACTCCCGACTCGAAGCGCATCGCCTACACAGCGACACTGGGAAAAAAGCTGTTTGTGGTCGTTACCGACGCCGAGGGCAAAGGATACGACAGCATCGGACGCACGATTGTCTTCAGTCCTGACTCGAAGCGCATCGCTTACTCAGCGACACTCGGGAAAAAGTTTGTGGTCGTTGACGGCGTCGAGGGCAAGGAATGTGACGAAATCATGGAGGATAATCCTGTCTTCGGTCCCGACTCGAAGCGCGTCGCTTATTGCGCAAAACGCGGAGATAAATGGTTCGTGGTAGTTGACGGGGCCGAGGGCAAGGGATACGATGGATTTCCGGAGGGGAGCCGTGTGGTTTTCGACTCGCCGACGAAACTGCATACACTGGCGATGCGCGGCGGCGAAGTCTTCCTCGTGGAGGTTGAAATTGCGGAATAGGAAGAAAGGTGAAAGTCCGCCGTAATTCGCGAAGCGAATCAAGGCGAGACTCCGCCTTTAGGCGAGGTCAAAGGAGCATGGAAATCCGGATGGGACAGTGGCCTTCATGTCAGGAAAATTTCCGCCGCGCCTTCCATCCCGCGCCTTACGTCCGCCCTTGGCGAGACCTCGCCACAGGCGGGTCCGCCCCATCCCCCTGTCCCGCATGCGTTGCGACAACCTCAAAAATTTTATAAAATCTCCTTGACAACACACCTGTAATGGTGTATACTTGGCACTATGCATTGTGTGCTTTATGTTTTGGCTTTTCCCGTGGTTCATCCTTGGCCATCTGTGGCGCCGCTTCGCGGAGAAAGTGGAAAGGTGAAAGGAGAGCAGGAGAGCATGAAGGAAAATCTGCGTTCGTCCGCGGCCATCTGAGGCCAAAAACAAAATTTTCTCAAAAGTCCCGGGACTTCCCGGAACTCCGGTTTTTCGAGTGTCGTAAGGTCCGTGCGGACAAGGAATAACGAAAACTCCGCGGTACCGGGACTGACTGGGATTTGCTGGGACTAGCCGGAACTACCCGGGACTAAATGGGACTGGGCGCGGTCATGGTCGCCGGGATGCTTGTTCGCTTCGGGGAAATCAGTGGTGAGAGGAACCGTCCGGCAAGCCTGTCTCGACTTCGTGTTGGCGGCCGGAGTGGATGCGCAGGCGGATGAGGGCGCGCTTGAGGGCGGCCTCGGCGCGGATGAAGTCGATGTCCGCGCGGGCGCGGTCCTTGAGCTTTTCCTCGGCGCGCTGCTGGGCCTTGTGGGCGCGATCGGCGTCGATGTCTCCCTTCGATTCGGCCGCCGTCGCGAGGATGAGAACGTCGTCCTTGTAAATCCGCATGAAGCCGCCGTGAACGGCGTAAACCGCCTCGGGCGGCTCGACGGATTTGTGGCCGGACCTGATTTCCAGATAGCCGGTCTGGAGCGCGCAGATGAAGGGCGAGTGGTCCGGCAGGATGCCGAATTCGCCCTCCCAGCCAGGCGCAACGACCTGTCCGGCCTCGCGGTCGCAAATGGTCTTTTCGGCGGTGAGTATCTTTATGCGTAACTTGTCAGCCATGCGATTGCGTTTTCAAAATCGTTTCGCGTGTGGTTCAATTGAACCACAGAGGACACAGAGAAAACTTAATGGAACCACAGATTTCACAGATTACACAGATTATAGTAACTACGGGACAACTGATTTACTATTGGCAGGGCAAGCCCTGCGGCTACGAAAGACGGGCAAGGCAAGCCTTGCAGCTACATCTCTTACGCGCGCACAGCCGAGGGCGGCCGTGCCACATGTTTTCCTGAATGGAACGACCTGAAGGTCGTTCCCTACGTTGATTGCATCGTCAAGACTTCTTTTCCTGTGAGTCGGCGGACATCTTCTTGGCCTTCTGGCGCGCGTCCTCGATGTTGCCGACCATGTAGAACGCCTGCTCCGGCAAATCGTCGCACTTGCCGGTGAGGAGTTCCTGGAAGGAGTCCAGCGTTTCCTTGAGCGGCACGTAGCGGCCGGGCGTTCCGGTGAACTGCTCGGCGACGAAGAACGGCTGCGACAGGAAGCGTTGTATCTTGCGGGCGCGCTGGACGACGAGTTTGTCCTCGTCGCTCAACTCGTCCATGCCGAGGATGTTGATGATGTCCTGCAAGTCCTTGTATCTCTGGAGGATTTCCTGGACGCCGCGTGCGATGTCGTAATGGCGCTGGCCGATGACGCGTGCGTCGAGGATTTTCGAAGTCGAATCGAGCGGGTCCACAGCGGGGTAGATACCCAGTTCCACGATCTGTCGCGAGAGGACGGTTGTCGCGTCGAGGTGCGCGAAGGTGGTGGCGGGCGCCGGGTCGGTCAGGTCGTCCGCCGGGACGTACACGGCCTGGATGGACGTGATGGAGCCTTTTTTCGTGGAGGTGATTCGTTCCTGGAGTTCGCCAAGGTCCGTGCCGAGCGTGGGCTGGTAGCCGACGGCGCTGGGCATGCGGCCCAGCAGAGCGGAGACCTCGCTGTTGGCCTGGGTGAAGCGGAATATGTTGTCGATGAAGAGGAGAACGTCCTTGCCTTCCTCGTCGCGGAAATACTCCGCGACGCTGAGCGCGGTGAGGCCGACGCGTGCGCGCGCCCCGGGCGGCTCGTTCATCTGGCCGTACACGAGCGCGGTCTTGTCGATGACGCCCGATGCCTTCATTTCAAACCAGAGCGCGGTGCCTTCGCGCGTGCGCTCGCCGACGCCGGCGAAAACGGAATAGCCGCCGTGCTCCGTGGCGATGTTGCGGATGAGTTCCATGATGACGACGGTCTTGCCGACGCCTGCTCCGCCGAACAGGCCGACCTTGCCGCCCTTTGTGTAAGGCTCAAGGAGGTCAACGACCTTGATGCCTGTCTCAAGCATCTCTGTGCCGGTATCCTGTTCGTCGAAGGCCGGGGCGGGGCGATGGATGGGGTAGCGCTTCTGCGTCTTGATGGGGCCCATCTCATCGACAGGCTCGCCGATGACGTTCACGATCCTGCCAAGGACTTCCTTGCCGACGGGCACTGTGATTGGCTCGCCGGCGTCCTCAACGGACATGCCTCGCACGAGGCCGTCGGTGGACTCCATGGCGATGCACCTCACCGTGTTCTCGCCAAGGTGCTGCGCGACCTCGACGATGAGGTCCTTCTCCTTGCCGCGCTTGATGCAGCAGGCGCTTCTGATATGTGGCAGGTTTCCCTGCGAAAACTCGACGTCGACGACCGGGCCGATGACCTGTTTCACT
>Ga0315281_10003413_pt1 | contig 23243 bp, 20 predicted proteins | sample YL17G07_0_MG_FD_204540 | JGI IMG/M metagenome (GOLD analysis project Ga0315281, IMG submission 204540) | Sediment microbial communities from Yellowstone Lake, YNP, Wyoming, USA - YL17G07_0 | ecosystem: Environmental > Aquatic > Freshwater > Lake > Sediment | place: USA: Wyoming | collected... | reverse complement strand
GCCTCGGGCCTGTAGCCTCGCCTCTAGCCTTCTGGCGAGGTGTAACGCAATCGGTGTGCCAGTGACTTGCGCAGCCGGCTTCGAAAAATTCTTCGTGAGTGTTTCGAAAATAACAGGTTTTCACGGGGTCGAAGGGAAATACGAAGGCGGAGAACATGAGGGCGCTATCTCAACTGAATCCATTTTGATTATCGTGGAATGCAATTGGATTCAGATACTCTCGTCAGCCACTCATCGCTGCCTCGATAGTTGTCGCGCGCACTGTTTCACAAGTGCGGTTGCGTTCAGGCTGTGTTCTTATCGTGGGTGGAACTGAGTGATTGCAAAACGGAGAAACCCGCTGAGATGGCCATGTGCCATCTCAGCGGGTTCTGACTCCAGGTGAGTCGAAAGACCGGACTAGCGAGGGTCCACTCCGATTGGATGCCTCTGCTTGAAGGTCAATTTCTCCTTCCACTCCTCAGGCAGATTCTGGACCCAGCCGTTGTAGACCACCGGAATGGGCAACACACCCTGTCCGCCCATCCCCGCATACTTGGAAACTGTTCCGTCGATCGCAGTGGTACCCGTTGCTGTCAAGAGTACGCTTCCAGCGATTGCCCCATGGTTATCAACAGCATTCTCGACAACCAGACTGGGGTCAACGACGATCAGTCTATTGGAGAACTTGCTGGAGATATAGGCGTAGTATCCGCCACCCTGCTTGGCGCCAAACTGAACCCCATGGCACCCTGCGTCACAAGGTATGCTCGCTACAATCTTGTCATCGCTCGTTCTGATGACAAGGATTTTTGCTGCCATGGTGTTTGCGACGATCGCGTATTTACCATCCGGACTCACCGGTATTTGAATGGGTAAAGCGCCTAACGGAGCATGTACCGTAGCATCAGCATAAAAACCGGCGTAGTTTTCGAGATAGTTATCGACACCGGGTATGGTGGTGTCATTGTTGGTGAGTAGATTAATTGTTTTTACAACAGTCGGTACTCCACCTGAGATGGTCACGACGCTGATGCTGCTGTCAAGAAAGTTGGCGACATAGTACTTTCTGGAATCGGGCATCATGCCAGTAGCAATGGGGAAATGTCCCACATCTGCGGTCTTGCCGGTGTGGCTGTTGAACGTATACACGGTTGTATTCTCGGTGTCTGGGTTGGGCGCCACCATCGTGTTTCCGTCAGCGCTCATCCAATGAGCGTGAGGATGGGCCGAATCCGGTTCTCCCGTTTCGGGATTAATAGTATTTACCATCGGAATGTCCTTGAGAAAGCCATTCCCGTGCGCCAGAGAGTCAAACTCCCGTACGTTATTGTCGCCGTTCTGCGACACATGCACTTGGTCGTTGTTGGTTCTCGTCATGACGTGTGCGGGAGCGAGACCGGTCTCAATTCGCCTCACAAATGCTCCGGTCTTTCTATCAAACACCGACAGGTAATGATCGAACCATTCGGTCTGATAGATCACCTTTTGATCTTTATCAGTCCACATATTGTGCGGATTGTTCATGCCGTCGCCGTGGTGCGTGCCGTGGCTTGGTAAACCGACTTTTCTTTCAACTTTCCAACTCGTGGTGTTCACGGCTGTCACTGTGCCGGGCTTGTTCTTTTGAGTCATCATTTCGAACTGGGTGTCCACCCAGACCTGCCCAACGCCTGGTATCGCTGGTGGGTTAACGGCGGCTAGTGTTTTCCCTCCGGTTTCACCAAAGTAAGCTTGTAGTAACCCGTTGAGATCAGCTGTAACAGGAGATTTATCTAGGAAGTAGGCCGTTACTGGAACCGGTGGATACGATGGTTTCCACTTGTCACTGGAAGCATAGTTTTGCCAGTTATCGGGGTTGGTGATGATGAAAAAGGTGTGCACGAGTCTTAGGGCCAAGTCCGACGCGGTTGGTAGCCCAGGAAGAGGCTCTGCCACGATCTTATGGAGATCCAACGTCTGCCCAAGATCTAAGGGAAATAGCTTTCCAGAAGAAAGCGTATTTTCTTTGGGAACCACGATGACGGCTGCGAACATGTAGGGATGGATATCGCAGAAGAAGACGTGCAGTCCTAGATCTCTCGGCGTGACTGATGTTTTACCTTTTTTAGGTAGAAGATCATCATCGAACGGCATGGGATTGGTTTTATCGGTTCGATCGATGGGTGAGGGATAGATTAAGCTCACCACCGTATGGAGCGTGTTGGCCTGTCCAGTTGATTGAAACGTAATGCTCTCTCCGAGTCCAATGACCGCGAGTGATTTGCCACTGCCAGCTAATTTTGTGCCTGCTGGGTATTCGGCTGGAACACACCCTAATACCGGCGAACCGGTGCTCGCAGAGCAATCGAACCAGCTTCCAGGATTGTCTGTGGTTTCGAATGTCACATTGGCATAGGCCATGCCAGACATACCCCATCCCACCAGAAGACCCAGTATCGCTAGCAATATGCGTCGCTTCTTCTTCATCGTAGAGATTTCCTTCTCGATTGGGCCACCTGCCTGTGGCCACAGTGTTACAAATGTTACCGCAAAATCGCACGATCGGATCCAACGCACCTCCCTTGTTAGTTGTGTTGATCTGGCACCGACTGACTGTTGATTGGCCCACTGTTCGTCAAGCGTTGCTCGTGCGAATCTATCATAGGTCCTGAATTGTTCCCCGTTAGCCCCTTTACCCCGCTACCCCTCGCTTCGTCCCCCCGGCTACTTCCCTGCCTCAGCCTTTCGCGCCCAGTCTTGCTCGATCAATTGTTGCGCCCGAGCTCGGACTCGTTCGTCCTTATCTTCAAAGGCCAGGATGAACGGATCGATCGATCCCGGAGGCGCTGATTGCGCCCAAGTCTCCAGGGCCTGGAGCCGGACGCGTACTTTCGGCGAATTGAGTTTTTGGGCCATCCACTCTGGCACGACCAGGCCATCGACTGGGTGTCCTGGCTCAGAAGATAGAACAGGCACCGCTTGGGGACTGTCCCCTCCAGGGACTATCCCTGTTTCTGACGAGGAGCCTGTCCCATTTGCCGAGGCAAGGGATACAGGGCTCGTCGCCGGGGTGAATGAGTCGTTGCGTGGTGACGGACCTTGCTTAGACAAGGACGGCCCTCCCACGTTCGCATTCGGCCCAAGGCTCGGCACGTTGTCAGACGAAGCCGGTCCGCAGCCGGCCAGCAGCGCGAGGAGCATCAGGCTCACGAGCTGCACTAGTCGCGGTTGTGACGGACACACGGCCTCAGGCCATAAAGTAAAAATTAGCAAAGTGTAGTGTGGCCACCGTGAATTGTTATTGGACTGAGGCAACTATCTCTCATCGGGAATGCATCTGTCTGTACGCATTTGTGGGTATGTAGTTACCCGATAGGCCGGCTCCGTTTGTCGACAGGGGATAGGGGGAAATCGGTGACGGGGTATCGTATGTCGGCGACGTGGGTATCATCGCGATGTCATTCGCCTTATTTCCTCATGCACCATGGCCATCGCAGCATGGCGATTTTCCACGCCGAGATGCTGATAGACTCGCCCCAAATGTTTCGATACCGTGCGGTCGCTGATGTTGAGGATCTTGGCAATCTCGTAGCTGGATTTGCCTCGGGCGAGCCACTGTACGACTTCCGCTTCGCGCGAGGTCAGACCAAGCGCCACCAAATGAGTTGTGGTCAGTTCCACCACTCGTTCCTCGAACAGTAAGGCAGAACAGGTGTCCTCGCACAGATGCCGAACGGTAAGGCAAGTAGAAAGGCGGGTGATCGTCAGTGGCGCGGATATTGTCGGCGGTGTACCGTTCGCGCCACGCTGCTTTCGCAACTGATTCATCCATCGTTCGATCTGAGGAGGCAGCCGACTCGCTATTTTGGTACGCGATGGCCAATAGTGTTGCAGGAGTTTGCGCGCACTGGAGGTTGCCGACTCGATACGCCCGCGGGGCGTGAGAGTTACGCAAGGCTGTTGGAGGAAGTCCAAGAGGCCACAATGCCAGCGCCCTTTCGGATCTTGCCGAGAAAATTTGCAGACGTTCAGCCCATCTTTTTGCGCGCGAGATCGCTTCACATGGGCCTACGGTTTACGATACCGATATCATAAGGAGCTGACTCCTGGAGCATCGCCTTGCCAGAAACGGATGGATACGGCGACACAGTCAGAATTTCCCCTCTCCTCCCTGCGATGGGCGTGAGCGAATGAAATCAGGCAGCGACCGGCACGGTAGTTTGGGAATCCATCCACACGATTTGTTTATACTCGGGCGGTTGTATTGTCCGTTCACTGGCCTAGAGTGTTAGCAATCGACGTGCCAGTCAATTCCTTGCGAGATTCTTGCGTGTTTATCCGTAATTCATTGGGTTTTTCACGTGGCTGTTACGATGGATGCCGCTCAGAGTGCCCCGGCAATCAACCTGGAATTGAATCGAATTTGGCTCTAATAGAATCGGAATGGATGCAATACCTCGCGCGCACCCTGATCCTATTCACTCCGTCTGCGCATGAAGCTATGGATGCCGGTCCTCCGCAGTGACGTGCTACAGAGGTTTGCAGGCGAGCGGTTGACGCACTTTCCGGGCCAGATGAAAATTATCGCTCTTCAGTCGATTGAGGAGCGATTAGCTGCCGATTCCGGCGAAGCCAGGTCAAGGCGTGCTTCGTTGGTAGGTACCCCCGATCCAGTTGCGGGCCATTGGGAACCGGAAGGCTGGGTGAGAGACTCGCGGGGTGATCGATGCCAGTGAAGCGTGGGAACCAGATAGACCGGGCTACTTTTAGACGCGTGGACCGCTGGATGTCCACTGTGTCCAATGGTTTTCCCGCGCCTGTTATTTATATAGGAGAAAAGTGGCGAACAATGACCTGGGAAATTTTCTGAAAATCGCGGTCAGATGTCAGGATGGGAAGCCCATACTGCATGGCGCTCGCGGCAATCCAAATGTCGTTGGCGGCAACCGGAGTGCCGGCCTTCTTCAAAGCAACCCGGATGGTTGCGTACCGGTCCGACGTCTCTTCGTCCACGACAAGCACGTTGACGCGAGAGGATTCCAAAAACATTTGTAGCTCGCGCTCATTGCTCTCTCGTTTGTTCCCCTGGAGGAAGCCCGCGCGAAGCTCTCCGAGTACAATCGGGCTTATCCATATTTCTTCGGCTTGAGGAAGGGTTTCAATGACCTCGGGGTGTCTTTTCTTGAACGCGATATACGCTGAGCTGTCCAAAAGCAGCCGGGTCATTCCCAAAGCTCCGGATCAATCGCGCGTTGCTCGGCAATGAGCTTGTCGAATGCGGCGGCCTCTTCCTTCGTCCAGGTTCCGGCGAGATGATCCAGATCATGGTAGCGGACCGGCGTTTTCTTTTTCCCCTTGCCCGCAGCCGATTCTTCCAACAGTTCGATCACTGCCTTATTCACGCTGGTTTTCTTCTGCTTGGCTCGCAGTTGAACTGCACGGGCGACTTCAGGTGGAAGATTGCGTAACGTAATCGCTTTCATGGCGCCATACCTCCGTGCATCACCGGTGCATCATCGTGATGCATAGTCTACTGCATGGGACAGGGCTCGTCAAACAGATGTGGCCGCGCGGGGGGCGCAGAGATGAGCATATGGCTGATCGCGTATGGCTTATGGTTCGGAACAAAACGGGGAACGATCGCCCCTCGCCATTGACGGGTCGTCAGGTTTCAGTGGAAACTGTCTAGGTTATCTCGTTTGTCTGGTCTGTCTCGTTTATTTGGTTGAACCAGCCCAACCAGATAGACCAGATAGACCAGACAGACTAGATGAACCAGATAGACCAGACAACGGTCTTGCTATGCCTGCTGGATCGTGCGGTCGGACGGCAGCGACGGGCTTCGTAGGTTGGTGGTGAGCAGCGGCTGAATCTTGTTGCGCAGGGCGTCCTGAATCTCGTCCGGCGGTTTTCTGGCATCGATCACTTCGAAGTGAAACTCTTCCGCCATTTTGTCGAATTCCTCGATCAGGAGCGACTGGTACTTCTTGAAGCTATCGTAGAGATCGCTGCCGAGACGAAGATCCATTCCCGATTCCCAGAAGTTCATCCCTTTGGTTTCGATGACGCGCAGCACGAGTGTTTCGACATCGATACGCATGTAGCAGACGAGATCCGGTACCAAGGCGAAGCCGAAGACGTCTCTCGCCCACTGGCGGTTCCCGCTGCGCACAAAATCGCGCGCGAGGGCCGTATAGATATACCGGTCGGCGAGGACGATGAAGCCCGAACGGAGCGCGGGGATGATCTCGTGTTCTAAACGATCCGCAAAGTCGGTGGCGTACAGCAGACTGAACGACCACCGGTCGAGAATGTTGCCTTCCTTGGCCATTTCGATCGTCTTCGACATGAGATTGGAACGGGTCCAGCCGGTCGTGATCACGCCGTAGCCCTGCACCTCCAGCCATTCCTGCAACATCTCGATGTGCGTGGAACGGCCGACCCCGTCGGTGCCTTCGATGGCAATGAGTTTCCCCTTGAGGTCACTCGGATTTAGGTACGTCAAACCGTCGCCAAAATACTGTGCGTCGACCATGGGTGCCCCGTCTTGGTTTGTAATCTTTGAGCGCCTCTCCCACGAGCCGGCGCATGTCGTTCTGCTGGGCTTCGATATCTTTCGTTGCGTCCATCGTGATGAGCTGAAATTCATCGACGATCTTTTCATACTGGTCCAGGATGCGCGATTGGAAGAGGCGAAAGCTTTCGGTGACGTCCGGGCTTAGGTTCATGTCCATGCCGGCTTCGTAGTACTTGAATTGCCCGCGCGTGCCTCCGAGAACCCGCGAGATGGCTATCTCGATCGGCACCCTGAAGTAGAAGGCCATGTCCGGTGTGATGGCGAAGCTATAGAGTTTGCGAATCCATTCCGGCGACACGCCGCGGACCACGTCGCGCGCGAAGGCGGTGTATATATAGCGGTCGGCTAAGACGATCATGCCGGCTTTGAGCGGGGGTAAGATTTCATGATACAGGCGGCTGGCAAAGTCGGTCGCGTGCAACAGGCTGAACGTTGTCGGTGTCAGACTTTTGTTCTTCTTCCCTCGTTTGGTCGTGTCTTTGACCAGTTCCGAGGAGTTCCACTCTGTAAAGAAGACTCGATGGCCCTTCGACTCCAGCCACTTGTGCAGCAACAGGAGTTGTGTGCTCTTCCCGGACCCATCGATGCCTTCGACCGTGATCAGTTTTCCGGGGTAGGGGTGAGGGGGCTTGTGTAAAGGAGGTTGCTCGTTCATGCGGCATCGTCCTGCGAGATGACGGAAAACTTCACGCGGCGGCGGAACACGCGCTCGAAGAGATCCGCCCGTCCTGCGGCGGCCCAGGTTTCCAACTCCGCATCCCCGGTTACGTGCACGGTGATGGTGATGGTCACACCGAGCCTCACATTGAGAGTGCGGACGACCGAAAAATGTGTCCGATCCAGGCCATCGGCGATCCGAAGCAGTGCGGACAGTATCCGCACGATTCGTTTGTACTTGTGTGAGAGGATGCGGAATTCCTCGTGCTTGAGTTCAGGGACTGCGCGTCGGTGGTAGCGCGCGACATTCGCGACGACCTGAATCTCTTCGCTGGACAATCCACCGAGGCCGCTATTCATGATGAGATAGTAGGCGTGTTTGTGGTGCTGGCGCTCGTTGATAAGGTAGCCGACATCGTGCAGAATCGCGGCATATTCAAGCCAGTTCCGCTCGGTGGGCCCCAAACGATGGAGCCGTGTTGTCTGGTCGAAGAGGCGCAGGGCTAGGCTGGCGACATGAAGGCTATGGGCTTCCGGGGCGCGACAGCGACGGGCCAGCGTGATGACGTTGCGCCGCCGCAAATCTGGAATTTCCGCTTCCGCTTTAAGCCGTTCACGGTGGCGCTGAATAAAGTCGTAGATGATGCCTTCACGAATGGCCTTGTCGCACAGGATGAGCTCATCTCGCCCAGAGATCTCCATCAGACGGCGAAGGACCACCGTGGCGGGAAACAGGGTGTCGACGCGTTTAGGATCTAATCCGGGGATTGCCAGCCGGGCTCTGATGGTCGATCGACGGAGGTCCTGCTCGATCTCTTTGACGTCTTTCAGTGAAATCGTGGCAAGATTGATTTGAGGGAGCGGGCGATTCGTTCGGCGTAAATGAACGACTTCTGCCAAATTGCCTGCCATGCCGGAGGTCGCGATTAGGGAATCGAATCGTTTTGTCTTGAACGAATCGAGGGCGCTCTGTAACTGGGCCGTCACGGTATCTTCGAGTGAGCGAAGCATCCCATCGGAAGGGGGCGTGCGCTTGAGGAATTCATCCGCGAGCCGGATGGCGCCCAGCTTCAGGCTCTTTGCGTGAAGGAGCTGGTCGCGATTTCCGACCATCAGTTCGACCGATCCACCGCCGACATCCACCGCGAGTACCGGCTGTTCTGTCATGGGCACGTTATTTTTGACGCCGAGGAAAATCAGTCTGGCTTCTTCCGTGCCGCTGATGACGCGGACGGTCAGCCCCGTCTGCTTGGCCACGAGATCGATAAAGTCTCCTCCGTTTTTCGCCTCGCGCACGGCGCTGGTGGCGACGGCGATGATGCGATCGTACCCCTTGTTCTTGGCTAAGGTGACGAGATTGCGAATGACGTCGAGCCCACGTGTCACCGCCTCGTCGGAGAGGCGGTGGGTCGTAAAGACGCCGTTTCCGAGTCTAGTCATGTCTTTGAAGCGATCGAGAATCTTGTAGCCTGCGTCAGGCTGGATCTCAGCCAGCACCATATGGATGGAGTTGGTTCCAATATCGATGACAGCAATCTTTGCCATAAACTAATTGTTCAATGTCATATACTTAAAACTGTGACCTCTACTCATTCATGAGCTTCTACGCAGGAGTATTTCCGCTCTTGTCTTGTGGGTGCACGGACCAACCAGTTGGGCATGCCGTAGTCAATGGAGGGAGCCAGCGATTACCACAGCGTCAGAAAACCATAATGAAAGAATCTTGGCCTGTCAAGGTCGGCAGGGTTAATTCTTGGTTACATTCGGGTAGGCTGCCCTCTTACGGGCGGTCGTGGTACTCTCGCCTAGCAGGATGCTGAAAAAGTCAGCTGGTCTGTTTGGTCTATCTTGTCTGTCTGGTCTATCTGGTTTGTTTCGTTCAACCGATCATACAAGTCAGACCGAATAGACTAGATGAACCAGACAGACCGGACAGACCAGATGAACCAGAAAGACCAGATCGACTCGTCCATGGCTGTTGTTGTGACCGGCGCCTCGACCGGCATCGGTGCGGCTTGCGCACTGGATTGTGCCGGTCGTGGGATGACGGTGTTTGCCGGCGTGCGCGATCCTCGGGCAGGGGAGGCGCTTGCCGTGAAAGGTGGTCCGTCGCTCATTCCCGTCACCCTCGACGTCACCGATGAGCGGTCGATCGCGCGATCTGTCGAGGTGGTGCAAGGGGTTTTGGGCGAGGGCGGTCTTGGCGGGCTCGTCAATAATGCCGGGATCGTTATCGGGAGTCCCCTCGAAGTGATTCCGCTATCGCAACTTCGGAAACAGCTTGAGGTCAACGTGATCGGGCAGGTCGCTGTCACGCAGGCGTTTCTCCCACTGCTGCGCCGTGGCCGAGGTCGAATCGTGAATATGGGATCGATTGCCGGACGAGGTACGATTCCGCTCTTGGGGCCCTATTCTGCATCGAAGTATGCGTTGGAGGCGCTGACAGATGCATTGAGAATGGAACTGCAACCCTGGGGGATTCAGGTGTCGATCATCGAGCCAGGGGCGATTGCGACGCCGATTTGGGAGAAATCAGCCAAGGAGGCAGAGGGTCTCGAAGCGTCGGTCAGCGAAGAAGGGAAGGCCCTCTATGGCGAGGCGGTGATTCGAATTCGTGAAGCGATCGCCCAAGCAGCTCAACGAGCGATTCCGCCGGAAGCGGTGGTTCGCGCGGTGCATCATGCGCTGACGGCCGCTCGCCCTCACACCCGCTATCTCGTGGGTTCCGATGCCAAGCTGCGTGCGTGGATGGTGAAGTGGTTGCCGGATCGCATTCAAGATTCGCTGCTGGCGTGGGCCCTGAAATATCCGCGCGAAAGCTAGGAGACGCTGGTCTCTTCGGTCTGTCTGGTCTGTCTGGTCTATCTAGTTAGAGGGGTCAATTCTGCTTTCCTACTTAAGTGATCGAACGGGCAAGACCCACCAGATAGACGAGACAGACCAGATAGACCTGATTGTTGTCAGCCGACCAGGTCGGGGTTGAAGCGATTCATCGGCTTGATCGAGAGGGCTTTGATTTCGTTGTAGATGATCGTGCGTCCTGCCTGACGAAGGCGCGAGAAAACTCCTTCCACAATCACCTGGTCGCCTTCCCGAACTTCGACTTGACCAAGACTGATGATTTTCAGCGTGCCTGCCGGATCCTTCAAGAGAAACCCGTAGGCTGGTTGACCTTGCCGATTCGTCGCGAGTTGGACGTTGGTGACCTGGCCGGTGACGACGACTTCTTGACGGTCGTACTGCTCAGGATGGGTGAGGAGCTCGGTGATCTCCAGAAGACCCGATGCGTGAACAAACAACGGTGCAGAGATGAAGGCGAGTAGCAGCATAAGGAGGCCTCCGGCCTGGTAATGCCGACGCTGTGACTGGCTGCTGGACAGTCTGGCCATAATGTGAAGTTATTATACCTCAATCTGTTGAACTGTCGAATGTTAAGTGATGAATTTTGAGTGTTGAATATTCGGAACCCATCAAATCGAATCCGATTCCGACAATTAAACATTCATCATTCAACATTCCAAATGTCGCTTTACGAGGAACGCTACCACTTATCAGAGGGCCGTCCGCTCACATCTTCTCCCCTCATACTATTAAGGATTTGAGTCTGCATCTCGCTCAATTCCTTTGCCGGAGGATGGGCAGAGTTTTCAATCGCGCCCATTTCAATCTTGGGTGTGGCCGCGGTCCGTTTGAGCAAGTCTGCATCCACTGCATCGGGAGAGCGGTCCATGTCGTTGAGGATGGTGATGAGCCTCTGCAGCCCAAACAAGTTCCTGGTGATTTCTGAGTGCATGGCATTGGAGCTGGCTCCGAAGACGAGCGAGGTCCAGAACTTGACTTCGATTTCCTCTGGCAGGTTGCCCCAGATCATGGCGGTCAGTTTGTCGATGAGCGCAGACTCTGTCTTTTCCAATCCGTCGTAGGTCGAGTGTGAACGTTCGATGGGCTGCTTCGCGAGTACCGTGAAGGTTTCCTTCCACAAATCCAATGGCGATGTTGCCGTGGCTGCTGCGTCGGCCTGTAACGTGGTCTGGAGGGCGTGCAGATACTGTGTGAGGTATTTCACTTTGCGGGCGGCGAGACTGCTGGCGGGGATGCCCCACACATGTGCGATTTCGTGATCTTGTAGCGGCGCAGAAATCGCGCTCTGCCGCTCGCGTTCCGCCAGGTTGAGTCTGGTGCGATATTTTTCGGCCATGCGGAGTTGGGTTTGGAATTCGATGCTGAGCCGTTGCTGCTGATAGTCCTCAGCCGTGATCTCATCGGCCTCCCAGCGCTGCTCCAACAGGCGGATTGCCGGCTTGGGCAGCACGGTTCTCGCGGATGCGTACAAGGCGTCAAGTCTGTCGGCGGAGACGGAGAAATGCTCGGCCAGGAGTGTGCGAGCACGGTCGGCGAAAGTCTCACGCAGCTGTGCGAGACTCCGAAGGCTTTCGCATTGCAGCCACGTCCGTTCCCGTTTGAGCCGCACCTGTCGCCGGTATTGGTCACGCCGCTCCGTGACCACCCGTATCGACTCCTTGGTCATGGTCGTGTTGGTGGGCTTGGTCCCGGCGACGCAGCGGGGATCCGGCCGATCTGCCACGATGTACAGGATTTCTTCGTCCGTAATGTCGAAGTACTGGAGCAGGATCATGCGCAGCATAATCCGCCCTTGCATGGGCATACCATCGATGGAGGATTGGACTTTTTCAACGGTCAGGGGCGATGCTGGTGGAGCCATGGTGGTCATTGACCTAGCCTGCATTGTTCATGAGTACTTCTGCCGCAATCGCGAATCCGCTGCTCTGTCGAATGTAGAAAGTGGAATTTTGAATTATGAATGTTTGGAAATCGTCAGATCGAGTCCGACACCGACAATTCAAAATTTAACATTCAGCATTCACCATCCCGGATGCCGCTTCTCGGTGAACCGTCGTGAATAATCCATGTTAGGGGCCCCTATGCAGTGCCGGAATGACGCGATTCCAGGTAGAGGGCGACATATTCGCGAATCTCTTGAATGGTTCCGCTGACGAACATGTCCCGTGGGATTTCTACACGCGTGAGGGCGGATGGGTCTACCCCCCGCTCAATCGCATAGTCTTCGTCGATGTACAGGCTCACCGACCCGTCTGGAAAGCGGACCGCGTAGAGCGCATTATTATCAGCCATTGGACGTATCGAAACACCGAGGTCCAGAATGCCTGCTCTTCAGTTCATACAGGTACCATACAGGTGATTGGGCTGTCAAAAGGGCGAATCCGTGTAGCAGGATGCTGGAAAAGTCCGCCAGCGTCGTTCTCGCTTCGAAAGCATCCTCAATGTGGCCAAGAGGCTACGCCTCCGGTGCTTCCATCGGCTGCGGCCTTGCTGGACGAGCTTTTTGAGCATCCTGTTGGGATGTTCCCTTCTTGTCCAAGAGCTGTGCTGAAATAGTTTTTTGGGGGAGTCTGTTGTGTCAGCGGTGAATGAACACAGCGTCGGCCGCAGGATGTCGACAGCGAACCTATCCAGGGTAAGTCCTCTCAAAATAGCACGGCCTTCGATCGTGAGATCGAAGGCCGTGCTCGATGCTTCTCTTCGATGTGGCGTCAGCCGCCGAGCGTGTCGAGCGTTTCTTTGAGGCTCTTGCGAATGCAGGTAAAAATCGGTGTATCGCGCAGCGTATAGCGTGACCCCTCGGTTTCGCGAAGCGCCATCACCAGATCCAAGAAATCTTCCGGCTTGTCGCTTTCAAATGCCACCACCCATTCCTGGTCATCCAACCCGAAGGAGTAGGTCGTATTCAGCTTCACTGAGGGAAAACGATGGCCGACTTCGATGTGCTCGTCCATCATGCCCTGCCGCGCCGCCTTCGTGAGGAGGAACCAGTCGCGCGTCTTGAGGAACGGATAGACAAAGATATACTTGGCTCTTCCTGGCACGACGGTCAGCCGCTTGCTCTCTTGATTTTCGTGGGTGTGATGATCCACGTACACCGAGCGCTTGGTGATCGCCAGATAGGAGTAGGGCGTGGTCAGGTACTGTCCCAAGCCCGAGGCCAAGATCTTCGTGGTCATGTCCTGGAACAGTTCCAGCTCATAGCTGATCCGCCACAGCATGATGTCGCAATCGCCCCTGATGCCGACCGAGGAGTATGCGACCACGAGGACCTTGCCGGCATAGTCCTCGACCGCGCGCAGGAATTCCTGCTTGCCTTTGGTGCGTTCGCTCTCGGGCAGGCGCCGCCAGGCCGGGTCGATCTTATAGAAGACGAAGTTCACATATTGGCGTTTAGGGGCTTGAGGCGCTGGGGTTTGTTCAGGGGTCGACATCGAAATCCCTCCGTATAACGTCCCGAATAGAACACTCACCCTGACTATTCATGAATACATCTGCTGCAATCGCCGATGTTCAGGCATAAGGCACAGGGCCACTGGCTTCTAAGCGTTTTCACAAGGTCGTTCGTGAATAATCTAGGCTCATCAGCAGCTGGTTTTCTTATCACTTCACCTTTGCTGTTGTCAACCGACAGCAGGTGGCTGGATCGTTCGTTGACAGGAGAAGAGTGTTCTGGTACTGGCATGCCCATGTGGGTCGCACAGGTCCATAAACAGAAGAGCAGGTTGTTGTGTGTTGGCATTGTTGCGCTGAGTGTTCTCCCTCATGTGTCAGCCCATGCCATCGACGTACATCCCACCGCGGAGCAGATTCAGACCGCACTCGATCAGGGGAAAGAGGCGGCGCAGAAGGGGAGGCATCCGGATAGTTTCTATGTTCGGTTCGGAGTGACAGACGCGGTCCAGCCCCAGGGATTTTTAATCACAAAAATAGGAGCCCTATCGGTCATGGCGACGCATATGGCCTTGCGGGGATTGCAGCCTAGTAAGGCCGATGTGGCCCAGGTGCTGGAAGACACGACGATGCTCATCAGCGCCGATATCTTAGGCAACACGCCGAACTTTGCGGTGGACAGTTACATGGTGCTCAGTCAGGGCGGGAAGACGGTTAAGCCCGTGATGGTGCGATTCGATGCACAAGCCACCCGCAGCGTCGTTTGGCCGAAGAGTCCTCGGTTCAAAGCGAAGGTCGTGGCATCGTTCAACTATGCTGACTTCGATCCGCGGGCCATGACGACGATTACTGTGTATCCGGGGACTGGAGGAGAGTCGAGCTTCTCCATAAATTTTGGCGCGATCGACTAACCAGGGCTGCTCCCTACTATCCATGTCCAAAGCCTCCGCAACCATGCCACTCACCGCAGAAACAATCGCGATCGGCACTGAGCTGCTGATCGGGGGTCGATCCGACTCCAACTCTCTCTTTCTCGCCGAGGAACTCGGTAAGCTCGGGATCGCAGTTCGATTCAAGTCGGTCGTCGGTGATGAGCAGCAGGATATCGTCACGGCCATTCACACAGCTGTGAAGCGAGTCCAGGTGATCATCATGACCGGCGGACTCGGTCCCACTGTGGACGATTGCACGAGAGAGGCGGTGGCCTACGCGACCGGACAGAGGCTCGGTCGTCGGAAAGAAGCGTTGGAAGGGATGACCACCAGGCTTGCGCAATGGGGCCGCAGGCCAAGCAAAGGGCAGCTGCGCCAGGCCATGATTCCATCCGGTGCCACCGTGCTGAAAAATCCAGTCGGTTCAGCGCCGGGGTTTTGTCTGACATGGAAGAAGTCGCTGATCGTCTCGTTGCCCGGTGTACCGCGGGAAATGGAGGAGATGATGCGGCAAGACGTGGTGCCGTTGCTGCGCGCCGCGAGTGAATCGTCAGGCCGGTTTCCAGGAGCGCCGATCGTTCGTCAGGTGTTTCATACGTTCGGCCTGGCGGAGGCGGATGTCGATGCCACACTAAAAGGGCTTATTCCGAAAGGAGCACCCATCGACTTGGGGATGCTCGCATCGCCCATGGGCGTGCTGGTCTCGCTGACAACGAAGGGGAAGCCATCTGCCCCGGAGAAGAATCGGGATTTGCTGCAGAAGCTGGCGAACGACGTCCGCTCACGACTCAGTGAGTGGCTTTTCACCGAGGGGCGCGACACGATGGAAGATGTCGTTGGGCGGGAACTCGCCAAACGGAGGCTCATGCTGGCGATAGCGGAATCCTGTACCGGCGGATTGATCGGCCATAGGCTTACCCAGGTGGCTGGTTCATCCGCCTATATGGATCGTGGCGCTGTCTGTTACAGCAATCGTTCGAAGACGGAGATGCTGGGTGTGCCGGCGGAACTCATCGCCCAACAGGGCGCGGTGAGCAAAGAGGTCGCAGCGGCGATGGCGTGCGGCATTCGCGAGCGCGCCAACGTATCGGTAGGACTCAGTGTCACCGGCATTGCCGGGCCAGGCGGCGGGACTGAGACCAAGCCGGTCGGGCTGGTCTATGTCGGGTTGGATGATGGAACAGGCCGGCCGGTCGCACGGGAATTCCGGTTTCACGGAGACCGGAATGCCATCAAGCAACGGTCGTCACAAGCCGCATTGGATGTCCTTCGCCGTTGGCTGCTCGAGCAGGGGGCGAAATGATCCGGGCGTTTCTTGCCGTTGAACTGTCGCAAGAACTGCGGGCTGAGCTTGCCGTTCTCCAACAGGAGTTAAAGCGTCGCATTGAGCCGGAGATGAAACGAGACACCCGCATCTCTTGGGTGCAGCCTGACAAAATTCATCTCACGATTAAGTTCCTCGGAGATATGGACGAGCAGGTCATCGATCCCTTGCTGGGTGCGGTTGAACAGGTGATCGGACGTCAGACAGCTGTGAACGTGCCGATTGAACGACTTGGTGTCTTCCCTCGTCCTGAAAGTCCGCGCGTGTTGTGGGTTGGACCGTCAGAGAATTGGGAGCAAGGAGCAGAGGCGAAGCGAGTTACGGAGATCCATGGCGCGATCGAACAGGCTTGTGAAGGCTTACGCTTTCTCCGTGAGACAAAACCGTTCAGCCCGCATCTGACCTTGGCGAGAATTAAGATGGGAGAACGGCACGTTGCAATCGCATTGGCAAAGAGCGGAGTGCTGGATCGTCCGATTTCATCGGGCTCACTCGCGGTGGAGTCGATCGTGCTGATGAAGAGTGAATTGAGGCCGACCGGTTCGGTCTATACGAAGCTGTGGAACGTGCGGCTGCTGAGTTAACCGTCCGATGCGGTGGCTGACGATGAGTGGCGGACCTCATCGGATAACCCTCGGAGGACAACCGTCACATTGTGAATGGTGCGATCAAGGCTGGTCATCACCTCATACTCATTCTCTCCCCATGCCCAAAACGACAACATAAGCTGCTGACCCCGTTGCAGTTCCGGCGGACCTGGCAGGGTCGTAAATCTGACCGACATGATCGTGGCGCCGATGGCCCCCCATTCGAATATGGGGTCGATTCGTCTCAAGGCGTGAGCGGCGGCGTTGGTCAACCAGTGAACCTGTTCCGGCGATGTATTCAATGCCAGGTCCCGGTAGAGAATCATCAGGCGGCCCGAGCATTGGAGGCGCTTGGAGATTTGAGTGCTCGTATTGACTGCGGGGCCGCTAAAGGCACAGTCATTGGACTCAAAGGCCGATTCAGATCCATTGAGCCACTCAAGGAGCCGATAGAAGGTCTCGGTTGCAGAGTACGCATTCCATTCCTGCATATCCTCAAGCGACGAACGGATGAGTTCAGGGTTTCTTCTAAAATCGTAATATCTGTGTGTCGGATCGGACTCAGCGTCTATCCATGGATGAGACCGAAGGGTCAAGGAGCCGGGATCGCTGTGCTCGTACACCTTCATCTTCCATCCAACGCCATGAATTCTCAGCCCGCGGGCGGACCCTGTGCGATGACTTGTCTTGCAGCATAGCAAGTAATTGTTCATCATGTGTCAATTACAGGTGTATACGTTATTTCTCTTTCGAGGTGAAGATCGGGGTTCGAAGTTCCGAACACTTCAGCCTTCAGCCTTGAGACGACCTCACGGTCTTCTACTGTTGCGGGGGCTGTTCGCGCATGGTGCGGCAGAAGAGTTCGGTCAGTGTGGGATCGAAGGCGGTGCCGGCTTGTTGCTCGATCTGTTGCAGGGCTTCGTTGATAGGGAGGGACGTTCGTTCCGGTTTTTCGGCGGTCAGGTCGTCAAACACTTGGGCGATCCCGGCAATGCGAGCGAGCAAGGGCGTGCTGTCTTCCCGTAAGCCAAACGGGTATCCCGTTCCGTCCCATCGCTCGTGATGGAGGGCGATAATCTGCACGGCGTCAGCTGGTAATCCCATCGCTCGGCCCATCCGCGCACCGAGGTCGGGGAAATGGGTCTGCGGGTTGGATTCCATGTTCAGCACGTGACTGGCCGAGACGCTGATTAAATCCAGATCATGCACGAGTGCGCCAAGTGCGAGCGACTGCTGTTCGGCGATGGAAAGGCTGAGTCGGTTGGCAACAAGCGTCGCATAAAAGCTGACGCGGCTTCCGTGATTGAGCAGGTGGCGATCCTTGGCTTCTAAGAGGTCGGAGATCAGGGGAACCAGGGGAGAGGTCGCCTCACTATGAGACGCGGAGAGCGATCCCGTGCGGTTCATGGTGGTGTAGTCGTTGATGAGGGCCTGCCAAGACTTGGTACAAGCCGGCTCTGGGCCCCAAAGTGCCGTTGAGTTGGTGAGGAGCGGGCGTAGTTGATCGAGCCGCAGTTTCTTCTGAGCGGTCTGCAAGGAAATAGCCAGCAATTCTGAGGCATTGAACGGTTTCAGAAGGAAGCCTGCCGCGCCGTGGCGGATGCAATCCATGGCCGATTGAAGGCTACCATAGGCCGTGACCATGATGACTTCGGTCTCGGCATGTGCGCGCTTGATATCGTGTAAGAGGTCGGGTCCTGAACGATCGGGTAATTTCAGGTCCAACGTGACCAGATCGACGCCGTGGTTGTCGAGAATGGCCAGGGCGGTGCGTGCATTTTCCGCGGTGAGAATGTGGAAGTCCTGCCTGAGGATCTGTGTGAGGGCCGCGCGGGGAGCGGCCTCATCGTCGACAATCAGGACTGTTGGTTTATGGTCGCTCGTGTTGGGGACAAAAGTCGAAGGCATAGTGTTACTTGTATCTTCATCCCCTCTACCGGTCAATGAAATCTCGCGAACACACAGGTTTACACACGAGACCGGTGAAGAAGTTCTGAGTGCTGAGTTCTGAGTTGTGAATGAAGGGCGGATCGGAAAGGTGGAGCGGGAAGCGGTCGCTAGGCAGAAGGCTGAAGTATTTGGAGTTTCGAGCCTGGAACTTAGAACTCAGCACTCAGAACTTCGAACTGCCCGTTCCGCGCGGCAATTCTGCGGGCTAGGTTTCTTTCTCCCAACTTGGGTATAATCGGCCTCGACCGCTCTATACACAAGAGGAGTACCCATGGCAGAAAAAGACGACAAGAAGCGTGCACTGGATCTGGCCCTATCCCAAATTGAGAAGCAGTATGGGAAGGGGGCCATCATGAAGCTGGGAGGGGCCGATGCCCCGGTGGATATTCCGGCGATTTCGACCGGATCCCTCGGACTCGATATTGCCCTAGGCGTCGGCGGGCTTCCCCGCGGTCGGGTGGCCGAGATCTTTGGTCCCGAATCCTCTGGCAAGACGACGTTGACCCTTCATGTGATTGCGGAGGCGCAGAAGGCCGGTGGCACCGCTGCCTTTATCGATGCAGAACATGCGCTGGATTTGGCCTATGCCAAGAAGCTGGGTGTGCAGGTGGACGATCTGCTGGTGTCGCAGCCCGATACCGGCGAGCAGGCGTTGGAAATTGCTGAGACGCTCGTTCGGAGCGGGGCGATCGATGTCATCGTGGTGGATTCTGTTGCAGCGCTTGTGCCGCGAGCCGAAATCGAAGGCGAAATGGGGGATGCGCATATGGGGCTGCAAGCGAGGCTCATGTCGCAGGCCCTTCGCAAATTGACGGCGGCTATTTCCAAGTCGCAGACGACCCTGATTTTCATCAATCAGATCAGGATGAAGATCGGCGTGATGTTCGGCAACCCGGAGACGACCACCGGCGGCAACGCGCTCAAGTTCTATTCGTCCGTGCGGCTGGATATCCGCCGCATCGAGTCGATCAAGGAAGGGCAGGAGGTGACCGGCAGCCGCGTGCGCGTGAAGGTAGTGAAGAACAAGATGGCGCCTCCATTCAAGCAGGCGGAGTTCGACATCATGTTTGCGCAGGGCATTTCGAAAACCGGTGAATTGGTCGATCTCGGAGTCGAGAAGAAAGTGGTAGAAAAATCTGGAGCCTGGTATTCCTATCAAGGTGAACGGCTCGGGCAGGGACGCGACGCGGTGCGAGACTTTCTTTTGACCAACCAGCCGTTGGCGCGTGAGATTGAAGGAAAGCTGCGTGACTTGGCCGGTCTGCCGGGGCGGACGCCTGAAAAACCCGTTGTAGCGCCGGTGAAAGACGAAAAAAAGACCGAAGAGAAACGCGAGGAGCGGCGACCGCACAAAGTTGGAGCCTGACAGGGCGGCGAGATAGGCGGGATGAGCGAGACGAGCGAGACGGGGCGGAACCCCAGGTTAGAAGTTCAGGGTTCGAAATTCCGAAAACCTCGAACCGTGAACTCTCCTGCGTCCCGCCGTTCCCGCTTGTCGCGCGCGTCACGCGCCACTGCCTGTGGCGCTGGCAGCCGTGAGTAGACGCATCGTAAACAAGGCAGCGCCATCTCCCGATCCGTGGCTGCAACTGGCGGTGCGGGCCCTGGCCCGTAGCGATCGCACGACGGCTCAGATCGAACAATTGCTCGCAACGAAGGGGGCATCTCCTTCGCAGATTCGCACGGCAGTTCTCCGGCTGAAATCGTTGCGATACCTCGACGATGCCGCCTTCGCTTCGCGTTGGACCGATCGGCGGCTCGCCCGCATGCCGATGGGGCGTGTGCGTCTGCAAGAAGAGTTGCTCGTCACCGGTTGCCCTGAACATATCGCGCATGCGACGGTGATGGCCGCCTATCGCACGGTAAGTGAAGGGGACTTGGCCGCGCAGGTGGTGAGGATGGCAGGACGGTCCAACTCTGCGCAGAAAATCGGCCGGCTCGCGAGACTTTTGAGCCAACGAGGATTTGACGAGGATACGATAGAGACAGCATTGGGAATGTTGAATGATCAATGTTGAATGGTCGGAATCGAAAGAGGTCTCAAGGGTGAAGACTGAAGCGTTCGGAACTTTGAACTTCGACCTTCAGCCTTCGGACTGAGGACGGCATGAAGAACAGCACTCAAGAATTGCGGCAAGCCTTCATTCGATACTTCGAACAGCATGGTCATCAGGCCGTACCGAGTTCGGCTTTGATTCCTCAGGCCGATCCCACTTTACTCTTCACCAATGCCGGGATGAACCAGTTCAAGCGGGTGTTCCTCGGCGAGGACACGCGTGCCTACAAGCGAGCGGTCACCGTCCAGAAGTGTCTCCGTGCGGGGGGCAAGCACAACGATCTGGAGAATGTCGGCTATACCAGACGTCACCATACGTTCTTTGAAATGTTGGGAAACTTTTCCTTCGGCGACTACTTTAAGGAAGACGCCATCCAGTTCGGCTGGGAATTTCTGACTGAGACAGTCAGTTTGGCGAAGGATCGGATGTGGGTGACGATCTTCCGAGACGATGACGAAGCCGATCAACTGTGGAAGAAGGTCGGGGTTCCGGCTGGACGGATCGTACGGTGCGGCGAGAAGGATAACTTCTGGCAGATGGGGGATACCGGACCCTGTGGGCCCTGCTCGGAACTGCATTTCGACCAAGGACCGTCGGTGCCTGGCGACGATCGGCCGAACGGCGCGGGCGATCGCGTCATCGAGATCTGGAATCTCGTCTTCATGCAATTCAATCGGGATAGCGCAGGGACGTTGCATCCCTTACCCAAGCCCAGCATCGATACGGGTATGGGCTTGGAACGGCTGGCGGCAGTGGCGCAAGGTGTCTACAGCAACTATGACAGCGATGTCTTCACGCCGTTGCTCAGCGCCGTGGCTGCCAGGGCCGGAGTCCGGTATGGGGAGAAGGACCAGACCGATCGGTCGATGCGTGTGGTGGCAGACCATCTTCGCGCGATCACGTTCTTGATGGCCGATGGCGTGTTACCGTCGAACGAAGGGCGCGGCTACGTGCTGCGCCGGATTCTTCGACGGGCTGCGCGTCACGGACGGCTGCTGGGCATCGTTGAGCCCTTTCTCCATGAATTAACGGTGGCAGTTGTGGCCCAGATGGGCTCGGTCTATTCAGAAGTCCGAAGCGCTGCAGCGACGATTGTCGAAGCGACGAGAGGCGAAGAGGAGCGGTTCATCGCCACGCTCGATCAAGGCTTGCCGATTCTGAACGAGATGATTGCGAAAGCACGCGCAGCTGGGAGCAAGGTCCTTGCGGGTCCAGAAGTGTTCAAGTTGTACGACACCTATGGGTTCCCGATGGACTTGATGGGAGAGGCTTGTCGCGAGCAGGGGATGACGCTCGATGAGGCTGGGTTTGATCAGGCCATTGAGGAACAGAGGAACCGTGCGCGCAAGACCGGCGGGTTTGAACAGGAAACCGCCAGGCCTGCGCTTGCGGAGCTGGCCGCGCGTGTCGGGACGACGAAGTTTATCGGTTACGATCGCTTGGAGAGCGAGAGTCTCGTCCAGGCGATTTTGAAAGGCGACCGGTTGGTCAAAGAAGCGGCGGAAGGCGATGAAGTTGAAATCGTTCTGGATGTGACGCCGTTCTATGCGGAAGGCGGCGGGCAGGTCGGTGACCGGGGCGTATTAATGGGCCATGATGGGCAGGTGGAGATCACGGAAACCACGAGGCCCGTGCCGACCGTGATCCTACACAAGGGGACCGTGACGAAAGGGCGGATTCGCGAAGGCGAGCAGCTGCACATGACCGTCAATGCCACGACGCGGCAGGATGCTCAGCGAAACCATACCGCCACACACTTGCTCCATGCTGCGTTGCGCGACATGCTGGGTCCCCACGTGAAACAGTATGGGTCGCTCGTCGGCCCCAATCGCTTGCGATTCGATTTTGCTCATTTTAGGCCGCTGACCTCCCGCGACATCGACGAGATTGAAATGGTCGTGAACAACGAGGTGCGGAAGAACGAGCGAGTCGCGACCGAGGTGATGAGCATTCAGGATGCGGTGGCCAAGGGCGCGCTGGCCTTTTTCGGAGATAAATATGGCGAGCAGGTGCGGGTAGTGACCGTCGAATCCTTCAGCAAAGAACTTTGTGGCGGAACTCACTGCCGGCAGACGGGGGATATCGGCCTGTTCAGGATTGTATCGGAAACCGGCGTCGCGGCTGGTGTGCGCCGCATCGAAGCCCAGACTGGAAGCGGCGCGCTCGCGGACATGAAACAACTGGAAACAGACATTCGGGAACTCTCGAACTTGCTCAAGGTCGGCCAGCCCGAGCTGGTCGCCAAAACACGCAAGGTCATGACGCAGTTGAAAGACAGGGAACGTGAGCTGGAAGAGCTGAAATTGAAAATGGCCGGCAGCTCAGCGGTTGAATCTGCGGCGAAAACAATAGCCGGCATCCAGGTGCATGTGCAGCGAACCGATGGTCTGGATGTCAACGGCATGCGGGCGCTGGCCGATCAGTTGCGGGACAAGTTGAAGAGCGGTGTCGTGGCCCTCGGCGCCGCTAACGACGGCAAGGTCTCGTTGCTGGTCGTCGTCACGAAGGATCTGGTTGCCCGGTTGAAAGCGGGCGACCTCATCAAGGAGATGGCTATGGAAGTCGGCGGGACCGGCGGGGGTAGACCCGAGATGGCGCAGGCAGGCGGAAAGGATCCAGCCAGGCTGGATGCCGCGTTGGAAAAAGTCTTTGGGCTGGTCGAACGCATGTTGGAGCGGTAGACTAATGGAGGACGGTAAACGGATTCTCGCGCTCGATTACGGGACTGTGCGGATCGGGGTGGCTCTGAGCGATGAGCTGGGCTGGACCGCTCAACCGCTGGAGACTCTCACTCGGCGTACGTTAGATCGGGACATCGCCCATATTGCGTCTCTTGTCGAGGCGTATGAGGTCAGGCAAGTTCTGTTGGGCTTCCCGCTTCAATTGGATGGCCGCGAGGGGCCGGCGATCCAGGCGATGCGCGAGTTTCAGGCCCGCTTAGAG
>Ga0315281_10003412_pt1 | contig 23244 bp, 20 predicted proteins | sample YL17G07_0_MG_FD_204540 | JGI IMG/M metagenome (GOLD analysis project Ga0315281, IMG submission 204540) | Sediment microbial communities from Yellowstone Lake, YNP, Wyoming, USA - YL17G07_0 | ecosystem: Environmental > Aquatic > Freshwater > Lake > Sediment | place: USA: Wyoming | collected... | reverse complement strand
CGAGAAGCTTCAGAAGTACGTGGCCAATGTTCCCTTCAAGCGCATAGGCGAACCGCAGGATCTCGTGGGGCTGTGCGTATTTCTGGCGTCGGCCGCTTCGGACTTCATTACGGGCCAGATCATCTACCTTGATGGCGGCCTGACCGCGGTCGGCTGAGACCTGAGCCGGGGCGTTACGGGCAAGTGAAACGCGACGCCGTTTCCAGTACGCGGCAGGCTGCGGAATTCTCATGACTGCAGTTGAAGAACTTCCGGCAAGCCAAACGGTTTTCGCAACTACCCGGTGTCGATTGCGTGGATTACCCAAAGGTATTACAATGAAACATTAAGTAATACTCATGGAGATATGAAATGCCAACGACACTCACCAGTAAAGGTCAAGTCACTATTCCCAAGCAGATTCGCGATGCCCTCAATTTGGCACCGGGTTGCTCGGTGGATTTCGCCGTAAACCGTGAGGGCGACGTGGTGATCCATAAGGTAGGCGCACGTCCTAGCCGCAAGGCCGACCGCTTTGAGGCGGCTCGTGGCAAAGCAGACGTCAAATGGCGGACTGACGACCTGATGGCCCTGCTGCGCGGTGAGGACTGATGTTGCTGGTCGATACAAACGTGCTGGTCGATATTCTGGAAAACGATCCAGAATGGGCGGACTGGTCGATCGGCCAATTGCGCGCCCAGTCGAAAATTCAACGGCTGGCAATCAACCCAATCATCTACTCCGAACTGTCGCTGACCTTTTCGACCGTTGAAGCGTTGGATCGGACCATAGACAACCTGGGCTTGACCATGATCGAAGTACCGCGCCCAGCCCTGTTTCTCGCCGGCAAAGCGTTCTTGCGCTATCGCCGCCAGGGAGGCACGAAGAGCAACGTCCTCGGCGATTTTTTCATTGGTGCGCACGCTGCCGTGTCTGGGCATGCGATTCTAACTCGGGATACGCGTCGCTTTGCGGCGTATTTTCCCAGCGTGAAATTGATCGCGCCGGAAGCTGCGGCATGACAAGACAATATTAAAGAGTTACCTGCGTTGCTGACTTCGAGGGCGTCAACGCTTGAGCGAGTATTCGCCCAACTCCAGTCGCGCAAGCACGCCCTCACTGCGCAGTTGGTCCAGCGCGACGACGATTTCACGGCCGTCCTGACTGCCCAGCGCGCGCATCAGCGCGACGAAGGACTTCGGCCCGGCTGCCAGGGCCTCGCGCACGCTGCCGTGGGTTTGCTGCGGTACGATCCGCGGCGGTTCACCCCGCGTGAATTGCCGGCTGCCCAGCTTGCCGAAGGGCACGGTGAGATCGAATCCTGCCTTGGCGAGGCCGCGCCCGAAATCCATGGACGGGTCGATCGGGTTCCCCCGCATTCCCGCGAGTACGATCAGATCGCGGTCGGCCTGGAATCGCGTTGAAAACGCCCATTCCATCTGCTCGTCTGAAAAAACGTCGATGTCCGGATCGACCGCGAACACATGTTTCACGTTCGAGTGCGAACTGAGCAGCGCGGTGATCGCGTTGCGCGCGTCCCCCGGCGAGCGTTGTCGCAGCGCCAGCCGCACGTTGTGATTGCCGTTGCTGGCCGGAACGGCATGCACCGCGACCGGTTCGCGGATCGCCGTCAGTGCGGCTCTCCAGGAGAACGCTTCGCTGTCGATGGCGCCGATGATGGCGGCCTCGGTCCGGGCAAGGTCGCCGCTGATGGTCGTCGTCTGGAACAGCGCGTCCCGCCGCCGGGTGATCGCGGTGAGATGAAAAACCGGATTCGGTTTCATCTCGCCGTAATACCCCATGAACTCGCCGTACGGTCCTTCCAGCTCGGTGTACCCGCGTTCGTCGAAATATCCTTCGAAGACATATTCCGCGTCGGCGGGCACGAGCAGGTCGTTGCTCACGCAGCGGACCACCGGCAAGGGCTCGCCGCGCAGCGCGCCGATCAGCGCCAGTTCGTCGCCTGCGAGCCGCTGCATGGCGGCAATGTGGTCGACCGGGTGGGATCCGACCACGAAGCTGCAGGGCATGCGCTCGCCGCGCGCCACGCAGGCCCGGTAGTACTCCCTGAGATCGGACGGTGCGTAGAGATTGGTGCCCGCTTCCCTGCGGCCGCGCAGCATCAGCCGGCGAAAACCGATATTGGTCAACCCGGTCTCGTTGTTGCGGCTGCAATCGATGCCGGCCGATATATAGGGGCCGCCGTCGAACTCGTGCTGCACGTGGATGGGAAGCCGGGTGAAGTCCGCGTCATCGCCGGTCAGCACCTCCTGATGCACGGGTGCTTCGGCCGAGGGGACTTCGATCACTGGCTGCGGGCGCTCCAGGCGCCGCAGCACTTCGCGGAATACGTCGCGCTCCTTCTCGATGCCGAACGCGATCGCCGCCCGCCGGCGCGACCCCAGCACGCCGCCCACGAGCTGCGCGCCCTCGGGACCGGCCTTGCGGAAAAGCACCGCCTTCGGGTTGCCGTTCAGGCATGCCGCAACATCGGACAAAGGTACGGGCTCTTCGTGAACCTCGACCTCGCCGGCGGAAATAAGTTTTTCGACGAAATTCCGCAGACGAAATCTGTCATAGTCGAATGTTCTCGCGCTCATCGTCTCGTGTCCTCGAAGATCCGGAATTTTCTCATGTTCGAAACCACCCGGGAGTCTAATTCAAAATGAAGCAATTGACGGTGAATCCTGACATGGCGTACCTTGTGCGCTCCGAGCAATTCCTGTTCTTCACACCGGTCTTCTGCCGGGGACGAATCGATACCGAAGACAACAATCAACAATGAGGTGATATGGCAGATCGGATCCTGTTGGAGAAAAATGGCGACGTCGTGACCATCACGTTGAACCGGCCCGATGTCGGCAACCTGATGACCAATGAAATGGGGGCGACGCTTGCCTCGATGCTCGATTCGGCGGCGGACAGCAAACTGGTCGTCCTGCGGGGCGCGGGGCGGGATTTCTGCCTGGGCCGCGATCTCGCGCTGCCGGATGCGCGCTCGGCGCCGACCGCGCTCAGCGTGCGGCAGGGCAATACCGAGCCGGCGCTCAAGACCTATGCGGCGTTCCGGCGCAACACGGTGCCGGTGCTCGGCGTCGTGACGGGCGGGGCGATCGGATTCGGCTGTGCGATTGCGGGCATATGCGACCTGACCTTCGCAGCCGACGATGCGCGTTTTCAGCTTCCGGAAATGAACCACGGTATTCCGCCGTGCCTGGCGATGTCCGCGCTGGTGGATCGCGTGCCGCGCAAGGCCATCATGGATATGGTCTATTCGACCGATGAGTTCGACGCCCGGCGCGCGCTTGCGATCGGACTGGTGAGCCGGGTCGTTCCCGCGCAGGATCTGCAACAGGAAGTGGACCGCTTTGTCGTCGGCGTTGCCGCGCGCTCGACGGCGACGCTGCTGGCGGTGAAGGAGTACATGCGATCGGCCCCGACCATGGAGCCGCAGGCCGCGTCGGATTTCGCGAGCAACCTGCTTTCCAACGTCGTTTCGTCGCGGCGATAAGGTACGGAGGAGAAAAACATGATCATCGGGCATACGCTATGCGGGCACGGACCCGAAGGCGTCATCGTTTGCCACGGCTGGTTCGGGGACAGCAAGGTCTTCGATCCGATGCTGCCCTGGCTCGACGTGGACGCGTACACCTACGCGTTCGTCGATTATCGCGGCTACGGCAAATCGAAGAGCATGACCGGCAAATATACGGTCGCGGAGATCGCCTCGGACGTACTGGCGCTCGCAGATTCGCTGCGCTGGAAGCGCTTTCACGTCATCGGGCATTCGATGGGCGGGAAGGTGGTGCAGCGGGTCGCGCTGAACGCGCCCGATCGCGTCAAGAGCGGTATTGCGGTGACACCGGTGCCGGCTTGCGGGGCCAGGTTCGACGATCAGACGTATCAGATGTTCGCCGACGCTCCGGAGAGCGACGAGAAGCGCTACGGCATCACCGACTTCAGCGTTTCAGGTCGCCTGCCGCCGCGGTGGGTGCAGGCCATCGTGCGCGCCTCGCGCGAATCCAGCACCGTCGAAGCGTTTCGCGGGTACCTGCCCTCATGGGCGCGGGAGGATTTCTCCGCGGAGGCAGAAGGACTGAAAACGCCGATCGCCGTGATGGTGGGAGAGTTCGACCCCAATCTTACAGCGGAGGTGATGCGTGCGACCTACCTCGCCTGGTACCCGAACGCCGAACTGCAGGTGATCGGGAATTCCGGTCACTACCCGATGCAGGAAACGCCGCTTCGCCTCGCAACGCTCATCGAGGAGTTTCTCGGAAGGCACAAGTAGCGCGGCGCTCGGGTCGAGCATCCCATCTGCAATCGGAGGAGTGAACCCATGTTTCGTTTTCCGGAACGGACTTTCCCGCTGGCTGTTGCACTGATCGCGCTGATTGGACCGGGCCTCGCGCCGCAGGCCTGCGCGCAGGCTTATCCGGCTAAGCCCCTGCGCCTGCTGGTGCCGTTCGCGCCGGGCGGGGTGTCGGACATCGTCGCGCGCGTTGTCACCCCCAGGCTCGCCGAGGCGCTGGGGCAATCGGTGGTGGTGGAGAACCGGGTCGGTGCGGGCGGCGTGATCGCCACTGAACTGGTGGCGAAGGCCGCCCCCGATGGGTACACGCTGCTCACCGTGTTCGACAATTTCGCAGCCAACCCGTACCTGTACAAGAGCGCCACCTACGATCCGGTGAAGAGTTTCGCCCCCATCGGGCAGGCGGTCCGCAGCAGGATTGTGGTGGTCGTCAATCCGCGCCTGGGCGTGAAAACGCTCGACGAACTGGTGCGCCTGTCGAACGCGAGGAAAGACGTGTTGACTTACGCCTCGGCCGGCGGCGGGACCTCCAGCCACCTCATCGCGGAATTGCTCAAGCTGACGACGGGCATCGAGGCCACCGCGGTGCACTACAAGGGCGGATCCCCCGCGATGACCGATCTGCTGGGGGGGCAGGTGGACATGATGGTGGCCACGATGAGCATTGCCTTGCAGCACGTTCGGGCCGGCAAGCTGAACGCCATTGCGGTGACCTCCAGCAACCGCACGCCGTTGCTCCCCGGCGTGCCTGCGGTCGGCGAGACCTATCCCGGATTCGAGGCGCAGTCGTGGGTCGGATTCGTCGCCCCTGCCGGAACGCCGCGAGCCATCATCACGCGCCTGAACGCCGAACTGGGCAAGGCGGTCGCCATGCCGGAGGTCAGGGAAAAGCTCGAAGGGCTGGGATTCGAGATCGCGCAGGGCACGCCCGAGGCGTTCGGCGAGTGGATCGCCTCGGAGTCCGCGCGCTGGAGCCGCGTGATACGCGAGCGGCGCATCACGGTCGAATAAAATCTAGATCAATCCCGGATACGAGCCGCCGTCCAGTTGCAGATTCTGGCCGGAGATGAAACCGGCCTGGGCGCTGCACAGGTAGGCGCAGGCGTCGCCGAATTCTTCTGGCGTGCCGAAGCGTTTCGCGGCAACCGTCTGGACGATCTGCCGGCGCGCTTCGGCCATGTCGATGCCCTTGTCCTTCATCATGCGCTCGGCCATGAAACGCTGGCGACCGGTATCGATGCGTTCGGGCAACAGGTTGTTGATGGTGACGTTGTCGGCTGCCGATTCGAGCGCCATGGCTTTGGCGAAAGCGGTCAATCCGGTGCGCGCCGTGGTCGAGAGCGCCATATGAGGCCGCGGGCTCTTGACCATGGCCGAGGTGATGTTGACGATGCGCCCGAATTTGCGTGCGCGCATGCCCGGCAGCAAGGCCCGGATGAGCAATATCGGCGCCAGCATGTTGGCCTCGAGCGCGGCAACCCATGTCGCGTGATCCCAGTCGGCGAGTTTCCCCGGCGCAGGGCCGGCATTGTTGTTGACCAGGATGTCGGCTGCGGGGCAGGCGTCGACAAACGCCTGCCTGCCCGTTTCAGTGGTGATGTCGGCGACCACGGTGTGCACGCTTAAGCCCGTTGCCGCCTCGATCGCGGCGCGGGCGTCGGCCAGGCGCCGCGCATCGCGCCCGTTGATGGTGACTATGCAGCCTTCGCGGGCGAGCGCGGTCGCGCACGCCAGGCCCAGCCCGGCTGAAGAAGCGGCAACCAATGCCTTCTTGCCGTCAATTCCGAGATCCATAGGGTGTCCTCACGGTAGTGTTGCGGGTCGACGTCGATAGTACACAGGTCAGCGGCCGATGTGGCTGCCCCCGATTTGATCGTTCGGGTGCGCGCGTTCGTAGTGCAGCCGCAGCAGGTCGGTGCCGTAGTCATTGCCGTTGGGTGTGCGCACGATGGTATGGATATGGAACTTGGCCGGTTCCTGGTTGGCAAGGAAAACGCCGGAATGCTGGTCGAATTCGATCAGCACCACGGGACTCTGGATGCGGTAGTAATACGTATCCTCTTCCTGGGTGCCGCCGATCCAGCAAAAGTGCGTTTCATCGAGGTGCCGTTCTATTTCATCCATTCTTGCCTTCCTCGGCCCCGCCGGCATCGGATCGACATAGGCCGCGATCAGGTGCAGCAGGTGCCGCCGCTGCTCTGGCGTAAACCCGGCGACCGCCACGCCCTCGTACGGGATGATGCGGTTGTCCTGGAATGCGCCGGCGAGTTGCAACTGGTCCGGGAGCTGGCGGCGATCGGGCGGCAGGTCGCCGCCCATCATCGCGTGGTAGAGGATCGCCTCATCGCGCTGCGAGTCAGAGAGCGCGCGCATCAGCGTAAGCGCGCGATGCTCCTCGTCCTGGAACAGGCGCGTGCCTTGGTGCGGGCCGGCATCGAAGTAGCAGGGCTCGGCGCCCATGAACAGCGGCGAGAGCACCATTTGTCCGCCGATCACCAGGCAATTGAGCGCCAGATGATGGCCCATCATTTGCCAGCCCCAGGGCTCGCTCGCCGATGGCGTGCCGAACAGGCTGAAATTGTAGCTCCACTCGTTCAGTACTTTGGTGTTGCCGACCAGTTCGCCGAGAAACTGGTTGAGCCGCATCACGTCGCGCGTCTTGTCGTATCCCCTGGCGCTCAGGCTTTCGCGCACGACGGCGAGAATCGCTTCGCGCAGCGGGAGCGCAATTTCATCCAGGCGCAGGCCTTGCTCGAAAATATACATCTCGGTGTTGTTCCAGCGCCGCCATTCCCGTGCGTCGACCGGAAAGGCAACGCTTGCGCGCTGTTCGGCGCTGAGTTGTCCGAGCAGGCGCAGGGTGGCCGCAATCATGGCTTCGGTGGGCGCGCCGTTGGGTTCCAGCGCGTACAGTCTGGGCACGAGCTTGCCGTCGGAGGTCACGCCGACGAAGGGCTGCTGGTACATCTCCGCCCACGGCTTGAAGATGTGGTCGCGCGGGACGGGGTTGGCGAGCGCAGCTTCGGCGTGCTGGTGCGCATCGCGGCCCTGCACATCGACCACCTTGGGATGGATGTGCGAAACGAAAGGCCGGAAATCCGGCGGTTTTTTCACGCGCGCTATCTTCCCGCCATGTTCAGCCGCGACTCCCGGTCACTGCTTCCTGGTATCGATGCCGGCCGACTTGATGACAGCCCGCCACTGCGTGCGCTCTGCGGCGAGCATCTGGACAAAGGTTTTCGAATCGAATGCGACCGGATCAAAACTCATCGCCCGCATCTTGTCGGCGAAGGTGGCGTCGCGGGCGAGGGCCAGCAGTTCACGCTCCCACAGTTCGACCACGCTGCGCGGCGTGCTGGCCGGTGCGAACACGCCATACCAGTTCATGACGTTCAGGTTGGCAAGCCCGCTTTCTGAGAGCGTCGGCAAATCGGGAAAGGCGGCGAGGCGGCTCGACTCGAGGGTGGCTAGGGCGCGCAGGCGGCCGTTCTTGACATGCTCTTTGACCGCCTCGGCCGATTGCACCAGGAATTGGACATCGCCTGCGAGCAAGCCGATCACTGCAGGACCGCTGCCTTTGTAAGGCACGTGGGTCATCCGGATGCCGGCCTGCCCGGACACCAGCTCGGTGATGAGGTGAAAGGCGTTGCCCTGGCCGGGCGAGCCGTAAAAGAATTTGCGGGGATCGGCTTTCGCCAGCGCGATGAATTCGCGCAAGTTGGCGGCTTTGATATTGCTGTTGATGACGATCAGGGCCGGATTGCGGCCGATGAGTCCCATCGGCACGAGGTCGCGAAAGGCATCGTAGGGCGGCCTGGGTTCGAAGTTTTCGGCGATGGAGATCGGGCTGGGCGGTGCGAACAGCAGCGTGTATCCGTCAGGCGCCGCGCGCACCACCGCCAGCGTGCCCACCTGGCCTGCGGCGCCGGCGACGTTTTCGATAATGATCTGCCCAAGGCGCGGCGCCAGGCTCTGTGCTACCAGGCGCCCGACGATGTCCGGGCCGCCGCCCGGCGTAGAGGGCACGATCAGCCGGATCGGGTGCGACGGGTAGGCCGGTGCCTGGGCGATGGCCGCGGTAGCCGACAGCAGCCCGAGCACCACGGTCATGAAAAGACCGCACCGTTTCAATCTGATGTTCGACATGTCTATTCCTCGTGCCTCGGTAATGGGTCAAAGGGGACGGATGCGGTTATAGCACGAAGGACGACAAGCGGACTTCCGCGGATACTTTCCCGCTCCTGCCCTTGCTCAGCGCATTGTGGCGGGAAGCCAGAGCACGATCTGCGGAAACACCATGATCAGGATGGTCGTGAGCACGATCGCAACCATCAGGATGCTCGATCCCTTGTAGACCTTCATCAGGTTGACGTCGGCCGTGGAACTGACTACGAACGCAATGATGCCCACCGGAGGGAAGACCAGCCCCATGGCCACCATCAGCATCGAAAGCACGCCGAACCAGATGGGGTCGAATCCAAGCGTGGTGATCAGCGGAAACGTCAGTTGCAGCGTCAGCAGCAGCAACGGGATCTCGTCCATGAACATGCTGATGAGGAAATACGCGACGACGATGCCTGTGATGACGACCCAGCGGTTGAGGTCCATTTCAATCACCACCGCCACGATCTGCTGGGGAACGCGGCTCAGGGCCATGTAGTAGCCGAAGATGGTCGCGCCGATCAGGATCATGAAAATCATCGCCGATGTGCGAACCGTCTGCCTGAATGCGTCAAGCGCGCCGGCCCAGGTCAGGCGGCCGAACGCGGCTCCGATCACCGCCGCCATGAACGCGCCGATGGCGCCGACTTCGGTCGGCGTGACGATGCCGGTGTAGAGAAAAACCAGCACGACGAATATCAGCAGTGCGCTGGGCCAGATGCGCCGCGTGGCGGCCCAGCGTTCCTCGGTCGAGACGTCGTAGGTCTGGGGTGCATGGGACGGGGCGACCTTGACCCAGACCATGATGGCCAGCACGAGAAAAATCCCGACGATGATCCCGGGCACCACGCCCGCGATGAGCAGCTTGCCGATCGAGGTCTGCGTCGCGATGCCGTAGATCACCATCGCGATGCTCGGCGGGATCAGGATGTCGAGCGTCGCGCCGATGGCGATCGAACCGGCTGCCAGTTCCTCGGAGTATCCGTGGCGCCGCATTTCCGGCATGGCGATTTTCGACATCACGGAGGCCGCGGCGACGCTCGCGCCGGACATGGCGCCGAAGATGCCGCAGGCGAATACGGTCGCGACGGCGAGGCCGCCCTTGATGCGGGACATCCAGTTGGCCGCGGCCGTGTACAGATCGCGGGCGAGACCGCTGGACGCCGAGAAAAACGCCATCAGTATGAACATCGGAATGGTCGTGAGGGCATAGTCCCCGACGGTGCTGAAAGGCGCTATCCCGGCAATGCCCATCACCTTGCCCCAGTCTCCGGTGACGACGTAGATGCCGAGCATGCCTGCCCCGGCGAGCGCAAACGCAATCGGAATGCCGCCAAGCAGCATGACGACGAGGACGATCAGGGGGAGATAAGCGAGCATGCTGTTTTCCCCTTGGCCCGGCCCCGATGTTGCTCAGAGGATGGGCGATTCATCTTTGAACAGGAGTGATTCCCCTCTGCGCACGCGGGGCAGATCGAGCAGCATCAGCACCGACATGAAGAAAAGTCCCACTGGAACGATCAGATAGGCCGGTGCAATCGGGATATCCACCGCGCTCAGGGTCATCCGATCCGAAGCGACGCGCAGGTATTGCTGCGCCGTCGCGACGACAAGAACAATGCCGTAGGCGATAGAAAAGATTTGCGCGAGATAGTCAAAAAATATTTTCACCGCGCGGGGCAGGTGATCCACCAGAAACGTGACGCGGATATAGGCGCCTCCGCGGTAGGCATAGCACACGCCAAGAAAGACCATGGCCACCATCAGATATTTCTCCGTTACCTCGTAGGCACCTGTGATGGGACGGTTGAACAGGTAGCGGCCCGCCGCATCGGCCGTAGTCAGGCACATCATCAAGAAGGTGGCGAGAGCCGCGGTGTAAAGCAAAACGGTTTCGCAGCGATCGAGCCATCTTGCTATCGTTTCGCGCATGGTGTTTTTCGGCAATCAAAAAAATGCCACCCCGCCGGTCCTGCGCCGAGAGGGGTGGCGTCAGCGTCGGTCAGTGTTTTAGCAGCTCGAGCGTGGCGTTCAGAATCTGCTTCGCGTCGGGGCGGCCTTTGGCTTCCATTTTCTTGACCCAGTCGGCCCAGAGGGGCTCGCCGGCGACCTTGGTCCAGCGCGCCAGCTCTTCCGGTGGAACGACATAGCGGGTCATCTGATAGTTGCCGGACTTCACTCGTTCGTTCACTCCGGCCTCGGCGGTGTCGAAGAAGTTGCGACCCCAGAACTTCGATCCTTCCAGGCCGCTGACGCTCATGATGGCGTCCTGTATGTCCTTCGGCAGGCTGTTCCATTTCTGCTTGTTCACGGACATGGAGAAATAGACCGCCGACAGCGGCACCATGGTGTAGTACTTGGCGACCTCGTACAGGCGGAAGCCGTGGATCGCTTCCCAGGGCGCGCCCATGCCGTCGATCACGCCCTTGTCCATGGACATATAGTTGTCCGGCATCGGGATGGCGGTCGGAACGGCACCGAGCGCCTTCATCTGCTCGGTCGGCGGGCCGCCGGTCACGCGGATCTTCATCCCCTTGATGTCTTCGATCGTCTTGACCTGTTTCTTGGTCGTTATCAGGAAGTAGGGATTGCTGGTCCAGAGCATCAGGACCTTGACGTCCTGGAACTCCTTCTGCATCGATGGAAACTTCTCATACAGTTTCCAGAGCACCTCGCTTCCCTTTTCTGCAGTCGTGAACGGCAGAGAAGGAAGCGTGATCACATCGGCGAGCGGAGTCAGGTCGGGCCAATAGCCGTGGAAACACCAGGCCATGTCGGCAACACCGCTTTTCAGGGCGTTCCATGACTCCGGGCCCTTGACGAGGGTTTGTGATGGATAGACCTGGATCTTCACGCGTCCCTTGGTGGCTTCCTCCACGCGCTTGATCCACGGGGCCAGTGCGTTGGTCGGTCCCCACCCCGCCGCCGAGTTCTGATCCGCCAGCGTGAGCGTGATCACCTGAGCCGATACGGGACCCGCGGCCAGAAACGCCAAACCGATGACACCCAACAATCTGAACAGAGTTCGCTTGCTCATGATACGGCCTCCATTGTGCTCGATTGGTACCGGTAATCCTTTTCGATAGTACGTATTTTGGTCTCCGAAGTAAATTCCTTTCCCTCGTTGCCGGGAATAGCGGAATCCCGCATGAGACAGTCTTGGCCTCGCGCATGCTTGATCCAAGTCAAATGGCTCGGCGCGCCGCGCGCTTTAACATTGGCCGCCCGGCACAGCGGGGCGCAGTACCGTGTTGCTGGGGCAAATTTATTCCGGGTACAGTAGTCATTGTCAGCCCGGGGTAGCGGGAGGGGCTACCGACGGAAGGCGCCAATCGCACAACGTCATGATCCGCCGGTCCTGTGGGCAGCGGACCGGCACGTGCAGGATTCCACGTAGTACAGTCAGTACAAGAGGCAACTCGGGAGGCAACTCGGTGAAAAACACAGGCGTGTATCCGACCATCGCCTGGTCGGCCGGAGCCGGCTGCCACGGCGGGTGCGGGCAGAAGGTTTTCGTCGAGGAAGGCAAGATGGTGAGGATCGAGGGGGACGAGAACCACCCCTGGAATCAGGGACGCTCCTGTCCGCGGGTTCTCGCGCTCACCCAGTACATGTACCACCCCGACCGGATCACCCAGCCCTTGAAGCGCGTGGGCGAGCGTGGCGAAGGCAAGTTCGAGCCGATCAGCTGGGATGAGGCCTTCGACATCTGCGAGCAGCGCTTGAACGAGATCAAGCAGAAATACGGCGCCGAGTCGGTCGTCTTCGCCCAGGGGACCGGACGCGACATCGGCGGGCCCATCTCGTTTCTTGCCTACAGCTTCGGCAGCCCGAACTGGTGCCAGCTTGGATTGTCCGGACAGTCCTGCTACACACCGCGGCTCGGTTCGATGAAATCCGTCATGGGCGATTTCGGCGTGGCCGATTGCTCGCAGTTTCTCGAGCGCCGCTACGAGGATCCCGAATGGGTTCCACCGGAGGTGATCATCGCCTGGGGGCAGGACCCGCCCAACGGCTGTCCCGACGCCTTCTTTGGCCATTGGATCGTCGATTGCATGAAGCGGGGCTCGAAGATCATTGCGGTCGATCCGCGCAACACCTGGATGACGGGCCGCGCCGCGCACCACCTTCAACTGCGGCCCGGCACCGACGGCGCGCTGGCGCTGGGCATGCTCAACGTGATCATCAACGAGGGCATCTACGACCAGGCCTTCGTCGAGAAATGGGTGCATGGGTTCGAGCAGTTGAAGGCCAGGGTGCAGGACTATCCGGTGGCAAAGGTGGCGGCGATCACCGAAGTCCCCGCTGAGCAGATCGTGGCTGCGGCGCGCATGTTCGCCAACGCCAAACAGGCTGCCGTTCACTGGGGCGTTCCGATCGATATGAGTCCGGACGCCACCGCAGTGGCCCATGCGATCATCTGCCTGTGGACGATTACCGGGAACATCGACATTCCCGGCGGCCAGGTCATCGCCAAACCCTCCCATGGCGTGAGTTCTTACCCGTATACCACGGAGGAACTGCTGCAGCTCTATGGCGAGGAGATGATCGGCCGTCTCAACAAGAAGCGCATCGGTGCGGATACCTATCCGATGGTGAAGAACTTCCGCGCCTGGGCGCACCCGGACATGGTGATCGACCAGATGCAAAGCGGCAAACCGTATCCGCTCAAGGCGGCTTGGATACAGACGGCCAATGTGCTCGGCGGGCAGGCGGCGCGGGCAGGGTTCCATTACGAGGCGATGAAAAAGCTGGAGTTCATCGTGGTGGTCGATCTGTTTCACAACCCGACCAGCATGGGGCTCGCGGATCTGATACTTCCGGCGGCGACCTTTCCCGAGAAGAACAGCATCCGCGCCTGGTACGCGCCGCTGTCGATCATCCAGAAGCGCGTGCAGGTGGGCGAGTGCAAGTCCGATTGGGAGATCAACTTCGAACTCGCCAAGCGCTTCAATCCCGAGGGCTTGAAACACTGGAACACGCTGGAGGACATGTTCGACGAGCGGCTCGCGCCCTCGGGCATGACCTTCAAGGAATTGCAGCAGGAGGGCGGCTGGAAGATGGCCGGGGAAGGCCCTTCACGGCCCTATCGGCGGCACGAGCGCGGGCTGCTGCGGCCGGACAAGAAGCCGGGCTTCAACACCGCCAGCGGCAAGGTGGAAGTCTATTGCGACACCTTCAAGGGCTGGGGCCTCGATCCGCTGCCTTTCTACACCGAGCCGCCGCAGAGCAAGAACTCGACGCCGGAGCTGTACAAGAAATATCCGTTGGTGATGATCACGGGCGCGCGCTCGCAACTCTACTTTCACTCCGAGCACCGGATGATCCCGTGGCTGCGCGAGAAAATGCCCGATCCTTACGTCGAGATTCATCCCGAGACAGCGGCGCGCTACGGGATCTACGACGGCGAATGGGTGTACCTGGAAAACGACATGGGGCGGGTCAAGCGCAAGGCGAAGATCTCGCTCAGGGTCAAGGCCGACCATGTCCACACGATGCACGGCTGGTGGCTGCCAGAACGCGAGGGCAAGGCCCCGGACCTGTTCGGCGTGTGGGACTATCAGATCAACAAAATCATTCCCGGGCCTCAGTGCAGCAAGTCCGGATTCGGTGGCGGGCAGTACAAGACCACGCTTTGCAGGCTCGCCAAGATGACAGATTGAGGACAGACCATGGCCCGATGAACCGCCACCAGCAGGATAAGCTGGAGCGTCCAACATTGCAGCGTCGCATTCGTAGCAGCGCAGGAGGAGAAAATGGGAGTCTCACGCAAAGTCCGGACTGGATGGACTGAAACGGCATTTTATTTCGGCCGACGCGCTGGTACTCGGCCCCGCGATTTGTTGGTGACTCTCGCTCGCGCCGCAATGCGCGCCGCGGCGTTGTGCGTCGTCATGCTGAGCGCGGTGCCGGCGTTCGCTCAAGACTATCCGGACCGCCCGGTTCGCATCATCGTCGGTTTTGCACCGGGCGGCAGTTCCGATGTGGTGGCCCGTCTGGTCTCGCAATATCTCAGTCCGCTGCTCGGTCAGCCGGTCATCGTGGAGAACCGGGCCGGCGTCGGTGGAACCCTGGGTTCGGATATCGTCGCCAAGGCGGCGCCCGACGGCCACACGCTGTTGCTCGCCACGGCGGGCCATGCGACCGCCGCTGCAATCATGCGCAAGCTGCCGTTCGAGCCGGTCAAGGACTTCGCGTGGATCACAACGCTGACGACCTACCCGTTTTTGATCGTCACCCGTCCTGAATCGCCGATCAGTTCGCTGGCTGATCTGATCTCCAGGGCCAAAGCAGCGCCCGGCAGGATCAGTTTTGCGACAACCGGGATCGGGGCAGCTCAGCACATGCTGCCCGAGTGGTTCAGCGCCGAAACCGGCATCGAAATGTTGCACGTGCCCTTCAAGGGCGGCACCGCGGTGGTCACCGAGATCATGACTGGTCGCGTCGATCTGATGTTCGAAACGATGACGCTGACGCAGCCCTACGTGAAAAGCGGCAAGCTGCGCGCGCTGGCCGTCACCTCGCGCGAACCAGTGAGCTTTCTTCCGGACGTTCCGGCTGCCGCGCAGACCGTCCCCGGCTTTGTATTTCAGTCCTGGCTCGGCTTGGCGGCGCCGGCCGCGACGCCGGCCGGGATCGTCGACCGTCTGAACCGGGACGTGCGGCGCGTTCTGGGCGAACCCGAGGTGCAGAAGCGATTTGCCGATCTGGGCGGCAGCGCGACGCCCTCCACGCCCGATGAGTTGCGCAAACAGGTGGAGGCCGAGATCGCACGCTGGCACAAGACGGTGGACAGCCGCCGCATCGAGCGGCAATAGGAATAGGTTGGGAGCATTTCCGAGTACCCGCGTGACAGGAGAGAAAAGTTGGACGAGTCGAACATCAAGGTGCTGGGGATCTGCGGCAGCCTGCGCAAGAAATCGCTCAATAGGTTGGCACTGCGCGCCGCCGGGGAACTCATGCCGCAGGGCATGAGCATGACAGTCGCCGAAATCGGCGACCTCCCTCTGTACAACCAGGATGTTTTCGACGCGGGTCTGCCCGAGTCGGTGCAGCGGTTCTGCGCCCAGGTCAGGGCAGCCGACGCCGTGCTCATCGCCAGTCCGGAGTACAACTTCTCGGTCAGCGCGGCGCTCAAGAACGCCATTGACTGGGGCTCGCGGGTTCCCGATCAGGTATTTTTCGACAAGCCGATCGCCGTGTTTTCGGCAACCAATGGCGTGCTCGGCGGACCCCGGGTGCAGTACGAACTGCGGCGCATATTCACCAGCATCTGGGGCCATGTGTTGCCGCGGCCGGAAGTTTTCATCGGCAATGCCAGCAGCAAGTTCGACGCCGAAGGCCGCCTGACCGACGAGAAGACCAAGGAATTCCTTGCTGCACTCCTGACAGGGTTCAAGGTCTGGATCATCCGCATGCATCGCAAATGATCCGTTCGTTGCAGCGCGCCAGCGGCGGGCCGATGATGTTTCTTGCCTGCTGCTGCGACAGTCCCAACGGGTGTCGGCGTCGATTCTCCGGGCACTCGTGCTTCTTTGATCCACATCAACTCGCCGCGCGCGCCCGTCACCGTAACATCGGCGACGATTGCTCACTACGACCGGGCAATGTCATCAAGGTTAAAGCCGTCATTGCCATCCCGGGCAGTCCCGGGTAGCGCGAGGAGCTATCGATGGACGACACCAGCATCTATCGCACGACTTCATGGTCCGCCGGTCCCGGATGCCACGGCGGGTGCGGCCAGAAGCTGCACGTGAAGGACGGCAAGATGGTGAGGATCGAGGGGGACGAGAACCATCCCTGGAGTCAGGGGCGTTCGTGTCCGAAGGTCCTGGCGCTCACCCAGTACATGTATCACCCGGACCGTATTACCCGGCCGCTGAAACGGGTCGGTGCTCGCGGCGAGGGCAAGTTCGAGCCGATCGGCTGGGATGAAGCCTTCGACATCTGCGAGAAACGCTTGAACGAGATCAAGCAGAAATACGGCGCCGAGTCCGCCATTTTCGTCCAGGGCACCGGACGCGACATCGGCGGGCCGATCACCATGCTTGCCTACAGTTTCGGCAGTCCGAACTGGGTGCAGTTGGGTTTGTCCGGGCACTCCTGCTATACGCCGCGACTTGGGGCGATGAAGTCGGTGATGGGCGACTTTGCCGTGGCCGACTGTTCGCAGTTTCTCGAGCGCCGCTACGAGGACCCGCAATGGAAGGTGCCCGAGGTGATCATTACCTGGGGACAGAATTCGATCACCGGGTGTCCGGATGGGTTCTTCGGGCACTGGGTGGTGGACTGCATGAAGCGGGGCTCGAAGATCATTTCGATCGATCCGCGCAACACCTGGTTGTCGAGTCGGGCGCTGCACCACCTGCAACTGCGGCCGGGCACCGACGGGGCCTTGGCGCTCGCGATGCTCAATGTCATCATCAGCGAGGGACTGTACGACAAGGAGTTCGTGTCCAAGTGGGTGCAGGGGTTCGAGCAACTGCGCGAGCGTGCGGCCCAGTATCCGCTGGACAAGGTGGCCCGAATCACCGAAGTCCCGGCAGAGGATATCGCGGCGGCGGCGCGCGCCTTTGGCCGGGCCAGGCAGGCGGCGATCCAGTGGGGGGTGCCGGTGGACATGTGTCCCGACGGCACCTCGGTGGCCCATGCCATCACTTGTCTGTCGGTGATCACCGGCAATATCGACAAGCCGGGCGGGCAGGTGATCGCGCGACCCTCGCATGGAGTGACTTCGTATCCGTTCTCCACCGAGGAGTTGGTCAAGCTCTACGGTAAGGAACTGATCGAGCGACTCAACGAGAAGCGCATCGGGGCCGATGCCTACCCGATGGTGAAGAACTTTCGCGGCTGGGCTCAGCCCGACATGGTCATTGACCAGGTGGAATCGGGCGTGCCCTATCCGATCAAGGCGGCCTGGATCCAGACCGCCAACGTGCTGGGCGGGCAGTCGGCGCGCGCCAAGTTTCACCTGGAGGCGCTCAACAAGCTCGAGTTCATCGCGGTGGTCGATCTGTTTCACAACCCCACCACCATGGCGCTTGCCGACATCATACTTCCGGCGGCGACCTTCCCCGAGAAGGACAGCATCCGCTCCTGGTGGGCGCCGCTCACCAGCATCAAGAAGCGCGTGCAGGTGGGGGAGTGCAAGTCCGACTGGGAAATCAATTTCGAACTTGCCAAGCGCTTCAATCCCGAGGGCATGAAGCGCTGGAAGACGCTGGAGGACATGTTCAACGAGCGCCTGGCGCCCTCGAAGATGACCGTCAGCGACCTGCAGCAGCAGGGCGGCTACAAGATGCCGGGCGACGGTGCGTTCAAGCCCTATGACCGTCATGAACGCGGGTTGCTGCGGGCCGACGGGAAACCCGGTTTCAACACCAAGAGCGGCAAGGTCGAGGTCTATTGCGACACTTTCGAGGGCTGGGGCATGGATCCGCTGCCTTTCTACACCGAGCCGCCGCAGAGCGAACACTCCACGCCCGAACTGTTCAAGAAATATCCGCTGGTGATGATCACCGGCGCACGCTCGCAGCTTTATTTCCACGCCGAGCACCGGCAGATTCCGTGGTTGCGCGAAAAGATGCCCGATCCGACCGTGGAGATCCACCCCGAGACCGCGAAGACGTACGGCATCTACGACGGCGAATGGGTGTACCTGAAGAACGACATGGGGCGGGTCAAGCGCAAGGCAAAGCTCAGCCTCCAGGTGCAACGCCATCATGTGCACACCATGCACGGCTGGTGGTTGCCCGAGCTGGAAGGCAAGGCGCCGAGCCTCTACGGCGTGGGCGATTTCCAGATCAACAACATCATTCCCGGGCCTCAGTGCAGCAAGTCCGGATTCGGTGGCGGCCAGTACAAGACCACGCTTTGCACGCTCGCGAAGATCGGTTCATGAGAAGCCGTTGCAGGGTTGTTCTGCAACGGCCTGACTTAGGGGAGCATGAGGGGATGTGTCCCCTCATGACGTAACGGAATCTGAGGAGATTGCCTTGGCAAATTATTCATTGCTTATCGACTACGATTACTGCACCGGATGTCACTCCTGCGAGGTCGCGTGCCAGCAGGAGCACGGCTATCCGGCAGGCACCAACGGCATCGTGGTGAAGGAATACGAATACGTGGCCGGGGGGCGGGTGCGCATCGACTACCTGCCGTTCTTTACGCCGCACTGCGACCTGTGCAAGGACCGGCGAACCCGCGAACCGACGCCCGCGTGCGTGAAGCACTGCCAGGCGAGGTGTATGGAATTCGGACTGACCAAGCAACTCGCCGCGAAGATGGACGACCGCAACCGCGTCGTGCTCTATACGCACAACCCGGGGAGATAGGCAGGCGCACCCGACGCCGGCCGAAACGGTGACATGACCACGCAGGATTTCACGAGTTGCACCAACGCCGGGCCGATTACGGTCACGGTGGAAGACGGGAAAGTCGTTCGCGTCCGTCCCCTGGTGGCCGAGGAAAGCGATTTCCGGCCGTGGACTATCGAGGCGGGCGGACACAGCTATTCTCCGCCCAGGAAATTCAATCTTGCGCCCTTCGTCTTCAGCGAGAGAGACCGGCTGTATTCGGAGGATCGCATCAAGACGCCGCTCATGCGGGTGAACTTCGATCCCAGTCCCGGAGGCGAGCGCAATCCGGAATCCAGAGGCAAGGTCGGCTACGAACCCATCAGCTGGGATGAGGCGATCGAAATCGTCGCGGGCGAACTCAAGCGCGTGAAGGATGCCCACGGCCCCTCTGCGATCGCGGCCATGACGTCGTCGCATCACAACTGGGGCATCGTCGGCTACAAGATGAGCGCGTTTACGCGCTTCTTCAATCTGATCGGCCATACGCCGGTGCTGGACAACCCGGACAGCTGGGAAGGCTGGCACTGGGGCGCGACCCACAGCTACGGTTTCTACTGGCGCATGGGCATGCCGGAACCGTACGACATGCTCGAGGACGCGCTGCAGAACGCCGAGATGATCGTCTACTGGTCCAACGATCCGGACACCACGCGCGGCACCTATACCGGGCAGGATGCCGCGATCTGGCGCCAATGGCTGAAGGACAAGGGCGTCAAGATGGTTTTCATCGACCCTTTCCACAACTACACCGCTGCGGCGATGGGCGGCAAGTGGATCGCTCCGCGTATCGGCACCGACACCGCGATGGCGATGGCGATCGCCCATGTCTGGATCACCGAGGGGACTTACGACAAGCAATACGTCAAGGATCGCACCGTCGGCTTCGATGAATTCAAGGACTACATTCTGGGCAAGCCCGATGGCTGTCCCAAGACACCGGCGTGGGCCGCGGAACAGTCCGGTATCGCCGCGCGGACCATCAAGGCGCTGGCTCGCGAATGGGCCTCCAAGCGCACGGTACTCTCCTCCGGCGCGCGGGGCGGAGAGGGCGGCGCCTGCCGCCAGGCCTACGGCACCGAATGGGCGCGCATGATGGTGCTGTTGCAGGCCATGCAGGGGCTGGGCAAACCGGGGATCAGCATCTGGGGCACCAGCATGGGTGCGCCGGTGGATGCCAGCGTATGGTTCCCGGGATACGGCGATCCGGAAGGGAGGATTTCGAGCACTCGCGCCGCGGTCGCCTGTCCCGAAAATCCGGTGACGCAACGGCTGTACCGCCCGATCGTGCCCGAGGCCATTCTCAACCCGCCGATCCACTGGCTGGGTGAAGGCTTCTGCAACCGGTCGCTCGAACAGCAGTACACGCCTTACACCTATCCCGCGCCCGGCGGCTCGGAAGTGAAGCTGTGGTATCGCTACGGCGGCTCGTTCATGGGCACCATGACCGACACCAGCAAGTGGGCGCGCATGTACCAGAGTCCGAAGCTCGAATTCGTCGTCAACCAGGACATCTGGTGGTCCTCCGAGACCGGGTTCGCCGACATCATCCTGCCTGCGTGCACGCAACTGGAGCGCGATGACATCGGCGAATGGGGCGAGCCCGGCGGCCAGTGCAAGAACGGCAGCAGCGGCTGCAACTTCCGCGTCGTGGTGCGCATGAAAAAATGCATCGCGCCGCTCTGGGAGTCGAAGTCGGATTACGATATCTTCACGCTGCTCGCGCGCCGCCTCGGCGTGGAGGCGCAATATACCGAAGGCAATACCGACCGCGACTGGGCGCGCAAGATCTTCGACATCTCCGATCTGCCCAAGCACGTCTCGTGGGAGGAGTTCGAGCGCAAGGGCTATCACATCATCAATGCACCGGAGCATCGCAAGGGCACTCCGGCCCTGCGCTGGTTCGCCGAAGGCCGCGACTGCGATACGCCTGACGCGCGCAACCCCAAGCTGGGGACCGGCAGGGCGCACGAACTGGGCACCGACAGCGGCAAAATAGAATTTGTCTCCGGAAGTCTGCAGAAGGCTTTCCCGGACGATGCGGAGCGGCCGGCCATGCCGCATTTCATCCCGAGCTGGGAAGGCCACCAGAGCCCGCAGGCGGCCCGCTTCCCGCTGCAGTTGCTCAGTCCGCATCCGCGCTTCACGTTTCATACGCACTACGACAAGCACGCGCGCTGGCTGAACGAGGTTCCGCTGCATCGCGTGGTGAAGGATGGATACCCCTACTGGCCCGCCCGTCTCCATCCGGAGGATGCCCGCGCGCGCGGCATCGAAGACGGGGATGTGATCAAGCTCTACAACGACCGGGCGGGCGTGCTTTGCGTCGCGGTCGTCACCGAGCGGATCAGGCAGGGCATCGTGCATTCGCCGGTGTCTTCGGCCAAGTACGATCCGCTGGAACCCGGCAATCCGCACTCCGTCGATCGGGGCGGATGCGTGGCGCTGCTCACGCCGGGGCGCATGATGTCGCAGAACGTGGCCGGCATGGCGCCGAACTCCTGCCTCATCGAAGTGGAGAAATGGAACGCCGACCGGGTGCAAGCATGACGCGCTATGGCATGGTGATCGACGTCGACCGCTGCACCGGGTGTTTCAGCTGTTTTCTCGCCTGTCGCGACGAGCACGCCGGCAACGATCACCGTCCGGTCTCGGTCGCGCAGCCCGATGGGCACAGCTGGATCAAGGTCCGGGAAGTTGAGCGCGGGTCGTTTCCCAAGGTCAAGGTGTCCTATGTCCCGGTTCCCTGCCTGCAATGCAAGGATGCGCCATGCATGCGCGCCGCGACCGGCGGCGCCGTGGTCCGTCGCGCGGACGGCATTGTCATCATCGATCCGGACCAGGCGGCCGGACAGCGCGGCATCGTCGCTTCCTGCCCTTACGGCGCAGTGTTCTGGAATGAAGAAAAAAATCTGCCGCAGAAGTGCACCTTCTGCGCGCATCTGCTCGACGACGGCTGGAAGGAACCACGCTGCGTCGAAGCCTGCCCGGTCCAGGCGCTGGTGTTCGGCGACCTGGATGATCCGCAGAGTGCCGTTGCCCGCCTCACCGCGGAAAAACCGATCGAAGCCTTGGCGCCCAAACCTGCCGAGCAGCCGCCGGTGGGCTACCTCGGCTTGCCGGCATGCTTCCTCGCCGGTGAGATCGTGCTCGGCGACCAGCCCGAAGAGTGTCCCGAAGGGGTCACCGTGAGGCTGCGCCATGGCGAACAGATACTCACTGCCTCCACGGACAACTACGGCGACTTCGAATTCAAGAACCTCAAGGCCGATACTCGATATGTGCTGAGCATCGCGCATGCAGGTTACAAGTCGCGCGAGCTGCAAGTGCACACCAGCGCCGACCCGAACATCGGAACGATCGTGATGGAACGCGCCGCCTGAGCGAGGACGACCGCTGCGCCCACTGGAAGCGAGGGCAGGTGACGGCAGGTCCTGGCTGCCGTTTCGATCGATAATGCCGTCGCGGAGGGTTCGTTGCAGAAACAAGGAGGGGGCATGCGTTTCGACCGTACAACTGTTTCACCGATTGCCCGCGCGCTGGCGCTTGCATTGGCCATTGCCGCCTCGGGCACCACTGTCGCGCATGCACAGTCGTATCCCTCGAAGCCGGTCAAGATCTACCAGGGCTTCGCCGTGGGCGGCAACGCCGACACCATCGGGCGGCTGGTTGCGCAAGGTCTGACCGAGGAGTTGGGGCAGCCGTTCCTGGTCGAGGCGAAGACCGGCGCGGGCGGCAACATCGCTTCGGATTTTGTCGCGAAGTCTGCCGCCGACGGCTATAGCCTGGTGCTGCTCACAGGCGGCCATGCCGTATCGGCGGCGATGTACAAGACACTCGCGTTCGATCCGCTCAACGACTTCAAGTGGCTGTCGCTGGTCACCGTGTTCCCGTTCGTCATCGGCACCAGCACCGACAGCAAGATCAAGACCATTGCGGATCTGATTGCGACGGCAAGGAGCGAGCCGGGCAAACTGTCGTTCAGTTCGGTCGGGATCGGCACCACCCAGCATCTCGCCGGCGAGCTGCTGCAATCGACTGCGAAAATAAAGATGCTGCACATCCCCTACCGGGGCGGCGGCGCGCCGGTGCAGGACGTGATTACCGGTCGCGTCGATATCCTGTTCGACTCCGTCACGGTTTCGCGCGCACAGGTTGCAGGAGGCAAGCTGCGCGCTCTGGGGGTGACCTCGACCACCCGCATACCGCAACTGCCCGACGTTCCGGCAGTCGCGGAGACGCTGCCCGGATTCAATGTGACTTCATGGGCGGCGATTGCCGCGCCCGTCGGGCTGCCGGCGGAGATTACCGACAGGCTGCACGCGGCGATTGCAAAAACCGTTGCGAAACCCGACGTCGGAAAACGGCTGTTCGACCTGGGCGGACTCGCGACATCGAGCACCCCGGAGGAAACGGCGAAGCATGTCGCCCGCGAGA
>Ga0315281_10003410_pt1 | contig 23249 bp, 24 predicted proteins | sample YL17G07_0_MG_FD_204540 | JGI IMG/M metagenome (GOLD analysis project Ga0315281, IMG submission 204540) | Sediment microbial communities from Yellowstone Lake, YNP, Wyoming, USA - YL17G07_0 | ecosystem: Environmental > Aquatic > Freshwater > Lake > Sediment | place: USA: Wyoming | collected... | reverse complement strand
GTGCGTGCAAACAGTACAAGAAAAACAACAAAAGCAATAAACCAAGAAACGAATGGTAAAATAGGAAGGCTATTACTTCCCTTGTAAATGTCAAATGCAACAGAAACTAAAAACACAACAATAGATGTAATAAAAATTAATCTAAGTACATCATCCAAATTATGCTTGCTCTTCATTGCCTTTATTTTATCCTAAATTGAGTAATTTTTTGTCTCTCAATAAAAGTTTATCTCTTTTAAGAATTTCATCAAGCATCAAAATTCTCTCACTTAAAACCTATTCTAAAAATTCAAATCATTTAATAAAAATCTTTGAACTTATTTTCCCTTTCAATTTGTTCAAGTTCTTTGTTTAAAAATCTTTTTATCGCATTATACCTCACGTCCACGGACAAATCTCTTTCCCCCCTCTACATATTTATATATAGGTGGTGGAGTTAGCGCCGTAATCCGGGATTCGTCTCCACGCTCAAAAATTTATCCTGACCCTGAAACAAGTTCAGGGCTTTCAGGAAATTATTACGGAGGTGTTAAATGACTGTAGTAGAAAATCCAGGAAGTCTGGAAATTGTTTTTACCTTGCCTGGCGACAAGACAAGGAGCGAAAGTATTAGAAACATTAGACCTGCTGCTCTCGACCAGGATCTGTATGACATTGGACTTGCTATTGCTAACCTTCTAAACGACACATTATCTGATATTAGGCGTGTTTCAACTAAGGTTTACGCTGCATAAGGAGGTGAATGATGGCTGATACAAGTGCAACAGTTTTAAGATTAGTTTTTGGTACTGAAAACGGAAAGACTGCTTCAATGGAATTTAATAACCCAAAGGCAACTGTAACACAGGCAGAAGTACAGGCTCTTATGAACCTAATCATAACAAAGAATGTTGTGAACACTAAGAACGGTGCTCTCACAACGATTGTTGATGGCGGCATTGTAACAAGAAGCTTCACTGATTTAGTTCCATAAAATAGCCCTCCTATTTTTTTAATTTAGCTCTCCATAGCTTCTCTTCTAAAATGCGGGGGGTTTATCCCCCCGCTTAAAACTCTCTGAATAAGTTTAGCAGAGTGAATCTGAGGGTATATTATTTTACCTTCGGGGTCTCACTTCGCTAATGGCAGTGCCTTATAGGAGATGATTTTTAATTGAAATGACTGAAAACTTTAAAAAGAGGTGATTTAGAATGAACTTACAACCACAATGGCTTGCAGGACTTATAGGAGTGATTGCTCCTTTAATTGTGAGATGGATCACTGGCACAAGACTTTCAAGGAGATGGAAAAGTATAATTGCAATACTTGTATCTTCTGTGATAGGATTTGCTTCAGCGTTTCTTTCGGGACAGTTTGACCCTCAAACTGTTCTTAAGTCAATTGCAGTCGCTTTCTCTATCTCTCAGGTTTTCTACGACCAGGTATTCAAAGACCTGTTCAACAAAAAAGAGAGTCCTATTGTATAGAAGGATACGATGAACGATATATTAAGAGCAGTTGCCGATGTAGGCTTTCCAATTGTTATCGCTGTTTATCTTCTTATGGTATTCGGCAAAAAACTTGATAGACTATCCGACGCAGTAGAGAAACTCTCAAGATATGTTGAAGGATTAGGTAAGAGAGACTCTCCTCCAGGTTTGTAGAGAGATTTAGTTAAAATGAGAAACATTAAATACATTGTGCTTCATCACTCTGCGACCGATTATCAGGCAAATAAAGATGACATTGACGGTAAACTTATTGGAAGAACTATTTGCGACAGAGCGCAGGAGAAATGGAAAAAGGAATATCCAAATTACAAATGCGATTATCACTTTATCATAGGGCACACTGGAGAAGTCTTTAAGGCACAGCCAATCGAGCAACCTGCCTGGCACTGCACGAACTACCAGGCAAATCTTGTAAGTATCGGAATATGTTTTCTTGGGAACTTCAAGAATATTGAAATGCCTATTGAACAATTTAATGCTGGTGTGAAACTTATAAAATCTCTTATGAAGCAATACAATATACCGCTAATAAATATTTTAAGACATAGAGATGTTGTATCCGATATCACACACACAACAAACTCCACAGAATGCCCAGGCAAAAACTTCCCTTATATTCATCTGCTTGATGCTCTTAGAGATGGTGAACCGTTCTTTGATATCGGAGAGGATTATCCGTACATAAACGAAGTAAAGACCTTAAAACAACTCGGCATTGTGAAAGGTGACGGATATGGGTACTTCAAACCAAAAGAATATATTACAAGGGAAGAGGTTGCTCTAATTGCGTATAGGATAATTAAAGCATTGCAAAACTGAACTAATTTAACCATATCCTCACCCAGGCTCTCCTGACTTAAAAAGCTGGGAGAGCTTTTTATTTATAGGGAAATTATTTGATAAATGTTTAGAAAAACTTAAATTTCAAGAATTAGCCCTTAATTCTCTATTCTTATTTTCTTTCATTATCTTCATTTAAGTATTCTACAGGTTTTTGACGAGGAAATTTACGACTAAAAATTTGTCAAAATTCTAAAATAAGATAAAATTAGCATTAAGTGGAGAAAAGTCACCCAGTTTAGGAAATACTAAATTAATAAGGCAAAGTGAAAAGTCTCTGTAAATCTTAAGGCCTGTGATTTAAACACGAACCTTTTGCTTAAGGTATGTATAGTTTAGATGCAATTGGGAACCAGAGAGAGAGCTTTGGGATAAAGGTTATAATTAGCAGTCCTATGATTGCAAAAATAACAAAGGGCCAGACTTCGTTTGCGACCTTATCAAGAGGTTTCTTAATGAGGTTAGCGGTCACATACAGGTTAACTGCAACTGGCGGGGTGATCTGACCTATTGCAAGAGCAACTGTTACCATAACGCCAAAGAAGAGTGGGTCAACATGAAATATCTTTAGAACAGGAAGGAATATAGGCATAATGACATAAAGGATCGATATTGCATCAAGGAAGAACCCTGCAATAAGGAAAATCACGTCAACAAGAAGTAAGAATATGTAGGGATTCTTGGAAATTGCAACTACTCCATTCGCTGCAACATCTAGGATTCCTAATTGAGCTTCGGCAATAGAGAAAATGCCTGCAAATGTAACAACAAACATAACAACGGCTGATGTAATAGCAGTAGCGACGAGTGAATTAAAAATGTCTTCCCAGCTGAGACTGTGGTAAATGAAAATACCAACAAAAAGACTATAGAACACTGAAATTATCGCAGCTTCCGTGGGGGTTGCAATGCCTGCATAAATTGAGCCAAGTATAATAACTGGAGCAAGGATTGCCCAAATTGCATCCTTAAATGCATGAAGGATTTGTTTTGAAGTGCCTTTTTTTTCAAGACCACGGTAGTTCCTTCTTTTTGAAATTATGTAAGTGATAACAGCAAGGGTTCCTGCAATGATAAGGCCAGGAATAATTCCGCCAAGAAAAAGCGCTCCAACCGAGACACCTGTAATATTTCCATAGACAATGAAGGCAATGCTTGGAGGAATAATTATTGCAAGCCCACTTGACGCCCCAACAACTGCAGCTGAAAAAGTATCACGGTAACCCTGCTTGATCATTGCAGGTATGAAGATAAGCCCAATTGCTGCAGCGGTTGCAGGGCCTGAGCCTGAAATCGCACCCCAAAAAGCAGCGGTAATAACTGCAGCAATCGCAAGACCACCTATTGCCTTACCAACCAAAAGTATTATGAAATCAGAAATTCTTTTTGCAAGACCACCCTTGGAAAGAAGTTCCCCTTCAAGTACAAAGAATGGTATTGCAATAAGTGGAAATTTTGAAATTCCTGAAGCAAAATTTCTTGAGATCATTGTTGCGCCAAGACCATAGTGCATTATCCCGTATATGCCTGCAACACCAATCGAAGTGCCAATAGGAACCCCAATCGCAATGAGTACTATAAATAAACCAAAAAGAATTATCGCTGCAGTCATTTTGCACCTCTATCCAATGATTTGATATTTCGGATCATTGAAGAAATGAGTTTTTCAAAAACAAAAATTGAAAATATAGGTATGCCAATTGTGTAAATCCAGTTTGGAATATTTAACGCCTCGCTTCGCATGTGGAATAGTGTTAAATCCTTATAGATTTCTCTTATTACGTAATAATCAACTATTGCAAAAAGGGATATAGCAAGAAGAGCTGCAATTACTGTCGCAACTTTCTTTAACCAATTAGGAAATTTATCATATATCATAGTCATTCCAAGATGCGATCCCTTTTCAAATGCAATCGCAATACCAAGAACAGTTACCCAAACAAACATATTGATCTCAATTTCCTCTGTTGCGGCAAACGAGGTATGAAAAATGTATCTTGAAAGCACATTTCCAAATCCAAGTACAGCCATTATTGAAAGCATTATTATAACGAGATATTCCTCAATCGTCCTTTTTTTCATTAGATGTTACCACCTCCAAAAATATAGGGGGCATAAAGCTGCCCCCTATATTTGCAATAAGCTACTGGCCCATATCCTTCTTTGCTAAATCGTAAATATTCTGTCCAATTGTTGGAATCCATTTGTCATAGACAGATTTGGTTGCATCAATAAATGCTTGCCTTTGCTCTGGTGTAAGGTTAACTATCTGCACACCTTGGTGCCTTACATAACCTATTTGATCCAAGATTTCTGGAACATCGTTAAATTTGTCTTTGAGAATATTTATTGATATAAATCCATCAAGTCCTCTTCTCACATACGCTTTTTCCCATTCTGCTGCTTCAATTGCGGCATCCTGTATGGCTTTCTTGATATAACTTGGGAAAGTATCCCAGGTAGTTTTGCTTACACCAAGTATAAGTGGATCAATTGCATAGTTCCAGTTTGATAGGTACTTGTGGTATTCCCATATCTTTACAGGAAGAAGTACGCCGTATGGATTCTCCTGACCATCAACCGCACCCTGCTGGAATGCTGTGACTGCATCGCCCCAGTTCATACTCACTGCATCTGCACCAAGTGCATGGAAAATATCAACAAAAATAGGGGAACCTACTACTCTGAATTTAAGTCCATTCATATCGGAGGGTTTTGTAATAGGTTTTTTGCTATTTGTAAGTTCCCTAAAGCCATTTTCTCCCAAGGCAAGCGTAATAACACCGAGTTTTTCCATTTCCGAAATAATTTGCTTACCAGATTCTCCCTTTTCGATCTTATCAACATTCTCATATGTGTTAATAAAGAAAGGAAGAGAAAAGAGGTTGAGTGATTTGACGACACCTGAAGCATTAATCGTAGAATCCATTACAAAATCAATGCTTCCCTCGGAAACTGCCTGGAACCAGTTCGTCTGCTTCCCTGCAAGAAGAGCACTTCCAAAATATGGTTTAATATTGATCAATCCACCAGTTTTCTCTTTTACAAGATCTGCCCATTTCTGAGCACCCATTCCCCAGCCATATGCAGGTCCAACGTTAACCTGCATTGTGTACTCTGCCTTCGCGTTAAATTTAACAACAGGTTTTCCAGACACAGTGACCGTAACCATCTTTGTTTTACTGTTCCAATCTACAGTTGCTCCCATTGTCTCACTAACAAATCTTACAGGAATCACTGTTCTTCCAGAGGAAAGAATTTTGGGTGCAACATCAAGATTATTCTCTACGCCATTTACAATGGCAGTCGTTGAACCAATTGTGAGAACAATATTCAAATCCCCAAAAACGTAACTCACTGCTTTTTTAGTAGCATTCCAGTCAACTTTCGCTCCAACTGCCTCCCCAATAAACCTGAAAGGTACAAGTGTTCTGCTATTCTCTATTACAGGTGGCTGATCAAGTGCAGTTTCCTTAGAGTTTACATACGCTTTTGTACTACCAATCGTCATCTGAATAACTACTTTCTGATCCGCCTTTACAGGAGTAAATCCAAAAATTCCAGCAAGCAATACAGCAACTAACAGCATAACTACTAATTTCTTCATTTTGTTACCTCCTTTAAATTATTTTTATTTCTAATACTTCTTTTAACAGACTTTCATTTTCAACAACGTCTGCAAGGCTTCCAAGGAACCTGGAAGCTAAAGCACCATCAATAATCCTGTGGTCATACGAAAGGCTGAAGTAAGCCATTGTTCTTATTGCAGTAGAATTATCATCTTTTACAACAAGTTCTTTTACACTTCTTCCAACCCCAAGTATCCCAACTTCCTGTCCATTGAGTACAGGCGTAAACATATCTGTTCGCATCATGCCAAGATTTGTAATCGTAAAATGCGAATCCTCAACATCCTCTGCTCTTAGCTTATCTGTTCTTGCATGTTCTGCAAGGCTTTTTAGTTTCTCGTTTACCTCCGCCACAGATAGCGTATCTGCACTCTTTATAACAGGAACAATAAGGCCTCTCTCTGTATCAACCGCAACGCCGATGTTAATGGTTGGAAACTTCTCAATAGCATTACCATCGAAATGCACATTGAATTCAGGATATTTTAGAAGAACGCTTCCAAGGCATTTTACAAGAATTGTGGTAACCGAAGCATCTGGAATCAATTTCTTTTTTATTTCAAACAGTTCTGTCATATCCACCTTGGTCATGTTTGTAACAAGAACATAAGAGTGGTATGACCTGAAAAGTCTTTCGGCAATTTCTCTTCTAAGTGGAGGGAGTGGTTCCTTTTTAACTGTTTGCGTTTGTTTAGCAATAAAATCAAGTACATCTTTCTCTGTAATTCTCCCTTCTGGACCCGTTCCCTGTAGAGTTGAGAGATCTATACTATGCTTCTTTGCGAGACTCTTTGCGCGAGGAGAAGCGCTAACAAAACCCCTCTGCTCTGATTGAACTTTAGAGACTTTAGTAATTTCTTCTACGATATTATTTTCTTGATGCGGTGAAGGAGTTTCGAGCGTAATCTCCTGCTTCAATTCTTCCTCTGTTTCGGCAATGTAACCAATTATCTCTCCAACTGCTTTTAATTCACCCTCTTGAACGAGAATTGCCTTAATAAATCCATCAACAGGAGATTCTACATCATTTGTAATCTTCTCTGATTCAATTTCAACTAACACATCTCCCTTTTTGACAGTGTCTCCTGGATGCTTATACCACTTTGTTATCGTGCCTGTTTCCATAGAGAGCCCAAACTTGGGCATTCTAATTTCAAACATTAAGTACCTTCCTTACCTCATTAATTACACTATTATAATCAGGTACTACAAAATCCTGTAGTGGAGGACTGAATGGAATGTGAACATTTTTTGCACCGACTCTCATAATAGGACCGTCGAGGTAATCAAATGCCTCTTCTTGCACTGTCGCAGCAATCTCTGCACCCCAGCCTCCTCTTCTCCATGTTTCATGAACAATAACGAGGCGATGAGTTTTCTTTACAGACTCCAGCACTAATTCCTTGTCCCACGGAACCAATGTTCTAAGGTCAACAACTTCTACATCAATTCCTTCTTTCGCAAGTTGCTCGGAAGCTTTTAAAGATTCATGAACCATTCTTGAAGTTGTAACTACCGTTACATCTTTCCCTTCTTTTTTTATATCTGCTTTTCCAAAGGGGATGTAATACTCTTCTTCTGGGACAGGTCCCTTTTTTGCATAGAGCATTTTGTGTTCAAAACAAATCACAGGATCATCAGCTTTTAGCGCTGTTTTGAATAACCCTTTCATGTCATAAGGGGTTGATGGTACTATTATTTTAATTCCAGGAATATGCATAAAAAGCGTTTCGATGGATTCTGAATGTTGTGCTGCAGCAGATTTTGATATACCATCAGGTCCTCTCAGAATAAGATGAATTTTACCCTGGCCTCCCGTCATATACTTGAACTTCATTATTTGGTTTGCGACAGCCGTCATACCTGTAAACAAGAAATCTGCAAAATGAAACTCTGCAACAGGTCTCATTCCGGCAAGAGAAGCACCAAGTGCTGAGCCAAAAATAACCTCCTCAGAAATTGGGGTGTCAAGTATTCGGTCCTGGTATTTTCCAAGAATTGGCTTATACGCACCGAATATGCCTCCTTGTTTTGCAATATCCTCTCCATATGTAAAAATTGTTGGATCTCTCTGCATCTCCTCAAGCATTGCTTCGCCTAAGGCTTCGGAAAAAGTAATTTCTCTCATTTCATCCTCCTTTAATAGTCGTAGCCGGTATCGGATTCGAATAGATCTTGTAAAGCACTCTCAGGTTCAGGGTATTTGCTTTTTTCAGCAAAGTTAACAGCGTTTTTTATCTCTTGTTCGGCTTGTTTCCAGATAGACTCTTTTTCAGCATCGGTAATTATGCCCATTTCAAAAAGCGTTGATTCGAACCTCGAAATAGGCTCAAATTGCCACTTTTCATTAACTTCACTTTCATTTCTATAAAGCACTGGGTCTCCGACAAAGTGTCCCTTAATCCTATAAGTTTTGGCTTCAATAAGGGTTGGTCCACCGCCACTTCTTGCTCTATCCACAGCCTCTTTAACTACTTCATAAACTGCCATTACATCGTTTCCATCGACTATAACTCCTGGAATATTATATCCCACTGCTCTGTCTGCAATGTTTTGTACAGAAGTTGTCTCGATAACCCTCTCGGTTGATGCAAACTGGTTATTTTCATTCAAGAATATCACAGGGAGTCTGTACACCGATGCCCAGTTCAAAGCTTCATGAAAAGCTCCTCTGTTTGATGCACCATCACCAAAGAAAGAAATGACGACAGAATCCTTTTTCTGCATCTTAATTGCCATTCCTGCACCTACTGCAATTGGAAGCCCTCCTGCAACCTCGCCATTTGCACCAAGCACACCAATCGAAACATCGGCAATGTGCATGGAACCACCCTTGCCTTTGCAGTATCCCGTCTCTTTACCATATAGCTCTGCCATCATTTTTTTAACATCGGCACCTTTCGCAATCATATGGCCGTGTCCCCTGTGCGTAGAAGTAATGTAATCATCTTTCCTCAAGTTCGCCATAGCGCCCGTTGCGATTGCTTCTTCGCCAATATACAGGTGGATAAACCCTGGGAGTTTTGCTTGCAAGAATAATTCCTCAGCCTTAAGCTCAAAATTTCTGATTCTCACCATTATCCTGTAGAACCCGATTAAAAACTCTTTATCATATTGCACTTTTTACCTCCTTTACTTTGTCTCAACAATATATTGTCCGATTATTCGAAATCCATTTCAAGTAACCCTGCTTTTTCAACCCTTTTAACTCTCGTATCGCTTAACAAAATTGACATCTCAATAAACGTAACAACAACACAGTCAAACAGATGTCCCCCGATAGCTTTCTTATTCTTGTCTCCCAGGCAGGCATGGAAATGAAAAGGTAACTTTTCATCTTTAACGATAAATCCGCTCAACCCAAGGAGTTCAAGTGGTTCTTTTATAATTTCTCTTTCGTATTTCACTTTATTATTTTCGTAGACCCCATACCCTAAGTCAGCATTCTTTACCATTCCAAGTGCCGTCTGAACAATGCCTATATTTTTCATTTCTTGCATTGAGAGAATGCTTATCAAATCTTCAGAGAATAATTCCCCTTTTTCCATTACTACAAAAAGAACGTTTTGATCAAATTTTACTTTCATCGTTTACACTCACTATCTATATATGTGCAAAAATCGTGCCAAAGATGGAAAATTGCTTTAATAGAAATTTTTAATCGGAAGACAAATTAAAATTGATTCGAGAAGTGTTAAAAAAATTTACAGTCGTGTAAAAAAGTGTAAATAAATCTTACGATTAATTAATCTTACTGTTGATATTGTAGGTTTTTATTAATTTGTATAGGGTGGGTCTCGAAATCCCAATTTCCTTTGCGGCAAATGAAATATTGTAATTACATTCGGAGAGAATCTTTTCAATGTAATCCTTCTTTAACTCTTCGAAAGTTGAGTTTAAAGGCTTTTCTTCTTTAATACTTTCAAGAATAAGATGGGGAATGTGTTCTTGAGCAAGCACTTCGCTATCTGCAATGTTCACAGCTCTCTCTACTATGTTTTGCAATTCCCTAACGTTTCCAGGAAAATCATAATTCAGCAGTGACTCTATGAAGCTTGCATCGTAACCTGAAACATTCTTGCCAAACTCTTTGTTAAATTTTCCAATAAAGTGAGGAACAAGCATAAGAATATCGTCTTTTCTTTCTCTAAGAGGAGGAATAGGTATCTGGATTACATTCAATCTGTAGAATAGATCGCCTCTAAAAGCACCTGATTCTACGAGAGATTCCAGTTTTTTATTTGAAGTTGAGATAATTCTTACATCAACTTTAAGAGATTTTGTGCCTCCTACTCTTGTGATAACCTTATCTTCAAGGACTCTTAAAAGTTTTACCTGAATTGCTGGAGGTAATTCTTCTACTTCATCTAAGAAAAGAGTTCCACCATTTGCAAGCTCAAACTTCCCGGGTCGGCCATTTTTATCCGCATCAGTAAATGCACCTGGTTCATAGCCGAAAAATTCGCTCTCAGCAAGGTCCCTTGGTATTGCTCCACAATTCAATGCTACAAAAGGTTCAGAAGAACGTAAACTCTCGAAATGAATAGCCTGGGCAAACATTTCTTTTCCAGTGCCCGTTTCTCCGGTTAGGAGAACAGATGAATTAGAATGTGACGCTAACTTTGCTAATCTTATGGATTCCTTTATTTTTAGATCTTTCCCAATAATATCTTCGAAGGTAAAGTGCGCTTCTGCACCAATGTACGAGGTGACAAACTTTCTTACCCTTTCAATTTCTCTAAAGAAATCAACAACTCCAGCAAAATTTCCATCTACATCCCTCAAAACAACAGCAGTTTTTATAAAGTGGAGAGTTCCTCTTGAAGGGCTTTCGATTATGAATTCTCTATCAACATACCCTTTGCGAGTTTTGAACACATTGAGTATAACAGGTGTAAAATCAACAATCTCAGTAACATTCTTGCTAACTACCTTATCTTTGTTTACTCTGAGAATTGATGCCCCAATACTGTTTATATAAAGTACATTTGCATTTTTATCAAGAACAATAACTCCGTCCTTGCTTCCTTCTGTAATAATTTCTATATATCTTCTTGAAAACTCCGTTTCCTGAAGCAAATCTTTAAGGTTCACCTCATTCTGAACGGCGCTTGCAATTATAGAAGTAATTTCCAGTGCAAATTTCGGGTAATCCTTGCTTATTGCAGAAACGCTTATAATGCCAGCAAGGTTTCCTTTTTTGTTGAGCACTGGTGAAGCAGCACAGGACCACTCTTTAAAAATAGGGTCAGAATGTTTGTGCCCTTTTACTTCAGAAGTTTCTGCTTTTTCAAGTGCAATTCCTACAGCGGTTTTTCCAAAAGCTTTGCCAATAACCATCCCTTCGCTTATTACGGGATCCTTCCTTACGCCCATTGTAAGAAGCACAACTCTATCCTTATCGACAAATGAAATTGTAAAAGGATTGTTAGAACCTATGAATTTCTCAAAAAGGTTTTTTGAAGTGACAAGATAAAGAAAGTACTTCCCCTTTCTCTCTTGAAGATCGGAAGGTGAAACAAATTTGACTATCTTCTCTATGCTTTCTACCATAAAATAATTTTACAACAGATATTTAATTTATCCAAAAGTTTGCACTGGCTTATCAAGGGTCCATTTCACAAATCTTTGCGAAATCTTGTTTGCCTCTTTGATTACCTCACCTACATCAATTGTTAAAAGTTTTCCCTCTCTCAAGGAGACTGTTCTTTACCCGCCACGCTTCTTTTAAAAGATACATGAATTTTAAGTCCAAACTCTCTTGAAATATCTGCTATTTCTTTTAAAAAATCTTCGGGACAAATATAAAAAGAATGAGAACCAAGACTTATAGTAATTCGTCGTTTCATATATATAATTTATTTTTCACTTTCAATATTACAAACTTGTAAAATCAATTTAAATAAGTGATAATAATATATATGAAAAACCTTATTCTCATAAAGAGTAATTCGTACGAGCCAGAATTTAATATTACCCTTGATGAGATGATGCTTTTTCTTGTAGGCAAAGGTGCTTTGCCTAACGTCATAAGATTTTATAAGAATTTCCCCTCTGTGATTCTTGGAAGGTTTCAGTACAAGGAGTTTGAGGTTGATGAGGACTACTGTAAACAGCATGACATAAAGATACTTAAAAGAATCTCTGGAGGTGGCGCAGTATTCCACGACCTCGGAAATTTAAATGTCTCTTTAATAGTTTTAGAAAGAATCCTCCCACGCAAATACATACTCGATAATATGTTTCTTTTAAGCTCAGCAATTGCTAATGCCTTGAAATATTTTAGAATCGAGGCTTATGTCGGGGGGCGTAGCGAAATTCTTGTTGAAGGTAAAAAAGTTTCAGGATGCGCAGTTTCCGTTAAGTATAGCGGGTTTTTGTATCATTCAACTCTTCTTTTAAATTCAGACATTGAAAAAATGAAGCGCGCTTTGACATCGAAGAGAGAATATGAGCCAGCTTTAAAATGCGTTAAAAGCAACAAGGCTTCTGTAATGAATATCTATGAAGTAAGGTATATTAGCGAGGAAGACTTGACCCAAAGGATTTATTTTGAGGTTAACAAGGTGTTTATGTAGGGATTTTGTCTTTCTATTTTTGTCTTTCTTGGGGATTTTTAAATTTTGCGAGGCGTGCCCTCTTAATGACCGCCTTCAAGGCGGTGTAGTTGCAGGCGGTCAGCCTGCCAATGATGACAGTCGCACACCGAGCTACTAACTTTAAAGGGTGGGGTATTTGTCTTTGGCCCGGCGAGCAAGGTGAAACAAAACTGAGCGAGCAAAGGAAACCATAGCAACAAGGTGAGATTCTTCGGACAAAAAAGCCTTCAGAATGACTGCTTGAAAAGACAGAACTATCAAACGAACAAAAAAAGAGGGGGATTTCTCCCCCTAATCTTTAAAACCTCCAAAGTAAGGCAAACCGTGAAAACCAACTTCAAGAAGAGGATTATGCGGATCAACTTCCTGGAGCATGTTCCTGTAGTAGTGCCACCTGTTGAAGTCCCTGCACTGGTATTCAAGAACCATACGCTCAACCGCCTGTATGAAAGCCTCTCTTGTTATTTCCTCAAGCTCTTCCTTTTTCATCATATACCTCTTTCTTCAAAGTTTTCTTCAAAGGATATTTGACGCCTGTGTATTTTTCCCAGACCTCAAATCTACGCCTGTCTACCTCTTTCCTTATAACCTTCAGCATCTTTATCAAATCTTCTTCTTTCATTTCCTTTATCTCTTTCATCTTCAAGCCTCCAAGGAAGGGGGTTGCCCCCCTATCCATAAAGCCTCACAAGGTCTTCCTTTGCGGAAAGGTCATCTATGAGGTCGCTTGCCTGTGATTTGGAAAGCTGGCTCAAGCTGTCGATTGATGTAACCTTGAATGCCTCCTCTTCAAGTTCCTCTTTCCCCATGTTGAGCGTGTGTCCCATTGCAAAGATTTTCTTGATCTGCTTGTCGGTAGCTTTATTCTCAACGGGACTGTTACTGTGAACTTCTACCTTCACAATCTTCTTTGAAGCATCAACGATTCCCTTTGGAGCGTCAATGACCTTTGCAGGTTGAACAAGTCCCTCTTCTCCTGTGATGAGGTTGAGAAGTTTGCCGTACCAATCGTCAAAGGTTCGCTCCCTTGCATCTTCGGGAACATCATCAAATACAACGGGTAGTAATGCTTTGATTACAACTTCCTTAGCGATTACTAACCTTTCTCTCTCAGTCTTCTCTGAGACGTTCACTTGTGAGTTATTACCATTTAGTGCCATAGCAGCACCTCCTTGTGCAAAACATTCTGCACTGAAGAGTTTTCTCTTCTTGAGGCTCTGTAATGCAGTTCAGGGTGCTTTGCAAGGTGGAGATGACTATTTGAAGATAATTTTCTTTTAACTAACTTGAAATGAAATACGGACGAATATGGAATGATGGAATTAGAAATGAGGAAGAATGAGAGGATAAAATAGACAACTATACTTATCTTAAAAGAAAATTTAGAATTTTTGAGAGTTTGAGAATGTATTTGTTTTCGTAACTGAAATTCGAAAAAATTCGTTCTGCAAATTGAATACGACCTTGTCAAAGGAGTTCCCTGAACCTGCGTAAACTGTTGAGCCAGTAAGAGAAAAAAAGTTTTTTAAAGAATTAATAAATATTTTATCTTTTTCTTTTTCATCGATGGACTTCTGTCTTTGAGGTGGTCACTTTCCGAGCCATTGCTGTGCCTGCCAAGTCCGAAGGACGCAGGTCAGGCACGCTCTTAGCAACTCAGCGCAGGAAAGCAATGCGCTGATATTGAGCGAGCGCTTTTAAACTAAAACTCTTTGCGAGCGACATTTAACTTACCACATAGTTTATCGCCGTGCCCTCTAATTAAAAAAAGCAGGCGGTCAGCCTGCCAATGATTTACAATCGCACGGCGTTTAAACAAATCCTTTTAAACATTCTTTTGGTAGATTAGCTCTCTTTATCTTCCCAATTCCTGGCTGTTATGTTTCGCATCTTCAAATCTTTTCCAAATCATCTCCTAATCTTCTCCTCTTTTCCTTTCTCTTAATCCTCTGTAACCTGTAATCCCTTTCATCAGGTTCATAACTGATTGAGGATGGGAGAATTGTATCAAAATCATTTCACTTGCGAAACCTTGCTATATAAGATTTGATGATAATTTTATAATCACTTGCGGGGATCTTTAACCCATAGGAGTTTATTTGCGCTTTTGTATCATGCAAATAACCTCGTTTGAGTTTTCCGCAAGTAAGTGATATTTCTTTTATTGTTAAACATTCCCTGCGCGGGCGATGCACGATATTATTTTTTGTTTTGAGCAAAGCGATAAAAAATACTATGGTGCAATTCTATCACCCGCTACTAACATTGCCATCCTGAACTTGTTTCAGGATTTCTTTTTGTCTTTCCAAGTCTTCTCCCAATCTTCTCCTAATCTTCTCCTCTTTTCCTTTCTCTATGTCCGTTTAGCCTGGTTAATTTATTATCACAGTATAGTAGTGTGCAAGGCTTTTATTGGTCTTTGAATGTTGTCTATGAAAAGTCCAATACTTGCGTAACACTTCTATACCGTAAGTAAAATTCTTTTTCTTAACTCCTTCTTAAAACATTTCACAGATATGCTGGTGTGCAATGCTTCTTAAACGGTTTTTGAAATGAGCTTGCGAATGAAAAGTCCGTTTGCATTGCCAAACACCTGCATAACTGTAAGTAAATTTATCTTTATAGTGGTCTTTGTTTTGTCTTTGATATGCCGGTTTGCAGTGCGCTCTTAAATGGTCTTTGAACGTCGTTTGTGAAAAGTCCATTTGCACTGCTTGAACTGCATATCATCTTTAATCTTCTGTAACCTGCAATCTTCGTGAGCAGGTTTATATAATTATTCAAGCGGTATGCACTTTTTTTGCATACGGCTTGTAGTAACTTTCTTTAATAAGGCGGGGGAGTCATTCAGTCTTTAATTTATGCCATAGTTCTTTCTTTTAAAAGCAGGGTTCAGAATTTCATATAATGGTTGATTATAACAACGAAAAAAGTGAAAATCAAAGACAACTCGTTTTATTGAACTATTATTAGTATTTCAATAAGTCATTAATAAAAAGGTTTGTCCTTACTATTTAAAAATTTTTTAAAATTGATTATATGTATTATAATAAAAAAGAGAAGGAGGTTATATGAAAGAAAAAGATGTTTCGTCAAGAAGCGAAGCTTTAGAGAAGATGATTTCAGAAGCACAAAATATGCCAGGAATTATGGACTTAATGGCAGTATACGGTAAATTAGATGAATTAATGTTAAAAAGCAAAGAGTATCTTAGTGTTTATGCACCTAAAGTAACCTCGTCATTAAGCAATAGTTCTTCATAATTTGTTAAGGAGATAATTATGCCTACCTGGGGGGAAATTCTAAAAGAGCTTCAAGAAGTTGGAAATCAAGCTAATTTATCGCCGTTTGATAAGATAAGACGTAAATATCTTGCTTTGTTAAACAATAAAACTGGTCGAGATGTAATACTTTATGCTACCAAGTGGACATCGCCTGGCGCATCTCCAAATGATGTAACTATAACAGAAGAAGACATACAAGGTCTTATGGAAGTTATTCATGGTCTCCAAACACAGACTTTGGATTTAATTGTTCATAGTCCCGGTGGATCCACTGAAGTTACAGAAGCACTTGTTTCATATATTAGGACAAAATTTAATGATGTTAGAGTTATTGTTCCGCAGGCCGCAATGTCCGCAGCAACCATGCTCGCATGTTCAGCAAATACAATCTTAATGGGAAAACATTCATTTATAGGCCCTATCGATCCTCAATTCATCTTACAAACTCAAACCGGCATTCAGTCAATACCGGCACAAGCGATATTAGATCAATTCGATAAAGCAAAAGAAGAATGCCAAAATCCTAAATTACTTGCTCCTTGGCTTCCCATCCTTACTCAATATGGCCCTGCGTTGATTACTCAATGTGAAAATGCAATCGATCTATCAAAATCCTTAGTTACTGAATGGCTTGGAAAATATATGTTCGCTAACAACGCAGACGCAGCTGATAAAGCAAAAAATATTGCAGATTATCTTTCGAATCATAGGGAGTTTAAAAGCCACGGAAGGCATATATCACGAGACAAGGCTAAAGAGTTAGGATTAAATATAGAGAACTTGGAAGATGAGCAAGAGCTTCAAGATTTAGTTTTATCAGTATTTCACGCTACCACTCATACTTTTAACGGTACGCCGGCAGTAAAAATAATCGAAAATCATAAAGGTAAAGCATTTATAAAACAACAGCAAACCATCCCTATTCAATTAACACCACAAGCTCCTCCACCAAAGCAAACTTAATAGTATTCTTCTTAAAACAATTAACTTATACCTTGCCAAAGTCTATATAGAATTTGTGACTTTAGCTTGGTATCTAAAACTGAACCAAGATAAGAATCAATTATATCGTCTATTTCTTTTTTAAGTGTTTTAAGTTCTGCTGCAACTTTTGATAAATATGCTTCATCTTTTGGAATACCAATAGATTTGGTACCTATTTCAATCCATATTTTCAAATATTCTGCCTCAGACTCAGAACTGCATTGAAACGACCCCTTGTCACCTTTGACTTTCCAACCATAAAGACCTTTTTCTATCTTTAAGTTATTGCCTATCTCTGGAAGCTCCCTTGTTTCTAAATCGTTCCTTGAAAGAATTTTCTCTTCATACCACTTCTTAAGACTTTTACCACCAATCTTATTTGTGATGAGCTCTAACATCGCATCGATATCTATGCCTTTTTTTACCTTGTGAGATTTCCCAACACTTTTTGATTTTTCAATCCTTGATTTCACTAAGTCAACAACCGCCCGATAGACTTCTAATTGCTCGTCGTCACTTAACCCAAGGATGTCGCCCATTACAATTTTATCAAGCCCTCTTCGGTCAGGTTTGACCTTGTCAAGATAGACTTCTTCGGGAGAAGAGGCAATTTCTTTGAAGATAGATTCTGACTCTGTTTTAGCAAGGTTCATAAATCTCTTAATTAGTTTTGCCTTTAAATCCTCAGGAGTTTTACTAATATCAATAATTGGAAGAACTTCGACGACTGCTACATCTACATCTGCAATTGCTTGAGCGCCTGTTAGCTGTCTGCAAGTAAACTCAATAAATAGTCTTGTTAAAGTTGAGTTTAGTAAAGATGCTAGAATAAGAGTTTCTGAAGATTTTTTCGGAGTAATGCCATATAATTTCTTATCTTCAAAGACATTATGATTCAGCAAAACGGGCATTCTTTCTCCAATTTTTGCTGGAAATATTAATGGCGCATAGTGCCAACCCTCGCCAAGAGAGTACCAATACTTTCTGTTATTGCATGTAGGTCTATTATTGAAACCTTTTCGTTCGCCTACTTCAATATATTTTAATAAATTTGTTCCTTCAAGCGCTTCTTTTGACTCATTACAAATTATCACCTTGTTTTTTAAACTTTCTTTGTTAACAACGTATCCTTCAACTTCTTTAAGCGAAAAAATTATCGGTTGCAGAAATTCCTTTTCGATTTTACGACGTTTTATCTCTTCTTCAGTCAAATAGAAAAACTCATTAGCGCCTGTTTTTATACCAAAACGAACCTGCGCCACTGTTTTCAGCGGTACTAATTTGCCCTTTCCTTTTTCTAAAATTTTGAAAAATATTTCTGGTGCCCTTAAATACTTTCCCCACTTTGAGCCGACATATTTCTGCTCTTCAGGGTCGAACCCCTCTTCCCAGAGCTCCGATTGTTTTTTAGTAAAAATCCTCAGGTCATCATTTTCATAAAACTCTGAGTGAGCAAGAATTGTCTTAATTAAATTATCTATGGATTGCTTCCTTGCAATTTGCTTTTCCCAGATAGTTTGAGCAGGAGGAATAAAATTGCGAAGAGGCTTAAGCAAATACACGAAACGAACAACATTATTGTCTCGCTCTTCTTTTTCTTTGCACTTTTCAAGAATCACGATAACGGTATTAATGTCAGCATCTTTAAACCATCGCTCCACTTTAGATTCAACAATGGCAATTATTTTATAGTTCTCAAGGAAAAACTCTTGAAGACCAGCCCCATATTCAACATCAAGCCAGGCATTTGAAACAATAAAGCCAAAACGGCCACCATCTTTTAAAAACTTAGTTCCATGGACAAAGAAATATGCATAGATGCCAGCTCTCTTAGAAATATTTGCCATTTTATTATTTCCATACCGCAGGGCTTTGTCTATTAGACTTCCCTTGTAAGCTTCGTCTCCGGAGATTTCGGAAATCTCCTCTTGCCTTGTATAAGGGGGGTTCCCTACAATTGCGTCAAACCATCGCGGATGAACAATTTCAAATTCTTCTTCACTCATTGTTTTTAGTTGAACTTTTCTAACATCATCTGGAAAGCGAAAGCCTTCATCTGGCGAAGCCAGGAGGTCAAAGAAATCCTTTTGCATAATCCTTGGATAATTCTTCTCTACTGAGAGATCGTTTATCGCAAGGTTAATGGTGGAAAGATGGGCTGGGAATTTAGCAATATCGTTCCCCCAAAGAGTATTTAAAATTTCCTCATGTGTCAGCATCTGATTCATAAGCTTCTTGTACTGATAAGCACGGACAAGAAAAGTACCTGCACCACAAGAAGGGTCAAAAACTTTGTCTCTTTCGCTCTTTACGCAAAACTGGAGTATTAAATCAACTATATCTGGGTCTGTAAAGTATTGACCTAATTTGTGTCTTTCACCTTCTGGAATTAGCCGCTCAAATATTCTACCGATTACGTCAAAACCCAATTCTGAAAGCTTATATCTTTTTAAAACATCTACTAAACTTTTGATTTCTTCAACAACTTCTTTGCTGTCAGGAAAAGCAATGTCGTCAATAAAGTCAGTGGTATAAATCGTTCCATAGTCTATTTCAAGGACGGAGTTAAAATACGATTGGAGTATGCCTTTTAAGGGACCTCCGTGAGTAAGATCTTCAGGAATACTTAATGGACTTAGCTTATCTGGCCGCTTTAACCGCAAAGCATTGTAGAAGATAATTTTGTTTGCTAAAAGATATGCTGCTTGGTGAGACACTTGCTCGTAACAGTTATCATCTTCGACATAAAAGCTCCAACCTTGTTCATTAAACCACTTTGAAAGTTTTTCGGCAAAGCCTTTTTCCTTGTGAGCCTCGTTATAGATAATTTCTTTGTAATAGTATGCAAGTTTACCAATCTTCTCTTGCAAGCGATATATCAGCAACTCATCAACAGCTAAAAGTGGTTCAACCTTGGTACCAGTAGAAAATTGATAAAGCTCGGTCAAAAACTTCTCAAGCTCTTTTTTGGCAGGGGCCTTGTATCTATTGTCTTCAAGCATATCAAGGTCGTAAATATCTGACAAATGATAACGAGCAACAATTTGTTCTTCTTCTGGTCTATTAGCGTTTACACGCTCGGTATTCCAAAGAATCAAATCCCGGAAGTTTGAAGTAACGAAGTAAGGAGCATGCCTTGCGGTTGCCTTCTTGCGTGCAGGCTCTTTGGGGTCATCGTAATTAAAAGGGTCCCACTGAGGCGGTTTAAACTCCATAACACAAATAACGTCTTTGCTTCTTCCACTTTTATAAATTATTGCATCGGGAAAAAGGTTGTCTTTACCGCCTGTCTCAACATCTGGTAAACCCAAATCAATATTTTTTTGTTCTATAATGTCTCTCATCCAATGCATTACTACAGCAGCATCTGACCTTTCAGTTTTATGAGTTGATATCTCAAAAGGATTTGGAATGGTTGCTTTAGTTTCCGATGAAATCTTTCCTATTTTTCTACTTTTGCTCATAATCTTTAACTATTCCATTAGCAATTCTACGCGCTATTTCAAAAGTAGCAGCGATACGTATAATTTTGACATCACCAAGTCCATTAATTTCAAGAAGTTTATAAAGTGGTTGATCTACTAAGCCTCGAAAAGATCCAAATTTGTTCATAATGTCATTGGCTATTTCTTCTGCTGGCTTATTTTTCGTGCCAGTTGAAATAAGAATAGCCATTAACTCTGCATCAGAAAGTTTGTCTGCCCCCAATTCTCTTAACTTTCCCCCTGGGTGTTTCCATTTTTGCACTCCTTGGCCTTGAAACTTTTCATCTTTTTTCATTTTGTTTTAGACCTCTTAATAATTTTATTTTTAACAGATATCTTATTTTAATTATATTAAATAAAAACAAAATATTTTTCTTCGAGTTTAATTTCGTTAATTTTTTTTCTTATTACTAGCAAAAGGAAAGTTAAATTATTCTGTAATCTTAAAAAGGAAGTAAACCTTTTTCTCAATTTACTGATTGAAAGAAGGTTAATAGTATTCGAATGCATATCTTTTAGCCCTTCTTATCGGAAATTCGTATATTAATTTTCAATTTTTAGCTTGCTAAGTTCGTCAAAGAATAATTTAGGCGAATAGCCTCTTAACCATTTATCAACAAAAAAATTATCTACAGTTCCAGCCAATATCCCTAAGGCTGGATTTAAAACACCGGAAACACCTGTTATAGCAAATCTAATTACCCTTAATGGCAATGAATCTATTAATACTTTATCTCCCAAAGATTCTACATAGAGTTTCTCAATGTCTCTTGCATCTTTTGTGGTAGCTTTTCTTAGCCATTCTCTAAACTTTTTAGAAACTTTCTTCTCTCTTATTTTCCAAATATCTGCAAGAGATAAGCTATTGTTATAAATTGCTCGTCCAATATCAGGAACATTGTTCAATTCCAATAGTGATAAAAAACTTTTAAGATAATTTGATCCAATATGTGACCTGATTAACTTATCCTTTAATAAAACTTCAGCTCCTTCTGATGTAAATAAATCTGCATTATCAAAAAGAATAGACATATAAATTTCCATATTAATTTCTGCAATTCTTAGAACAAGATCAATAGCGTCTTTAATTTCTTCAAAATGTGCCACTCTAAGTTGATTTGAGTTAACACTCTCTAATCTTGTCAAATCGATCCTGTTAACATTACGTTTACTGTTCTGCAAAATAAACATCCGAAGGCTCTTATTGTTCATAATATCTGTGTAGGTTTCATGTACTATATTCTTCATGAAAAAATCATTATCGTAATCTACTTCTTTGGATTTTGAGATTATTTTATAAGTAATACTCTCTCTTTCCTTTTTTGAGATAAAAGGGCACATATTTTTTAGTTGTTGCTCAATGGCCACATTAATCTCACCAAACATTGCATCTTGCCACCATTGCCACTCTTTGCTGTCTCCCCGTGAAATATTAAATTCACTAATTCCAAGACCATTTCCTGCATAGCCAAGCAAACCCTTTCTGTGAAGAAATGAAAAAGTATCAGATTCAATAGCATTATTAAATGTTTTAAGCCCTAACCAATTTATCAATATAGGAACAATACCAAAATCTTTTGTTGGTATTACTATTTTTTCATAAAGTAACAATTGATTTGCTAAGTGAGAGACATTATTTAAATTAATTTGAAATAATGAATTTATCTTTAAAGAAATATCTAAATCGAGTCTAATAAATAATCTACTGTCAATTATGGAATCTGATTTCATTTTTACTCTTTAGATTTTTCTTCCAGTAACATTGTGAATTTGTTCCTGTACCTGTCTTCTAAACACATACGGATCCTTTGTATTTTTAAACGTGATGTTATTAACGCCAATGCCTTTTATTCTCAAGAACCCGTAGTTAAGCATTCTTCCCATGATACTTTGATCTATATCTATTCCCTGTACTTTGTCTAAAAGCATTTCCTTCGATATTTTACGCATATATCCAGCTTTAAGTATGACGCGTTTGTTTGTTATAAAGAGGTGTGCAGTTGAATAATCAAGGCGAGCAGTTATAGCGAGGAGAACACCTACCCAGAAGAGAAGCCCCCAGAAAATTGCAGAACCATAACCGTTAGGTCCTGATGCTGCTGCCACAACAATAAATATAATGGAAAGTAGAATAAGCAGAGAAGGCCAGATTAAAATCCACCTATGAAGTCCCGTTTTGTAAACTACCCTCTCGCCTTCAAGTAAGTTTGTTAATTCTTCACTTTCTTTCATTTCACTCCCTCTCTTTTAATATTCTCCTTGCCTCTTTAACCATTCTTCGTATTGAATCCTTCTTCTGTTAAATCTTTGTAATAATTCTCAATCACTTTAACAACTTCCTTCACTCTGTCACCACTAATCTTCTCTTGGTTGTGTATGAATTCAAGCAATCCTTGTTTGCTCAAAACAGGTATCTTAAATTTATCATATGGACTTTCAAGAATAATACCTTTCATGACTGAAGCATTCGGCATTGCAATTGCTGAATGAATGAACGCCGAGAAGGTTATTTTGCCATCCAAATGTGATTTTAACTGCATGGTTTCTTGTATTACCTGTCTTCGATAATTTTTGTGTGGTTTATCTCCAACAATTACATTAAGTTTATCAGATGAATTTAGAGCAGCAACACCACGGTTAGATTTTACATCTATGACAAAGATGCCCGTTGATCCAACCACGATTATATCAATGTCTCCGTACCCAAAGCTTAAATTTGGAAAAATAGAGTAGTCTTCTGTAAGGCTTTGAACAAGGAAGTTATAAACATCCGTTTCAGCATCTGTTTCTCTTTTAAGTTCTGCCGTTTTATTACGGAAGACTTTAGCAATACTGATCATCATAAGAGGAGTTATGAATAAAACAATGAAGATTGTGAAGGACAAAATAAGAAATTCTATAATACCAGTATTGTGAAAAAGATTTCCTTTTAATGTTT
>Ga0315281_10003409_pt1 | contig 23251 bp, 16 predicted proteins | sample YL17G07_0_MG_FD_204540 | JGI IMG/M metagenome (GOLD analysis project Ga0315281, IMG submission 204540) | Sediment microbial communities from Yellowstone Lake, YNP, Wyoming, USA - YL17G07_0 | ecosystem: Environmental > Aquatic > Freshwater > Lake > Sediment | place: USA: Wyoming | collected... | reverse complement strand
GACAGCCCCTGGTATCCCACCATGAGACTTTTCCGGCAGGAGCTCCCGGGCCAGTGGGGGCCGGTAATGGCGCGCTTGGCAGGGGAGTTACAAAGGATGAAGAAACAATGACGGATATGAATACCGCAGAGGAATACTGCTCTGCCGCTGATAACCTTCAGGAAAAGGGCATGCCCGACGAGGCGATTTCGTTTTATTTGAAAGCAATCGAAATCGAGCCTAAGTTTGCCGAGGCGCATAATAACCTCGGCAATGCTTACAGGAAAAAGGGCCGGAGGGATGAAGCCATTCAACACTACCGGTCAGCCATTGCCCTGGACCCGGGCAGTCCGGCAGCATATTTCCATCTGGGGATAGTCTTCCAGGAAAATGGGGAGAGCAATGCCTCGGCACAGTGTTACCGGAAGGCCCTGGAACTCGACCCGGAACATTCCCGTGCCTTGCTTAACCTTGGCGTCTGTCTGGATAGCAGAGGCATGCCGGAGGAGGCGTTGCTCTGCTATCAAAGGGCACTGGAACTGGATCCCACGGACCCCATTGCGCACTACAATCTCGGGAATATATTCAAAAAAATGGGACTGTACGACGAGGCCATCCGGCATTTCCGCGAAGCTGTGCTGCGTTACCCCGGCTATACCGAGGCACATTACAATCTGGGAGTATCGCTGTATGAAAAGGGGGACCCGGACAATGCGGGCGACTGCTTCAGGACAGTCATTTCCCTGAGCCCGGGGTATGCGGGAGCCTACTATAATTTGGGGAACGTCCTCAAAGATAAAGGACAGACCGACGAAGCCATACTCTGTTTTGAGAAGGCCATAGCCCTGAACTCCGATTATGCGGAGGCGCATAACAATCTGGGCAATATTTATAAAGACAGCGGCAACCCCGCTGCTGCAATGAAGTGTTACCGCAGGGCCATTGAGATCAACCCGAGTTACTCAGGGGCTTATTTCAACCTCGGCAATACACTCAAGGAACAGAGAGAGTTCGCGGAGGCCATGCATTGTTTCAGGAAGGCCGTCGAGCACAGTCCCGACTATGCCGAGGCGCACTGGAACCTCTCACTCCTGCTGCTGGCCCACGGCAACTTTGCTGAAGGATGGAAAGAATACGAATGGCGATGGAAGCTTAAGGGCGTGTCTGAGCGCGCTTTTCCCCAGCCCTTGTGGGACGGTTCCGCCCTGGATGATCGCACTATCCTGCTCCACGCGGAACAGGGGCTGGGAGACGCCATCCACTTTATTCGCTACGCCCCTCTCCTGGCGGAACGCGGGGCAAGGGTGCTCGTCGAGTGCCAAAAAGAGCTTGCCCCGCTCTTCAGAAACATCAGCGGATTGGACCAGGTGATTGCGGGCGGAGAGAAGCTGCCTGCCTTTGATGTCCACTGTCCTCTGCTGTCGCTGCCCCTCGTCTTCGGCACAGAGGCCCAAAGCATTCCGGCTACGGTCCCCTATATTATTGCGGATGCTGCGCTGGCGCATAAGTGGAAGGAGAGGATGCAGGCTGGTCCCGCCGGATTCAGGGTGGGCCTTGTGTGGTCCGGCAGCCCGGTGAATAAGCAACTCCGGTATCGTTCCTGTTCATTGCATACCTTTTCTCCCCTTGCACAACTCGCCGGGGATACGCTAATCTTCTACAGCCTTCAGAAGGGGATTGATGCGCAGCAGGCGAAAGCGCCGCCGGAGGGGATGAGGCTCATCGATTATACGGATGAGCTTCAGGATTTTTCGGATACTGCCGCGCTCATCGAAAACCTGGACCTGGTAATTTCCATCGACACTTCGGTCTCCCATCTTGCCGGAGCTCTTGGCAGGCCTGTCTGGACACTGCTCCACCGCGATGCCGACTGGCGCTGGCTTCTGGACCGGGAGGACAGCAGGTGGTATCCCACCATGAGACTTTTTCGCCAGGATGCGACCGGGCAATGGGACACCGCTGTATCCCTCATTGTGGAGGAGTTGAAACGCCTATCGTATCAGGGATGCGGTACAGTTCCTTCTGTGAGGGCAGTCCAAGTCCGGGATCCATAAGCGCCAGTCCGCCCTCGCCTGATTTCAGGACATGCACGTTATGCAATACGGTGTCGCAGACGGCGACAGCGCAGGCATGCTCCAGCACCTGCAAGGCCATCCGCCTGTCCCCCGTACTATAGACAGCCACGGCCATATTATTCAGCGCGGCAATGTTCCCCGGATCAATCTCCACGGCCTTTGCCAGGGACTGGAGCGCCAGCGCCGCATTAATTTCCTTGCGTCCCCTGTTCCACGGCGGATAATATTCGAGGGCGCGTGTTCCGAAATCAGTCATAACAGATGACTTTTCCTTGTGCGAGCCGGACGGACAACCCGCTGCGCGATACGCCCTTTCTATGTTCTCAAAAGTCATGTAAAGGGAAGAGATGCGCCGGTTCTCCTCTGCCATGCGCGCCGTGGAGGAAATGGCGCCCGGGTGGGTAAGGTACAATCCCAGAGGTTCCGCCAGGTGGAGCGCCTTCAGCCCGTTCAGGGCAAAACGCAGGTTAAATTCGTAATCGCCGCTGGCATGATAACTTTCATCAAAATAGCCGATCCTTGCATGCACCTCTTTCCGCCACACGGGTTGGGGCGAGAAAAGAAAATGCAGAAGGGCGAGCGGGGGGAAGTAATCGGGATAACGGTACCGCACTGCATGGTCATTGCGGTCAAAAGGCTCATTGGGAACCGATGTGGCGTAACAATCGGCGTACACCAGGTCTGCTTCCGGATGGTCCTCCAGCGCGCCGCTCATAATTTCCAGCGCATCGGCGCGGTGCCGGTCATCGGTATTCGCGCTGGTGAGATAGGCGCCCCGGGCGGCCCTGATACCACGGTTCCACGCAGCATAAAGTGTTTCACGCTCTTGAGTATGAATATAAACAATGGAGGGGAAGGTCTGTTGCAGTTCCCGTACAACAGCGGCTTCGTTCTGCTCCGACCCGCTGTCGATGACGATTATTTCAAGCTTTCCGGCAAAAGACTGCGCTTTGAGGTCCTCAAGACATCCGCGGATAAACTTTTCGGAGTTATACGCGGAGACAAGAGCGGAAACAAGATAGTCTCCCTTAACAGAGGACATATCCCTGCCGGGAATACTGCAACAGCGGCAGTTCCCTAACTGTTTTGGAGCGACTCAAGTCTCTTCAGGGCAGGGAGATTCCAAGGCTCGTACTCCAGCGCCCTGTTGTAGAAAATCTTCGCATCGTCGAATTGCTCCATGAGCTCACAGATGCTGCCGATGGCGAGAAGGGCGTCGATATCCTCGGGATTGCGCGTAAGGACTTCCACATACATACGCAGCGCGTCTTCAATGCGTCCCAGTATCGCATAATAATAATCCGCGAGATTCTTCAGAAACACGGCATTCGCAGGGGCAAGCCGGACCGCTTTCTCATAGCACTCCTGCGCCTTGTCCCATTCGCCTTTATCAAAATACAGCACCCCAAGATCGTTACAGGCCTGGACAAAATCAGGGTGGGCCTGAAAAAGTTTTTCCAGTGCGGTTATTGCTTCCTCAGGTTTTCCGGATTTCACCAGCGCATGTATGTTCTGGTAAGCCTGCCGGGTTTCCGAATCGGCTGCTACAGGGACGTTCCTGTTAATATATAACGGCATAGAGGCGTTTCCTCCTTGTTATGTAATAGTGATTTGATATCATATCACTTTATTAAACCATATTTCCCGCATATTCTTAAAGGCGGTAACCGCCAAAATATGTTTATCATTTCTTTTCAATGCGTTACAATAAGGGTTTGCTTTATCGGAGTAGTCACTCAAGCTGTTAACCTACCCTTTGCCGTAGTAGTCGGAGAATTCTTTTGCGCATTCAGGGCAAAAGCCGTGGGTGAATGTTGTAATATACCGGCCCGTACCTTTATAATTTAGGGATGCGTTTCAAACTGTTTATCGTTTTTATTCTTATCTTCGGAATCGCTGCCGGTGCATTTATGGCCCTTGCCAGGGGTGTCCCCTCCATCGCGGAACTGAAAAAGTACCGCGCCACGGAAGGCACAAAAGTGTATGCGGATGACGACACCCTCATCGGCGAATTCAAGGTGGACAAAGGGATATTTGTTCCCCTTGAAAAAATACCGGCAAACCTCCGGAACGCGCTTGTGGCTGTGGAGGATTCCCGCTTCTGGCAGCACAAGGGCATCGATTATATCGGTATTGCGCGCGCACTGTTCAAGGATATCATCCATGGCAGCCTGAAAGAGGGGGGGAGCACCATCACCCAGCAGCTCGCGAAGATAATGTTCCTGTCGCCGGAAAAGACCATCAAAAGAAAACTACACGAAGCCCAACTCGCCATGTCCCTGGAGAAAGAGCTTACCAAGAAAGAAATACTCGAAATTTACCTGAACAAGGTCTACTTCGGACACGGCGCCTATGGTGTCGAAATGGCGGCGCGGACCTACTTCGGCAAGTCCATAACCCAGATCACCCTTCCCGAGGCCGCTATGATTGCAGCCCTCGTAAAGGCCCCCACCACCTATTCTCCCTATAACGATCTCGTGCGCGCCAAGGAGCGCCAGGAAATAGTGCTGGCGCGCATGGAAGATGAGGGCTATATCAAGCCGTCGGAGAGAGCGGCGGCGAAGGCGGCTGTTCTGACGCTTTCCTCCTTGAGATCCGGCACGGACACCTATAATTATTTCCTCGAATACGTACGGCAGCAGCTCGAACAGAAGTACGGCGTGGAAGCGGTGTACAAAGGCGGGATGAAGGTTTACACTACCCTCAGCAAGCATGCCCAGGTACAGGCCCAGAAAGCACTCCAGGAAGGCCTGCGCGAAGTGGACAAACGCAGGGGATGGAGGGGCCCCGTCGGGCACAAGGACGATATAAAAGAAGATGCCGGCGACAACCAGAGAGTATCGTTTGCAGCTTCGGCGGGAGATATATCCACAGGTGTCGTCCTCTCGGCAAGTGCTGCTGAAGCGGTAATAAGAGCACGCGGAGTAACCGGGAAACTCGCACTGGCCGACGCCCGCTGGGCCGGCACAGCCATAGACGGCAAAACTAAAAAAATCCAGACCGCAAAAAACATGAAGCTAACCGATATCCTAAGGCGGGGGGACATCATATGGGTCAGGGTCAATACGGTATCAGGCAAAAATGTCACCTTTGCCCTTGAACAGGAGCCTGAAATCGAGGGCTCGGTGGTGGCAGTGGAACCGGAGACCGGGTATCTCCGCGCTATCGTGGGCGGTTACAGTTTCACCAAGAGCGAATACAACCGGGCGCTTTACGCGAAACGGCAGCCGGGCTCTTCTTTCAAACCCATAATCTATGCCTCGGCTCTGGAGCAGAACTTCACTCCCGCCAGTATCATCGAAGATGCGCCTGTGTCCTATCCGGGCGGCCCCAACGGCGCATGGAAACCCGAGAATTACGACCGCAAGTTCTATGGCCCCACGCGTCTGCGTGAGGCCCTGGCCTACTCCAGAAACGTGGTAACGGTAAAACTCGTGGAGGCGGCAGGGATCGATAATGTTATTTCCTTTGCGCGTGATGTAGGGATACAAACAGACATGCCGAGGGAACTGACCATAGCACTGGGCTCCATAAGCCTCACCCCCCTGGAACTATCCATGACGTATGCGTCCTTTGCCAACGGGGGAATAAGGATGAACCCAATCGCCATAAAGTACATCACCGATGCAAAAGGACAGCTCCTGGAGAGCAACGACCCTGAAGGCACTGAAGTTATGCTTCCACAAACCTCCTTTCTTATCACGTCCATGATGAGCGATGTCATCAGTCACGGGACTGGCATGCGGGCAAACATCGGCAGGCCCGCCGCCGGAAAGACAGGCACCAGCAACGATTACAAAGATGCATGGTTCGTAGGCTACACGCCCCAATTGGTGAGCTGTGTATGGGTCGGGTTCGACGACATGCGAAGGTCTCTCGGCCGCGGAGAGGTGGGAGGACGGGCCGCCGCGCCCATCTGGGCGAACTTCATGAAGAACGCTCTCGCCGGTGAACCAGCCGACGCCTTCCCCGTACCTGAAAAAATCATACGCCTCTCAATCGACCCTGCCAACGGCCTGTTGGCGCCGGATGAAACAGCAGGAGTGTACGAGTATTTCAGGGAGGGCACTCAGCCCACGGAATTCAGTGCGCGCACGGGAAAAGTGGAACGGGAAACAGTCCCAACTGATTTCGATTAACCTATTTCTTCCTGATTTTGCTCGCGATAAAAACAACACAGTCATCGCACTTTTTGCCGGACTCCTTGTTGCAGATAGTCCTGTTGAGTTCCCAGCAAGGCTTCGTCTTGTCCACATAGGCCGTGCATTTATTCTTCTTGTCATCAGTACAGTCGGTGATTTCCCAGCAGGGGGCATATTCCAGGAGCTTCTTTATGCCCTCGATGCTTATTTTCTTGGTGTGTATCAGCTCGCGTATGCAGTTAAGCCACTTGATATCGTTTTCGCTGTAATACCTGTTTCTATTGCGGCGGGCGGGTTTCAGAAGCCCGTGCTTTTCATATAGTCTCAAGGTCTGCTCAGTGATCCCGATAAGTTCCGCCACAATACCTATAGGATAGAGCGGCATATCTTTTTTGCCCAACTCAATACCTTTTTTCATCAGCGCCCTCAACTATATTATTAATTAGAAATAATAAAACATTACTAAACTAAAAAAAGCAAGTTTTTAATGTATCGTAGAGTGCCGCCGGAGAGCGCCGGTCCTTTTCCGGCAAAAGGTCGCTTCCAATAAATCATGGGAAATGCTATATTCCATTCAGCAATTCAAGGGTGGGCAATACGATTGCAGGTATAGGGCATGCTTCTCACTAAACTGAAATCTCGTCTTTTTGAGTACGGGGGTCTTCCCGGGCAGATCATACCCCGTGAGCGCCGCATGTATGAGGCGATGCATGTCGTCTCACTGTTCGGCTGCATTTTCCATTTTATATTTATCTTCTTTTTCTTTTTACTGGGAATAAAAGCCCTGGCTTATTTTAATATCATAAGTGTCCTGGCATGGATAACGGTAAACCGGCTGAATAAAAAAAGTCATATCCGAATCGCCTTCGTGCTGGTGGAGATGGAACTTGCCGCTCATGCAGTGATGGCGGTACATTTTACCGGCTGGCATTTCGGATTTCAATATTACCTGATTATAGCCACCACCGGCATTGCCATGTTGCCGCAAGGGAACAAAATGCTGAAATCAGGTCTGCTGCTCTTTGCCTGCTCACTGTTTATCGGCTTATATTATTATGCAATGCAGAGGGGATTTGTCTGGACCGGCAGCGTCCCGGTCATGGCGCTGACAAACATGGCCAATATTACCGCAACATTCTTTCTGATAGTCGTACCTATACATTATTTCAGGAATGCCACCGATAAAGCTGAAGCGGCCTTGGAACTGGAGCACCGGAAAGTCGAAAACCTGCTTCATAATATCCTTCCCGTGTCCATAGCAACACGCCTGAAAGAGAATGCCCAGACCATAGCCGACGGGTTCAAAACAGTGACCGTACTTTTTGCCGACATTGCGGGCTTCACACGGTTATCGGAAAATATTTCTCCCGAGAAACTGGTCGGCATTCTCAACAACATCTTTTCGCGGTTCGATGCCCTGTCGGACCACTATGGCCTCGAAAAGATCAAGACCATCGGCGATGCTTATATGGTTGCCGCCGGAATTCCGGAGGAACGGGATGACCATGCGGAGGTAATGGCCGACTTTGCGCTCGGCATGCTCGCTGAAATAGCTGACTACAATACGGAGCATGCCATGAATTTAAGCATCAGGGTCGGCATAAGCTCAGGCCCGGTCGTAGCGGGCATCATCGGGAAAAAGAAATTTAGTTATGATTTGTGGGGTGACTCCGTCAATACGGCGTCACGCATGGAGTCGCACGGGGAACCGGGAGCGATCCAGGTCACGCAGGACACCTATGACCTGCTCAAAAACAAATATGATTTCACGGACCGAGGCAATATATCTGTTAAGGGAAAAGGAAACTTGCATACCTATTTTCTGACAGGGAAATTATTTTTTCATTAAATTCTTCACAAACTTCAGCTCATCTTCCTTTGTCGCCAGCTTACCCGCGAGCTTCTCATCCAGTATCTTTCGGAACATCTCGGAATAGACCGGCCCCTCTGAGATGCCCAGGGCCTGCAGGTCCGCTCCCTTGAGCAGGGGGCTGATCTTCCTCAGTTGGAGCAGATAATGAGAAACGGCCCTCTTCTTTTCGTTGTCCTGGGTGAGGGCCATGCTGAAGAGCACCGCCTCCATGGCGCAATCAGCCAGCACATGATATGTCTGCGCAGGGTGCTCGGGTTTAATGGTGTTGACGATTTCCCGGGCATCCTGCAAATCCTCAGTAATCCGCAGCCTCCTGACGGAGTTGACCGAAAGCCTGTCAAAGGCGATGACCCTTCCCTCCTGGTTCAGCTTCCACAACAAGGCCATAATATAGAGCAGGCCCCTGTCGTACTCCTCATTCAGGAAGAGGAGTTCGAACCAGGTGATGGTATCATGCACCGATTGCAGGAGGAGGTCCAGTTCCTGCGATAAGGCAATACCCGGATGTATGACCTTCAGCAGGCCGTATTCCCCGAGCCTCTTGATGGCCTTCACAGGGTTGGTCTCGTTGAAAATGAGCATCATCTCGTCATACAGCCGCATACCGGAAAGTTTCTCGAAGATGTTCATCCTGATGGCAAACTTTATGAGGTTTTCCGTATGGCGCGTGATTTTGAAGCCGAACCTCTCCGAAAAACGTATGGCCCTGAACGCCCGTGTGGGGTCCTCCACAATACTGAGATTGTGCAGCACCCTGACGACCCTGTCCTTGAGGTCCCTCTGCCCCCCGAAAAAGTCAAAGAGATGCCCAAAGTCCTTCCTGTTGAGCCGCACCGCCAATGTATTTATGGTGAAATCCCTGCGGTAGAGGTCCCTCTTGATGGAGGAGGTCTCCACCTTGGGCAGCGCGGCGGGGGACTCGTAATACTCGGTGCGCGACGTGGCCACATCGATCCTCAGCGACGGCAGTACACGGCCCGGAGAATGCGGCTGCTCTTTTTCGCCCTTCACGAGCACCTGCGCAGTGCCGAATTTCTGGTGGACCTTCACCTTCGCGCCCATCTTCTTGCCTAATACTTTTGCAAAGGCGATGCCGTCGCCCTCCACCACGATGTCGATATCCAGATTTTCCTCGCCCCTCAACAGGTCCCGCACCGAGCCGCCCACAAGATACGCGCCATAGCCGAGTTCGTCCGCGGCCTCTCCCGCCATCACGAGAAAATCGTACACCTTATGAGGCATCTTCTCCCGCAGCAGGGACGCGATGTTCCTGCCGAACCCGCAATAGGACTCTACGGCGCCGGGCTCCCGCGTGGAGACCCTGCTCCTTCTCAGAAAATCCTCATACATGGAGCGCAGCAGATCGGTCCTTGTGATGGCGCCCACGATCCTGGCGCCGTCGAGCACGGCGACAAACCGCTGGTTCTGTTCTATCATCGATTTTTCCACATCGGCCACAGGCTGGTCCGCGGTAACAGTGATCGCGTCAGTGGTGGCGAAATCCTTGCACCTGTTTTTCCCCAACCCGTGTAACAGGGCCTTTTCGACCGCGCCTCTGGTCAATATGCCAAGATAATCATCGTCTTTAACCACGGGAAGCACATTGACGCCGTAGCGCGTCATCATCTTTTGCGCCTCAAGCATGGTACTGTTCCAGGGGACCACGACGACCGGCTTTGTCATCACATCACCTGCCACCTTCACCGGCCGCACATGCTTTGAGAGCGCCGCCACCAGCCTCTCTTCCACGATCTCCAGCGGCAGGTCCTTTATGGTCGCCGATGCGGCAGTGTGGTGCCCTCCCCCGCCGAATTCAGAGAGGACATGGGCGACATCCAGCTCCGCGGCCCTGCTCCGGGCAACGATGAGGATTTTATCGGCCATGCCTATGAGCAGGAAAACAGCGTCAGTATCCTCCATGTCCATCACCTGATGGGCCAGGTGCGCCACATCCCCGAACCCCTCAAGAGTGCCCTTCCCTATCTTTACGCGCACCCCGTGAATAATGACCTCCCTGAGAGAGCCCACCAATTCATTCAGCAGAGAGAACTCCTCACGACTTATCTCCTCTTTCAGGAAATCGGAAACAATAGTGAGATTTGCCCCCCTCTTTAAAAGATAGGCAACAGCCATGAGGTCGCGCGGCAAGGTGGAGGGGAAAAGCAGAGAACCCGTTTCCTGATAGATGCCGAGACATAGTATAGTGGCTTCCAGAGGGGTAAAAGGTATCTCTTTATGCTGGAGCTTCTCGGCAAAGACGGTAGCGAGAGCCCCGGCGGTTTCCACCACCTCCACCTCTCCTTTTATATCTTCCCTGGTGACCGGATGGTGGTCATAAATATGGATCCGCAGGCCGGGCCTCGACAGGAGTTCCTTCAGGGGCCCGATCCGGTCGGGATGTTTCGTATCGACGATTATGAGCCTTGTGACCTCTTCAGGCACAAGGTCCTTCACCTTTTTTATCTCAAGGGGATGGAAGGCATCCACAAAATCACGCACCTTCTTTTCCATGGAGCCGGGGAAGACTATGACGGCGTCAGGATAAAGTTTCTTTGCAGCCATGACAGAAGCCAGGGCATCGAAATCCGCATTCATATGGGTGGTGATAACGTCCATGCTAATCAGCCTGCCATTTGGGGACAGAATACAAAAACCCGGATATCCTTGTGATACCAATTCCTGCGTACTCCTTCAGATCAAGGAGATGTTTGTCGCCGGTGACAATAAGATGGGCCTTCGCCGCCTGAGCGCATTCAAGGACCCTGTTATCAGGCATGTCTTTCAGCACCTCCAGATGGACACCCGGTTTTATTACCACAGAGACTTTGCTTATATGCTTCAACGCTGTGGTAATACGGTCATCGTTCCACGAGAATTTCTCTCTCAGCTTCCTGGCGGTTTCCGTCAGTATCGGCACTGAAGAGAAAAGTTCCACCTTTCCCGCCACGGCCAACTCATAGGCCTCTTCCGCCCTGCTGCCCGAAAAGATGAAAGCCGAGATGTAGACATTGGTATCAAAAACAACACGGAGCACCGTGGGCTACCGGCCCTCAAAGATCAATTTCTCGACGTCCTTTTCGGTCAGGTTCAATTCCCTCGCCTTTTTCGCCCCGTATCTCTGCAGGTCGTGGAGTTCTTCCCTGAGCTTTTCCTGTTTGTAAAAGGTAAACATCTCCCTGAAAAACTGGCTGATGGTCTCTCCCTTGGCCTTAGCCAGTTCCCTGCATTCATCGGCGGTGTCAGGGGGGACTGATATGGTCATGACAACTCTCTGTCTCGACGGCATGGGAACCCTCCTTCCGTGTATTACTATGTATTACCATAACAATTTCAGGGGTGGGTGTCAATAATGTTATACTAACCACATGCGGGAACCTCTGCGATACATGGACAATGCGAAGGATATCTTAGGGAAGTCTCCGATTGAGGGCGACCTTTACACCGATGACAAGTATGTTAAGTCTGCGTGCGGAGTGGCATATCTGGGGGTGTTGAAGGCTATTGAAGAACACCTGACGCGTAAAGGGCTTTCCAAAAAAGAACTGCCCCGAAAGGTCGAAGAATATAGAAAGGCATTACAGAAGCATGTGTCCGTGCACAACGGAAAACTGCTGAAGGAATTTGACGCCATCTATGACGAATTGCATATCGCCGGTTATTATCGGGGTATGCTTCACTCCACCGACGTCGTTAAGGCGACATTCAAGACTGCCCGGCATTTTATTGATAAGTTAAAGTAGGCCGGAAAACTATTTCCCCATTCTTCCAGTCAACAAAAATAGTATTATGTCCCTCTTTATTTCCGCTTCGCCCCGCCCTTTGATGCCGTAAACGTATCGGGGAAGGGCGAGGCAACCTCGCCTCTACAACAACGGCAAATACCACGTTATGGGCATACACCCTATTTTGGGGTGTCGGGCGAACAGCCGTTTGCCCTTCTGTTCGTCATCCGCTACTGTCCCTAATTTTTTTTATTTTCTCAACTGATAGAGCGCCTGTATCTCTGACTCAGAAAGCGCGCGATTGTAAATGCGGATGTCATCCATAGTACCGTTAAAATAGTTTCCATACTGGCCCTCAGAACCTATATATAAATCACTTGATGTGTGCCTCACATTGAATAATGTTTTGCCTGAATTGTTCAATTTACCATTAATAAAAAATCTCCATGAATTGTCTAAAGTACTATATACAAAAAGGACGCTGTTCCATACACTTATATCTATTGCATTAGAATGTGTATCGCCATTAAAATTCGGAGATGCTTGAAAGTAGATTTTATTATCATCTCTGAAACATAAAAACCAACTCCCATCATTGTTAGAACCGGTGAAGTGTTTATTAAGAATCATTCCAATATGGGGCCTGTTTGGTTTTATCCAAAATCCAATTGAAAAATCATTTACCAAATCTAATGTGTCACTATTCTGAACTCTTATGTAATCGTTCGCCCCATTAAAACTATACGCCCTATTCGCATTCCCAAACCTATCTGTTGTCAATTTTGCTCCATGCACAGTTCCATGATTCCCATTGCCGCTCTCATCATTAGCATTTCCATTAAACAGGTAGTACGCAACAAGACCTCGTGATAATGAATTATCATTTTCTTTCACCTTCGGCCCCATCGCCACTTTCTGCTCTGCCTTGGCCTCCCAATGCGTTATCCTCTGCTCCGCCTCACTTCGCATAGAGTCATCTTCACTTGAATACGGATTGTCATCACCAAAAGCGCTCAGAAACCTCTTCCACGCCTCTGCCTTGCCTGACGCCGCCGCGCCGCCTTTGTCAAACGACTTTGCCTTGCCGAAAGCGTCTTTCATCGCCTTCAGTCTTTTATTCCATTCGGCCTTGTTATTTTCGACCTGTTGAGCATTCTTTTCGAGGTCGCCGATCTTGAAGTCCTCACCCGATGGCTTCGGCATGGCCTCGTCGCCCGTCGGCAATTTAAAATAAAAATCCCCGGTGAGCGATGATGATTGCCACGTGGTCTGTTTGTCGCCTGTCCTCTTCAAGACCGCAGACCGCACCTGTTTAAATACTCTGTCTATCTCCGCGCTCTCGGACTGCACAGCCTTTACAAACTCTTCGGTGAATATGCCGTTATTGCCTGAACCGTCCGCAGCCACTGATCCCGGCGCTGTCGCATACGCTATGAATGAACCTTTCGGCGCATCTACCGTTGCGAGCCCTCTGCTGCCGCTTCTGAAGCTCCGCGCAAAGGGATTGTCGCGGCAGGCGTCCATTATGACTATGTTCACCCTGTTGCCCGCGGTCTCCATCTTTGCAAGCACCCTGCCGGCGTCAACGGATTCGTAATCGACCTCGTTCTCACTGTTTATCTGGGCGCCTACCGGAATAAGGTAATTCCTGCCGTTGACCTGCATGCCGTGTCCGGCATAGTAGAATAGTCCGACACCCCCGCCCCGTATCTTTTGGCCGAATTCGTCTATCGCCATTTTCATCTGCTTCTGCGATGCGTTTTCAAGCGTGATGACTTCAAAGCCTATGCTCTTGAGGGTCTTTGCTACGAGGCGCGCGTCATTTACCGGATTGCGCAAGGGAGAGCTTTTATAGTCCGCATTGCCGATGACAAGGGCCACGCGCTTTTCAGAGCGCATCTCTTTTATTTTGACCGAGCGGTCCGATGCAGCATTAGCCGCCGTGGCCATCAGGAACAGCGCAACAAATAAAATGATGGATTTTCTCATCCCCAGCCCTCCGGTACTGGCACGTTGAACGTGCCCGTATTACGCCAATACATGGTTTCACAAAAGATACTATAAAAACAATTGTTATATCAAGGGAATATTCACGTCGTAGAGATAATCCACGCAAAATTGACAACTATCCCTGTAAAATTTTAAAATAATCGTCCATGCCTTGAAATTCAGCGATTTAAGGCAATCTACATAAGATTATGGGGAACTGAATTATGTGCAGACTGGCGGCAATCACATCAAAAGACTACATTTCACCCATGGAGCCCATACTCGCCCTCGAAACCATGAAGGAAGGACACGACGGCTCCGGCTTGGGCCTTACCCTCAAGGACCTTGGCGGTGAATTTGAAAAACTAAAAAAATACCCGGTCCTCTCAGGCATCTGCTCCTCAGATGGCAGGAAAACCCTGGACGCCTACATGAAAAAATGCGGCTTTACGCTCAAGCATGAGTGGAAGCCGAAGATCAAGCCGGTCAGGGGCATTGTCGCACGCGAGCACTACTTTGCGAGGGCATACGATTATCCCGCGGCTTATAAAAGCAGGCCGATGAGGGAAAAAGAAGACCTCCTCATGAACACCCGCCTCGCCATTAGACATATGGGAGAAGGAGACGGCTCCATCTTCGCCTTCTCTTTTTATCCGGACGTGATGACACTTAAAGAAGTGGGAGACCCTCTTGAAGTCGCGGATTTTTTCGGTCTCGACAGGGACGGCCTGAAAGCTAAGATCGTCCTGGCCCAAGGAAGGCAGAACACCAATTACGCCATCTACCTCTATGCCTGCCATCCCTTTTTCATCCAGGGCTTCTGCTCCATGACCAACGGCGAGAACACTGCCTTCGTGCCCATCCGCGAGTTTCTGCTGGGCAGGGGCTTCCCCGGATATATGGGCTACAACAGCGACAGCGAGGTCTTCACACATATTCTCCATTACACCGTTCGGCAACTCGGACTTCCTCTTGCCAATTACAAGGATGTCATCACGCCCCTCAAGCCTTCTGAGATAGAGGCAAGAGAGGACAGGGACGCGCTGAAGCTCATGAAACAATCTATGCGGCCCCTCTGCATCGACGGGCCGAACATGGTCATAGGCTTCACCCCTGAGGGGACCTGCTTCATGGTGCATGACGCCAAGAAGCTGAGGCCCGGAGTTGTGGGCGGAGTAAAGGGCAGGTATGCCCTGATGTCCGAGGAGTGCGGGGTGGACAGCGCGGTCCCCAAAAGAGACCGTTCAAAAGATATGTTCCCGATGAAGTATGACATGGTAATCATTTCGCCGCAGGCAGAGGAGGTAAAGGTATGGAACCAGCTTCAAGGTTAGACCATAACCATCAACTCTCATTGAGAGAGTTTCCCTATATAATCCGCTGGAGAGACGACCGCTGCAAGCGGTGCGGACGGTGCACCGCCGTCTGCCCGGTTAAGGCCATCGTTCCTTCGGTCCAGGTAAGAAGGGCCGTGAAATCGGAAGGCGCTGTTCCCACTCCCACAGCGGTCAGACAGGTGGTCCATGTGGTGGAACAGGTAATGGATATGGAGCGCTACTGCACCGGATGCGGCGCCTGCACGCTGGTCTGCCCCAATGAGGCCATCGAGCCCGAACTCAATCCACAGAGCAAGTTACTTCATTACAAGAACAAGGGCGGCGACGGTTACAAAAGAGGCGGCAGAAGGAATGACCCGACACTCTCCACCCTCGACAGGCTTAAATTCACGAGAATATCGATGCTCACCGACCCGGCCCTGGACGCGGGCAGGCACGAGTTCCGCATACGCTCTTTATTAGGCAGGATACTGCCGCCGGAGGAGATGCCCATAGCTACGGTCAACGGGCATCTGACACTGGACACAAAGAGGAACGTTTTTATTCCTCCGGTGCGCGAGATATTCCCCATCATGATTGGGAGCATGTCCATCGGGGCGCTTTCTCCCCCCATGTGGGAGGGCCTTGCCATGGGAGTTGCGTACCTAAACGAGGTTGAGGGAATGCCGGTGGTAATGGCCTCCGGCGAGGGAGGCATGCCGCCGCGCCTGCTGAGATCAAAGTATCTTAAATATTTCATCATACAGATCGCTTCCGGGTATTTCGGATGGGACGAGATCATCCACTCACTGCCCCATATGGTGGAAGACCCGGCTGCCATCGAGATAAAGTACGGCCAGGGCGCAAAACCCGGGGACGGCGGACTTCTCATGGCCCAGAAGGTCCTGAAGCTCATTGCGGGGATCCGCGGAGTGCCCCAGTTCGTTGACCTTGCATCGCCCCCGACCCACCAGACCAAATACTCCATCGAGGAAGCGGTTGCGAAGATGATACAGTCCATGTCCATGGCCTGGGGCTTCAGGGTGCCGGTCTATCCGAAGATTTCAGGCACGAAGACCGCCAAAGCGGTGCTGAACAACCTGGCAAGAAACCCCTATGCGGCGGCCCTCTCCATAGACGGCGAGGACGGCGGCACAGGCGCTGCCTATAATGTATCAATGGACAAGATGGGCCATCCCATAGCTTCAAACCTCAGGGAGTGCTACCTCGACCTCGTAAAGCAGGGCAAGCAGAATGAACTGCCTCTCATCGCCGCAGGCGGCGTAGGCAAGAGGGGCAACCTGGCGGCCAATGCTGCAGCGCTCATCATGCTCGGCGCTTCCGCTGTGTCCATCGGCAAATATATAATGCAGTCGGCTGCGGATTGTTTCGGCGACGAGTATAACCGCTGCAACCTCTGCAATACCGGCAAATGCCCGAGGGGCATCACTACCCAGGACCCGAAACTCTACAGGAGGCTCGATCCCGACAAAGTCGCCGAGCGTGTGGTGGAAGTATTCAGGGCCGCCGACGTGGAACTGAAAAAGATATTCGCGCCTATGGGAAGAAGCACCGAACTCCCCATAGGCATGTCCGACGGGTTGAGTATCGACGATAAAGCAATGGCAGAGAGGTTGGGAATAAGTTATGCGTGCTAAGAAAACTGATACTAATAAACGAAAAAAAGCTGGACCGCTCGTGCGGCAGTCCGCCAATCTCTATATTTTAAAAGGGGAGGTCAACGGACAAAGGGTCCCCTCCCGTATCCTCGAAGAACATATACAGCAGGCGGTGCAGGAAGGCGCACGTGAGCTGCATATCGTAGCGAATGGCCAGCACGGCATCGGCGGCCGGCTGTGGCCAAAAGATGAGACCATCAAAATCACGGTGGAAGGCACCTCCGGACAGAGAGTGGGAAGCATGGGCATGCCCGGCACCGAGATCCTCGTCAAGGGAAGCGTTTCAGACGATGTGGGCTGGCTCAACTGCGGCGCGAAGATAACGGTCCTGGGCGACGCCACCAACGGCGCTTTTAATGCGGCGGCACAGGGCATTCTCTATGTGCAGGGCAGCGGCGGCGCGCGGTGCGACACCATGACCAAACAAAACCCGCGTTTCGGGCCCCCGCAGTCCTGGTATTTCAGAAATGTGGGAGACTCCTTTGCCGAGTTCAAGGCAGGCGGCATCGCGGTCATCTGCGGCGTCAATTCCCGCAATCCTGGAAATGTTCTCGGTTACCGTCCCTGCGTGGGAATGGTTGGCGGCGCAATCTATTTCCGCGGGCCTATCCAGGGTTACAGTGAAAAAGACGTAAAACTCCTTGACCTCACCCCGCAGGATTGGCAATGGCTCACCACTAACATGAAGCCATACCTGCAAGCCATTGACCGTATGTCCCATTACGATGAACTCACGCATTCGCCTGAAGAGTGGAAGAAGCTCATGGCGTACACACCGCAGGAAAAGAAGGCGAGGAAGACTTTCAAGATGTCAACTGCCGACTTCCGCAAGAACATGTGGGAAAAGTCGGTGGGACAGGGCGGCATTTTCGCGGAATACCTGGACCACGACCTCACTATTTTGCCCTACATCACCACCGGCGCTGAGAGGCGGAACAAGCCCGTATGGGCCAACGAAAAATACAATCCGCCGTGCGCATACGCGTGCCCCACGCATATACCCTCGCACAAGAGAGCGACCCTAATCAGACAGGGCAGGCTGCAAGAGTCGCTGGAACTGGTATTACGGTACAGCCCGCTTCCTGCAACGGTTTGCGGCCAGATATGCCCAAACCTCTGCATGAACAGCTGCACGCGCGGACAGCTCGACAAGCCCCTGAACATCGACAAAATGGGCAGCATGGCCCTGGACCTGCCTGCCCCTCCGAAGGAAAAACCCACAGGACATTGCATTGCAGTCATCGGCGGCGGGCCCGCGGGAATGAGCGCAGCCTGGCAGCTTGCCCTTAAAGGGCACTCCGTCGAACTATATGAGGCTTCAGCATCACTGGGGGGCAAAATCGAACAATGTATCCCCCGTGAGCGTCTGCCCCATCAGATACTCGAAAAAGAACTTTCGCGCTTCAATGAGCTGGGAGTGAATGTTCACCTGAATGCAAAGGTGGACCGCAACACGTTTGACCGCATATACAGCAAAAATGAGGTCGTGATAGTGGCCATAGGCGCCCATGAGCCGCGTATCATCCGGTTCCCCGGCTCCGAACATATGACCTCCGCATACGGCTTCCTTAAGGGGATCAACGGCGAAACGGCCCCTGACCTCAAAGGGAAGAAGGTGGTAGTCATAGGGGCCGGCAATGTAGGCATGGACGTGGCCTCAGAGGCTTACAACTGCGGCGCAGAATCGGTCATGGCCGTGGACATACAGAAACCCGCCGCCTTCGGCAAGGAAATGGAAACTGCTGTAGCCAAAGGCACGCAGATCCTCTGGCCGAAATTCACGGACAGGTACGACAACGCTGAAAAGAAACTTTACTTCAAGGACGGCTCGTCCCTGGATGCGGATATGGTGATCATGTCGGTGGGCGATCTGCCCATCCTGGATTTCCTGACCCCCGCGATACATACCGAGAAGGGATGGGTCACGGTGAACGAAATAGGTCAGACCTCCGATGTGAAGGTCTTCGCCATCGGCGACGTGACGGGCCCGGGCCTTGTCACACACGCCATCGGGCAGGGAAGGCTCGCTGCCGAGACCATCCATTATCAGCTGATGCACGCGCCGCGGCAAGCCGAAGTCAGGCAGGTCATTCCCTACTCACGCATAAAGAAGGAATACTACGATGCCTGCCGTGGGGACTTCACTGCCGAGAGCGACGCCAACAAATGCATGTCCTGCGCCTCATGCCGCGACTGTCACATGTGCGAGGCGACCTGCTACTGGGGCGCCATAAGCAGGATAGAGCACGAGAACGGGGCTTACGAGTACGTAGTGGATGATAATTTATGCATAGGCTGCGGCTTCTGCGCGGGGATATGCCCGTGCGGAGTGTGGGAGATGGTGGAAAATATTTAATCGATAGTGTCTCCCTCCAATTTTTTGTCTTATCCTTACTTTTTGCTGTATACTATAAAGTCTTAATGACGGGGCGTAGCGCAGTCCGGTAGCGCGCACGGTTCGGGACCGTGAAGTCGGAGGTTCAAATCCTCTCGCCCCGACTCTTTCCTTAATCCTTTACGGCCGTTATGGGGTCCCGCAAATGACAGACGCTATCGATCACACGTCCGTTGAACGCTTTCTCAGAAAACTGCCTATCCTCAAAGGCCTGTCCGATAGGCATGTTGGTATAATACTGCAGGACTTCGCCATCCGCTCCGCACCAAAAGACGAGGTCATTTTTCATCAATCCGATAACAGCACCGACCTTTATATCATCGTAAAAGGGAATGTGAAAGCCTCTCTGATAAATATTGAGGGGGATGAGCTTATCCTGGCCACTTTCTCGGAAGGGGACCACTTCGGCGAATTAAGCCTTTTCGACGGCAAGCCGCGCTCCGCAACCATCACCACAAGCGAGGCCTCCGTTTTCGGCATCCTGACGCGGGAGAAGTTCCTACAGGCGGTAAGAAATGACCCCATGATCGCCATTGATCTCATTTCCAGCCTGGCCCATAGGATGCGGATGGCGGACGAAAAGATAGAATCACTGGCGTTCCTCGACGTAAGCCAGCGCCTCGTAAAACTGCTCGTGGACAACGCAAAGGGGGAAAAGGACTGCGCGGGCTGCTACAGGGTAAAGAAGCTTACCCACAGGGAAATGGCGGCGCATACAGGCTCCTCCAGAGAGGCCATATCAAAAGCTTTGAAAGTACTCTCCTTCAAAGGCCTCATACGGGAAGAAGAAGGGCACTTCCTGATTTCCCCGGAAGTTGGTTTCCTGCTGTAATACTATACCTTCACCTCATTTCCCTATGGTCCTGACCGTTTATGGCAAATCATGCTTACGGCCTTTTGTTGAATTCAATTGCGTCCTTCTCAGCTCTATCGCGATGAAACAACCACTTTTGCATCGCTAAGATAGTCATTGCCGTGAACAAGAGTCTCGCGAAGTATTCTCGCGCCCTCAACTGAAATGACAATCATATTTTCCTTTGTAACACTTGACGCAGTGATAATTATGGCATTGCTTCCTACCTGGGGAGTATTGACCGCCTGATCCTGAGTATCTGCGTAACGTACAACCCCAAAGGTACGGAAGACTTCAGGCTTTACACTCTTTGCGGAATAAACAGTAAGACGGCTGCCGCTTTCGCCCTCAGTCACGATTACCGGCAGAATCTCCCGTTCAAAAGAGCGCCCCTCCAGATTTAGAACCAGGCCTGTCACCGGTTTGCCGGAGTCATACACCGGGGGCTTTGGAGCGGAGAATACGGGTGGCGCCTCCTTTTTGGCGGGATCCTGGGCAATAGCGGGCTGCCTTACCTCTGGAGGAGGGGGGTTACTTATGAAATTCCTGGCAGGCACATAGGGTGGGGCCTTTGCCTGGTCAAGATTCAGAGAGTTTACAAGAGATTTAGAAGAGGCGCATCTGCCAAAACCGCTAAGACAAACCCGCATCTCTATTGTTGCCATCGGGCTATTGTCGATCCACTCGATATCCTTTTTAACTACTTCGGCGCCTTTAATAATGCCCTCAACACGGACTTTAATGTAGTCCTCTTTCAAGGCCATGTTCTGCACCGTAGTCTCAGAGTCAATCCTAACCCCATTTATTATCTCAAGTAATGCACGTTGTGCATTCACTTCCGCAGTCCGGAATGCTTTAATTCTATCCTTCGCTTTGTTACCGCTGGGCGTTGCCGTCCCATATCCTGTCGCTGCTACATAGCCCTCAGTCCAATTAATTGCACCCTTAGCGTGCTCCTCTGCGCAGACACGCGTATAGTTCACTCCACAAAAAAACATTGTGATAAAAAAAACTATCATCACTTTTTTTACCATATACGCTCCCTCCATTTTATTGGCACTTGTTCTTTCTTCCATTATTATCATCTTCTATTTCACCTGCATTTCAAGGCTATTTGGCGCAACCGGCTTAATGCTGAAAGATTCATCCACAAGGGATATCCTGCTCACCCAGGTCTTGGGCTTCAGAGTGTCGGTCAGTTCAGCCTCCAGAACAGCGATACTGATCTTCTGGCGTATGATCTTGTCCGTCACCGGGTCTATCCTGGAGTACACCACTCCGCTGTAGTTCTGACACTCATCTATTGCCGGCAATGCCGGGAAGGCGATGGTCAGGGATTTCCTCTTGGGATCGGTGGACTTCAGGTCAACTACCCAGGCTGCCACCATGTCTCTGCTCTTGGCGTCAGCCCGCGTACAGGCCCATAACACGTTACGCGGCAGGGATTTACCCACCCCCGGCTCTATAATCTGCAGCCGTGCCTTTGCCACAAAATTGGCCTTGGAAAAGTCCACAACCTTGTCCAACTCCAGAGGGAGACTGCCGGACTCCTGTTTGCTGTAGTTCTTCAAGTCGATGGTATGGAGCTTATAAGCGACTACAAGCCCCTCTCCCTCCGTCCCCCTCCTGCCCTGTGAGCCAATTTCCGCAGTAGCAGAGCCGCTGCCCAAGGCCGTGCCGGCGGAAACATTAATACCTGCTTTATTGGACTTCTCTTCTTTAATCTTGAAGTTTGCAAGACGCAACGCTTCTGTTACGTAGGAAATGTTTGGCTCAAAGGGGATATCGGCAATGTTTACAGGAGTAATGATCTCAACTCCTTCGAGCTTCGCTTTCTCAATGCTGCCGCCCTGTACGCCTGCCTCACCCTGGGGACCTATCACTGTCTGCCCGCCAACGGCAATGCCCAGGTTATAGGCGAAGTCCTGCTGCATGCCGCTGAAGGACTTCTCCTTCTTTACCCGGATATCCCCTATAGTAGGGTCCTCTACAGGACCGAACTGCTTAGACCAAGCCGCCCCTATGAAGTGCCGGTCGACAGGTTTCTTCGCCACTATGTACTCGTCCTGCGTAATCCCCTCCATACCTTTTTTGTGCGCCTCCATTGCCGTGCCGCCTGTTGAGACGCAACCAGATATAAATTGAATGCCTATAGCCAAAAACAGGCTTATTACTACCAGGAATTTCAGGCTGTTTCTAAAATCATTATAGTTTTGCATAAGTCCTCCCTTTCATTGTCATTTTTAAACAAACTAAAGCTTATCATACTCCATAGTTATTGTGACATTTGACATCTCACAGTCAAGAGGAACATGAATTTCTCTCATAGCTTTGTAACCTGTAACAACTTTAAATTCAATCGTGTGGGTGCCAGGCGCCACCACGTTCGCAGTGGATCCACTATTTTGCCATTTTCCAGCATCGATACGCCACTGGGCACCGGCAGATATCGCTCCGGAAGTTGCTATTACCACCTTCACATCTGTTTTTGAATCGTCCTTGTAAGTACCCTGAACCTTTGTAGTTTTATTCGCCTCTATTGAGATTCCTTGGTCATCAGGTTCCTCCCAACAAGCAATATCCTTAAATTCAACGATATGCCGACCTACAGACAGATTCGGCACACTCGCTCCACCGTTCTGCCACGCCCCGCCGTCTACTCTCCACTGCGCCCCGCCGCTTATCGCTCCCTGCGGCGTTATACTCACCGCAACCGACCCTACCTGCTTAATATAATTACAGCTCGCAGTCGCAGTCTGGCCCTTCTGAACCGTTACACTCGGGTTTGCTGGCGTGGTCCAGCCCGTTACAGGCTTGCATTCAACTGTGTGCGGTGCGCCAACGATCAGATTCGGCACTACAACTCCGCTGTTCTGCCACGCTCCGCCGTCTACTCTCCACTGCCCTCCAGCGCTTAGCGCTCCCTGCGGCGCTATACTCACCACAACAGACCCTGTGCCCTGCTTGTAGTTGCCCTGCACAGGAGCCGTCCCGTTCTTCTTCAGGTCCACTGTCACTGATGCAGGAGTGTCCCAGTTTGGAATGTTGCTGAACTGCACTGTGTAACTACCCAATGGCAGGTTAAGTCCCTTCACAGGGTCGTTCCACGTCTTGCCGCCGTCTATGCTCCATTTCGCTCCAGCTGTTATCGCTCCTTGCGGCGTTATCACTACGTTTAACAAGCTTATGTCCTGCGTGTATGTACAGCTCGCAGTCGCAGTCTGGCCC
>Ga0315281_10003408_pt1 | contig 23259 bp, 17 predicted proteins | sample YL17G07_0_MG_FD_204540 | JGI IMG/M metagenome (GOLD analysis project Ga0315281, IMG submission 204540) | Sediment microbial communities from Yellowstone Lake, YNP, Wyoming, USA - YL17G07_0 | ecosystem: Environmental > Aquatic > Freshwater > Lake > Sediment | place: USA: Wyoming | collected... | reverse complement strand
GCGGCCTGCTCCGCCCCGGCCTGGCCGCCGACATCACCATCTTCGACCCCAGAACTGTGGCCGATAAAGCCACCTTCGAGAACCCGCTCCAGTATGCCGTGGGGATTCCTTACGTCATCGTGAACGGCGTGGTGGTCATCGACCAGGGCCAGCACACCGGCGCCAGACCCGGCCGGGTGCTCTATGGACGAGGAAAAATATAAGATCGCTCCAGCCGGCCACCCGCACTTCCACTTACCCCGCAGAAGAGGCAACGTCTGAAGGGGATTGTTGCGGCGCGAAGCCACCGCTACGTCACGCGCACAACGATGATAGCCGCGCCTCCACCAGGAGCTAAGTGGAGATTGAGCTTGTCGCTGGCCTTCAGGCGCTTCTTCGTGATGCTGAGACTGGTCGCGACCTGGTCGGCGTCCGGGCCGTCGGCGAAGATCCAGGCTTCGTACTCACCCGAACCGAGAAAATTCCACGGAATCTCCAAATCGCGGGCGTCCCAGTTGGTCATGGCTCCCAGATACCAGTTATCCCCGTTCCGCCGCGCGACGGTGATGTACTTGCCGGGCTCGCCGTTTAGCACTTGGGTGTCGTCCCACACGGTCGGCACTTTTTCGATGAACTCGATCCCCGGCTGATTTTCGTACGCTTCCGGATAATCGGAGACCATCGCGAGCGGACTCTCGTAAACCACGTACTTCGCCAATTCGTGCGCCCGCGTGCCCTGCGTCATGGGCTCGACGGAGCGCGGCGTGAACTCGGCGCGCGTGGTGTTGTGAAACCCGCCCGGCGTGTAGTCCATAGGCCCAGCGAGCATGCGCGTAAAGGGAATGGTCACGTCATACTCCGGGGTGATGCGATCACTCCACTTGCTGTATTCGAGCCCCATGACGCCTTCGCGGGTGAGGAGGTTCGGCAGGGTGCGGCGGAGCCCGGTGGGTTTGTAGGCGCCGTGGAAATCCACCACCAGGTGATGCTCGGCAGCCTGGCGCGCGCACCGCGCGTAGAAATTCACCACTTCCTGGTCGTCACGATCCATGAAATCCACCTTGATGCCCGAAGCCCCCCACTTCTCGTAGAGGGTCAAGGCCTCGTCCATGTGCTTGTCCAGCTCGCCCCAGAAGACCCAGAGTATCACCTTCACGCCCTTCTGCTTGGCGTAGGCGATGATGCCGGGGACGTCCACCTCGGGGACGTGTCTCAGAATGTCGATAGGATGCTCGTAGTCCGTGGCGGGGTACCAGCCGGCGTCAACGAGCATGTACTCCAAGTGATGTGCGGCGGCGAAATCAATGTAATGCTTCATCGTCGCGGTGTTCATGCCGGGCTTGAAATCCACCCCGCGGGCAAAACTTCCCGACCACCAGTCCCAGGCAGCTTTACCTGGTTTGATCCACGAAGTGTCGGCGAGAGCGCAAGGGGCGCTCAAATTCAGGATGAGGTAATTAGTTTCGATCAGCCCGCCCGGGCGCGGGTTCACGAGCAGCACGCGCCAAGGGGTCGCCTTCGGCGTATTCCCGACCACGACCTCGTCCAGACGGCGCAGCGAAGGCGAGAGTCTGCTGATGAGCGCGTGGTCGACACCCGGCACACCACCCACGTACATCCCCGCGTAATCAGTGAGGTCCGCTTCGAGCAACGCCATCCACGGCCCGCCAGGCGTCTCGACCAGCAGCGGCAGGTTGACCACCGAGGCTGGCTTGAGGTCGGAAAGCCGGACGCGCCGGTACTCGCCCTCATTGTTGGTGTTGAAACGGCCCAGGTCCAACGCGAATACGTCCGCGTCCTGCGCAAAGTAGAAGCCGGTATTCTCCGAGGCGAGAATGAACTTCTCCATCGCTTCCTGCTGAGGCAGCACATAACGGAAGGCCACACCCTCATCGTACGCCCGGAAAATCAGGTCCACGCGACGCCCCGGGGCGTTCCGTTCGCGCAAGGATACGGTGAGTTGGTTGTAATGGTCGCGCACGCGACGCTGGGCGCCGAATGGGTTGTCCCAGAGGTCGTCGTGCGAACGCAGGTCTGTGGCAACAATTTCGAAATCACGATCGAGTGCCGACGCGCCTTTGAAGTCCAGCCCCAGGGGGGAGTTGGTCAGGATAGGCCGGCCGCTGTAAGAGACGCGGTAATAAGCACGCTCGCCGGGCAGAAAGGGCTGCGGATTAGTCTTCAGCTCGAAGGCGACGGACAATTTCCCGTCCGGCGACTTCACTTCGAGAGGCCCGGCCACCAGCCCTCGCTCGCTGGCAAGCCCGAGCCCAAAGATGATGGCCAACGTCATGACGCGTAGGATTTTCTCCTCCATTCCATTCTCCTCCTAGAGCCGCAAACGCTCTCCGAGATGTCGCCGCGCGGACGCGGCCTGCGCCTGCCGGGGGCTTTTGCCTCGGCATGGCAGTCGTGCTTTTCGGCCCTCGCCACAGCACTCAGGGGCAGACAAGCCGCAGCCTGCGGCGAGCCTGCTCGTACTTGGGAAACTTCCTCTCCGCCTCCCGAAACTCGCGCGAGTGGACCACGCGCCGATGGCCGTCGCGTTCCACGGGATAGCGGATGTGAAGCATCTCGTGGAAGACGAGGTATTCGACCAAGTAGCGCGGCACCTGCGGAGAATCAAGCACGCGGCTGATGGTGATGGTCCGATGCGCGGAATCGTAATGCCCCAGGAGGGTTCGCGAGCGCTGCGGGCTCCAGCCCAGCCGCCGCAGGCGAAGTTCGCCCCCGAAGTAGCGGCGGTTCAGCTTCCGAAAAATCTCTTCCAGGTCGAAGCACCGTCCGCGCGGAGAGAGGATTCGCTTCCGCCCGCGTTGGCGGCGCGCCTCGTCGATGCGGTGGCGCACGGCGGGGCTGAAAACGTACGCCAGGTAACACGCCTGCGCCTCCCGCGAAGGCCGCCGGTGGAAAAGCCGGCCCAGCAGGATTTCCGCCAGCGCGTCGAGCACCAGCGGAGGCGCGGCGGCCAGCAGGTCGGAGAGGTGAACCACCGCGCAGTTGCCCCGGAGCTGGACGCTGCTGCGCAAACTGGCGAACGGCCTGTAGTCCACTTGGAAGTCCGGGGCTGGCCGCTTCAAACCCAGCCGGCGGAAGACTCGGGCAAACGCCCCTGCCGGGCCCGCCGTGGGTTCAAGAGGCAGGGAAAGTTGCTCCGGCGGTTTGTTGAGGATGGAGATTCCCAACGGCTGCTTCAGTTCTCGTCGGACTCGCCGGGCACTTTACCCTTGCCCAGCCGCTTGCGGAGCTTCTTCTCTTCCTTGGTGCGTTTCGCCTCTTCCTTGGCCCGCTCCTTGGCGTTCTTCACCGCGGCCTTCTCCTCGCGCTCTTGTTCGACGAACTTCTTCTCCTGGCCGGCGAGCGCGCGGGTGGCGCCGTCCAGGGTATCGGAGAGCTGGTCGATCGCGTCGCAAAGCGAGTCGCCGTACTGGGGCGCATAGGTGTCGGGCGCTTGCTGGACCTGGCGTAGCTCGGCCAGTTGCTGCGGGCCGCGTTCCAGCAGCGCGCGCAGCCCGCGACGCATGTCCCGGTTCTCCTGGTACTGAAGCGTAATCCAGTTTCTCAGCTCGTCGTTCAGCGCAATGTACTCAACCAACAGGTCGTCGAGGTACGCCGCGACGTCGTAGTGGGGGTCGGCAGGCCTTTTCCGATAACTTTCAAAGCGGTCCAGGCGGGCCTGCAAAAGGTCGAGATAAACCACGATGCGCTCCCCCGGATCTTGAGCGTCGCGGACCTTCTCTTCCTCTTCATCAGTGAGGGTTGCTCCCCGTTGGCCCCCTAGCGCCAGGGCGGGCACCGCCAGCAAGACCAGCCCAAGCGCGAGTCTGCAACCCCCGCCCCTCATCTCTGAATCATCCTCAGGGAAAAAGCCGACCCGCGGCCTGGGGCCGGCTCGCTCGATTTCTTCCGGTGGCGCTCGGGAGGAAATAGCGCTTGGAGCACCTGATTGCGCAGCTCATCCACGCCCCGCACGACCTTCTCCACCGGAGCGCGGTCCTGATACGGAACACGATGCTTGAGGTCCTCGAGGAAGCGTCCGTCTTCGCGCAAAGCGATCTCCAATTCCCGAAAACCTTCGTCGTGTCGCCACGCTTGCCGGCCGGAACTCTGGAGTGTTGCCCAGGCGCCTTTCATTCGTTCCAGGTAAGCGGCCAGAAGCTGGTGACATTCCTCGACATTCTCTCTGTCAAAGGCGCCAATTGCCTGGAAGAGCTTTACCCGGCCTAGGCGGATCTCCAACTTCGCTCTCTTTATGAGGTTTTGCTCTCGCTCAATGCGAAGCAGTAGATCCGCCTCGGTATCGCGCCGGCGGGGCGCAGGAGCGGCTCCGACAACCCCCCCGAGGAGGAACAGCAACAACACGCCTCTCATAACACGGTTCCAGGCAACCATAGGAGCCAGATGTATTATAGCTACTTCCGCAATACGCGACGGAGGAGTTTCACCCGCTGGCGCGCCTGCCATTCCTGGTCTGGGTTCTGGTTCTGCGACAGTTCCAGGAATTTCTCGTACGCTTGGAGGGCGCGAGGGCGATCGCGGAGCTGGTCGTAGCAGGTGGCCAGCACAAAGAACAGGCCGGCGGGGGCATCGGCCGCTCGCGCCAGACTTTCGATCAGCGGGGCGGCCTCCGCATAGCGCTTCTGGAGATAGAGACTAGTAGCGAGACCCTGCGCGGCGTCGCGACTCCTCGGGTCGAGTTTCAGGCTGGTCCGGAATTCGGCTTCGGCTTCCGCGAATCTCTCCTGACTCAGCAGGGTCCGGCCCAAGGCCCGATGAAGGTCAGGGTCCTGCGGCGCCGTCGCCAGGGCCTCCCGGTAGTACTTCTCCGACTCAGGGAACCTTTTCAGCAGGGCGCAGACATCGCCCAGCGCCGCCGCCACCCCGGGCAATTGGGGACGGGCGCGGTGGACAGTCTGCAAGTTCTCGAAAGCCTGCTCGTTCTTTCCTTGCTGGAGGTAGACCCGCGCCGCATGTAACCGGGTTTCGAGATCCTCCGGCTTTGCCGCCAAGTACGGTTCGAAGTGCGACAGGGCTTCCGGCAAACGATCCAGACCTTCCAAGGCCAGGGCGATCCCCAGTTGAGCCTGTATGAGCTTGGGGTCAAGTTCGGCAGCTCGCTCGAAGGCCGCCAGGGCGTCAGCGTAACGCTTCTTCCCGAGGTGAAGCTGACCCAAGTCGAAAGAAGCCATGGCGAGAGCCGGGTCCAGGCGCACAGTTTCCAGGAATTGCTTTTCCGCAGCTTCCGGCTGTCCCACGCTGGTGAGCGCGCGGCCAAGATAGAGGTGCGCCCGAGCGTGCTCGGGTTTGAGCGCCACCGCTTTTTCCAGATGCGGAAGCGCCTCCGGAACCTGCTTCATCTCCATCTGCAAGATCCCGAGATTCAAATGGGCTTCAAAAAGATCCGGCTGAAGCTCGAGCGTCTTCTGGTAGGCTCGCACCGCCTCTTCCTCCTGGTCGAGACCCGCATAGGCATAAGCCAGATTGAACCAGGCCGCCGTCATCCCCGGCTCAATTTCCACGACGGTCTTCAGAGCTTTGACGGCAGCGGCAAAATCTTGCCGCTCCAGGGCCTCGCTGGCGGCCTTCAGCAGCGCCGGGACATCGGGGGATGCGGCAGGAGTCTTGGTTTGCGGATTCGCGGCCGGAAGCGGTTGGCTGAGAATCAGAAGCAGGAGAAGAAAAAACCCGGTGCGGCGGCAAAGTCGCGACATCCCCGGGCCACTCTGAGGCCGACTAACGCTGCGCCGTGGGGGCAACAATCGGCCCTCCGTGGTGGGAGAGGTAACGCGCCAGGTACTTCCCCGTGTACGAACGCGGGTTCTTGAGCAAGTCTTCGGGCCGGCCGGTGGCCACCACATACCCGCCATCATCGCCCCCCTCGGGGCCAAGATCAATAATCCAGTCCGCGGTCTTCAGCACGTCGAGGTTATGCTCGATGATGAGCACGCTACCTCCAGCTTCCAGGAGCTTGCCGAAAGCGGCCAGGAGCTTGTTGATATCATCGAAGTGCAAGCCCGTGGTCGGCTCGTCAAAAATGAAGAGAGTGTTCTCGCTGGTCTGATGCGCCAGGTGCGCGGCCAGCCGCACGCGCTGAGCTTCACCGCCGGAGAGCGTCGTGGCCGACTGGCCCAGGCGCAGATACCCCAGGCCAACCTCGTCGAGTACCCGGATTTTGTTGGTGACTTTCGGCAGGTTCGAGAAGAAGGCCAGCGCCTCCTTTACGGTCATCTGCAGGACATCGTGGATGTTCTTGCCCCTGTAGCGGATTTCAAGCAGGCTGGGCTTGAAACGCCGTCCGCGACATTCTTCGCAGACCAGTTCGACGTCAGCCAGAAACTGCATCTCCACCGTCACCGTGCCGTCGCCCTGGCAGGTCTCGCACCGCCCGCCGGGGATGTTGAAGGAGAAGTGGCCGGGCGTATAGCCGCGCTTGCGGGCCTCGGGCGTGGAGGCGAAGATCTCGCGGATGGCGTCAAAAGCCTTGATGTAGGTGACGGGATTCGAACGCGGCGTCCGGCCCAGCGGAGACTGGTCAACCAGGATCACGTCGGCCAGAAGGTTGTCACCTTCAATTCGCTCGCATTCAGCGCGGGGCGCTGCGACCCCCCGCCGGGAAATCAGCGCGTTGTAGAGTACGTCGTGCACGAGGGTGGATTTCCCGGAGCCCGACACCCCGGCAACGCACACCAGCAGGCCCAGGGGGATGTCCACGTCAATCGATTTCAGATTGTGCTGGCGCGCTCCGCGGACGCGCAGCCGAGTCTTCCCGGGCGCGCGGCGGCCCGCAGGAACGGGGATCTGCAGCTCGCCAGAGAGATAACGTCCGGTCAGCGAATGCGGGTCGGCCATCAGGCCCGCCAGGTCACCCTCAAACACCACCCGCCCGCCGTGCTCTCCCGCGCCTGGCCCCAAATCCAGAATCTTATCGGCGTGGCGCATCATCTCCGGATCGTGCTCGACCACCAGGATGGTGTTGCCGAGGTCGCGCAAGCTTTCCAGAATTTCGATGAGCCGCCCCGTGTCACGCGCGTGGAGGCCAATCGAGGGCTCATCGAGAACGTAGAGCGCGCCCACCAGGTTCGATCCGAGCGCCGTGGCCAGTTGAATCCGCTGCGATTCGCCGCCGGAAAGCGTTGAGGCCAGACGGTCGAGCGTCAGGTATTCCAGCCCGACGTTGTAGAGATATCTCAACCGCGAACGGATTTCCTCCAGCACCTTGTCCGCCACCGCCTCCTGGAAAGGTGTGAGACGCAACTCGTTGAAAAAGCGGTAAGCCTCCTGGATGGACATCCGGCAGACGTCGGTGATGGACTTGCCTTCGATGCGGACGTTCAGCGCCTCGCGCCGCAGGCGGCCTCCCTGGCATTCCGGGCACAGCGCATAGCCGCGGTAGCGGCTAAGAAACACGCGCACGTAGAGCTTGTACTTCTTGCGCTCGAGGTAATCAAAGAACCCACGAATCCCTTCATACTCCTCATCCCCTTCCAGCAGCCATCGGCGCTGCTCGGGCGTGAGCCGGTAGTAGGGCAGATCCACCGGCACACCGCGCGCCCGCGCCAGCCGTTTCATCTCGTGGTAGCAACCCCGGTAACGGGGCTTGGTCCACGGCTCAACGGCACCTTCGGCCAGAGTCTTGTTCTTGTCGGGAATGACCAGGTCGAGGTCAAAGTCAATCGTGTTTCCGAAACCCTGGCACCGGGGGCAGGCCCCGAAGGGATTGTTGAACGAGAAAAGCCGCGGCTCGGGTTCTTGAAACAGAGTCCGACACTGCTTGCACTCAAAACGTTCGTTAAAGACGAGCCGCTCGGCTGCGCTGCCGGAATCAGCCGCCACAAACTCCAAAATGGCCTCGCCGCCCTCGCGGTAGCAGAGTTCCACGGAGTCAATCAAACGCTGCCGAATGTCGGGGCTGACCGCCAGGCGGTCCACGAGGATGTACACGGGGCGGGCAAAATCGATCTCCAGCAGCGATTCGGGAGTGGAGAACTCGAAGACCCTTCCCTCCTGGTAGAGGCGGTTGAAGCCACTCTGCCGGAGCGAGAACAGGCGCGGCTTGAGGAAGTCCTCGGGCGGCAGAAAGCGGCGCGTAGCCTCCGGAAGCGTGGCCGGGCCAGATGGCCCGACAGCCTGTTTCCGACGCGCGTGTGCGCGGCCTTTCGCCAGGAGGAGAGCAGAGCTCTTTGCCGCTCCTGCGGGAGCAACGTGAAGGTGCTCCCCTGTGCCCGTGACGCCGGGGTTGATTTGGAAGAGAACGTAGAAGCGCCTGCCGGATTCGAGCGCTAGGACGCGGTCAGCAATCTCGTCCACATTGTCTTTGCCTACGACTTCACCACACCGTGGGCAGAAGGTGACACCCAGGCGCGCGAAAAGCAGCCGCAGGTAATCGTAGATCTCTGTGGCGGTGGCCACGGTCGAACGGGGGTTGCGCGTGACGTTTTTCTGCCGGATGGCTACGGCCGGGGCGATGCCTTCCACCTCGTCCACATCCGGCTTTTCCATGCGCTCCAGGAACTGGCGGGCGTAGGCGGAGAGCGATTCGATATACCGGCGCTGGCCCTCAGCATAGATCGTGTCGAAAGCCAGGCTGGATTTGCCGGAGCCCGAAACGCCGGTGACGACCGTCAGACGATGGTGAGGGATCTCGCAGTCGATGTTTTTCAGGTTGTGAACGCGCGCCCCGCGGACGACCACCGCCTCACGACTGGGAGGGGAGGGAAAACCCTCGGCGGGAGCTCCCTGCGGAAAAGAGGACACCACGTCGCCCATCTTGGAAGCCAACATCTCCACTCGGTTGCGGGCCGTAAGCCCTCAGCGAGGCCCAACCGGGCATGCGCAAACAAACCATTATAAGGCGCAAGAATCGGGGAAGCAAACAGGCTGGCAGATGGCGGGAAGGTACTACGCGACCGGGGACTTCTGGGACTTCTCCTGGTACATTCGGTCGTCGGCTGACTCCAGCACTTCCGCGATATTGGCCCCCGTCGAGTACACGGCCACGCCGCAACTGAGTCCCATTCTATATCCCACAATGGTGTTCAGGTGGTTCCATTTATCTACTTGCGTACGGAGTCGTGCCACAGCGGCCGCGGCCTCGTGCTCATTGGTTTCGCCCATGAGGACCAGGAACTCATCCCCGCCGTATCGAATCACGGTGTCGGAGGCGCGGAATACCTTTTTCAGCAGATGGGCTGCTTCGGTCAAGACCTTGTCCCCTACGAGGTGCCCAAAGCGGGTGTTCACCGCCTTGAAACCATCTACATCGATGATCGCCAAGGCCATACTGCTCCCCCGGCGGTCGGCGCGGCTCACTTCCTTGGGCAGGATCTGATCCAGGTAGCGCCGGTTGAAGGTCTCGGTCAAGGGGTCCACGAGCGACAGCCGCTCCGCGGCCTCGCTGCGAAGCATCTGGCGGACCAGTTCGTCGCGGGTGTTGCGGAGATTCCGGCGCTGCTGGAGCGCATAGATGTTGAACAGGACTACCAGAACGACGAAGCCGAAGACGAGCTGCGGGACGTATCGCCCGTCGAGCCTCATCTCCCCCATACTCCACATCAGGTTGGGCCAGATAACGGCGACGAACCCCGCCGCCACCACCAAAAGGACGAGAAGGCCAATCGACCAGAGCTGTAAGTCCCGGCCCTCCAGGGCCCGGATTTCCCGCCGCAGCTCTTCAACTTGGGGTTTCTGTGATTGTTCTTGTTCTGTCTCCACCCTGCTCCTCCTCGCGGCTCGAGAGTGCTCGCCGGTGTCCCCGCTGGACCCGTAGCTGCTGTGGCGGTCTGCCCGCTGATGGCGCTCTTAGGCCTGCAGCTCCTTCCACACAGGAACATCGGCAGAAGGCGCAGCCCATTTTAGCGCGAATCCCCCGGGCGCAAATAGAGAATTCCCTTTGCCCGGCAGGGGCAACTTGGGTGGTGAGGCTCGTCGAAATTCCGAGAGGCGGGGGGACGCCGCTCGGGCGTCCCCTCCGACTTCTATTGGACTGGGGTGGCCTCTGGTGTATGTGCGGGTGGTTCAGGCGGCCCTGCCGGGGCTTGCGGAGAATGCGACCGGAACCGCTCTCGCCCAGCGCCGGGCCCGCCACGATGTTCCAGCATGGCGCGCATCTTCCTTTGCTGTTCTGGCGTAAGCACGGTCTTCGTAGCGAGGAGCGACTCCATGTGCTGCTTCATGATTTGCCCGCGCAGGTCCGAGATTTCCTGCACCTTTTTCATCACAGCTTCTCGCTCCGGCTTGTCGGCACGCAGCAACTCGCGCAAATCCATGCTCCGCACGGCAACCTCGGCCCGTGTCTTCACAGTGAACTTCTCCGTGTCGAGAGCAATCTGCCGCAGCCGCTCGGCCTGCTGGTCGGTGAGACCGAGCGCCGTTCTCACCCGGTCGTTTTCCAGCATGGCCATAAACCGCGGCCCCATTCCGTACTCCTGTCGTCCCCCCCAGCCGCCTTGCTCTTCGCCCTGCGCCCTCCCGAGCACCGGCAGGGCGAGTGCTCCCAACGTCAACGCAATTCCAGCCAAAGCCCAACGTTTCATACACCCCTCCTTCGTTCAAATTCCACTCTACGGGTTCAGACGAATGAGGCGCATTTCGGGTTACACTACTCTCTCGCATCTCGGCCTGCCTCCACTATAATGGATTCTTGCCTCGCTCGCCGAGGTATGAACCAGCCATGGGTCCGAACAATTCAAACTTGACGGGTGTTGCCACCGAACCGGCGGCCGAGCCCAGTCGGTTGGCGACGATGTTTCGCTCGCTTCGCCACCGGGATTTTGCGCTTTTCTGGACGGGGAATTTCCTCTCCAACATTGGCACCTGGATGCAGAACCTGGCCCTCGGCTGGCTGGTGCTGGAAATCACCAACTCGCCGTTCTTATTGGGGCTCAACGGCTTCCTGGGCTCGGTTCCTTTCCTTTTCTTCTCCCTCCCCGGCGGAGCCATCGCGGATCGCTTGAACCGGCGGAAGCTGATGCTCGGAACCCAGACGGCCATGCTGGTCATGGCCCTGATACTGGCCATCCTCACCTCGGTGCGGGTCGTCACGATTGGGGAGATCTTTGCCATCGGCTTCGCCACCGGCCTGGCCTCGGCTCTCAACGCTCCCGCCTATCAGGCGGTGGTGCTGGATCTGGTCCAGCGCGAGGACGCGACGAACGCGGTCGCCCTGAATTCAGCCCAGTTCAACATGTCACGCGCGATTGGGCCGACCCTGGCCGGATTGGCTCTAGGGTCGCTCGGTGCGGCAGGGTGCTTCTACCTGAACTCGGTTAGCTTCCTGGCTCTGATTATCGCCCTGCTGGCGATCACTGTTCCGCGCCACCTGACTGAAAAAGGCCCGTCGGTCTGGGCAGCCATGGTGGAGGGTCTGCGCTTCGTGGGCAAGCACCGAACCATTATCGTTCTCCTTTCTGTCCCTTCCTTCCTCAGCCTTCTGGGCCTGCCCTTCGTCGTCCTGATGCCCGTTTTCGCGCGCGACCTGCTCAAGGTTGGCGCGTCTGGGCTGGGCTACTTGATGGCGGGAGCGGGCCTGGGCGCGGTATTGTCCGCGCTAACGCTGGCGGCACAGTCCGGCATACGGCAAAGGGGAAAATACATCGTCGGCTCCGCAGCCTTGTTTGCCCTCGCGCTCATCCTGCTGGCGCAGGCAAGATCCTTCGGGGGAGCCTTCTTGCTGCTCGTCGTCCTGGGAGCAACCATGGTAGGCACTCTGACGCTCACCAACAGCACTCTGCAACTCACCAGCCCCCCGGAGCTGCGCGGACGAATCATGAGCATGTACAACCTGGCTGTGTTGGGATTGGCGCCGCTCGGGAGCTTGCAGGCCGGCGCCGTCGCCGAGGCCCTGGGTGTGCGCTTCGCGCTGACACTCGGAGGGGCGGTTTGCCTGCTCTACTTCCTGCTCTTGTTCTTCTTTCTTCCCCGCCTTCCCCGGGCGGCCGCCTTGCCCATCCCTGAACTCGGAGCTGGGGATCAGGCGTTAGGGGTCAGGGGTTAGAAGAAGGGGACTGGGGGTTTGGAACTCGCGACTACAGAAGACTCGGCACCCACTGGAGACTGCGTTCCCGCGTCCCGGAACTCCATTGCCGAGTCGCGAACCCCAAGTCACTTGGCGGCACGCAGGGCCTCGTCAACCACCTTGTAAAAGGCCTCAGGCGATTCCATACCGATCACCCTCTTGCCGTTGACGAAGGAGGTTGGGGTATGCGTCACGCCCAGTAGGTTGCCTTCACGAACGTTCTCTTCTACCCGCGGGAGCGACGCCTTCGAGTCAATGCACGCCCCGAGCCGGAGGCGGTCAAGACCTACCTGCTCGCCGTAGTCGAGGAGCAGGTCGCGCGCGTTCGTCCCGTTTAAGCTGAGCCGGTTCTGGAAAATCAAGGAACGGTAGGGAGCGAACGTGGCCGGATTGATCTGGTAGGCGCACTGGTTGGCGATAGAGCCCATGGGCGACCATTCATGGATCGTGGGCAGGGGAAACTCCTTGTACACTACCCTTACCTTGCCTGCATACCTGGGCAGCAGTTCCTTCTCCAGGAATTCATGGACGCGCGCGCACATCGGGCACTCAAGGTCCGAGAATTCCACGATGGTTACCGGCGCGCTGGGGGGGCCCTGGCTGGGCTGGTTCTCCGTGGTGATGGTGCGCAACGCCTCTCGTTTCGGGTCAACTAACAAGTCGAAAATAGTCCCCAGGACGAGACAGTGGTTGTCCTTGGTCACGTAGAAATCCTGGGTTTGCTTCTGTTTTCCATCCTCCACGGTGACAGTCATGGCAAGCAGGTTGGGGAACGGCGAGTCGCGGAAGGAACCAGCCGTCACACTCGACGCCGTGGGAATCTTGAACTGCTCGCGAACGCGCTGAACGACCTCGCTTTGCAGATCCGCACCCAGGGTGTACAAGCTGCCTAAAATAAGAAAACGGCGATCCTTCGTGATGAAGACCGGGTTGGTATGCTTCTGCTTGCCGTCATCCGTCGTAATCGTCGTCTGGAAAAATTCCGGGTAGCTGAAGGGCCGCAGCGGATCAGCCGTCAACTTCACCGACTCGGGAACACCAAACCTGGCGCGCACGTAGCGTAGGATCTTCCGGCGAAACGCAGCGTCGCTGGTTGCCGCGGCATCCGGCCGAGCCGCTCTTGCCAGGAGCAGCGTGCCACCCATCACCAGGAGAATGCCGCCAGCGACCCCCCTCAGCTTCCTTGCTCTCTCGGTCAAACCGCAGAACTCCTTCCCCCCTCGCGGAACACTGCGCCACTTCGCGCCCTTGGACAATTCTAACCGACCCCTCGCTCAAAAATCAATTCTTGGGGCAGGCGGCCAACCGCCTTTCGCCGCTGCCTGAGCCACTGCCGCCTCGCGGCGAGGCAAGCCCGTGACCGCCAGGATGTTCACCCAGGCCAGCAGCAGGCCGCAGACGACGAATCGACGCAGCCTGCCAAGCATGAGGATCTCCGTCCCGCAAGGCACGCCTGCTTCAGAACGCGATTCCCAACTCGGCCCGGTACGATCGAGGCGGAACGAAGTGTGTGCCGGCGCAGGTCGAGAGGAAGTTATACAACGACACCTTATCGGTTATGTTCAAGGCCGTCAGCCTCAGCGTCCAGCGAACCTTATCCGTGCGAAACAGATTGTCTGTGCCAACACCCAGGCTAAAAAGGTGCCGTGGGCGCAGCCGGGCTGGGTTCGTGTCGTCGTTCGCCGTCCCCGGCGCTGGGATTCTTACCAGTTTTGCTCCCCAGTCCGAAGAATCACAGGTCGTGATCCGACTCCAGGGTGTCGCCACCTGATCGCCGCAATAGAACCCAATTTGGGCTTGTTGGTCTCCCGTCAGCCCCAGGACGCTCGCCAAGTCCGGGACTGCCCCAGAGACGATCCCACTGTCATACCGCCACGTGAACGCGATCCATGGCCCGTTCCTCGGCAACTGATACTGGATGTGGGTCGTCTGCTGCAGTGCCTGGTCGTGGTCAATTCTCACCACGCTGCGATCTACCGGACTGCCAAAGATCAGGCCGCCTATCTCCGGCCCGAATACGCGTGCCCGTGTATGTCCGAGGGTGGTGAAAGCGGAAAGGCCCTTGTACTGACGGAGCGTCAGCCGTGCTGAGACTCCGTCCATTCTAGACTTGTACCATTCGATCGGGAAGTAGATGGCAGTGGTAAACAGGTTATCCAGGTCGTAAGCATTTCGCGTGTACTTCCAGAAGTAATCGGCGTCCAGCACAAAATGCGCGCCGATCCCCTGTTGAAACCCCGCGTTGTACATATTACGAATTCCCGGCCGCAGCGGCACACTGCCGTAGGCGCCGAAGACGTTAGCGGCGAGACCGCCCGCTCCCGTGGCGCTCGACAATACCAGGTTCTCATTCAGGGGCGTTTCGTAAAGGTGAGAATACGCCAGGCGCAAAACCGTCGACGTCCGGCTGACGAGGTAAGAGAGGCCGAGACGAGGCTCCCACTGCGTGCCGAAGCTGAGGCCGTCGTAGCGATCAAAACGCAGTCCGGGGTTCAGCGTCAGCTTGCCAGCCGTAATCGAATCCTGGGCGTAGAACGCCTGTTCTTTGATGTCGGCATGACCGCGAAATTGGAATAATGTACCTCCTCGCGTCAGGTCGTAGGGCACCAAGCCTGGCGACAGGTCAGGGTTAGCTTCAAACCCCGCCGCGGCGCACATGCCAGGATCAGTAACGCCGGGAGCCAAGACGGCCTCGCCATTGGAATCCACACAGACCGGATTGAATGTCGGATCCGTGAGGCCCAGAGTGAAGCGTTCGCTCAGCAGCGTATGCATGACCTGCACTCCGACTTTCGCGGTGTGCCGCCCTTGGTGGTAGTTGACGTCCGTCTTCAACCCCAAATTGGTCAACCGTCGTGTTTGGGAGAGGGTTCCGGGCAGGTCCGCCATCGGGTCGGCGCTCGGGAAATAATTGATCAGGTCCTGGCGCAGGAAGGGATTCACGGTCAGGGTGGCCGAGGGTCCAAAGACGTGAATCCAACCCGGCGCGACGTTGTAAGAGCGCACCATCTGGCGTTGGTCCTGACCGGAATCCTGCTGGTCGTAGGTGTTGGGTATTTGAAACCAGCTCCTCGCCGCGAGAATGTTCAGATGCAAGGAGTCTTGGGGCCGCGGCTGGTAGTCAAAGCGATCGAAGACGTTCTGGTTATTGCCCAGGTCATGGAAGGGGAGGAACTCGGGAGAATCGAGGAATCGCCCGGACCGCGACACATTCTCCGCAAAGAAATTGCCCCATTTCGCTTTGCCGAATCCGATGTCTGCTTTCTGGTTGATCGTGCCGAAGGATCCGTATTCAGCGGAGAAACTCCCATGCGTCTGCTGTCCCAAACCGGACCGCGTCACCGCCGTTACGACCAAGGCGGTCTTGTCTCCGTACTCGGCCGGAGTCCCGCCGTAAACGGCCTCCATCGACTGAATGGCGTTCAACGGTATCTGGGTCGAGAATATGTTGCCCTGTTGATCGGTGATGGGCTGGTTGTCAACGGAAAACGCCATTTGGGCATGGTCGCCCAAGGCGTGGAAGAATCCATTGGAATCGGCCACCACGGCGGGGGTGGAGAGCGTGATCATATCACTTGCTCCCTCGGCGATGGAAAAGGCCGGCATCTTGGAGAATACCGTCCGATTCAGATCGGAATGCGCCGTGGGCGTCGTCTCGATGAGCACCGGTTCTGAGGAAACCGTGATGGATGTGCGTTCCGAAGCGACCGCGAGGGAAATTGCCAGGTTCAGCGGCACCGTTGTCCGCACGAGAACATGCTCGTGGTGCCTCTCAAAGCCCGGAGCTTGGACCTCGAGGTGGTAAACGTTGGGAGGGATGTTGACGAACTGGAACTCGCCGTTCTCATCCGTGACGGCGGCTTCTCGGTACAGGGTGAGATCATTAAGTAACGAAATCGCGGCGCCGCGGACGACGGCCCCACTCGGGTCGGTCACCCTGCCGCGGATCGTGCCGGAGGTCCCCAGGCTCTGGCCGAACGCCCCAGGCCCGAGGAAAAACAGGGAGGCGGCAAAAGCAACAACGGCCAGTCTTGGCAGCACAGACGTGCCTGCCCGCTTGTTGCTGAGGTGAGTAACAAAACAATTAAAATAGCTGCGCCGCACCGAATTCATGTAACTCTCCTAAGGGATAGATACTGCGTCGCGTAGCGCGACAAGAGGAACCTAGCGAACTTAGGAGAGAGGGGGAGCGCGCCCAAAGATGACGGCGGGATGGCAGGCATGGAAGCCGCTGGCAGAAGCCGCGAGGAGCGGCACCACGGAAGCGGCAAGCGTCGGAGCCGGCGCACTTACCGCCGGGCGGGCCGCGCTTTCCCGGCTGACCTGGCAGGCTACGCAGAGCGGCTTCGCGGCCAGAGGCTTTGAACCGCCGCCACTACGCACCATAGCCGGATAGGCTGACGAGATTTGGTCTGCCTCGTGGACATGAGATTCCGCGACCCACAAGAGTTGAGCCTGGACGACTATCAGGCCCCAAACCGCCAGTGTGCGCGATGAGGGGATTCGAAGAAACCCAGACTGCCTTCTATTCAACACTCCGCCATCTCCGCGACCTCCCTACTTGCGCCTGGCAACCAAGGGAGAGCGCCTTAAACGGTCCGACACGCGTCAACCTACATCTTAGATGTAATCATCCAGGGAGAAGATGTCCGAGGAAGCGGCGTCTTGGGAAACAGCGAGCAAGAGGCTGCGCCGACGGGTGGGGTTCGGGAATCAAGTTGCGGCCACGGTTTCCTGGCGCACTGCCCATCAACCCCGCCGCGAGAGCTGGTCGGAGATAGCTTTCACCTTTTGCGCCAAGCTCGGAAGACGGGCGAGGTGTGCGTACATCCGCTTGAACTCCGCCAGAGGCCGGGCCGGGCTACCCCAAACGGTCTCGCCCTTGCGCACAATCTTGCCCGGCAGAATCGCGGCGCCTCCCCCCAGCACGGCCCCTTCCTCGACGCGCGCGTGGTCACCGATTCCCACCTGGCCACCCATCACCACGTAATCGCCAACTTCCACGCTACCTGAAATCCCAACCTCCGCGGCAATCACGCAATGCCGGCCGATCTTCACGTTGTGGGCAACCTGCACCAGGTTATCAATCTTGGTTCCCTCGCCGACCACCGTCGCCCCCAGCGAGCCCCGGTCCAGCGTCGTGTTGGCGCCGATCTCGACGTCGTCCTCAATAATTACCTCCCCGACCTGCGGGAACTTGTGCTGGCGACCTTCCGCCAACACGTAGCCAAAGCCGTCCGCGCCGACGACGACGCCGGCGTGCAGAATGACCCGGTTGCCAAGGCGCGCGTGCGGATAGAGCGTGACCCGCGGGTGCAGGACGCACTGCGCGCCCAGTTGTGCGCCCTCGCCCAAGAACACGCCGGCGCCGAGGCGCGTTCCCTCTCCCACCGTCACGCCACGTTCGATGACCACGTGCGGGCCGACATTGACATCCGGTGCCAGTTGCGCCTCCGAGGCAACCACGGCCGTCGGATGGATTCCGGCGACCGGACAGACAGGCGGGCGCAGCGCCTCGCTGGCCCGAATGAAGGCGAACTTGGGGTGAGCCACGGCAATCGTCGTTTGGCCCTCGACCGAAACCCCTTCCGCCACCAGGATACAACCGGCGCGGGAGCCTCGGGCCAGCGCCAGCGCCCGTTCGCCCTCGGCAAACGTGAGCTCATCCGGCCCGGCACTTTCCAGACCCGCCACACCACGGATTTCACGCGCCCCGTCGCCCTGAAGCCGGCCGCCGACTGACCGGGCGATTTCCTCCACTCTCATGGTTGCACCCCGATTCTGTCCAATATCCAACAGCGAAGGTCCGCAGTCTCCCCCTTCAACTTTCCACTGTCAACTCTCGACTGCTCAAAAGAGATAAAGCGGCGGCTCACCCGGAGGACGCGTTTTCCAGCGGCGGTGCACCCAGAGCCATTGGTCAGGATAACGGCGGACATACTCCTCGAGCAGACGAGTAAAGTTGGCCGTGTTGACCAGGACTTCTTCCTCCGGGTCGTCGCGCTTGATCCACTCGACGGGATGAAAGCGGAGGCGATACTTTTTTATTTTCGCGTCCCAAATCACCAGACCCAGCACCACCGGTACGCCGGCCTTGCGCGCCAAGCGAGCCGGTCCTGGCGTGGTGCAGGCGGGGCAACCGAAGAAATCCACAAACACGCCATCGCCCGGGAGCATGTTCTGATCGGCCAGAATACCCACGGCCTCACCGCGGTGGAAGGCGCGGAGCACTTCGCGGGCCGAGTCTCTCTTCTCGAGCGCGCGCCCGCCACTCAGACAGCGGTAGCGGTTGATCAACGCGTCGATCAACGGGTTGTCCAGCTCGCGCACGAGGAAATTGAGCGGGTAGCCGTACACGCCGTGCGCAAAGGAACTGAGTTCCCAATTCCCAAAGTGCGCGGTAAGGAAAAGCACACCCTTCCCCTGGTCTCTAGCCTGGGCGTAGTTCTCGAACCCATCGTAGATGATGAGGCGTTCGATGTTGCCCCGATTCCAATGAGGGAAGTGGGCAAAGTCGGCCAGCATCCGGCCAAAATTCTGAAACAGGCCAAACAGGACTTGCCGGCGACGGTGGTCGGGCCACTCGGGAAAGGCCAGACGGAGATTAAACAGACCCACTCTCCGCAAGCGGGGCCACAGCCAGTAGCTCAGCACCGCCAGCACGGCCGAGACGCCGCGCGCCACCCAATGAGGCAGCCAACCCAGCACCTTCAAGAGGCTCGCCACCGCCAGATATTCCAGGCGATGGCGCAGACAGGGGCGGCTTGCTCTCGCGGCTTGATTGGGGGGCGCCGCCGGTGGCGGCGAACCGTTACCCACTGAACCAGCCATTCACCCTCGCGCGTGACAACCGTGATTGAAGGCGCACGAACCCCTCCCCCAACCTCCCCACCGGAAAGGGGTCGTCATCAGTCGGCCCGTAGCGGCAGATTATGAAGGAAGAAGTTGAGGACCTGATCCTCGTATTCCTTTTTGACCGTGCCGGAAGCAAGCGTGGTGTAAGAGTGGTCCAACACGAACATGCGCTTGGGTGGCAGCGCAAGGTTGTAAAGGTCTTCGGTGGCCGCGGCCAACAAAGGCAAGTCCTGCCCCACCACGAACAGCTTGGGCATGTTCCCCAGCTTGGCAAGATGGGCGCGGACCGGAGGCCTGGGCCTCCCCAGCGTGGCCAGATAGAATCCCGCCGCCGGCAGCAGGCGGAACAAGCGGCTCGTGCCCCCCAGCAACTGATCCACTTGCGCGTCGAGCATCTGGCTGGGGTTGTCGTAGATGGTATCGACCACGAGCGCCTTCACCAGCGGGCTCTGCTCGGCCGCCACCAGCGCCGCGTAGCCCCCCGTCGTCGTCCCAAACAAACCCACCCGGCGCGGATTCACCCCCGGCTGCCGGGTAACCGTCTCGATGGCAGCCAGCAGGTCGTCCGCCTGCCGCATTCCCAGGTCGGAGAAAATCTGCTTAGCTTTGGGACCGTAGAAATTGAAGACGTAGACATTGAAATGGTTCTGCCGCAGGAGGCTACCCAGCGCCAGCAGCTCCGACCGGTTGGAGTTATACCCGTGGCAAAGAATGATGGCCGGGGCCCCCTTCAGTCCCACCAACAACCATCCCTCGTGCTCGCCACCCCGGTGGTCGGTAAAACTCAAGTTGACATAGTTGCTTTGGAAAGAGGATTGAGGCGTAACGCTTTCCGTGTCATCAGAGGCAGTCACGATTTGATAGGTGAGGAATACACCCACCCCCAACAGCACTGCCAGCAGAACACCCGCCAGGAGCAAGGCCGCTCGCACCAGCCGCCAGACCAGCTCACCCGGAAACCGTGACGGGGCCACAACCGCGGTTGTTCGCCTGCGTGCCATACGACTGCCCTTACACCACTCCCGCCCGCGCGGGTCTGGCCCGCGCAAACTCGCAAACGGGAAATGCTATCACAACCCGTTTTCTCCCTCGACAAAAACTTTCAAAGCGTACGGCAACGGCATCCCCTCTCCTACGCAGCCGGGAGACGCAAACAGCGTGGCGAAGCTATCGCGCCCCTTATAGCAATCGGCAGCCTGCAAGCCCGACTTTTGCCCGCAGGTGCCGGGTGGCCGCATCTCCCCGGGCGAGTTACGGTTCGAGTGCTCCAAGCCGCCTGTGATTTTTGCAGATGAGAGGTCGATTTTTGCACTGCATTCCTGTTAAGCTTAGCGCCTTGCGGAAGCCTCAAGGCGTCGCGTCGCCACTCCTAAGGGTGGGAGTGTCGCCTCCAAGATGGGAGAGCGGCACAAAGGGAGCATCCACGCTTGACCTCCGAGGTTATTGATATCCGCCAGTTCACGGCGCGCGAGTTCGAGCCGCTGCTCGAAACCGAATCACGCGCCTGGAGCGCCAACCTTCGCTGGGATTACACCGCCTCCCGACGCCTGATTTCAACCTGCCTGGACGACAGAAAACTTTCAGGCTATGCCCTGCGCAGCGAAGGGCGAATCACAGCTTACAGCTTCTTCTTCTACGAAGGCGAGAAAGGCCTGATCGGAAACCTGTTCGTGGCGCCGGACGGCGACCGGCTCGCCCCGGCACTGGTGTTGCTCGAACACGTCATCGAAACGCTGCTCGCCACCCCAGGGCTGCGCCGCGTGGAAACGCAACTTCCCCACTTCACCTACGAGGAACTGGAACCCTGTTTCCGTGCCCAGGCCTTCGAAAGCTATCTCCGACGCTTCATGGCCTTGTCGCTGGCGCACCGACCACTGGGTTCGCCCAGCTCCCACGCGGCGAAGGCCCGGAGCGCTCATGGCACCGTACCCGGGCCTGAAGCTTTCCGCCTCGAGCCTTGGGAGCGAAGACACGATCAGGCGGCTGCCGAACTTCTCTATGACACGTACCGCTACCACGTTGACGCCCGGATCAACGACCAATACACATCTCTGGCGGGCGCGACCCGCCTGATCGAAAACATCGTGCAGCAGCGGGGATGTGGTGAATTCTTGCCCCAAGCGTCTCTCGTGGCCGTTCACCGGCCGACGCAGAAACTCGCCGGAGTGCTGGCGGTGACTGGCGTCCGCCCTCGCACCGCCCACATCCCCCAGGTCGCCGTGGCCGGAGAGTTCCAGGGGGCGGGCCTGGGAACCGTCATGATGGAGAGATCCTTTCAGGAACTCGCCGCGCAGCATTACGAGGAAGTGTCGCTGACCGTCACCGACTTGAACGCCGGTGCCGTGCGGCTGTACGAACATCTGGGGTTCGAGACCTTTCGAACCTTCGGGGCGTTTGTTTGGGATCGGCGTTAGCTCAGGCGACTTCGGATTCCGCAATCGGCCAGCGGCAATATCCGACTCTGATTTTGAGGCGTGACTCGCCTACGGCGACTGCGTCACCCGAGCCCCGCTGGGGCGTTATGCCCCAGAAGCAGCCCAAAAGCAGGCGATAGAAAATCATAACCCCCGGAATATGTGAGACTTACGAGATCTTTCTCACTGTTCTCACTGTTCTCACTATTCTCATCTTTCCGCGCAGGAGCCAGCAGGCTGCCGGGGGGCACAAGAGACTACGAGCCTACATCGATAGGCTTACACTCACCGGCGAGGGCCTTCAGCCATCCCACAACCACCCCGCGCCCCCGCGCTTTCCGCCGGCCGGGCGAAGGCGCTCCACGCGGGACATCGTCGGCAGCCGATCAGATTCGGAAGCCCACGGCGAGCCCAGCCGAGCGCCGTGCCTACCCGTTGTTTTTCCCCCTGCCACCCGACACCTGAAACCCGTCCTTGGGTCCCTGTTTTTCCGCCTCTTGCCACGTTTGCCACATGGGTGTATATGAAGCAGCTAGCTAGCGATGCGGTTAAGGCCGGGGTTGCAGAACTTTGGGGGCGTGCTCTCGGTCAGCCCGCGGCGTCGCTGCCGACGAGGGCTGCTTCCGATTTCGGTTGCGAGGAGGTCATCATGGACATCTTTGACAAGGTCAATCAGCAGACGCTCAACCGTCGCGACCGGCAGTTGTTCATCCTGGCGCTGGTGATGATCCTCATCCTGGGAGGAGGCATGGCTTTGCTGATGTATCCCACGGTCTTCGGCAAGGCCGCAGGCCCGGCCGCGGCGCCGCCGCCCTCGCGGACTCTATTCTTCGGCTTCTGCGGGCTGTGCATCCTCACGGTGGCTTATCTGGTGAACCGGCAGTACGTGGTGCAACAGCTCCGCACCAAACTTCTGGAGGAAAAGGAAGAAACGGCGCGCCTCCTGGCGCAGTCGAGCGCAGAACTGCTGGAGACCTTGCTGGGATTCAGTCATTTTCAGGACCGGCTCATCATGGACTTTCGCCGCGCCAGCCAGACCGAGGAGCCGCTCTCCCTCATCCTGGTGCGCCTGAATCCTTCGCCGCTGTTCGCCCGAGGCCCCCAGGCCCAGGTGGCCTTCGCCGATGCCGCTAAGGTGCTCAGCCGGAAGCTGCGCGCGGAAGACTCCCTCTACCGTCTCTCTACCGGAGTTTTCGGCCTCGTCCTCCCCGCCACCAGCGAAGCCGTGGCCGCGCAAGCCGCCGACCGGCTTTCCGAAGGCTTGGCGGGCGCTTCCGGCGCCAGCAACCGCTTCACGGCCGAAATCCAGGTGGTGAACTACCCCGAGCACGTTGCCTCAGCTTCCGACATGGAACGCCGCGCCGCCGCCTTGATCCACGAGGTGTAAGCCGCCGCCCCGCCTTCTGACTCCTGACTGCTGCTTTTTCGGGACTCGCGACTCGGGGCTCGGGTTTCGGGGGGAATTGGGGGATTGATTCATTGATTCAATGACCCAATCTTCCGGCCCCTAAATCCTAGCTCCCGAATCCTAAATCCTGCTTTTCTCGCCCGTCCGCTATTCAACTCTGCACTTATCAACCTCGACACAAACGGTGCTACAATGCCGCTGCTGTAGCGCCACTCGAAGCTTGCCCTGATGCAAGAAGGGAGCGGCGAGACGATTACGCCGGTCGCAGACCGGCGCTACAGGAGAGACCGTCACCGCAGGTCGCAGTCTCCTGTAGCAAGTGATTGCCGCCACGCTGCGGAGGTGGAGGTTTTGCGTTAGGCCGACCGGGAAGGGGCTTATGCGGGTCAGCGCGTAGCGCAGAGTTCGGCTTTTTCGAACTCTGCGGTCCTTCCCATCATAAGAGCCGCAGAGTTTCTGAGATGCGAAACTCTGATGCTATGAAGGGGGCGGCTCGATTCGAGTAGGATTTGGTTGCTCGACGACTAAATCTGACCTCGAAAGGAGGGCCCCCGGAGATGTTATACCTCGGAGTGGATCTACACAAAAAG
>Ga0315281_10003405_pt1 | contig 23277 bp, 21 predicted proteins | sample YL17G07_0_MG_FD_204540 | JGI IMG/M metagenome (GOLD analysis project Ga0315281, IMG submission 204540) | Sediment microbial communities from Yellowstone Lake, YNP, Wyoming, USA - YL17G07_0 | ecosystem: Environmental > Aquatic > Freshwater > Lake > Sediment | place: USA: Wyoming | collected... | reverse complement strand
TCAGTAGGATGGCACGGCTTGTCCAGCGGGGCAGACGTGTCTTCATCCAATTGGGACGGGGGTAAATGGCGGGGGACCGAGACCAGGGATAGGGAAGACTTGCAAGAGCACAGATATTTCTTGTCCTGAGGATTTACAGCCTGATTTTACGGGAACTACCCATCTTGTCTGTGGTAAATGCGTAGGTTTAAACTCTTCTGTAAACCAAACGATATACACAGGCAACCGAGTGAAGCAGGGCAATTCTTCAAACCCGCCAGTCGGTTCATGCTTTTATGGCTCAGTCCCCGAAGACCAATACATCACTTATACGGTGACGGATAAATGTATCCCCAAGTGTCAGGTGGGGACGACGTGGACTCGGCGGTATGTTTTTGTCCGATGTGTGCCTTCTAGTTACAACGAAGCCAATACGCCGAGTATTCTTTGGCATAACGACCCCGCCGGAACTTATCCCGCCACCATAAATGGCTGCAACGGTAATACCCAACGAGGTACTGCCGTGCCATTGTACAATATGAATTTTAAAGGCTGTTTGACAAACCAAGATACGATTAAGGGGACGGTGTATTTGAACAATACTTGCTCGCCGACCTCAGGCACAGAATGGAATCAAGGTCAGGGGCTGACCATCACCGCAACGGACGGGACGAATACTTATACGACCAACGTGCTTTCGAGCAATCTAAAAGAAGAAGCGGGGCAATATGTAAACAACGCGCCGAATAAAACCTATGCTGTCACTCTCTCTGGGATACCCGCAGGCTATATGTGCGCTTCAGCGTGCGGGGGCTGCACAAAGAACAGCGTAGTGAGTCCAAGTATTGGCAATAATTTTTTCTTGATGCGAAGCAATGCCCGCGAGGCGTGGTGGCAAGCGGCGGGGGCGGGAATTTATGCAGGCGGGACGGGCGGCGGGGTGAACGTGCAGAGCATGTTGCCCAGCGCAAGTACCCATTTGATAGAGCCAACCACAAGCGGGACGGCGGGCGCGCTCCTCCATGCCAGCGGGCAAGTGGACACGGGCAGCGGCTCTATCTCGACAGCAGGTTACAGCGCGATGACAAAATACAAAGGCAAGAAGATGGATTATGATTTCTTTGCGGCGAAGATGGGCGCGCTACGCGGACAAAACTCGGCATGGGACGTAACCCTCGAGCAAAGCGCCTGCACAGCGGGCAGCGACTTTTGCTACGGCACAGGCGCGCAAACAGGCGTCTGGAACGTGACCAGCGGACAAAAATACGTCGTATTTGTAAACGGGGATTTGAATATTAAAAATAATGTGACGGTAGAGACAGGCGGGTTTGCGGCGTTTATCGTGAAGGGGAATATAACCATTGACCCGTCGGTGACGACGCTACAAGGGATTTATCTGACCAATAAAAATTTTGTAACAGAGAAGAGCGCTGTCGTGGATGTGCCGCTAAACATACAAGGCAACGTGGTTGCCTGGGGTCTCGTAGACTTTAACCGCGACTTGGGCGGGGCAATCAACGCCGCAACTCCAGCCGAGAAAGTGAGTTTCCGCCCTGACTTGCTGACGAACATGCCAGACAAGATGAAGACGTTCGCGATGGAGTGGGGTGAAGTAGCGCCAGAGACAAAATAAAAAGACCCAGCTAATCGCTGAGTCTTCTCGTCTACTCTCTTTTCTCTACTCTCTAATTTCTACTTTTATCCATCAATCAGCCATTCCGAGATAGACCGAACTTCAACAACCACATTATTGATATTAAAACTATTCTCGTTTGCGTCAGATAAAATCAACGCTTGCTTTACATTTTTAAGATTATCAATCGCGTCTTGCAAAGCGCGGATTTCACGCTCGCGCACGTCGGGATTGGTCAGGCTTTGGGTAACTTGAATGAGTTGACGACTCTCTGGCAAGTAAAAATCCACTTCATAACCGTTTGGAGACGTGTAATAGTAGATTTCTTTGAACTGCCTGCGTAACGATAAGAATGCCAAATTTTCCAATAACTTACCCGTATTTGGCGAGAAGCCAAATCCCACCGCGTTGGATAAACCTGTATCTATGGAATAAATTTTCTTGGGAGCGATTTGTTGACGTTTAAGAGAATAATCATATCGGTTCACGGGAAATATCAACCAACTATTTTCCATGTAGTCAATATAACTTTTGATAGTATTGACGCTGCCTAATTGAAATTGCGATTTCAACTTATTGTACGAAAACAAACCCGCCGGGTTACTCATCAAATAAAACGCGAGTTCTTTCAGCGCGGTCACTGCGTCGAGACGATAACGCGCGGCAATATCGCGGTACAGCACGTCGTCGTAAAGCGTTCGCAACAAAGGCAACTCTGGATATTTAACAGCGTCTGGAATACCGCCCAATTTCAAGTAATCGTTCAGCAGCGAATTCAAGCGAGCGGTATCTGTCATTTTCATCTTTTGCAAATCGGGGAGTTGTTCGCCTCGAAAATTTAGAAATTCCGCGAATGAAAATGGGAACAACTCAATCGGCACATACCTGCCCGTTAAACGAGTCCCCAAGTCGCGGCTAAGCAGCGAAGCGTTAGAGCCAGTAATATAGAATTTGAATCCCATATCCATAAAGCGGCGGACAAAACGCTCCCAGCCAGAAATGTTTTGAATTTCATCCACGATAAAAATCTTGCGCTCGCCAAATAATTCAAGCAAGACTTGATAAAGATAATTTGCGTCTGCGGCTTGGAAACCTGAAAAACGGTCGTCTTCAAAATTAACATAATAATAGGAATCCGCGCCCAACTTACGCGCCGCCTGAATCAGCAACGTAGATTTTCCCACTCGGCGCAAACCTGAAACAATCACAGCATGAGGCAATTCAGCGGCGCGTTCAACATCAGCCAGTTTATCGCGGGTAATTCCCGCGTTATGTTTTTGAAAAGATTCAACCTGCTCAAGAAGCATGGCTTTGATTTGGTCGGTTGACCATTTTTGCTTCCAAGGATTTTCATTCATAATGAAATAATACGCCAAAAAGTTTTCACTGTCAATGAAAACTTTTTAGTCCAAACAAAAAGACCCAGCCCACCCGCTGAGTCTTCTCTCTACTTTCTAATTTACTCTTCGCTTCTCCCCGCAATAAAATCCTCCACCTTGTCGCGGCAAACATCGTCGCGGAATTGTTTGGGCGGAGTTTTGAAAAAATAGGAAGAAGGTCCAACGATGGGTCCCGCGAGTTCCCGATCTAACGCGATTTTGGCGCAACGCACCGCGTCTATCATCACGCCCGCAGAGTTGGGACTATCCCACACTTCGAGTTTGAGTTCCATGTTGAGCGGGACGTTGCCGAAGGTTGTGCCTTCCATGCGGATATAACACCACTTGCGATCCGTCAGCCAGGGGACGTGGTCGCTCGGTCCAACATGGACGTTGTCTTTGCCAATGTCGTAGGGGATCATGCTGGTCACGGCGTTGGTTTTGGAAATCTTTTTGCTTTCGAGTCTTTCGCGTTCCAGCATGTTGAGGAAATCCGTGTTGCCGCCGAAGTTGAGTTGATAAGTGCGATCAATTTTTACGCCGCGATCCACAAACAAACTGGTGATGACGCGATGCAGAATCGTCGCGCCGACTTGCGATTTAATATCGTCGCCGAGAATGGGCAGCCCCGCGTCGCGGAAACGCTTGCCCCAATATTCGGAAGACGCGATAAATACGGGGATGCCGTTGACAAACGCGCAACCCGCTTCCAGCGCTTGCTCCACATACCATTTGGTCGCCATCTCCGAGCCGACGGGCAGGAAGTTAATAATGACGTCCGTTTTGGTGTCGCGGAGCAACTTGACAATATCGGCGGTGGGACCCGGCGCTTTGACAATCACCTCGCTTAGATATTTGCCAAGTCCGTCGTGCGTCATGCCGCGCACGACGGGAACTTTCAAGTTGGGAACGTCCGCAAACTTGAAGGTGTTGTTCGGCTCGGCGAAGATCGCTTCGGAAAGGTCTTTGCCGACTTTGGTCTCGTTGACGTCGATGCCGATGGTGAATTCAATATCGCGGATGTGATACCCGCCCAGATTGGCGTGCATCACGCCAGGGATCACTTCGTCCACTTTTGCGTTTTTATAAAATTGAACGCCCTGCACCAACGACGAGGCGCAATTTCCCACGCCAATAATAGCGACGCGCACTTTTTTGCTTGCCATGCGATGCTTCTCCTTATAACGATTATTTTTCCATCACCCCTCTCCCTGCGGGAGAGGGGAATTAACTCCCTTCCCCCTTTGGGGGAAGGGCTGGGGATGAGGGCGCGTTTACTTCTTAATCATGCCCTGATATTCCAAATACGCCGTCGCGCCGTTGATCCAATTCTGCACCCCGTCAATGCGAATGGAAGCTTCATCGCAACCGCTGAAGACGCCGCCGCCAAAATTTTTTATCATTTCTGCGCTAATCGTCCAGCCGCAATTATTCTCGGGAAGTTGACGCGCATGTACAAAAATAATGAACGCGCGAATTTTAGGGTCAAGCCATTCATGCTTTGCGCCCGAAAGATAGAACGCCTGCGCGAGCGAAGCCAGCGCTTCTATTTTTGTGGCGGTGGAAGCGCTGGTATTTTTGGGATTGAGCGAACGCACGCCTCCCGCGATAACGACATTTGCGATCTGCTCTCCGTAGGCTTTATCCGCTTTGGACAGAGAATCCAAAAGCGCTAATTTGCCGAGGGCGTAACTATGCCAATGATCTTCTGTAACCGGTTGCGTAATCATGTAAGCGTTCACTTCGCGCGCTTGCGTTAGCCAGAATTTGTTGCCCGTCATTTCGTAAAGTTCTGCGAGCGCGAGCAAACTCTCGCCGGTGAAGTTGGTCATATAAAAATTGGCGTCTACGGCGCCGCCAAAGTGCGGGTCGTACGAATGATAGAACCCGCCTTCGGGTCGGCGCATGGAAACGATGAAATAACCAAGATTCATGGCGTCGCCAAGCAGGTTGCGGTCTTTCAGAAGAAAATCGCCGGTGGCTTGCCAGCGTTTGTAAACGGCGTCCACGGTGAGCGCCGCGCCGCCTAATTGGCAAGCGCCTTCTGCGTAAAGGCATGTCCCTTTGAATTTTTTAGGGTCGCTGACGAGTTGTTCCAAATAATGCTTTAGCGCAAGGTCGCCCGCGTCGCAATATTTTGAAGCGCCTGAAACTCGGCAGACGGTATAAAGCGAGCCGGTTCCCGCAATTAAACGAATGTGCGAGGGAGAGTATAGTCTCTTGCCAGTCGTAAAATCCACTTGATAGGAAAGTTCGCCATTGGGAAGTTGCTGACGAACCAAATAATCTCCTGCGGCGATAATCGAATCTTTAAGCGGACCGTTAGCGAGGGGAATTGTTTTGGGGACGCGCGCCGGCGTCCGCGTGGGCGCGCGCGAAGTATTCACAACGGTCGGGGTAACAGGGACGTTCACGGATGAACTTCCTTTTGTTCCAAAAAACAAGACGCTCGCCAAAACAAGCGTCAACCCCGCGCCCCAGAATAAATATTTTTTACGAGTTGAAGACATCGCCCACCTTTTAAATACGTCCAGACGAATTTTGAAAAGGCACAGGAGTTAGAAATAAATACAAAATACGGTTGAGCGTCAAAATGTTAAAATCAAAGCGGAGCGCGTTCGACATTATGGAAACCGCCTAACGAATTCCGCAATCGCTTCCCACATCTTAAGGTCGCTTGCGCCAACCTCTAAAATATTTTTAATCATAGCCTCCATTGCGGATTTCATTAAGCCATATTCACGTTGCGCCTCAGAGAGCGTGCCAAAGAAGCGCGTATGATCTATCCACCCATAAAGGTTGCAGGATACGGAGATATAACCGCTCCCGCGTTTCAGCGTAATGCGCGCGTTCGTTCCGTGTTCGTCGTCGAGAAGAATCACGCCGCCCTCCGCGCCCACTTTACCGATACTTCTGCCGTCGTCATAAGCAAGCCAACTATTCATCTATGTCCATCCTGCTCGCGCGCGAGGTTTGCACGCTTACGCTTGTGGGAACAACCCGCGCCGCTTGTCCCGCTTTCACTAAATGCGCGAGGTGTTTCACCATCACAGCTTGACGCGGCAAAGCCTGCGCGCCGAGGTCTGCCAACGCCGGCTCAAGCCATGTTTGATACGAACGAACGCATAAATATATTTTCCGCCCGCGCCGATCTGGCAAGCTGGAAATTAATGTCGCGATTTTTTCGCCGACGTCTTGCTCGTCGGGATGAATGAGCGGCGTCAAAACAATGCCGTAAGCGCCCGAAGCGACGCTGGCGTAGCACTTTTCGTCCGCATGGATAAATCCAACCACGCGATTCGGCGCCGGCTCGACGGGATGCAACAGCGGCGGAACAATGTGATAATGCAGACTCTGCGCAATTGGCAAATCCACCGATTGGATGCGTCTCCAACTTGACCGTAAAGTTGATTCGGTTTTCTCAATGCGACTCGCATCCCAAAGTCTTTGCCACGCATAAACGGAGAAGCCCGCCATCCGCAAGGCGGGAAAAACGTCGCTAGTCTCGTCCACTTCCGCAAGGATATGGAACGCCTGCCATTCGCCCGCTTGAATTGTGAGATGTTCAATTAAGGCGGGCAATTGACGCTTATCCAAATGCGAAGACGGCGCGAGATACAGCAGCTTCGCAAATGAATCGCCGCGCGTGTGAATCACCCCGCCCAGCAACGTGGATTCGCCGCCGTTGGAAATCGCCGCGTATAAATGTCGCGCCGGGTTGATATACGCCAGCAAACTCATCGCCCCCAACGGATGTCCGCGCGTGAGGGCGCGCGCGCTATCGAGAGTCAAAACGTCGTTGCGATAACGCGCGATGGTGGGAAGGTCGAGGAGGTCGAGGGAGCGAATGGTCATGGGTTTTAGGTTGCAGGTTTAAGGTTGCAGGTTGCGAGATAAACTTTCAACCTTCAACCTTAAACCTTAAACCAAAGACATAAAATATTCGTGGAAGCGCGTGTCGTTGGTTAGTTCGGGGTGAAACGACGTCGCCAGTAAACGTCCTTCTTGCGCCGCGACGATGCGCCCGTCTTCCAATTCGGAAAGTATCTTCGCGTTTCCATGCACGGCTTCAATTATCGGAGCGCGGATGAAAACGGCGTGGTAAGGGTGTGTTGTGTTTGTCGCTTTCATTATTTCTTCAACCATCAAGTCGGTTTCAAACGAATCTATTTGGCGTCCAAAAGCGTTGCGGCGCACTTTGATATCCATCAAGCCGAGCAAAGGCTGGGCGCCGCCAATATCTTTTGCGAGAAAAATCGCGCCTGCGCACGTTCCCCAAACGGCGTGATCTTTGCCAAATTGCCGTAACGGCTCCATCAAATTATAAGCGACTGCCAGCTTTCCAATGGCGGTAGATTCGCCGCCGGGGATAATCAAGCCGTCCAAATTTTTCAAATGCTCAGGCAAGCGCGTTTCAACGGGTTCCACGCCCAGTTTTTTGAGCATGGCAATATGTTCCGAGAAATCGCCTTGCAGGGCGAGGACGCCGATTTTCATGACAATTAGGCAATTAGGCAATTATGATTTTTCCTAATTACCTAATTACTAATTACCTAATTACTTCTCTACCAACCCCGCCCAGCAATCTTCTCGCCCTCAGCCATTTGGGAGACATTGCGCCCAACCATCGGCTCGCCGAGATTTTTGCTGACTTCTGCGAGAATGGAAGCGTCTTGATAATGCGTCACGGATTTGACAATCGCCGCCGCGCGTTTGGCGGGGTCGCCGCTTTTGAAAATACCCGAGCCGACGAAGACTCCGTCCACGCCGAGTTGCATCATTAACGCCGCGTCTGCGGGAGTCGCAATTCCGCCCGCCGCAAAATTAACAACGGGCATGCGCCCGAGTTTTTTCGTCTCTTTGATCAGGTCGTAAGGCGCACCAATCTCTTTTGAATAGCGCATCAGTTCTTCGTCTGGCATCGTTGTTAAGTGGCGAATATCGCCGAGAACCGTGCGAGCGTGACGAACCGCTTCAACGACGTCGCCTGTGCCTGCCTCGCCCTTTGTGCGAATCATCGCCGCGCCTTCGCCCACGCGTCGCAACGCCTCGCCCAAGTTGCGGCATCCGCACACAAACGGGACTTGGAAATTATGCTTCAAAATATGATTGGCTTCGTCGGCGGGAGTTAATACTTCGGACTCGTCAATGTAATCCACGCCAATCGCTTCGAGAATCTGCGCCTCGACAAAATGCCCAATGCGGCACTTCGCCATCACGGGGATGCTGACCGCTTCCATAATTTTTAGAATCATATCGGGGTCGGACATGCGCGCCACGCCGCCGTCCGCGCGAATATCGGCGGGGACGCGCTCCAACGCCATTACCGCGCACGCACCCGCGTCCTCCGCAATTTTGGCGTGCTCGACGTTCACGACGTCCATGATGACGCCGCCTTTTAGCATTTGAGCCAGCCCCTTCTTTCTCGTCCATAAATCTTCGGTCTTTGCTTCCATCTTTTGCTCCTTGAATTGATTGCAAATAAATTCTACCATGCGGTTATCTTTAATTCGTAAAAATCTGCAAACGCGCGCAAGGTCGTTGCGCGCCCATATCGAAGTACAATTCGCTCACAAGAAGTGGAACGCGCGGCGTTTCACATGAAACATAGAAAGGAAAATAAAATGTCCACCAAACTAACTTTAATTCTCGCTCTGGCTTTGATCGCAATTGCCGCAATTGCGGGAGTCGCGCTATGGGATAAACTTCCCGAACAAACGGCTTCGCATTGGAACGTCAACAACGAGGTGGATGGAACCATGCCCAAATTTTGGGGCGCGTTGCTCATGCCGCTGGTGACTTTGGGAATGCTGGCGTTGTTTATCATCTTCCCAAACATTGACCCGCTCAAAGCCAACATCGCGCAATTCCGCAAGACGTTTAATCTCTTCATCCTGTTCATCGTGGCGTTCATGCTCTATATTCACGGGCTGACGCTGGCATGGAATCTAGGCTATCAAAACTTCAAGATGAGCGCGGCGATGTTGCCTGTCATTGGCGTATTGTTTATCTTCATCGGCTTCATGTTGCGGAAAGCGAAGCGCAATTTCTTTATCGGAATCCGTACGCCGTGGACTTTATCCAGCGATACAGTCTGGGATAAGACGCACCAACTCGGCTCGACGCTGTTCATGTTGTCAGGAGCGTTCGCCGTCATTGGGACGTTTTTTGGCGGCACGACGGCATTTTTGTTGGCGCTCGTCCCGTTAATTGGCTCAACGCTTTTCCTTGTAATCTATTCGTATGCGTTGTATCGAAGAGAGACAAAGGCGTAAAAAATAATGAGCGCTTCACAGGCGTTTCATGCGAAACGAGATAAAACCTCGTATGGTCAACAGACAAAGCATCTTCCAATTTCAAAATTGAAAACGGGCGAGCAATATCCAGACAAGGCAAAGATTTGACTAGTCGTATTTTTAAACATAAATTCAATAAAAAAACGCCCGACAAAAAGTCAGGCGTTTTTTTATTCTGCATTCTTCATTCCGCATTTTACCCCAAGTGCATTGGCATAATCACATGCAGGAAATCATCGTCGCCGACGGGCTTGATCACGCCGGGCGCATTCGCCACCGACGTTTCTAGCGCGACGTTGGGAGTCTTAATCGCCTCCAGCGCCTCGCGTAAAAATTTCACGTTAAAGGCAATCAACACGCTACCGCCGTCCACCGTCGCTTCGACGATGGTTTCGTTTTTGCCGGTCTCTTCCGAAGTCGCGGAAATTTCCACTTCGCTGGGTTGCATTTCGCCTTTGGCTTCTTTGATATCAAAACGCGCCACGTTCGAGCCTTCGCGCGCGAAAATCTCCGCTTGCTTGCACGCCTTCAACAACGAGGCGGTGGAAACCAACGTGCGCGATTTATAGCTGCGCGGGATAATTTGCTGATAATCGGGGAACGCGCCGTCAATCAATTGCGAAACCACTTCGACGTCCTTCACGCGGAAAAGAACCTGCCCGCGATTTTTGGGAACCGCCATGTAAATCACTTCGTCGTTGTCGGTCGCGACGCGCGCCAATTCGTTTAACGCGCGCGCGGGAATAATCACGCTCAACGGATGCGGCGCCGCTTGCGCGAGTTGCGCCTTGCGCACCGAAAGCCGGAAACCGTCCGCCGCCGCCATTGTGATTTTATCTTTTTCAACTTGCAACAACACGCCCATCAACACGGGGCGCGACTCGTCGGTTGAGGCGGCAAACGCAACTTGCGCGATCATCTCTTTGAAATCCGCCACGTTGAATTGCACCGCGCCGTCCATTTCAGGCGTGGGCAGGGGCGGATACTCTTGCGCGTCAATGCACTTGATGTCGTTGTTCGACGCGCCGCCTTTGACGTGCAGGCTTTGCGTTTTGACGTCGAGCGTCAATTGCACTTGGTCGCCGGGCAAGGTGTTCACCAAATCCGAAAACGTGCGCGCGGGAACGGTGGTGGAACCTTCCTCGTCAATGCGCGCCGCAATCCAACAAGTAATGCCCAACTCCAGATTCGTGGCGGAGAGGCGCAAACGCCCCTCGTCGCTGGCAATTAAAATATTGGATAAAACTGGAAGCGTGCTGCGCGGCGAAACGGCGCGCGAAACCACGCTCAAACCGCGCGCTAGATTTTCTTGAAGGACTGTCGCTTTCATAATATGTTTGCCCTCGATTTTACAAAATTTTTTCAAAAGTATATCATTAAAACCCAGATACCATCGAAACGCCCAACATCAATACCATAAACGTCAATTGAAGCGCGAACAGCGCCGCGAAAACATAAACAACATAAGTCCACGCGGGCGTGGTTTTTGCGGCGGATTGTGGGCGGATTGTCTGCCCTTCCGCCAGCGTCCGCGCGGATTCAACCGCCTGCGAATAGTCGCCCATCCAATAGACGCCAGCCGCCTTATCCTCGACCACGAATTTGATTCCAGTAAATAAGCGAATCCATTCCTCGATAACGGCGGGCGTATTCACCGCCAGCGAGCCTGATAAAACCACGACGTTCGCTTTTAAATCTGCGGGGACGTTTTCCACCACATTGAGAATGGTCACCGGCAACTTCGGCGCTTGCTTGGCGAAGGCGTCTTTCACCGCCTCGCCGAATTTCCCGTTATGGTCGAAGATTGCGACGCTAAACTCGGATAGTTTATCTTCTAGCGCGTCGGTTTGCGCCGCGCCGTCTTTGCGCAACGCGGAAAGATGATAGACCAAGACCGTCGCAAAGACGCCCAAAACTTGAGCCGCGTTCAAAATCGTGTTGAGAAAACCGCTTGGCGCGACGCCATTTAACGCGGCTTGAATCAATTCGTAAATCAACGCGCCCGCCGAACCCATCACCCCAATCACGGACGCGAACAACGCCAGATAGAGATAGGCTTTTCTGACAATGGAGCGCCGCGCATGTCCGCCCATTTCGCCGTCGGCGAGGGCTTCCGCTTGCATGGGACGCCAAGTCATTAACCACAGCGGCAGTCCAACGGCAATGACGGCTAACGCGCCCGCCAAGCGATGCGCAAAAACGGTTTGGTCAATGACGTTGGCGTAATCCGTGATCTGGTCAACAATGAACGCGAACAGCAAAATCATGCCAATCACGCTGGTCGTTAATCCAATGACGGAGAGAATGTAAAAGTAAACGCGCGTCATGCCGGCGCGCCGCGCCGCGTTATTTTCAGACGCGATTTGTTTGCTCAGCCAGCCGCCGTAATACGCCCACACCGCGCCAAACGGAATCGCCAGCGAAAGCGGACCGCTGATTTTTTGAATCAAATCAAGCGTTGGGACGACCTCGCCGAACAAACGCGAGAGGAGGGCGAAGAGGATATTTCCGCCCGCCGTCAACACGGTCAAGACGCCGCCGAGCGCGAGAAGGTAGAGAATCACAAGGCGTAGCGTCGAAGCCGCCTCCGCCGAATCCGCTAAAGCGTCTTGAACGCCGCGCCACGCGAAGAACCAAATCGGCGCGCCGACCATCAGCAGCGCTGTCCCATTGACAAAGGTTTCGCGTCCGATTGTCCCAATCACTTCGGTGGGGACGTAAAAAACGTAGCGCAAAACTTGTTGCGCGCCGAAGACAACCATCAGCAAGCCGTAAAGCGTCCAGAGATAGCGATACAAGCGGCGCGTGTCTTTGAAATTTTCGACGGCGGGCAAGGACGCCCACTCGACGCGCAGGACACTCCAAAAATACGCCGCGAGGAGCAGGTTGAACGCGATGGCGATGAGGTTATCCGCCCACGACTGCGTTCCGCCCAGCAACGCGCGCCCGTAAGAAATATTTGCCGCGCCGAGAAAAGCGCGATTGATTAACGCGAGTAAATTTTGCGCGACGGGAAGCAACGTCCCAAACATCGCGGCGTATAAAAATATCGCGCGGACAATGGCGGTCTGCTCTTCTTCTTCGCGCGCCGAAGCGCGTTGCGCCCAAAGCCAGTGAATGAGAAAGATGGGCGTTCCCACCAAAACCAGCGCAAGCGCCTGCGCGAGCGTTTGCGCGTTGTTGACGATCATGTCGGGGCTGACGATGGAACGCAACAAGCCAATCAAACCCCAAAGCGTCACTTCAACGCTAATTAAAGCGACGGCGTAAAAATAAAGTCGGCGGACTGTTTTCATTTTGTCTCCTTGAAATCGCCCTCATCCCCAGCCCTTCTCCCGGAGGGAGAAGGGAGTCTGTTCCATCTCCCTCTGGGAGAGGGTTAGGGTGAGGGCTTCGCTGGCGCTTGATACCAACTATACGCCCAGAAGTTATACGGCATGTAAACCAACTTCCATGCGCCATTTTGTTTGACCAGTTGCGCGCGATCATTATTGTTGTTGCCGCTGGAGAAAGGGTCGCCCGAAGCGTAGATTAAAGTCAAATCCACAAAGGCTTCGTCGCCGCTGATTTCAGTTTTGCCAATATCCACGCCGACATTTTGGGGGTTGACTTCATTCTTGAAAAAGGATTGGCGGAATTCGTCGTAGGTCGGTTTGTATTTTTTCTCCGCAAGGTAGGAGTAGGCGGTTTTGTAATCCTTGTTAATCGCCGCCAAGACGTAGTTGTGCGTCGCCGCGCTGGGAGAATCATCCGTCAGATATTCTTTCTGATCCTGCCGCATAAAGAACAGAGCCAGCGCAATCAAAATCAAAACTCCTATGCCGATTAAAATGCCAGTGAGGAAACGGTCTTGTTTCATAATCAATGCCTCCGAGTACGCCTTTATTGTAGGGGTTTAAGAAGTTAAAAGCAAGCGGGGGGTAATTGGTAATTGGTAATTGGTAATTGGTAATTGGGCTTGATATGCGGCGAGGTATAATTTTGGGAACAACCGATGACCACACCCTTTGAAACTTTTTGCTGAAAGGGATTGACAAGGCGATTGTCAAATGGCAGTTGGAGTAAGCGCATGAACAAACTCAAACTCAACATTCCGCGCAGAAAATTAGCGGCGTTTTGTCGCAAGCGTCACATCCAAAAACTCGCGTTTTTTGGCTCGATTTTGCGCGATGATTTTAAACCCGCTAGCGACGTGGATATCCTTGTCGAGTTCAAGCAAGGTTATACGCCCGGCCTCAACTTCTTCATCATGCCCGAAGAATTGAAAAAAATTATCGGGCGCGAAGTAGACTTGCTTACTTTTCAAGGGGTCCAAAAAAGCAAGAACCCGATTCGGCGCAAAGCGATTCTAGAATCCGCGCAGGTGTATTATGTTGCGCGATAACGCTTACTTGTTTGACATTTTAGAATCTACAAACGCCGCATTAAAATACATGCGCGGAAAAACATGGTTGGAAAAGATAGTCGCTTCAATGGAACTGGAAAAACCTGATGAAAATAAAGAACAAGGAAAAACCCCATGACCACACCCGCCCCCCGTTGGGACATGACCAACGTCTACCCCGCGCTTGAATCCAAGCAATTCAAAGCCGCCGTTAAAAAATATAAATCCATGCTCGATGAAATGGAGGCGTTTTACGCCAGAGTTCGCAAAGCGGATTCGAAAACCGACGCGCAGAAACTCGGCAAATTGCTGGGCGAAACGATAGAACGCTTCAACGCGCTTTTTGAACTTTCGGGAACCATCAACGCTTACATTGATTCCTTCGTCTCCACCGACTCGCGGAATCAAATCGCCGCGCGCGCGCTTTCGGAGTTTGAACAAACGTCCGTGCGGATGAGCGTGTTGAATACAAAGTTCCGCGCATGGATTGGGGGACTCGGTCAAGCCGCCGTAAAAAAAGCGGTCAAAACAAACGCCGCCGCCAAAGCGCACGAATTCGCGCTGATTGAAATCGCGGAGCAATCCAAATACATGCTGAGCGAAGCGGAGGAAATTCTCGCGGCGGAGTTGACTCTCAGCGGCGGAAACGCCTTCGGCAAACTGCAAGGGACGGTCACTTCGCAACTTTCTGTGGACTTCGAGTTGGACGGCAAGACACAGAAACTTCCCATGCCCGCGTTGATTAACTTGCGGACGCATCCCGACGAATCCACGCGCCGCCGCGCTTACGAGGCGGAGAGCAAAGCGTGGGCGGAAGTCCAAGAAACGCTGGCGGCGTGCATGAACGGCGTCAAAGGCGAGGCGCTGACGCTGGATAAAAAACGCGGGCGCGAGGATTGCCTCCACGCTTCGATTGATTCCGCGCGAATAGATCGCGCCACGCTCAACGCGCTACTCGGCGCGATGAAAGATGCGTTCCCAATGTTTCGCAAATATTGCAAACACAAAGCGAAACTCATCGGCAAGGAAAAACTCGCGTGGTGGGACGTCTTCGCGCCGATGGGCAAGACCGATAAAACTTATTCGTTTGAAGAAGCGCGCGATTTCATCGTGGAAAATTTCAACTCGTTTTCGCCCGAACTCGGCGCGTTTGCCAAACGCGCATTTGATTCAAATTGGATTGACGCGGAGCAACGCGAGGGCAAACGCGGCGGCGCGTTTTGCATGGAAGTTTTGGGCGTAAAAGAAAGCCGCATCCTCGCCAATTTCGACGGCTCGTTTGACCAAGTTTGCACGTTGGCGCATGAACTCGGTCACGCTTTTCATAACGAGTGTATGTTTCAAGCGGGCAAGACGCCATTGCAACAAAGTTCGCCCATGACGCTGGCGGAGACCGCGTCCATTTTTTGCGAGACGATTGTGACCGAAGCGTTGCTGACGCAAACCGCCGACCCGCAAGAAGAGTTGGCGATTCTCGAAGCGCAAATCAACGGAGCGGCGCAAACCGTCGTGGATATTTACTCGCGCTACCTTTTTGAAAAAGAAGTTTTTGCCCGCCGCGAAAAATCCGAACTCTCCGCCGACGAGTTGAACGAAATCATGGAACGCGCGCAAAAATCCGCTTACGGCGAAAGTCTCGATGAGCGTTGCCTGCAAAAGTTTATGTGGACATGGAAACCGCATTATTATTCCAGCGAACTTTCGTTTTATAATTACCCTTACGCTTTTGGCTTGCTCTTTGCGACGGGCTTATACGCCGTCTATCAAAAACGCGGCGCGGACTTTGTAAACGATTACAAAAATCTACTTTCGTCCACAGGCGAACATCGCGCCGCCGAACTCGCCGATAGATTTGGAATCAACATCCGCACGAAGAAGTTTTGGGCGGATAGTCTCGCCATCATCGGCAAACGCGTGGAAAGATATTGTCAATTGTAGAGAGAGTAAAAAATGAAAAACAAAAAAATAAATTTTGTGCTTGCTTTGGCTAGTTTGGCATTGGCGACGCTGGCGTGTAATACGCTCATGCCGTCAAAGCAATCTGCTACGCCCTACCGACTCGCGCCGCCCGCCCAAACGACTTTATCTCTTCCGCAAGTTCAACAACCGCAAGTTCAGGGTAGTCTTCCGCTGACGGAAGCCGACGTCCCGCGCGTTTCAGCGGCGGACGCGAAAGCCGCCTTCGACAGCGGCGAAGCCGTCATCGTGGACGTACGCGGCGCGCAGTTTTTTGCGGGTGGTCACGCTAAGGGCGCGATTTCCATTCCATTGCTTGATATTGAAAACGACCCCGCTCACGTTAACTTGGATAAAACCCAATGGATTATCACTTACTGCACCTGACCCAACGAACACACGAGCGCCCGCGCGGCGTTCCTTATGTTGCATAATGGATTTACCCGCGCCACTCCCATTCTCGGCGGGTTGGAGGCATGGGTAAACGCAGGCTACCCAACGAAGAAATAAGATGATACCAAGTACAGTCCACGTAACGCCGTGGGAGTCGGTAACTCCGCCAACCGAAGCGCTTCTAACAGAAATTATGAACGCGCAAGGACTCAACCCGTCTATTTGGTCCAACTCGCCGCGCGATATTTATTCCGCGCATAAACACAACTACACCAAAGTAGTTTATGTCGTCAGCGGGAGTATTACCTTTCACTTGCCGCTCTTGAAAAAATCAGTCACGCTTAAGGCGGGCGACCGCCTCGACCTGCCGGCGGACGTCGTTCATTCAGCGGAAATTGGCGCGGATGGCGTCGTTTGTTTGGAAGGGCATTGGGAACATAAAAAGTAATCTAACAGGACTTTCGCTTGTTTTAAAAAAATCGGCGCAAGAGAGCGCCGATTACGCTCAAAAAATATTTCTAGCGTAGTCAGCGTTCTCTAACGCTGACTGAGCGAAAGTCCTGTCTAAAAAAGAGGATGCGCCCCAAACGCATCCTCTTTTTTGCAAATTACCAATTACCAATTACTCCTCACGCCGATCCCGTCAACCAGCCGCGCATGTCCATCGCTTTCACCACGCGGTCAATGGCGACCATGTACGCCGCGTCGCGCATGTAGACTTTTTCCTTTTCGCTCCGCTCCAACACCGCGTTGAAAGCTAAGGTCATTTTGATATCCAAGCGCGTCAGCACAGCTTCCTTCGTCCAGTAATAGTTCATATCGTTTTGGACTTGCTCGAAATAGGACGTCGTCACGCCGCCCGCGTTGCAAAGAAAATCGGGGATGACAAAAATATTTCGCTGTTTGAAAACCTCGTCCGCTTCGGGGGTGCAGGGACCGTTCGCGCCTTCGGCGACAATCTTCACGTTCTGCGACATTTTCTGAATCGTATCCGCGTTGACCTGTCCCTCCATCGCGGCGGGAATCAACACGTCGGCTTCTTTTTCAATCCACGCGTCGCCGTCCTCGACGGCGTAACCCGCGTCTGCGGCTTTTTCTTTATCAATCGTGCCGTACTCGTCCACAATCGTCAGTAGAAAACGCGGGTCAACGCCTTCTTTCTTGCTGTAAGTGAACGCCTTATGACTGTGACGGTCATAGCACGAGACGCAAGCGACTTTTCCGCCAAGTAATTCCACAAAGCCGACGGCGGCGTATTGCGAGACGTTGCCGAAGCCCTGCAACGCCGCGACGCATTTCCGCGCGTCCATGCCGAGATGTTTCATCGCTTCGCGCACAGTGTAGACGACGCCGTAACCCGTCGCTTCCGTGCGTCCCATCGAACCGCCGCCGCCGATGGGTTTTCCCGTAAAGACGCCGGGCGTATATTGCCCAACTAAGCGCGAATATTCGTCCATCATCCAGCCCATCATTTGCGGAGTCGTGCCAATGTCGGGCGCGGGGACGTCGTTGCGCGGACCGATATTCTTCCACATCGCGCGCACCCAACCGCGACACAGCTCTTCCTTTTCATTAACCGAGAGCGTGGACGGGTCAACAATCACGCCGCCCTTACCGCCGCCGAGCGGAATATCCGCGACGGCGCACTTCCACGTCATCCACATCGCCAGCGCGCGGACGTCGTCCATCGTTTCGCGTTCCGCAAAGCGAATGCCGCCTTTGTTCGGTCCGCGCGCGTCGTTGTGCTGGACGCGAAAACCGCGAAACACTTTAAGCGCGCCGTTGTCCAGACGCACGGGAATCCGAAAAGCGAATTCGCGCATGGGAAAGCGCAACATCTCGGCGACGTCGTTATTGAGGTCAAGCATTTTCGCAACGTGGTCGAATTGTTTTTGCGCCATTTCAAAAGCGTTGATTTGACCGGTCATTTTGTTCTCCTTGATCAGGTATCAAAAAAAATTGGACTTACGCAAAATAACGTCTTTTGAGCGTAATGTTCTCACGCCGAATTTCGCCAGCGGCGCGTTAGAGAACGCGCCCTACGCAGAGTTTTGCGTAAATTCTAAAAAATATAAGCGGACGATTCCCCAAAAGGGGATTGCCCGCTTGATGCGCTGGTTACGTCAAAACGTTGAGTCATATCCATTATTCCGTAGACGATTTCTTGCTCGCAAACTTTACGCGAAAATCAAAACAGCGTCAATCTGGCGCGCTCGCGCAAAGACGATTACGGCGGAAAGGGCGTTAGCGTTTCGGTGGGAGTCGCGGTCAGCGTGGGCGTTTCGGTGGAAGTCGCGGTCAGCGTGGGCGTCTCTGTTGGAGGCGGCGCGAGCGTCGGGGAAGGCGTGTTGGTCGGAATAACAACCGGCGGGATGACTGTATCCACCGGCAGGTTGAGGCTCAGCGCGACGCGCTTTTCCACTTCCGTTTTAGCGCCGATTAAAGTTAATCGCAACGCAACGGTTCCGTTTGAAACGTTGGATAAATTCCATGTGTAGAGCGTTCCGTTTTTTACGGGGTCTTTGCTTTCAATCAAAAGCGACCATGCGTCGGTTCCCGCTTGACTATATTCCAATCTCCAATTTTTGAAACCGTTGTCTGCGTAAGCGGAGCCTTTGATTTCCAACGGCGTGGAGGCGACGACTTTTCCGTCGTTGAGTTTAATCTCGACGACGGGTTGCGGGTCGGCGGCGTTGCATTCGCGTTCAGGCGCGTAATAAAACTTACGCGGCAAGCCGTGATCGTCCAGCCAGTTGCGCCCCTCGCCCGTTTCAAACCAAGCGCGCGCCCATTTATCCGTTACGTTCAAAACCGTTTGCTCTTCGCTTGGACCTTTGCAAGCGGCGGAGGCTTCGTAACCCGTCCATAGATCAATTTTTACGCGACGGAGAAGGTCTTTGCCGCGCGGCAAGGGCAGTTGGTCAAACGCGAAAACGTCGGTGTATTGATTGTCGCAGGAATTGGACGGCTCGGCGCCTGAGAGTTTGCAGACAATCCGATCCACGATCCCCGCAGGACGATTGAACGGGGTCGGCGCGCCGTTGGTCAGATGGGGTACGGCAAATTCCATAAACTGCGCCCAAATCGGCGCCGCGCCGCTCAAACCCGTTGAGTTGAGCATGGGCGTGTAATCCGCGTTGCCAATCCAGACGCCTGTGACAAGGTCGGGAGTATAGCCCAGCGTCCAGTTGTCGCGGATGTCGTTAGTGGTGCCGGTCTTCGCGGCGGCGGGAAAAGAGAGCGCCAATGGCGAATGTCGCCCAAACATCAAGGAGCGCGTGTCGTTATCCGAAAGAATGGACGAGATGAGGTAGGCGTGTTCTGCGCGGATAACTTGCTCGCCCGCCGGCGGTTTGTATTCATAAACGATATTGCCCGCAAAATCCGTAATCTTGAGAATGGCGACGGGCGGCAAGCGTTTGCCGCCGTTGGCAAAAACAGAATACGCGGAGGTCATGTCCATCAGGCTGACCTCGCCGCCGCCCAGCGTGAGCGAGAGACCGTAATCTTTTCGCGTGAGCGAGGTAATGCCCAGCCTTGTCGCCATCCCAATCAAGCCTTCTTTTTCGGGCGTGTTCGGGTCGTCATAAATGCCGACGAATTCAAGCGTTTTGACTGCGGGAATGTTAAACGAGTTAGAGAGCGCGACGCGCACGGTCATGCCGCCGTGAAATTTGCCGTCGTAGTTGCGAGGCTCGTACGGCAGGTTGGCGCCGTCGGGAAATTGAGTCGGGACGTCCCAAATCAGCGTGGAGGGCGTCCAACCTTTTTCAAACGCGGCGACGTAAGTGAACGGTTTGATGGATGAACCGGGTTGGCGCGTTGGGCTGGTCGCCATGTTGATTTGTCCCGCAATTTCGACGTTGTTGAAATCAGGCGAGCCGACCATCGCCAGGATCTCGCCGGTGGACGGGCGAATGGCGACTAACGCGCCGTTATGCGTGTTGTTGTTCGCCGTCAACGCGGACACTTGCGCGGAGACCAGTTGTTGCGCTTTGTCTTGCAAGATGGGGTCAAGCGTTGTGTAAATCGTAAAGCCCGAGCGATAAATCGTCTGCGCGTCGTACTGCGCTTCAAGTTGCGAGCGAATAAAAGTAGCCCAATGCGGATACTTCGCGTCAAACGACGGCGCACGAAATGGGTAGACCTTCATCGCGTCGGCGGCTTGCGTCGCGGCGACGGGGTCAACGCAAATCGGCGCGGGGCTGTTGCTGACCTTGATGCAACCGCGCTCGGCGCTCAATTGAAAAGTGAGAACCAAAACTTGTTGTTGCCGAATCAGCGTAGCTTCGGTGTTGGTATAAATATCGTAAATGGCGGGAGATTGCGGCAACCCCGCCAGAAAAGCGGCTTCGCCCAGCGTCAGGTCTTTTGCGGATTTGCCAAAGTATGTCTCCGCCGCGGCTTCGACTCCGTAAGCCAAATTGCCGTAATAAATTTCGTTGAGGTAGAGTTCAAGGATTTCGTCTTTGGTGTATCGGCGCGTAATTTCCGCCGAGAGAATAATCTCGCGCGTTTTGCGCGTGTAGGTTCGGTCGGCGCGCTCTTCGGGAGTGAGGAGCAACGCGCGCGCCAGTTGCTGCGTGATGGTGGACGCGCCCGAAACCGTTCCGCCGCTGCGGTAGTTTTGCCACAATGCGCGGATAATCGCAAACAGGTCAAAACCGGGATGACTGTAAAAATCTTTGTCTTCTGTGGCGATGGTGGCGGCGACCAGATTGGGAGAAATATCTTTCAGCGGAACGTAGGTGCGCCTGCCCGCGTTCGGGTCCAGTATCTCGTAAACTACGTTCCCGTTGCGGTCTAAAATGCGCGTGGTCTCAAATTGCGAGGCGCGGTTGCGCAAATCGCCCACGTCGGGAAGCGTGTTGGCGATGGCGTAATATTGATAGACGGCGTAAGAGCTAACGCATAAACCCAAAACCACGACGGCAAAAATAATTATGATCAATCCGCGCAGAACGCATCCTTTTTTTCCGCTCCAGTTGAGATTGAACGGAAGTTTATTTTGAAGCGGCGGTTGCGGAGGCGGCGGAGGCGCAGGTCTTTGCCCCGTCTGGAGATCGTATGCGGCGCGCGTGACGCGCGTGCCTTCCAGATCGGTTTCATCCACGCGACGCGGTAGGGGCATATTGTCCTTATCCAACGCGGGACGATAATAGGGCGTTGAATTAGAATCTTTTTTAGGAAGCGGCGCGGGCTGATATGCCCCTTGCGTTTCTTCTTCGGACCGAATTAGTCGGCGGCGTTTTTCGTCGTTGTCGTCGTTCATGCGTTTTATGGGTTGAATGTTCAACGTTCAACGTTGAACGTTCAATTATTCCTTCGGCTTGCTCAACACCAACAAATTCAAACTGCCGCGCTGGCAAATTTCATCGTTTTGATTTTTGACGACAATCGCGGCGATGATTGCGCCGCCGCCGATGCGCGGGAGCGCTTTAGTTTCCGTGACGGTCAACTCCGCCGTAATTGTGTCGCCGATAAAAAACGGCTTGACGAATTTCCACTCGTTGATTTCGCGGAAGGCAAGCACAGTGCCTTCGAGAAATCCCGTTTGCATGACCAGCCCTGTGGCAAGCGCTAATCCCAAAAGTCCGTGCGCAATGCGCTGACCGAATTGAGTCTTCTTCGCAAATTCCGCGTTGGTGTGAATCTGATTGTAATCGCCCGTCAACCCCGCGAATGAAAAGATGGCGTCCTCGCTCACAGTGCGCCCCGACGTCGCGAGCTTTTGTCCGACGGTGAATTCTTCAAAGTAAAGTCCTGACATTGCAGTCTCCTGTTTTTTTTTGCCTAATTGTAACGCGAGATTTACAAAAAACAACCGAAGCCTTTAAGGCTTCGGTTGTTTGATAAAACCTAAATCCCCACAGAAGTTTCCAGTCCGTTCGCGGAAGCGATTTCATCAAGCGCGATTTCCACGTCATCAATGAAATGGTCTAAGCCGTCCACACGCTCCGCGAAATTCTCGCCGAGCAAACCCAATTCGTTCGCCGCATCTTCCCAGAATTTACGATGGTCGCCGTCCAACACTTCCGCGCAGAGCGTCCATGTGTGAAAGAGCGACCAAAGCGCGGCAAGCGGAGTTTCTCCGCTCAGTATGGCTTTGACGGCTTTCTCGTAATAGTTCGCGCGCGCGGGATGGATACGGATATCCACGCCTGATTTTTCGCAGGCAAGTTTGAACGCGGATTTCCAATCGGACAACCAGCCGTTTATTTTTTCAGCGTCCACGCGATTCGCGCCAATCAAACCAAACGCGCCCGCCGCCATGCCGGGTTTTCCCGCCGCCTCGGCGCGCGCGGGAAATTCAAGCAATAAACGACGTTCTTGAAGCGGGGGACCGTTTAACTCTGCGATTGCGTTGACCGCATGGAAAAGAGACTTCATGTATTTTTTAATTTCAGTTGGGCCAACGCTTCCGGCTGTCTCCGTTAAGTCATGCCAAATCTGCCGACCATGCGAGAGCATTTTGCGACAGCGTTGCAACGTCAGCGGCGGCTGTTCAAAATCAAAGCCCGCGCGCAAGCTGGCTTGCGCAAAATCAAAAAACTTTTCGCGTTCATAAAGCAGGATGGGGTCGTACAACTCATAACCCAGCCACGGGTCGCGGCGCAACTCGCGCGGAGATTTGAATTCCGATTTGGCGCGCCGACTAATATCAAGATGAAAATCGGGCGTGAGTTTGATAAACTCGCGCGGTTTGAGATGCTCGCTTTTATGCACGAAGACGATATCAATATCCGCCGCGCCGCCCAGCATCGGCTCCACATTCAACAACGAACCCGTCAGGTACGCGGCGATAATGTCATGGTCGTTATACGCCCGTTCCTGAGCGGTTTCTTTTGCAATTCGAAGAAGAGATTCACGAGTGACGCGCATAAAAATTTCCTTGTCAGGGTAAGGATACCATAATTATAAAGACGAAGGATAATGGCGATTTTTTTGTGTGCACGCAAAGGTTGTCAGGCTGCGAGAGGAAAAAGTGATCGGGTTTTCACCAAATTTTCCCAATCATTACTCAACCAAGCGGCGCGGGCTTTGGCAGTTAAGATAGCGCCGTCTACATTCCATTGAGCGCCAGAAATCTTAAGCCGTTGAGTGACAATTTGTTTGCAACCACTTTCAACAATACCGCTGCCAATAAAGTATCCCGCCGCGCGAAATTGAGCATAACGCATGCGCTCGATGTTGTCGCCATAGTAAGCGAGTGATTGTCGCGCTAAATCGGATTTCAGCGACAATGCTTGACAGGCT
>Ga0315281_10003404_pt1 | contig 23280 bp, 24 predicted proteins | sample YL17G07_0_MG_FD_204540 | JGI IMG/M metagenome (GOLD analysis project Ga0315281, IMG submission 204540) | Sediment microbial communities from Yellowstone Lake, YNP, Wyoming, USA - YL17G07_0 | ecosystem: Environmental > Aquatic > Freshwater > Lake > Sediment | place: USA: Wyoming | collected... | reverse complement strand
AGGGGTCACCGACATCGAGAAAATCCGCGTCGATCTGGACCCGCAGCAGCGCGAGGAGATGATGCAAAAAACCGGCCGGCGCACGGTACCGCAGATTTTCATCGGCCGGACGTACGTCGGCGGATACGACGATCTGGCTGCGCTCGACCGGTCGGGCAAGCTCGATCCCCTGCTCGCGGCGTAGCCGCGGGATTTCCTTCTTAATCCGTTTCCGGGAGCCTCAATGAGCGACCAGCAGCCCGTTTTCAGCATCGAAAAGATCTATGTCAGGGACCTCTCGCTCGAGGTACCGAATGCACCGCAGGTTTTCATGTCGAATGACGCACCTCAGCTCGAGGTGCAGCTTTCCCAGGCCGTTCAGTCCATGGATGGCGCCCTGTTCGAGGTCACGCTGAACGTCACCGTGACGGCCAGGGCGGGAGACAAGACCGTGTTTCTGATCGAGGTGGCGCAGGCGGGCATTTTCCAGATCCGCAACGTACCGCAGTCCGAACTCGACCCGATTCTGGGTATGGTCTGCCCGAATGTGCTCTTTCCCTACGCCCGGGAGACCGTTTCGGACACGGTCAACCGCGCCGGCTTTCCGCCGGTGCTCCTCGCGCCGGTCAACTTCGAGGCTCTATACCAGCAGCGAATGGCCGAACAGCAAAGCCCGAAGATCGAGATCGCGCACTAGATAGACGCGCCAGACAGAGGCGCGATGGCAGGGGCCGTTCTTGGCGGGCGCACGAAACCAGACGGCGAATGACGTCATGTTCCCACTGCAACCGGTGATCTCGTTGACAGCAGGTCTGGGTCTGCATTCGTCATGAACATCGCAATTCTCGGGGCCGGCGCGTGGGGCACTGCGCTCGCCATCGCGCTATCGGCCGGACATGCGGTGAGACTGTGGGCACGCGATCCGGTGCAGGCGCGGGCGCTGGACGGGTCGCGATGCAACGCGCGCTATTTGCCGGAGATCGCGCTGCCCGCGCCGGTTGGCGTTACGGGGAGCCTCGAACATGCGCTGGAGGACGCCAGGCTTGCGCTGGTCGTGACGCCTACGGCGGGGCTGCGCGAAACGCTGACAGCGCTGCGCAGCGCAAGGCCGGGGTTGCCGGTCGTATGGGCGTGCAAGGGATTCGAGCGCTCGAGCGCGCGGCTGCCACACGAAATTGCGGCGGAGGAACTAGGAGAAGTGCCCTGCGGCGCGCTGTCGGGGCCGAGCTTCGCGATTGAGGTCGCTCAGGGCAGGCCCACCGCGCTCACGCTTGCCTCCAGGGATGCCGAATTCGCGCGCGCTACTGCGCGCGAACTGCACCAACCCGCGCTGCGCGTGTATTTCAGCACGGATCTGACCGGCGTGGAGATCGGCGGTGCGGTCAAGAACGTGATGGCCATCGCGACCGGCATTTGCGACGGGCTGGGACTCGGTCTGAACGCCCGCGCGGCGCTGATCACCCGTGGTCTTGCGGAGATCACGCGGCTCGGGGTCGCCCTGGGGGGCCGGCCTGAAACCTTCATGGGGCTCGCAGGCGCCGGGGATCTCATTCTCACCTGTACCGGCGATCTGTCGCGCAACCGCCGCGTCGGACTCCTCCTCGCACAGGGGCATGGGATCGAGGACATCCTGTTGGGTCTTGGCCACGTCGCGGAAGGCGTGTTCTCGGCGCAAGAGGTGCAGCGCATCGCCGAGGCGCAAGGCATCGACATGCCGATCACCCGGGCGGTGTGCGACGTGCTCTACCGCGGGGTGCGGGCGAAGGATGCCGTTCAGTCGCTGCTGGCGCGCGACCCTAAAGAAGAGGCCCATGGTCTGTAACAGAAGTCCCGTAACGGCGCCCGATGCAGAGTCCAAAGTGAGGCACGGGAGATATTTCCATGTCGCGGACTGTTAGCGCCCGTGCCTGAAACCCTGCTGGCGCCAGGCCTCGTAAATGACCACGGCGACCGCGTTGGCCAGATTGAGGCTGCGGCTCTCGAGGCGCATCGGCAGCCGCAATCGCATGACCTCGGGAAACCCAGCCGTCAATTCCTCCGGCAGACCCCGAGTCTCCGGACCGAACAGGAATACGTCGTCCGGGGCAAACGCGGCCTCGGAATAGGTTCGTGTCGCGCTGGTGGACAGCGCGTAGATCCGCCGGCCGCTGAAGTGCAGTACGCACGCCTGCCAGTCCCGATGCTGGGTCACGCTCGCGATCTCGTGGTAGTCGAGACCGGCGCGCTTCAAGGCGCGGTCCGAAAGGCGGAATCCAAGCGGCTTCACCAGATGCAGCCTGCAACCGGTATTGGCGGCGAGCCGGATGATGTTGCCCGTGTTGGGCGGTATCTCAGGCTCGAACAGGACGATATCGAACATCGTGCGTCAGTCGAGGCGTCAATCGAGTGTGCGTGCCACCACCCAGTTTTCCACGCGTGCGGCGCCAGCGCGCTTGAGCACCTTCGCCAGTTCACCGAGTGTCGCACCGGTGGTCATGACGTCATCCACCACCGCGACGCGCGCGCCGGTCAGGTCCAGGGCGCAGGCAAACGCGCCACGCACATTGCGCGAGCGCTCGTCGACGGGGAGGTCCGCCTGCGGTAGTGTACGGCGAATGCGGCTTGCACCCTGAAGCGCGAGCCGTGTCCCCGGTTTTCGGGTCCCCAGTTTTCCCGTCAATTGGCGCGCGATCTCGGCAGCCTGGTTGAAGCCGCGCTCGGCCAAACGCGCGGGGTGTAGCGGCATTGGGATCACGACATCGGCCCGCTCCACTAGACAGGCGAGCGCGTCGGCGAAGAACGACGCAAGGGCGAGTCGGCCGTGGAACTTGAGCGCTTGCACCAGCCGGTCGACCGGATAGGCATAACGCCAGGCTGCGACCGTCATATCGAATTGCGGGGGCTGCCGGAGGCAGGTACCGCAGATTTCGCCAAGGGCGCTTGGCATCGCGCATACAGGGCAGCCCCGCGGCAGTGCAGGAAGTTCGTCCCGGCAGGGTCCGCACAGCGGCGCGTCATCGCTTGCGGCACCGCACAGCAGGCAGTCCTGCGGCAAGGCGGCCCGGGCAACCCGCGTGCAACCGTTCAACAGCCACGATCCGATCATTGACATGGGTCCCTTACGCCGCCTTCGACAACATCAACGCACGAGGCCGGGCTGCGGGCTACCGGTTCGAGCGCGTGGCGCTGGACAGCGAGGGTTCAGACCATCCCCAGGTGCAGCCGGTAGAATCACCTGTCGAAATCCTCCGGGCGAGAATCCGAGTGACGACGTTGCCTGAATTCACGCGCTGCGTTCCCTGATGACTGCGCCTAACATCGATGTGCGCGCCGCAAGGCGGCGTTTCGAGCGGGCGGCGTCGACCTACGGCGAGGTGGCTGTGCTTGCGCGCGAGGTCGAGCGGCGAATGGCCGAGCGGCTCGACTACATGCGCGACGATCCGCAATGCGTGCTCGACGCGGGTTGCGGGCCCGGCGAAGGATTGGCGCTGCTGCGCAAGCGCTATCCGAAGGCGCGGCTCATGGGCCTGGACATCGCCCGGGCGATGACGCGCTCGGCGCGGCGGGCTCGAACGATTCTCGGGAGGGCACGCAACTTATTCTCCGGGGCCGCATGCGACCACGTCTGTGGCGATCTTGCACGCCTGCCGCTCGCCGCGGCGAGCGTCAGCATGGTGTGGTCAAACCTGGCGCTTGCGTGGGCAGCCGATCCGCTCCCGGCGCTCTCGGAACTGGCGCGCGTACTTCAGCCGCGGGGGCTGCTTATGTTCTCGACATACGGACCGGACACACTGAAAGAGCTTCGAGGCGCATTCGCGGGGGTCGACCGCTACGCGCACGTGCATCGGTTCATCGACATGCATGATCTGGGAGACATGCTCATCGCGGCGGGCTTTGCCGAGCCGGTGATGGACATGGAGCTCGTGACCCTCGCCTACACCGGGGTCGCGGCCCTAGCGCGGGACCTGCGGCTTTCGGGACAATCGAATGTCGACGACGGGCGCCGGCGGGGGCTGATGGCGCCGCGCGCCTGGACAAAAATGGCTGCTGCATACGAAGCCTCGCGGAGGGATGGGCGTCTGCCTGCGACTTTCGAGATCGTCTACGGCCATGCGTGGAAGGGAGCGCCACGGATGCGAACGGACGGTGCCCAAGTGGTGAAAACGGATTTTCCGCTGAAAAAAGCGAAATGAATCGCGCCCTTGTGCTCGAATTTCCGCAGCGGCGTAGTTTGTCCGCGATGCGCTATTGTGCTAATCTGCCGCGCTTTTCGCGGCGCCCCGTTTAAGCAGGCCGCGAAAAAGCGGGCTGGACATCGCGGCCAAGGGGCTATCGAGGCAGCAAATGAAAACAATGAGACACAAGTTGGCAACGTGGGCATGCGGCGCCCTGCCGGCAGGACTCTCGAGCGTGGCATCGGCAGCTTACCAGTGGAACATGCAGGCGCCGGCATCGAAGATCGCGCAGGACATCTACGACACGCACATGCTGATGATGGTGATCATCCTGGTGATCTTCGTCGGTGTCTTCGCGGTGATGTTCTATTCCGTGTTTGCGCATCGCAAGTCCAAGGGTCACCAGGCCGTCCCGTTTCACGAGAACACCACGGTAGAACTCCTGTGGACCATCATCCCCTTGATCATCCTGATACTGATGGCTTGGCCGGCAACCAGGACGCTGCTCTCGCTTCGCGACACCTCCAATCCGGACCTTACTATCAAGGTGACCGGTTACCAGTGGAAATGGGGCTATGACTACCTGAAGGGCGAAGGCGAAGGCATCAGTTTTTTTTCGGCGTCTACGACTCCCCAGGATCAGATCCAGGGCACGGCGCCCAAGGGCGAGAACTACCTGCTCGAAGTGGACAACCCGGTCGTCGTGCCGGTCGGCAAGAAAATCCGGATTCTCACCACCGGGAGCGACGTCACTCACTCGTGGTGGGTGCCCGCGCTCGGGATCAAGCAGGACGCCAACCCCGGTTTCGTGCGCGACACCTGGTTCAGGGCGGACAAGACAGGCACCTACCAGGGCCAGTGCGCCGAGCCATGCGGTAAGGACCACGGGTTCATGCCGGTGGTGGTCGAAGTCGTGCCAGCCGACAAGTACAGTGCCTGGGTGAGCGAACAGAAAAAGAAAATGGCCGCGCAGGCGGACGACCCGAACAAGACCTGGACGTTCGAGGATTTGAAGGTGCGCGGTGCAAGAGCCTACGCTGCCAATTGCGTGGCCTGCCACCAGACGAACGGGCAGGGTGTGAAGGGGGCGTTCCCCGCGCTGGATGGCTCGAAGATGGTGACTGGACCGAAGGACGACCAGATCGGCCTGGTACTGACCGGCAAGCAGGGCACGGCGATGGCTGCGTTCGGCAAGCAGTTGTCCGATACCGAGCTTGCCGCGGTGATCACCTATACGCGCAACAGCTGGGGCAACAAGACCGGTGAGGCGGTCCAGCCCGCCGAGGTCAAGTCGCAGCGCAAGTGACCCTGCCGCGCCGCGGCAGGGTCATCCTGAGGAACGAACCAAAGGCGAGCGACGAAGGATCTGGAAGTGAAACGAATGGGAATTGAGGCAATGGGAGCAGGAAAATGAGCGCCACCAACCACGATACCGCGCACACCCACCACGCTGACCACGAGGGCCCCGCAGTACGACAGTGACGCGTTTTTTAACCGCCTGTCAGGCGGCTCTACAGGCAAATCTCCCAGTCACCGACTACCGATGTTGCGCCGGCACGTGGGGTGCTGCCCCAAAGAACGTGCCACGCGTAAGGAAGGTGTAGTCCGCTTCCAGCGCCCCGATGCCCAGGAGCACCATCAACAGCAGCGGCGGGACCAAAATGGCGTACATCATGGCCAGCCGCTCCCAGATCATGTGCATGAAAACGGCAACGATCAGCCCCGCCTTCAATAACATGAACAGGATGATCAGAAACCACCTGAGATAACCCTGAAAGTGGAAGTAATCGACAAGATAAGACCCGGTGCTGAGAACAAACAGCAACCCCCAGATCTTGAGATAAACGCTAATCGGATGTTGTTGCCCCTGTGCGTGTGCCATGATCTCTCTTACCAAAGATAGAAAAATGCAAAGATGAATACCCATACCAGATCGACGAAGTGCCAATACAGACCCATGATTTCGACGATCTCGTAGTTCCCCTTCCTGCCGGTCAAGAAACCCGGCCTCTCGTGATCCAGATCTCCGCGCAAAACCTTTATAGCCACGATGATCAGGAAAATCACGCCGATAGACACGTGAGTGCCATGGAAACCGGTGATCATGAAAAAGGTCGAGCCAAACTGGGCCGCGCCCATCGGGTTGCCCCAAGGACGCACCCCCTCTTCCACGATCAGCTTGGTCCACTCAAAGGCCTGCATCCCGACGAACGTGGCACCCAATGCCGCGGTGATCAGCAACAAGATAAAGGTCATCTTTTTATTTTTCTCATAACCGAACTTGACGGCCATGGCCATCGTCCCGCTGCTGCTGATCAGGATGAAGGTCATGATGGCGATCAGGATGAGGGGAATTTTCTTGCCCCAGAGCGTCAGGGCGAATACCTCGCTGGGGTTGGGCCAGGGCTCCGTGGTGGACATTCGGACCCACATGTACGAGATCAAGAAACAACTGAAGATGAAGGTATCGCTGAGGAGGAAGATCCACATCATCGCCTTGCCCCAGGGGACATTCTTGAATGCCCGCTGGTCCGAGGACCAGTCGGCGACGACGCCCTGCAAACCTTCAGGCAGCGGGAGAGATTCTGCCGAACTCGTCATTACGGGTTGCGTCATGTCCTTTGATCCCCTTTATGTAGCGGCACGGTTTCCAACAACGCACTCTGCGACGATGCCAACCGCGCTAGTAAACGATCCTTGAACGCTTGTCTGTAGCTCGCCATTTCCTCACCTCGTCGGCCCACAGATTTCAACCGTATCCGGGCTGCAACTATTCTGACGCGGGGGAGTAGACAACAGCAGAGCGAACAAAACCAGCCAAATCAGCAGCAGATAGTGCCAGTACACCGTGCACAGCTCGACACTCAAGCGCACCTTGCCGACCTCAGCGCCGCGCGACACCTTGGCGGTGGTCTTGCCCCAGACCCACAGGCCGCCCAAAAGGTGCAGGCCGTGCAGCGCGGTGAGCAGGTAAAAGAATGCGTTGGCCGGATTGGATGCCACAAAATAACCCGAGGCGTTCAGTTGTTGCCACACCCAAAGCTGTCCCGCCAGAAAACAAAAGGTGAAAACACCGCCGGCAATCAGGCCGATTCTCACCCCGTCGATCCGTCCCCGTCTTGCGGCAGACCGCGTCCATTGCATTGCGACACTGCTCAGCAGCAGCGCACCTGTGTTCAGCCACAGCCCCTTCGGAACGGCCAGGGTCGTCCAGTCTGGTCCCGCCATTCGCATGTAGTAGGCACTGATAAGCAGCGCAAACAGGGACGTGGCCACCGCAAGAAACACCCCAAGGCCGACTTTCACCGGGGGCAGGGACAATGCACCGTCGCCGTGAACGTTGTCGATCGGGCGCTGCTCTATCCAGGGCCTGACGTTTATCGTTTGGCGAAATAGCCACCATACGACAGTGGCCATGATTACGACCAAGACCAATAATGTGATCGTCACGACTAGGTTTCCTCGGCGCGCCCGGTTTTTTTGCTCGGCGGCTGGTCTTGCGGTATGAAGTCCTGGTCGGCGCCCGGCACGCTGTAATCGTAAGCCCAGCGATAGACCACCGGTAAAGTCGCGCCAAAGTTGCCATGCGTCGGAGGGGTATGGGGGGTTTGCCACTCCAGCGTGGTGGCCTGCCAGGGGTTGTCACCCGATGGCTTGCCTTTGAAATAACTCCAGATCAGGTTGAACAAGAACACCAGTTGGACGGCGCCCACGATCAAAGTCGCTATGGTGATACCGGCATTCAAGGACTGGGCCGATTCGGGGATGAAGTCCGTGCCTCCAACTGCATAATATCGGCGCGGCACGCCCAAGAAGCCCAGGTAATGCATGGGGTAGTAAATGGCATAGGTCCCGAGGAAGGTGACCCAGAAGTGAAATTTGCCCAAGGTATCGTTCAGCATCCGCCCGGTCACCTTGGGGTACCAGTGGGTGATCGCCCCGAACACAACCAGGATGGGCGACACGGCCATCACCATATGGAAGTGGGCGACCACGAACATGGTGTCGGAAAGCGGGAGGTCCACGGTCACGTTACCCAGGAACAGGCCCGTCAGCCCGCCATTGATGAATGTGAATATGAAGCCGATGGCAAACAGCATGGGGACGGTCAGGTGGATGTTACCCCGCCACAATGTCAGCACCCAGTTGTAGACCTTGAGGGCCGTGGGGACGGCGATGATCAGTGTGGTGGTGGCGAAAAAGAAGCCGAAGTACGGGTTCATCCCGCTGACGTACATGTGGTGCGCCCACACCACGAAACTGAGGCCGCCGATGGCCAGAATCGCCCAGACCATCATCCGGTAGCCGAAGATGTTTTTTCTTGCATGGACGGAGATCAGGTCGGAGACGATGCCGAAGGCCGGCAGGGCGACAATGTAGACCTCGGGATGGCCGAAAAACCAGAACAGGTGTTGGAACAGCACCGGGCTTCCCCCGTTGTAGTCGAGGTGTTGTCCCTTCAATATGAGGGCGGGCATGAAGAAACTCGTGCCCAGTGCCTGGTCCAAGGTCATCATGATGGCGCTGACGAACAGGGCGGGAAAGGCCAACAGCGCGAGGATGGTGGCCATGAAGATGCCCCATATCGTCAGGGGCAGACGCATCAACGTCATCCCTCGCGTGCGCGCCTGCAGCACGGTCACCACATAGTTCAAACCGCCCATGGTGAATCCGATGATGAAGAAAGCCAGGGAAACGAGCATCAAGATAATTCCCCAATGCGCCCCCGGAGTGCCCTCGAGGATGGCCTGGGGCGGGTATAGCGTCCAGCCGGCGCCGGTGGACCCGCCGGGTACGAAGAAGCTCGCCATCAGCAACAGCACGGCCAACAGATAGATCCAGTAACTCACCATGTTCACATAGGGGAAGACCATATCGCGGGCGCCGATCATCAGCGGGATGAGGTAGTTGCCAAACCCCCCCAGGAACAGCGCGGTGAGCAGGTAGATGACCATGATCATGCCGTGCATGGTCACAAACTGAAGGTAGTTGCTTGGGTCGATAAAGGAAAAGGTGCCTGGAAACCCCAGCTGCAGCCGCATTATTCCCGACAACACCAAAGCCACCAGCCCCACCGCGATCGCGGTGATCGAGTACTGGACGCCGATGACTTTGGCGTCCTGGCTCCAGATGTACTTCCCGATGAAAGTCTTCGGATGATAGAGCTCGACCTCTTCGACTTCGGCAGGCCGGACGTAACCCGGTTCGTCATGCACAACGGAGCTCATTGGTATTTCCTCTTCGCTAATTCTTCATTGCGCGCGATTCGCGCCAGGCCCATCATTTGAAGGTATTGATGTAGGCAACGAGGTCATTGGTTGCCTGGTCGTCGGCCAGGATTGCGGCCATGGATGCCATCTGCGGACCGTACATGTCTTTTGGATGGGCGCCGCGTATACCCTGTTTGAAATTTTTCAATTGGGTGACCATGTACCAATCGCTCATGCCCGCCAGCCGGGGGGCGTTCGTTGCCTGCCTGCCCCGCCCATCGGCACCGTGACAGGTTCCACAGGTCAAATATAGATCCCGACCATTGGCCGCATTGTTTTTCAGCGTGGGCTGGGCGGGCTTATCCGGCAGCGTCTTGATATAAGCGACGACGTTATTCATGGCGGCGTCATTTTCCAGCGTCGCAGCCATCGGCGCCATCTGCTTGCCATAGACATCTTTGTCGTGCGTGCCCCGGGCACCTTGCTTGAAATAACCCAATTGCCGTTTCAGATACCAGTCTCCCTGCCCGCTCAATTTCGGCGCATTCATCGCAAGGTTGCCCTCACCCTGCGAGCCATGACAGGCCCCACACATTGCATAGAGCGGCTTGCCTGCTGCAGCATCGCCGGGCGCTTGAGCCAAGGATTGCGCGAACGTCGGATAGCTGCTCAACCACTCCTGAAACGTGCGCTCTTCTTCGACTACGACTTTGCCTCGCATGGTGAAATGGGCAGTGCCGCATAATTCTTCGCAGAGGAGGTCGAATTTCCCGGTCCGGGTGGGGGTGAACCAGACGAAGGTGACCAGGCCCGGCACCAGATCCATCTTGACCCGGAATTGTGGCACAGCGAAGTCGTGCAGGACATCTACTGAGCGGAGCAGCGCCTTGACCGGCTTGCCGATGGGGAGATGCACCTCCGGGCTTGTGATCAAGACGTCGTCCCGTCCGAAGGGATCGTCCGGATTGATACCAAACGGGTTGTTATCGCTGACGTACCGGGCATCGACAGTGCCCAGCACGCCGTCCTTCCCCGGGAAGCGATAGCTCCAGTGCCACTGTTTGCCCACGGCCTCGAACACCGCCGCGTCTTTGGGGACGTCGATGAATTTCGCCCATACGAGCAAGCCGGGGGCCAACATGCCGACGATTCCCAGCGCGGTCAATCCGGCCAGCCACCCCTCCAGCTTCTTGTTCTCGGGCTCGTAGTCCGCCCGACTTCCCTTCCGGTGACGGTAGCGCACCACGCAGTACGCCAAGAACAGATTGACGGCGACGAAGACGGACCCCGTGACCCAGAACGTGATCGATATGGTGTCGTCGATCGCACTCCAATTGGAGGCGATCGGCGTGAAATACCACGGGCTCAGGAAGTGAAACAGGACGGAGCCAACGACCAACAAAACCAATACGATTGCTAACACCATAGCGACGGCCCCGGTAAATGGACAGAATTTCGCACGCGATTCCGGTCGAATGGTTTCGACGGGACCGTTTTATTTTCGCTGCTTTTTTTCGGTGGTTTTTTGGGTGGTAGTAAAGCGCTTAAATCACATTATGACAAATCTTGCACCAGCATGCACTACTCAAGCAATGGCACCCCGGTCCGGAGCAGGAAGTTCTGCGATAGTCGATACTTCGCAAATTCGACTATATAGCAGAAATTTCAGACTGCGGGTTGGCGCTTCTTGGGCAGGCTTGCGGCCCGAATCCATCCGGAACAAGGTCAAGGCGATGCGGTGCAGCAACGCGAAATAGGCAGCCGCATTGCGCAATCGGAGCGCCGATGCGTCTTCGGGAGAGGCGACATTCAGGTGTGCAATGCAACTGATTCTCGGTCCGCCCAAGCAGCCGCGCCGCAGGTACCGGCTCAACACCGCCTCGTGCTGCCGGGCGTGGGTCTTAAGCGGGCTGACCCCTCACGGCGCTTGCGGGCCGTGATAACATACGCGCCCCCGACGACCCTGATCCGCTGCTCCGCGCGCGAATATCCATGCAACTGACCCTCAATCTCAACGGCGACCGCCTGCGTCAGTTCTATCAACTGACCAAGCCGCGGGTGGTAGCACTGATCGTGTTCTGCGCGGTGATCGGAATGTTTCTCGCGACCCCGGGCATGGTGCCGCCCGGACTGCTCGTCGCGGCGACCGTCGGAATATGGCTGGTGGCCGGCGCCGCTGCGGCCGTCAATTGCCTCTTGGAGCAGACGATCGACGCCGTGATGATGCGCACGCGCGCGCGGCCACTGCCCCGCGGCGAACTGAGCTCGCTGCAGACCGTGGTGTTCGCGGGCGCCCTTGGCGGTGTCGGTCTGTGGATCCTCTACCACTTCGTCAATCCCCTGACGATGTGGCTCACATTCGGCACCTTCGTCGGTTATGCGATCGTGTATACGGTGTTGCTCAAGCCGCTCACGCCTCAGAATATCGTGATCGGCGGGGCGTCCGGCGCGATGCCGCCGGTGCTCGGCTGGGCCGCGGTTGCGGGAGAAGTGACGCCTGAGGCGCTGCTCCTGTTTCTCATCATTTTTGCCTGGACGCCGCCGCATTTCTGGTCGCTCGCCCTGTATCGCACCGAAGATTACGTCCGTGCCGGCCTGCCGATGCTGCCGGTAACCCACGGTCGCAGGTTCACGGTGCTGTACGTGCTGCTCTACACCTTGATTCTGCTTGCGTGCAGCCTTTTCCCATTTGCGTACGGCATGAGCGGCTGGATCTATCTGGGGGCAGCACTTGTCCTGGGGGGGATGTTCCTGCGCTACGCCGTGCGGCTGTACCTGGCCTACAGCGATGCGCTGGCGCGGCGCACGTTTCGGTTCTCGATTGTCTATCTGTCGTTGCTGTTCGCGGCGCTTCTGGTTGATCATTACCTGCGGTTCTAGGTGTGCGCCTCCCGTACACAATCGGAGCCTTCCTCACCGCGGCGCTGATCGCCGGCTGCGGACCGTCGGGGCCGAAGTTCAGGAACACGGACATCACCGGCGCCGGATGGGCGCGCGAACTCGCGCTGACCGACCACACGGGCAAACCCAGGACCCTCGCGGATTTCCGGGGCAAAGTCGTGGTCGTGTTCTTCGGCTACGTGCGTTGCCCGGATGTCTGTCCCACTACACTGGTCGAATTGAAATCGGTCGTCGAGCAGCTCGGGGAGGAAGGCAAACGTGTCCAGGTTCTGTTTGTTACGGTGGACCCCGAGCGCGATACGCGGGAACTGCTGATGCAGTACGTTCCCGCATTCCACCCGGATTTTCTGGGCTTGTACGGTGACAACGAGCAGATCGCCAGGACGGCGAAGGAGTTCAAGGTCTTCTACCAGAAGGTACCGGGGTCGAGGCCCGACAATTACTCGATTGACCATACCGCCGGCAGCTACGTATTCGATCCCGACGGGCGGATACGCCTGTTCGTGAGCCATCGGCAGGCAGGCACACTCGCGGCCGACATCCGGTCTCTGCTCAAGGGCGGCTGAATGGAAGAAAGGCTGCTTCAGAACATGAGCGGCCCTTGGAGTTCGTTAAAAAACGAGGCGATACAGCCCCTCATATTTCGCCAATTTTCGGGCTGTTTCAGTCGTTCTGAAACAGCCGCCCGATGCTTGAATCGCCGCTGCCCTCAGGCCGCGGCCATCATGCCTTTCATTTTCACCAGCGCCTTGGCTTCGATCTGGCGGATGCGTTCGGCGGAAACGCCGAACTCCTCGGCGAGGTCGTGCAGCGTCGCAGCGTCCTTTTCGCGCAGCCAGCGAGCCTCGATGATGCGGCGGCTGCGCACGTCCAGACTTGCAAGCGCAACCTCCAATCCACTGGCGCGCAGGCGTTCGTTCTGGACGGCTTCCAGGACCTGTGAAGGCTCCGCGCCCGTGTCGCGGAGATAAGCGATGGGAGCGAAATGGTCGTCCTCATCTTCGCCGCTCGCTTCCAACGCGACATCCTGTCCGGAGAGCCGCGTTTCCATTTCGACCACATCCTCCGGCCTTACGCGGAGCTGACCCGCTATGGACCTGATCTGGGCGGGCGTGAGGGATTCGAGGCCGGGTTTCATGCTGCGCAGATTGAAGAACAGCTTGCGTTGCGCCTTGGTCGTGGCGATCTTGACCAGCCTCCAGTTGCGCAGTACGAATTCGTGAATCTCCGCCTTGATCCAGTGGATCGCGAACGACACCAGGCGCACGCCACGGTCCGGGTCGAAGCGCTTGACCGCCTTCATGAGGCCGATATTGCCTTCCTGGATCAGGTCGGCGTGAGGAAGCCCGTATCCCATATACCCCCGCGCGATGGAAACCACGACGCGCAGATGGGACAGCACCAACTGATGAGCCGACTCGATGTCTTCCTCTGCGCGGAATCTCCGCGCAAGCCTCACTTCTTCGTCGGCTGAAAGCACCGGGAACCTGTTCACTGCATGGATATAGCTATCCAGGCTGCCGACTGCCGATGGAACCGGTAATGCAAAAGCGTTGCTCATATCCCTTGTCGCTCCGTTCATATCCATTGCCGCCTGGCGTGCACCGACGCTCCGGCCAAATAACAATATAATTTTAGCACTCGCGTGGTTAGAGTGCTAATACCCGATTTGGTTTCCGAGAACAACGGGTCGGCCAAGGCCTGCTCATTTTCAGACGTGCCACTACCGTGGCTCTATTTTGTATAAGTGCTTACTTACTGACAAGAATGTGCCAAGCCATCCAAGGGCGGCGGCTAAGGCCAGAACCGCGAGACCGTCCATCAGCCCAAGAAGCTCGAGGTTCGTGTCGGCCCCATACAGGGTACCAAACCCGGCGAGGTCGCGATTGAGCACGAATATCGACAGTGCCACGATCCCACAGGCAGCCAGCCCCCCGAAGATTCCCTGAAGGGCCCCCAAGTAGAAAAATGGCCTGCGGATGTAGGCGTTCGTGGCCCCGATCAGTTTCGAGACCTCGATTTCGTCGCGCTGGGTCAGGATCTGGAGCCGGATGGTATTGAAGGTAACAGCCACCAGCGCAAAGCTGAGTAGTGTGGCCATGAGCACCACGGCCGTGCGGCCGAATCGGAGCAGGCTGCCGACCCGCTGCACCCAGGCCGAGTCGGCTTGGACATGAGCAACCCTCGGGAAACTCTTGATTTCCTGCTCCAGGCGCACCGCGAGCTCGGGCTCACTCGCATCAAGCGTCGCGACGAAAGCGTCCGGCAACGGGTTATCGCGCAGGCTTGCCACCAGCTCGGCCATCCCCGGCGCGCGCTTGAGCCCGGCGAGCGCCTGCTCGCGGCCGACAAACTGCACCTTTGTAACGCCGGGAGTCCCGCGCAGCCGCCTGTCGAGTTCGGCGATGTCCGACTTCGAGGCTTCGGGCGCGAGAAACACACTGATCTGGGGATCGGCGGCAAGGCCGCGCGCGAACTGCTGCAGGTTGGCGAGTAGCACGTAGCCACCCAGAGGCAGGGCAAGTGCTACTCCGATGACCAGCGCGTTGAGCAGAGAGGCAAACGGATTTGCGGCAAATCGCCGCATTGTTTGCGCGAAGCTCAGCGCGTGATGACGCAGCCAGGCCCTCACGCCATGCTCCCCCGGTGCAGCGATAGCACCCGTGGATTGAGCTTGCGGATCGGCCGGTCGTCGTGAGTGGAAATCAGCACAGTGACGCCGACCTGGTTGAACGAGCGGAACATGTCGATGATCGCGTCCGCGTAGTCGGCGTCCAGGCTCGCAGTCGGCTCGTCCGCGATGAGGATATTCGGCCGGTTGACCACTGCGCGCGCGATGCACAGGCGCTGCTGCTCACCGCCTGAGAGCGCGATCGGGTTGGCGCGCTCGCGCTCCAGAAGGCCGACCTTGTCGAGTGCCGCGCGCGCGCGCCGCGCCGCATCGCGCCAGGGATGGCCCGTGACTACGAGTGGCAGCATCACATTGTCGATGGCGCTTCGGTCGTACAGCAGCTTCTGGTCCTGGAAAACGAGGCCGAGGTTGCGCCGCAGGAAGGGGATCGCAGGGCGGCGTATCGAGGACACATTTTGGCCCGCGACGAGGACCGTCCCCGACGTCACGCGCTCGATCGCTGCAATAAGCTTTAAAAGCGTGCTCTTTCCTGCACCGGAATGTCCGGTGATGAAGACCATCTCGCCCGGCTCGATCGTGAAGCTGACGTCCTTCAATGCCTCGTAGCCGCCGGGGTAGCGCTTGAACACCTGGCTGAAGCTGATGATGTCCGTGCCCAAGCTAGTCGAGCAATGCAGATACGAATTCGGCGGCATTGAACGGCCGCAGATCGTCCGCGCCTTCGCCGACGCCGATGTACGCGATAGGGATGGGCTGGTTCGCGGCGTCATTCGATCGGATACGCGCTTCATCGGATCGCGCCAGCGCTGGATTGGATCGCGCCAGCGCGATGGCGGCGACCACGCCCCCTTTGGCGGTGCCGTCGAGCTTGGTGAGGATGAGCCCGGTCAGCCCGATCGCATCGTCGAACGCGCGCACCTGGTTGACTCCATTCTGGCCGGTGTTCGCGTCGAGCACGAGCCACACCTCGTGCGGCGCCTGAGCGTCCGCTTTGGCGATGACGCGCTTGATCTTCTTGACTTCTTCCATCAGGTGGAGCTGCGTGGGCAGGCGCCCGGCCGTGTCGGCGAGCACGACGTCGATGTCGCGGGCGTGTGCCGCCTTTATCGCATCGAAAATTACGGCGGCTGGATCGCCGGACTGCTGCGCAATTACCGAGACGCCGTTCTTCTCGCCCCAGGCCGCAAGCTGTTCCCGCGCGGCCGCCCGGAAGGTATCGCCGGCGGCAAGCAGCACCGTATGTCCCTGGCTCTGAAACAGGTGGGCGAGTTTTCCGATCGTGGTGGTCTTGCCCGCTCCGTTGACCCCCGCGATCATGATGATGAAAGGCCGGTGCGCGGCGCAGTCGACCGATGTCTCGAGTGGTGAGAGCATCTCGACCATCATCGCGTGCAGCTCGGTCTTCAGCTGCTCGGCGCTCTCCAGGCCGCGTTTCCTGGCGCGCGCGCGAAGTTCCGCAATCAGATGTTGCGTTGCCGCCACGCCGGCATCAGCCGACAGCAGCCCAGCCTCGAGGTCCTCGAACAGCGCCTCGTCGATTCGCCGCCCGACGAACAGGCCGCCGAGTTGCGAGCGTGTCTTCGCCAGACCGCCCTTGAGGCGCTCGAACCAGCCGGGCTTGGATCCGGCCTCGCTTCTGTTGAACAGCCCGAGCATGGAAAGGGTGAGAGTGGTCGGAAAATCACGCTATGATGGCGGCGCGATTCTATCAGCTTCCCTCCCATGAAGTTCCTTGCGCCTGCACCTGCGACCAGGCTTGCCACGGTAAATACCTGTGCGCGGGCGTAATGCTATATCGGCCACTTCGCGGCGCCCCAACCGCGTGCGCATCATCGGCGGGCTGTGGCGCAGCCGGATGATCCCGTTTCCTGATGTGCCCGGGCTTCGCCCGACGCCAGACCGCGTGCGTGAGACTCTGTTCAACTGGCTTGGCCAGAACCTGGCTGGCAGGCACTGCCTGGACCTGTACGCCGGTTCGGGCGCGCTTGGATTTGAGGCGCTTTCGCGCGGGGCGGCTTCGGTGACGATGGTGGAGCGTGCGACGCGCGCCTGGCGAGCGCTGCAGGACAATGCAGCGTTGCTCAGGGCCCAAGGATTGAATATCGTGTGCGGCGATGCGCTAGAATTCCTCGCCGGTGTGTCTTCGGGCGCGCCTGCGCCCATGAGGTTTGATGTCGTGTTCCTCGATCCACCTTTCGGCGAGGGTATTCCAGAGGGCCTGTGGCCGCGCCTGCTTGAGCGGCTTTCAGACCAAGGGCTCGTATACCTCGAATGCGACGCGATGTTTGCGGGGCACCCGCGGCTCGAGATGCTGAAGCACGGTCATGCGGGTGCCGTCCACTACCACTTGCTTGGAAGGAAACGGGATGATCAAGGCGGTATATCCGGGAACGTTTGATCCCATGACGCGCGGGCACGAAGATCTCGTGCGTAGGGCTTCCGCGCTATTCGACGGCGTTGTCGTGGGTGTGGCGGACAGCCGCGCCAAGCGACCGTTCTTCACGCTCGCCGAGCGCGTAGAGATGGCGCGCGAGGTCCTCGCGCCGTACGCCAACGTAGAAGTCCGGGGTTTCGGCGGGCTGCTGCGCGATTTCGTGCTCGGGGAGAATGCCCGCGTGATCCTGCGCGGCCTGCGCGCGGTGTCGGACTTCGAGTACGAATTCCAGATGGCCGGCATGAACCGCAGCCTCATTCCCGATGTCGAAACCGTATTTTTGACGCCAGCCGAGCAGTACATGTTCATCTCGGCCACCATCGTGCGCGAGATCGCCGGCCTGGGTGGCGACGTAGGAAAGTTCGTTCATCCGGCAGTCGAGGCGCGAATGGCCGCCAGGGTCAGGGAGCTGGAAGGCTAGCGGACATCGTTTTGGCACTGCTCATCACCGACGAGTGCATCAACTGCGACGTTTGCGAGCCCGAGTGTCCCAACGGGGCGATTTCACAGGGGGTGGAAATCTACGTTATCGATCCGCGGCACTGCACCGAGTGCGTCGGTCATTTTGACGCGCCGCAATGCGTCGACGTGTGCCCGGTCGACTGCATCATTCTCGACCCCGGAAACAAGGAAAGCAGAAAGGAGCTGGAAAGCAAATACACGCGCCTGACGGAGAAATCAGACCTCTAGTGGACTTTAACGCGCGAATCCGTAGTGATGCCGTGGGCCGGGTTCATCTCTGGCAAGAGGGACACCAGAATGTCGAGCGCTGCCCGAGCCGCGCGACGCGTATCAACGTGCCGCACACGCGGCAGGGGAGCCCTGTCCGGCTATAGACAAAATACTGCTGCTGGAACCAGCCGGAGCCGCCGTCGCTGTGGACAAAATCCCGCAGGCTCGATCCCCCGGCCGCAATGGCCGCGCTGAGGGTCTCAACCACCGCCTGCACGAGCTTGTCGCAGCGGGCGCGGGAAAGGCGGGCCGCCGGCGTCCGTGGCGAGATTCCTGCGCGAAACAGCGACTCGTTTGCATAGATATTGCCGACGCCGACGACGATCGCAGCGTTCATGAGCAACCCTTTTATGCCGGTGCGGCGGCGCCGCGTCGCGGCGTGGAGCCACGCGCCCGAGAACCCCGGAGACAGTGGTTCCACGCCGAGGCGCGCGATGAGCGGATACGAGCCGACGTCGCCCGATGTCCACAGGACGGCGCCAAAACGACGCGGATCCCGCAAGCGAAGGGCCATGCGGCCAAACACCAGATCGAAGTGTTCGTGCGGATGGAGCTTCGCACCGGATTCGGTGATGCGCAGGCTCCCTGACATGCCCAGATGCACGATCAGCCAGCCCGTACCGCAGTCCAGCAGCAGGTATTTGCCGCGCCGAAGCACGCGTTGCACGGTGCGTCCGCTCAGTCGTCGCGCAAGGTCGCGTGGTACCGGCCAGCGCAGACGCCGGTTGCGCACCACGACCCCGGTCACGGTCCGCCCTTCGACAAAGGCTGCGATGCCGCGACGCGTGATCTCGACTTCGGGCAGTTCTGGCATCGAAAATTTCGCTTGAAAATGAGGAGTTATTGTTCTTGTCGCGCCCGCCAAATATACCTAAACTGTGGGGCTCGCAATAGTTAGGTTAGCCCGGTCAGTCCGGTCAGGCTCCGCATGCTTCAGTCCCGCGTTTCTCCCTCCAGTTCCAGGCCCGCCGCAAGGCGATGCGCTGCGATTCTTGTGGCCCTGGCCCTGCCCGTCGCGCTCGCCGGATGCGCGGCGCAGAGAACTCAGGCGCCGCAATCCGAACAGACGCCACCTCAGACGGCACCTGCGGTCGCCGAGCCGGTGCCAGGGCCGGAATCTCTGCCTGCGCGCAATGCCGAGCCCGTACTGCCCAACCAGGATCTCTCCGATACGATCCTTTACGAGTTCTTGCTCGCGGAGATCGCGGCACAACGTGGAAACGTCGGACTGGCCGCGCAGGCCTACGCGGACCTGGCCAAGCGCACCCGCGATCCGCGTATCGCGCGCCGCGCAACCGAAATTTCCGTGTTTGCACGCATGGGCAACGCGGCTATCGAGTCGGCCAGAGTGTGGCATGAAACCGAGCCGAATTCGCCGCGTCCGCTTCAGGCGCTTTCAGGTTTGCTTGTCAGCGCGGGTCGGTTCGACGAGGCGCTTCCGTACATTAGGAAGCAATTGGCCGGTACGGCGGCGGGCGGGGGTGCCGGTGAGAGTTTCATGCAGCTCAATCGCACGCTGGTGAACGCCAAGGACAAGTCCGCGGCCCTGGTGCTGGTTCAGCGCTTGACAGAAGATTATCCCCAACTGGCCCAGGCACGCTTCGCGCTAGCCCAGGCCGCGGCTGCCGCCGACCAGGGAGAGCTTGCGCTGAAGGAGATCCGGCGGGCGCAGGAACTCAAGCCCGACTGGGAAGCCGCGGTGCTCCTCGAGGCGCAGTTCCTGCAGTCGGGCTCCGGTGCTGCATCGCTTGAGCGTCTGTCGCGCTATCTACAGCGCTATCCGAACTCGCGCGAAGTACGCCTGAGCTATGCGCGGGCCCTGGTGGCGGACCGGCGCTATGCAGATGCACGCATCGAGTTCCAGAAGCTGATCGCCGACTTTCCGGCCAATACCGACGTGATCTACGCGGTTGCCCTGCTTTCGCTGCAGCTGTCGGACTACGGGCCCGCCGAATCCAATCTCAAGCGGCTGCTTGAGCTCGATTACGCGGACAAGGCAACAGTGCAGCTGTATCTGGGCCAGATCGCCGAGGAGCAGAAGAATTATCCGGAGGCGCTGCGCCGTTACGGCGAAGTCGACCACGGCGATCAGTACCTGCCCGCACAGATCCGGTATGCGCAGGTCCTGGCCCGGCAAGGCCGGCTGGCCGAGGCGCGTGCCCATCTGCAGCAGCTAAGCGCAAGCGGCAACCAGCAACGCGTGCAGCTCGTTCTTGCCGAGGCGCAGATGCTTCGAGACGCCAACCAGAGCAAGGAGGCGTTCACGCTGGTCGAGCGCGCTCTCGAGAGCCTGCCCGAGAACCCCGATCTGCTTTACGACTACGCCATGCTTGCGGAGAAGATCGAGCGCTTTGACGTGCTGGAGTCCAGCCTGAAGAAGCTGATCGAGCTTCGGCCGGATCACGCGCATGCGTACAACGCGCTCGGTTACACATTCGCCGACCGCAACCTGCGCCTGGCGGAAGCACGCGAGCTGATCGAAAAGGCCCTGAAGCTTGCGCCCGAGGACTTTTTCATCATCGACAGCATGGGCTGGCTGCTCTACCGCATGGGCAACCTCGATGAGTCGGTGAAATACCTGCAGCGTGCGTTTGCCGGCCGCGCCGATCCGGAGATCGCCGCCCACCTGGCCGAGGTGCTCTGGGCATCGGGCAAGCGCGCCGAGGCCGAAAAAATTCTGGGCGAGGCTGCGCAGAAACATCCCAACAACGAGACGCTCAACGCCACCATCAAGCGGCTGAAGCGATAGCCGGGGTGTTGAAACAGGGGACACCCCCCCTTCGTTCATACCTCCTCTGGCGTCACATACCGGTCCCCGTGCATCGAATTCGGTCAGTCATGGTTCTCCTGTCGGCGCTGTTCGTCGGATGCGCCTCACTTTCCGTGGAGCGAGACGCCGGGACCGCGCGTGATGGATTCGAGCTTTTCGGCCGGGTTGCGGTGCGCTATGGCAGCGACGGGGCAAGCGGGCGAATCGCGTGGCGGCACAGTCGCGCCGCCGACGAACTGCTCATCACCTCGGCGCTCGGCCAGGGCATGGCCCGCATCACGCGCCGCGACGGGGAAGTCAAACTCGTGACGGCCGAGCAGAACGAGTACCGGGCAGCGGACGCCGAGGCGCTGACCGAACGCGTGCTCGGCTGGCGCCTGCCGCTCGCGGGATTGCCGTACTGGGTGCAGGGGCGTGCAGATTCGGCGCGTCCGGCGCAGCTCACGCATGATGCGCAATCCCGCCTCTCCGAACTGAGGCAGGACGACTGGCGGGTCGAGTACCAGGAATACGAGGGCGCGCGCCCGTCGAAGCTGCGCATCTCGCGTGCCGACCTGGAGATCCGGATGGTTGTAGACCGGATGGTTGCAGACCCGATGGTTGTAGTCCCATAGGATGGCACCGCAATGAGCGGCGAGCTGAGCGACGGGGAGTACCCGTGAACCTTTGGGACCGGGTGTGGCCCGCGCCGGCCAAGCTCAACCTGTTTCTTCACGTGGTGGGAAGGCGCACGGACGGCTATCACCTGCTGCAGACCGTGTTCCGGCTGATCGACTGCTGCGACCGGCTTCGGTATTCAGCGCAGCCGGGCCCGAACGTGAGCCTGGCGCAGCCACTTCCAGGGGTCGAGGAAGGCGACGAGTTGTGCGTGCGCGCCGCACGCCTGTTGCAGCGTGAAACCGGTTGCCGACGCGGCGTCGATATCTCGATCCGGAAACGCATTCCCATGGGCGGGGGCCTCGGCGGCGGCAGCTCGGACGCTGCCACCACGCTGATCGCGCTCAATCGCCTGTGGAACCTGGGTCTGTCCCGGCAACGCCTGGCGAAGCTGGGCATTGCGCTCGGCGCCGACGTGCCGTTCTTCCTGTGCGGAGAAAATGCCTTCGGTGAGGGGGTCGGTGAGCAACTCGAGCCGGTGATTCTGCCGCCGGCGTGGTATGTGCTCCTGGTGCCCCCGGTGGCGGTGCCGACGCGAGAGATTTTCGCCGCACCGGAATTGACACGTAATACAAAAAGCATCAAAATATCAAGCTTTTCGGCAGGCTTTGGGCACAATGACCTGGAGCCCGTCGTATGCAGGCGCTACCCCGTGGTGGCGACCCATCTGGCCTGGCTGAAGGCCTTCGGGGACGCGCGCATGAGCGGGTCCGGCGCCTGTGTTTTTGCCGAGTTTCCGACCGAGGTGCAGGCACGCACGGTGGTGTCGGGGCTGCCCTCGGAGATGCGGGGGTTTGCGGCACGCGGGCTCGAAAGGCATCCTTTGGCGGCGGACCCGAGCGAAAATTAGCCGAAAGTTAGCCGAAAGTTAGCCGAATGTTAGCGTATGGGGAGTCGCCAAGCTGGTTAAGGCATCGGATTTTGATTCCGACATGCGAAGGTTCGAATCCTTCCTCCCCAGCCAGGCATCAGCCGCACAGCGGGCTGGCATGTTGTGGATGATCGAAGCAGCGGTGTTCTGAGGCGGGACTGAGACGATGGCGTACGAAAGCCTGATGGTCTTCACCGGCAACGCCAACCCGTTGCTTGCACACTCTGTCGTGCGGCGGCTCAACATACCGCTGGGGCAGGCGTCGGTGTCGAAGTTCTCCGACGGCGAGATCATGGTCGAGCTGCTGGAAAACGTGCGCGGCAAAGACTGCTTCGTGCTGCAGTCCACGTGTCAGCCCACCAATGACAACCTGGTGGAAATCCTGCTCATGGTCGATGCGCTGAAGCGGGCGTCGGCAGCGCGGGTGACCGCGGCGATTCCCTACTTCGGCTATGCGCGCCAGGACCGGCGGCCGCGTTCGGCGAGAGTGGCGATTTCGGCCAAGGTCGTGGCGAACATGCTGCATGCCGTGGGCGTGGACCGCGTACTGACCATGGATCTGCACGCAGACCAGATTCAGGGATTTTTTGACGTGCCGGTGGATAACGTCTACGCGACGCCGATCCTGCTTGGCGACGTCTGGAAACACGATTACGAGAATCTGCTGGTTGTGTCGCCGGACGTGGGCGGCGTGGTGCGGGCGCGGGCGATTGCGAAGCGCCTGGAGTCCGACCTCGCCATCATCGACAAGCGGCGGCCGAAGGCCAACGTATCGGAGGTGATGAATATCATCGGGGACGTGAAGGGGCGCACATGCGTGATCATGGACGACATCGTCGACACAGCCGGCACGCTGGTCAAGGCCGCCGACGCGCTCAAGAGCGAGGGCGCCACGCGCGTGGTCGCCTACTGCACGCACGCCGTGCTCTCGGGCAGCGCC
>Ga0315281_10003403_pt1 | contig 23282 bp, 18 predicted proteins | sample YL17G07_0_MG_FD_204540 | JGI IMG/M metagenome (GOLD analysis project Ga0315281, IMG submission 204540) | Sediment microbial communities from Yellowstone Lake, YNP, Wyoming, USA - YL17G07_0 | ecosystem: Environmental > Aquatic > Freshwater > Lake > Sediment | place: USA: Wyoming | collected... | reverse complement strand
TCGGGCCTGAAGAGTCAAAAGAGGTATTGACGAGATGCCTGGCTATGGGGGCGGATAGGGCATTAAGGATAGAGGAACCTGCTGCTCAAGATGGCCATCTGATTGCCAAGATACTTTCTCAAACAATCAAAAATCAATCCTTTGATCTCATCTTAACAGGTGTTCAGGCAGAGGATGACAACTGGGGACAGGTTGGAGTGAGCCTGGCTCAAATGTTAGGACTTCCTCACGCCGCTATTGTGACAAATATTGAGATTATTGGGGACAAGGCAAAGGTCAAGAGAGAATTGGAGGGTGGTATCGATGAAGTCATAGAGCTTAAACTTCCTGCTGTCCTGACCATTCAGACTGGTATCAATGAGCCGAAATATGTCTCCCTTGCCGCTCTCTTAGAGGCGGAAGACAAGGAGATTAAGGATCTTGGAATTGAAGAGATAGGGCTTACTTCTGGCGAATCCGTGGATACAAAAATCGATCAGGTATTCTTCCCACCCGTTGGAAAGATGGCAGAGATACTAAAAGGCAGTCCCGAAGAGGTCGTGACGCAATTGACCGAAATCATTAAGAAGAAAAAAGGGTAACTAAACCAGAATGCCAAATGTCAAAGCTCAAAGTTCAAATGAATTTTCAAATTTCAAAGTTCAAATTGGAACTGGCTTACTATTTGGCATTTGCCTGCCTGCGCGAAGCCGCTTCGGCGAAAGCAGGGATTTTGACACTTGAAATTTATTGCAGATCGAAAATAACTTACCAGTCTTTCAGCAGATATAATGGATAATTAGGGGGGTAAAGCAATGGGGGAGATCTTCGTATTAGTTGAGCATCGACAGGGAAAAGTTCGTGACATCACCTACGAGATGTTACAGGCGGGAGAGACGCTTGCCTCCCAGCAGGGGGTTTCATCAACAGCGGTACTATTGGGTTATAATGTAAAAAATTTCGCTGAGGAGTTGGCGGCAAAGGCATCAAAGGTCCTGGTTGTGGAGGATCCGCAACTTGAACATTTCAATTCCATCCTCTATCAAAAAGTCCTCTCCTCTCTCATCACAAAATATCAACCCCCTCTCACCCTGATGGGCCACTCGGCTTTTGGAATGGACCTGGCGCCGAGCCTTTCTGTGGAAATAGGGTTTCCTCTGGTTACGGATTGCATCGGCCTCTCGTTTGAAGGGAGCCGTCTAAAAGCCGTCCGATCCATTTATGGAGGAAAGGTTAATGCCAATGTATCCGTGAGGGAATCCAAGGGATATATTGCTACTGTTAGGCCGGGTGTTTTCAGCCCCGGGGCGCCTGGTGAGAAAAAGGGAGGGATTGTTATGGAGCTCTCTCCACTCCAGGGGACGGTCGATGTTAAAAAATTTATCGAATATATTGAGGCCCCCATCACAGGAGAAGATATCACTCAAGCAGAGATCATCGTCTCTGTGGGCCAAGGGATCGGAGGCCCTGAACATATTCCGATGATAGAGGAAGTGGCAAAAAGTTTAGGCGGAGTCATTGCCTGTTCACGGCCGGTGGTGGATCGAAATTGGCTACCCAAGGATCGACAGGTGGGAATCTCTGGAAAGACGGTGAAGCCAAAAGTCTATATCGCCATTGGCATCAGCGGCGCCTTCCAGCATATCACGGCCATGCAGGGTTCTGAAACGATCATCGCCATCAATAAAGACCCACGAGCTCCCATCTTTGGAGTAGCTGATTATGGGATCGTAGACGACTTCAAAAATCTGCTTCCGATTTTAAAAGAGAAAACGAAAGGAATGAAATAAAATTTGGAATGCAGATTGCGGAATGCGGATTTCAGATCTAGTTGGGTTAAACGATATGCTCCATGCCCTACGCCCCTTTTTCAAGACGCTTCTGGTCTGTAGCTGCAGACATTGCCAGGTAAACTCCTAATCGGCACTTTCACCAAGTCTCGCATTCATCTGGGATAGAAAATGTGAACATTACCAAAAGAAAGTAAGCATCTTAGAATACTCTACGAATTGGCCTGGAGAATTTATTTACTTCTTCGGATAATCACTGAAGCCTTTCTGATAAATTCCCTATACCGTTTCATGTGGTCTCGTTTAAGTTGGGTAAAAAGCTCAAGCACAGAGGCTTCAGATACGTCTTTCGATTTTTCCTCCATGATGGATTGAATCTCAGCTTCTAATTCTTGGATTCGGTGTTGGTATAAAGGGATCATCTTTTTATAGAACTCAGGATGTCTCGAATTGGTCTGCTTTAAAGAATGGCCAAGAATCTCATAGAAATCATACCAGAGGTATTTGTCAGAACCGTGGATGTCTCCAATCCATTTCCCTTCCCTTATCAATCTTTTCGCTTTATCCATATCATCCTCATAAAATCCATTCTCATAGGACAACTCTTCTGACCCAAACCCATAGATGAGGGAAACGAATGTCTTTGATACGAAGTTCATGAATGGAGGTAATCCGAAGCCTAAAATCGGTACAACACATAACCCGAGCACGACTGTAGAGGCACAACCGGTCCACAAATAGATAAGAAGTATAACCCCAGAAAAATACGCAAGATAAAAACCACTAAGCTGACGATCTTCATTATCCATTCAGTCATCACCTTATATTATCTATTTTTTTCTTTCTTCCCCCGTTTTTTGCTTATGGAGGCTTTTGGGAATCAATTGCATATTTGAGGGTTCATCTCTTCCACCTTTTGAGAGTGGGATGATATGATCTATCTCATACCCTGAAGGAACTTTCTTATACCCTTTACTTCTTAGAAATTGGTTCTTAGCTGTTGCGCTTCGTTCAACCTTAGGCAACCCGGAATTTTTATACCTTTCGTTTGCATTATATTTCGTCCCTCCTATTTGATAGGTCGATTTGGGATCGGCGCTTACCCCCTCACGCTTGTAGGTTCTACCCACCGATGAACCTGATTTATAAGTTCTATGAACGCTCCCACGAGATTTGTAAGATAATTTCCCAGAAGAGGATCGATTTGATTTCGCTTCGAGCAAAACTGGGGAAACTGCAATCATCAGCGCAACAAAAAGAGAAAGAAGTTTTCTTATTATCATTCATCCTCCAAGAAATCTGCTTTTATAATATTAGACGGACACTCCCTCAAAAATCCCTCTACTTTACCCTCCCTTCTCTCTACTAGCCCCCCATCCCGACCGAGGGCGGGGCAGGCGCATCTCTCGCGGTCCCGGAATCTCTGCCTGGAAAACAGCCTTATTGTCTTTCGTAAATGGGAGGCGTATAATATAGTTATATTTAAGATTCCCTGGGATGAGCCTAACGGCAATTCAAGACTATTTGAAAAAAAGAGAGATTGATGTATTGAGAAAAACGATATGGAGGTGAACAATGACAATCACCGTTAAGAGTAGAATTGAAAAGGGTTCCATTCGTCTCCCCAAGAAGGTGGGGTTGCCGGATGGCACGCGGGTTCTCGTTAAGATTGAGCCAATACTGAAAACGAGAGAAAAATTGAAAGTTATTTCTGAATTATCAGGAGGGTGGTCTGACGATCCCACGATTATTCCTATCTTTGAAGAGATAGATAAGGAAAGGCACAGCTATTTTGGCCGCGAGGTAAGTTTCTGATGATCCTGTTAGATACCAATGTGGCAGTGGCTTTCTTAAATGGCAACGAGTTGATCTCAGGGAGGGTCCGGGATGAAATTGATAAGATTTCCTTGAGCACCTTGGTTATAGCGGAGTTAGATTATGGGGCAAAGGTATCTCAAAAGTCTAAAGAAAATATTGAAAAGCTATATCGGTTTTTAGATGTTGTTCAGATCGTTCCATTTGATATTGAATGTGCAAAGATTTTTGGAACAATCAAAAGTAAACTTCGAATGATTGGAAAGCCCACTGGGGAAGTGGATGCCCTAATTGCTGCTACTGCTATGGCTCACGATGCTGTTCTTGCCACAGCCAACAAGAGACATTTTGAAAATATCGAAGGTTTGAAATTGGAAGTGTGGCGAATTGAATAGAGAAGGATTCTGCTCGGCGACTATGCCTAAATTAGAACCGCCTTCTTTTCCCTTGAATTTCACCTACCCATAAAAGTGAAAATTTTCAATGACTCCCTGTCCTTTCTTTATCCATCTGTGTTAAAACGAATTTTTTGACTCCGTGCCCCAGGGGCAGGGCAGCTCTCATAACTTCTGTCATGTTTTACCTTATTTTCTTTTCCAACCCTCAATTTTCCTCATAAACCACTCAACTCTTGTAGGCCCAATATCCAGAATTTGAGCTATCTCCTCGTTTGTGTAATTCTCAAGCATCAACTTCGCTATTTTTCGTTCAATCGGGTCGCTTGTTATCTGCTCGACCATGTCCACCGCCCTATCTCTTCTCCAATCATCACCGTCATCGTAAAATGGATCAGGCATAGCTGTTGTCTCGCCATCCATATCAATTGGTCTTTTTTTCAATTTTGCATCCTCATAAATATCTCTCTTTCGGCCTCCTTTAAAGAGGGTAAATTGTTTTGTCATTTTTATACCCCTATTATAGATGATCCCAATATCAGGAGGTCATCTTTTGTTATATCTTTGGGAATCTCAATGTCTGGGCATTTTCCCTTGATTGCATTCGTTATAAAATACACATCCCGCATGTCCGCCAGACACATCGCAATAAACTCTAATATGGTCTGATTCTCATCATATTGCTCTCGTTCCCAGTGCTTGAAGGTTTTCAATTAATTGTTCCTGTTCCTAAGCCAGTGATTCCGTTAGGGTCCTAAAAAAAATGTCAGCCCCTTAACTGTGAACTTCCTTCCTTAGATAGATTCAACATGCCACAGCAGTTACCGGGTCTCAAGCGTCAGGCAATAACACTCATCGAAAAGTGAAAACTTTCAAAGACGTCCCCTCCGTCTTTTCACTATTTCTGCCTACCAAAAACAGGCCCATTCCGCATTTGGGGTGGCCAACTATTTTTGGACGACTCCTGGACTCTAATTAAAGTCTTCCGAACTAATAACTCCGGACTTTACCCAGTTATCACCCAATCGTTTTGTCCCACGTCAAGGGCTGACCCCTCTTTCCAAAACATAGAATATATTGAGGCACCGATTACAGGAGAAGACATCACTCAAGCAGAGATCATCGTTTCTGTGGGCCAAGGGATCGGAGGCCCTGAACATATTCCGATGATAGAAGAAGTGGCAAAAAGTTTAGGCGGGGTGATCGCCTGTTCGCGTCCGGTGGTGGATCGAAATTGGTTACCCAAGGATCGACAGGTAGGAATCTCCGAAAAGACCGTAAAGCCGAAAGTTTACCTCGCCATTGGAACCAGCGGTGCTTTCCAGCATATTACGGCGATGCAAGGCTCCGAAACAATCATCGCCATTAATAAAGATCCCCGCGCTCCCATCTTTGGAGTGGCCGATTACGGGATTGTGGATGATTTTAAAAATGTAATCCCGATTCTAAAAGAGAAGGCAAAAGGAATGAAGTGAGAGAGGGTTCGAGGGCTCGAACCTGCCTGCCGGCGATTTCCCAGACATTGCCAGGTAAACTCCTAATCGGCACAAAGAGTGAGGATTAACCTTCATTGAAGGCTGATAATTTCCGATTGAAAGAGAGTATAACGGATTGGCGATGAGCCGTGGCTCCTTTGGCGTCGGTCTCCATCGCCGGGTTAGCTGGCAGTTCGTATTTAGCAGCCACCGGTAATTTCCAGGGTCCTCTTCACGAAGCCGTGAAGCTCGTTGTCGTCGATGGGCGCTGTGGCAGCGTCGGGCTGGCCGTGAGCATAGGGGGTTATATAGGCGTTGAGGGTTTCCAGGTCCTCGAGTATCACTGCGAGCGGATGCACTGGCCCCGGGCCGCGGATCTTTGCGATGATGACTCCGAGGCTGTCGGCGGGCGTGAACTGACTCGGGTATAGATTGCGGCAGTAGGTTTCAAGGACGGGGCGGATCTTGTTCACGACGTCGCGCGGATGGCCCTCAGCGCTGCTGTAGTAATCGGCTAGCGCCTGCCGATCCGCCAGGAACTGGGCCTGCGTGGCCACCTCGATGTCCCATTCCGATACCGTCGTGTCGCGGAGCCCTATGCGAGCCAGCCGAAGACATTTCCTTTCGGCGGGCAGGTGTACGAGCCGGTCCCAAATGAGCTTAAGGAATCTGTCGTCGTGCGAGAGCACAATCACCTGAGTGCAGGCCTCGCCGCATTTCTTGATTTTCTGAACAGTGCAGTTCTTCCGGAAGCTGTCTTGGCTGTTGAAGGGATCATCGAAGACCACGATCTTCGCAGCCTGGTCGGGACTGTGATCCAGCTGGGCCAAGAAGAACGCGAGGGCGAGCGTGCTTTTGTCGCCAGAGCTTAAGGTGTTGCGGAAGCTCGGCCTGTCGAAAGGCGTCCCCTCGTCTCCCAGGTCAACGGCCGTGTCGTTAATGAGGATCTGATAGCTGGAGCTGGCGACGCCTCCCGGGTAGCCGTGCCTAGTGCCGGTGATGCGGAACCCCGCGTTGAAGTCGTCGAGCAGCTGGTTGATGGTCTGCTCGTTCCGGCCGATCACCTGCTTCGTGTAGTCGTCCAGCTTCTTCCTGACATCCTCCTTCTGGTCTTCGAGTGCTTTCTTTTCCGCCTGGTCAGACACGTAGGCGTGGCACGCCGCCCTGGCGTCCGGCTCGTGCCTCTTCTTCGTGGCGCGCAGGCACGTCAGGGCGCTCTCCACGGTCCTCACGTCGGCCGCCGCGGTCGCGCCCTTCTTTGCTGCGATGGTGGCATTCCCGGCCCGGACAGCCTGATTGTAGGTAGCGGCCCCAGAATGCATTACGGCAAGGGCACCTTTCGCAGCTGTGAAGGCCCCGTCCGGGGCCACATCCTCAAGCGGCGCTGCGGCCTTTCCGTCCAGGAGAGCGAGGGCGGCCTGGCGCAGGGTCCGTAAGGCCTCCCCTGCCGCCCCTTCGCCGCCGGCCAGAGCGGGCGCCGCGATCTCACAATACCGGGACCAGAACTCGCCGCCCGCGGCGTTCTGGTCTAGGGACCTTTCAACCCTCGCAATCTCTCGGTCGCCGAATCCGTTTTCGACTTCCTGACGGAGGGCGGCGATCTCGGTCCGAAGGACGTTGTAAGCTTCACTGAAATAGTCCTTGTACGCGCCGATCAGGGCGGCGGCGACGCCATCGAGGGCCCGGCCGCAGAACGGGCAGGCGTTGTCCCGGATGTAGCCGAGGCCTTCGGACAGCCAGGCTTCACCCCGGTCGTGCATGGCATGGGCCTTGATCTGATCGACAACGCGCCGCTCGGCATCCGCGGCGATGCCCTCGATGGTCTTGCCTAGCAACGTCTCAAACCCAGCCGGGAATGTCGGCAGAGCCAGCTCCGACAGGGCCGCGCGGTTCTTGATCTGATCCGCCTCCTTGACGGCCTGGAGTTCCCTTTCCTTTTCCGCGATCTTGGCGTTTATCCCCGGATCTTCCTGTAAGGTCAGGAAGGCCTCAACGGCCAGGCCCTGCGGCACGAAGGCCTGCACAGTCGCGAGCCATTCTCTAATGTGCGTGCTCTTCGCGCGACTTGCCGCATCGAGACCTTCGATCTGGCCCGCCAGATCCACGCCCTGCTTGCCGACGATCACCCTGTACCAATTGCGCTTGTGATCAAGGTCAACGGCATCGCCCGAATAGACGTTCTCGGATACGAAGGTCGAGTCGAAAATGGCGAGCTCTGGAACCGCGGCGCTCCACGTGCCCTTGGTGAACGTGGCGATTCCGCCATCCAGGAGCACCTTGATCTCCGGCGCGTCGCCGGTCGCGAGCGTGGTGCGCCCGATCACGTGGGCGGGTTCGCCGGTCTGAAGGGAGCGGAGAACGGCGCAGAGCGTCGTCTTGCCGCGGCCGTTCTCAGCAAAGATCAGGTTGTAGCGCTTAAGCTCAACGTCCCCTGAAGCGCTGTAGTTCAAGAATCGACCGACGTTCTTGATCGAGATGATCTTGCGGAGCATTGCACGGTACCTTGCCGGCTAACGGTCAAGCTCACCAGCGGCAATAAAGCGCAGCGGAATAGCGGTCAGGTGCAGGGCCATGTTAACCCCAGTTTTCTCCATGCACCCCCTCTTCACCGCCGGACCCATGGTTCGACAGGCTCACCACAGGTGACGGCGAAGGCGGCTTCATTATTCATTTTTACCCAGCCCCTCAATAATCCGCACCTCTGGCACGGTTTTCATCTTTTCCATCGCCACACTCACCGGATGCGCAGGGTCGGAAAGTTCTTTATACACTTTCTCGATGGTTTGCCGTTTCTGCTCGTTGCTCCAGCCGTCTTTGAGTTCTGGTAGGTTGCCAAGGTGCTTCATCACTTCACAGCCGGCGGCTTTGATTTCGTCGGGGAAGTAGAGTTCGTAAACCATGGCGTCGATGAGGCGTTCGAGAAAAAATGTGTCTGTATCGGGGTTCTTCAGCTTGGGATAAAGGATGGCGTCAACAACATTGATGAAGGGCCGTTGTTCGGTAAGAGAAACCTTCTTTATTGGTATTAGAGAAAGTGGCCCGTTGAAATATTCTCTGACCTTTCCTTTTGGTTTACCGATGAATCCGTAAAACCAGTTCATTAGCTTTGAATTTAGAATTCCCAATAAATACTTGATAATTGTGTTTTCTCCTTCTTTCATTACGATAGCGTAACTTCCGCCACCATCATTGAAACCTTGATTATTATCATAGGCAAACGTATTGCTTTCAGCTCTATATGGGACCACAAGTTTCTCTTTAGCATCAAATACTTCTTTTTCTCTCGGCCTTTCAAGCCTATACCAAGTATACATTCCTTTTAAGACTTCATTCCTTTCAGATAATTTCTTTTGATGTTTTAGGAAATATTTATAGATATTAGGGTAATTTTCTATCTTGATACTATTGTCAATATAAATTAAGTATTCTCCGCTATCGACTAACACATATCTCTTGATATCCTTGCTATTTATACTTGTCTTCAGCAATTCATTTTCAAATCCGCTTTTTTCTGCAAATAATTTTAAGACTGTAAAAATCTCTCTATCGCCGGAGGTCGCACCCTTCTTGATTGTTGAAATACTACCAAGTAATACAGCATTTTTCGTGATCTTCTCAAGAATAGCAGTATTTGAACTGTCCGCAATTATCCAATTATCATTCAGGCCTGCTCGTTTAATCGCGCATGAAGTGAGTTCTTCCTCAATCTTGTTTGATGTTATTTGCTTGTCACTTGCGCTCTCAAAGAACATAATTCTGTCAGAATTAGGCTCCTTATAAGAAATCGAAATGCATGTGTGTATACTTGCTGCTTCAAAAACCATATGGTCTTTGAAGTTAATGATTTTGGAAGTATGGCGGGCTAAGTATGATCGGAGTTTTTTGGCATATTCGTTGCCAAGGTAATAATTAGACGTGATAAGTACACAGCAGCCCATTTTGCTCAAGAGTTCAACGCCTAAATAAATAAAGTAATACACGATATCGTTATACCCGGTATGTATGACCTTATACTGTTCAGATAAATATCTAACGAAGTCCTTGTTGATCGTGTTGATGTTGAAATACGGGGGATTCCCAATCACCACATCAAACCCGCCTTTAATTCCAAACATCCATTCCGGGTCAAAGAACGGACTGCTGGCGTTCTGGTCATAGGGGTCAAACGTCACAATCTGCTCTGCTGTTTTATGCTCCCAACCGTCCTTCTCTAATAGTTTAGCAATCTTTTGCCTGAGCGTTTTATCCTCTTTCTGGCATGCCATCTTTTCTTTGCGGGTTTTCGCGCTGAAATAACGATGCCGGAGCGCCTTGAGTTCATTCTCAAACATGTCGATTTCAGGATTTTTCAAGGATAATTGTTTCGGCTTTTCCAGTCCAATCAGCGTATTCGCCGCCACAAACTTGGTCTCCAGGTTCGGCAGACTACGGATGCCGAGGTTTTCCTTGCCCGGCTGTTTGTTCTGGTCCACCACCAGCGAGATAAAAAAGCGCAGTTTTGCAATCTGCACGGCAATGGCCTGAATATCCACGCCATAGATGCAGTTTTCAATCAGATAGAGTTTACGCCCGTAGTCGAGTTCGTTGTTTTCAAATGCCGATTCTATATCGGCTATCAGATGGTCGCGTATAGCTGGATCATCAATCTGGCGGGCTTTCTGAATTTGCCGTTCTTTCCATTGCTCATTTTTCGGGTCAAGTTTGTGAAGAGTATGGACAAGTTTATGAAGAATACCCATGGGGAAAGCGTCCGAACCCACTGCCGGGTCCAGCGCTTTAAGGTGATCAATGGCGTCAATAAGGATATCAACCTCTTCCGTGCTGAACAGGTGATCTTCGTCGTTGTAAGCGAACAGGTGACGAAGGCGTTCCTCTATGTTATCAGCCGATGATCGATTTACCTCAAGTTTCATTTTGAGGTAGGCAATAAGAGCCTCATCCACCATGTAATTCACAATTTCCCGGGGCGTATTAAACGAACCGGTCTGTTTGCGGGCGGTAGTCTGTGTTTCGGGGTTGTAGCTGGCCAGGAGGTTTTCAAATACCTTGCCCAGCAGTTCCGGGTCAAGCGCCACTTCTTCTTCAACGGGCGTGTTTTCGGCAACGGTAAACTTGTAACCAGAAAGGATGTCGATTAGCCCTTTAACATTATAGTGTTTGTTTTTCGTACCAAAAACGGCATTCAAATCATATTCTTCCTCTGCTCCGAAGAACAGAAAATCAGGTACTATCGCCTGTTTCTTTGAATTGCGGGAAAAACCATCGCTGTATAGCACTTTTCCTTCCTCATTCTCTTTATCAAGACAATCAAAAAGCCCGCCGTTTAAAAATGGAATGTCTTTGAACAGTGCCAGCGCCTCTTTTTCGCTTACGGCGAAATGGTTGGCGTAACGAAAGAGATTTTTAACGCCGTAATTTGTTCTATTTTCTTCAAACGAACCTTCTTTGGCAAAGCTGCGCTCACTCATTTTCTGGTTGAGGGTACCGAAAAAAAGGTTTTGAAGAATGGCCTGATAGTAGTTGTTTGATTTTTTATTTTTCGAGAATTCTTTGAGTTTTCGATCAAGTGCGGTGCGGTCAAAGAGCGCCTCCGGCACAAGGTCCTTTTCCTTTATGAACCAGATAAAAATAATCCGCGTGATAAGCCGGATTAAGCTTGTGGCGTTGCGGATGTCTTTGTTTTTTTCCACATCATCCGGGAAAGACACATGTTCCATCGCCCAAAAGTACCAGTTGGCAAGCTCCTGATAAAACCGTTTATTGAGTTCCTTCGTATCGAGCGTTTTCTGCCAGGCGTTATGCAGCTCGACGAAATTGCTAAACTTGTGCACGCGCAGGAGTTCGGAAAACGAAAGGTCAAATAGGATTTCAATATGCGCCCGGTGCGGATTTTCGATGCTGATGTCTTTGATGAGAGTAACCTTTTCCAGTACATCTTTACGTTCATCCCGTTTATGCAGTCTACGGTTGATAACGGCAAGCGTGAGCGATTGCCCATATTTAAAAAGCACCATCACAGGCATGGGAAAGACTTTATTCAATTCACGGGTAATCTGGCTTAGTGCGGTTCTGCTGTAGTGGTCTTTGGAAAGTTCAATAACGAAAAACAGGTAGGTTTCGATAATGGTACGGTCAACTCGTTTCGTTACAAACAAGCCGTGCTGTGGAGTTATTTCGTCTTTAGAAAGCTGAAATAAGAGATCAACATATTTCCATTCCGACACCAGAGCTTTTACCTCACTGAAGCGGGTATCCCCGTCCAGATAAGACTCCTTGAAACAGCGGTATGTCTTTTCGTTGAAAGTGCCCTGACGTTCGGTATTATAGCTGAGGGTTTGATAGAGCTTTAGCGACTTTTGGCTCAGATCGCCGTCCCTCAAAGATTGCAATGCGGATTTAATAATCTTCTTGGTATCTGCTTCAGGCATGGTGTCATCCCACTATCAGCCATGTCAGGAGTTCAAAGTTTTCCATTTCATGAAGCTGTTTTGCCGGCGGAATGAGCAGCCCACCTCTGTCGGAGGTCAGCTTCTGGTTGCCCCTCTTTTTAAATATCCGTATGACTTCATCGACTGCTTTTTTTAACAACTCTGTATAGGCGTCCATTTGTTCACCATTGTTGGTTTCAACATTGAACAATTCACAAAGTTTTTCATAAGGAAATTTTATGCCCTGACACATCAAACGGTATATTTCAAGTATCTGCTTGGCATGGGTGTAGTTGAAGCGCACGGTTCCGTCATTGCGGATATATACAAGAAAATAAGGATTCAGCGGATTAACTTCCTCGTTTCCCTCGCTATCGCCCTTCTGTTTGAGGCAGAAAACCACACCAGGTTTAATAATCTCCTTTTCACTTTCAGAAAATTGTCTGGAATCGCTAAGATCGGCATGTTCGCCTGAGGGTGAGGGCACAACTGCGTACAGGCCAAACGGAGCTTCTTGAAGCCTCTTCCGGTTGCTCTCCAGAAAATTCAGGAGCTCAATGCGAAAATCGTCAAGTGTAAAATCGGTCAGGGACACGGTTTCATCCATGTCCTCAAGGTCAAGGACTTCTTCCTTCAGTTTTTTGAGTTGCTGATTGCGGTATTTGAGATCGTCCGTAATGAGCTCTTCAATCTGTTCCGTGTTTAATATATTATCCTCGCCCGTAGCTGTAACATCCACCAGAGCCATGCGGGCTTCAACGCGCTCTTTGAGATTGATGTAATTATCAAGATCCTTTGTAGGCCAGAAATTAACCAATTGAATGGTCTCGTTCCTGCTGCCCAAACGGTCGATACGCCCGAAACGCTGAATAATCCGTACCGGGTTCCAGTGAATGTCATAGTTAATGAGGTAATCGCAATCCTGTAAGTTCTGTCCTTCACTGATACAGTCGGTCGCAATGAGGAGGTCAATCTCTTCGCTTTGTGAAGCCGAGGTCATTTTAGCGCGATTTTTTGATAAGGGCGAGAAATTGAGCAGAATGCTGTCATAATCAGTTTTACCAAAGCTTGTCTGGGTATAGCTGCCGCAAACCAGAGCAGAGTGTAGTTTGAGTTCCTTACGGCACCATTCTTCAAGATTTGAGTAGAGGTATTGCGCGGTATCAGCGAAAGCGGTAAAAACTATGACTTTCTTATTCTCTCCATTAAAAGGTTTCTTTATTTTCTCAGCGATGAGTTTTTTTAATTCTGCGAGTTTCGCATCTCTTTGGGGTGTTACGGCAAGGGCATTATTGTACAAGCCTATAAGCGCCTCCTTATCTTTCTTGAGGTCATTAAGCCATCCTGTAAGTTCCAGATCAGCCAGGTCAAATTTAAGTTTTTTGCCGACCTGCCATTGTTCCAGGTCATCAGTAATTTCTTCCAATTCGTCTTCATCCGGTTCAAGGCTTTCAAGAGATTCTTCCTGTGACTTACTTTTTAATTTTAGAAACTCGTTGATTTTGTTTTCTAGATTTTCAATTTTCTGGATGGTTCGGTCCATTGATATTTCAAAGGATTCAATGGAGCTCTCCAACCGTTTAAGATAATTGATTTTCATCATACCAATCAGAAAGTTTTCACGGTCGGTCTGTTTGAATGCCAGAACTTCTGTGGCGGCAAGGTCTTCATATTTTTTTTGTTTGTCCGGCTTCACGTACGCCGAAGGATTAAAAACAGACAACTTGTATTCAAGAATTTGTTTATTCAACCTGTCATAAGAAGGGAAACGGTTATTAAGATCAATTTCAGGATACACAGAATACGGTTTTTTTCTTTCTGGGAACTTGCCGATAAATTCGATTTTATAGAAATTCTTGATATGCTTTCTTGAGCGGGCAATAGTCAGCTCATCGAGTAACTTAAAAAACGCTGAATCGAGTCTCTCCAAAAGTTGTTTCATGTTCCTTTGGGGGTTCTTCTTGGGATCAGCCCAGGTGGTAAAATTAGTTTGAGCATTTTTCAGGGTGAGTCCGATATCTTTTATTTTGCAGTATTCAAAAAGAGCATCCTCTTTTCCTTCTGTGATGAAAGCAATCTGATTACGCAAATCACGCAGGCTGTTGTTGACAGGAGTAGCGGATAGCATCAGGACTTTGGTCTTTGCTCCGGATTTAATGACTTTTTCCATAAGCCATTTTGCCCGGTTCATTTTCATGTTGCCGTCATTCTTCACTTTTTCTACAGGGTTCCCCCTGAAATGATGGGATTCGTCAATAACTACAAGGTCGTAAGCGCCCCAATTAAAGTTTTCAAGGTCGATTGCATTCGCCCCAGAACGGCCGGATTCTCGCGCCATGTCTGTGTGATAGAGTACCGTATAATTGAACCGGTCCTTTTTGAAAGGATTGAGCGCATGATTCTGACTTGCTTGATAGATGGTCCAGTTACCGGTGAGTTTTTTGGGACATATCACAAGGACTCGGTTGTTCAGTAGCTCAAAATACTTGATAACGGCGAGGGCTTCATATGTCTTTCCAAGACCAACGCTGTCAGCAATAATACAACCGTTATGCTTTAGAATTTTATTGATTGCTCCCTTTACGCCGTCCTTTTGGAAGTCATAAAGTGTATCCCATATTTCGCTGTCAAAAAAGCCGGTGCGCTCATTCAGAAGGCCGCCCTTTTTTTGTTCATCCAAATAGTTTTCAAAGATATGATAAAGCGTTTTAAAATAAATAAACTCCGGCTCGTTTTCGATATACAATTGCTCAAGGTATTTTAATACCTGTTCCTTGACATCTTCCACAAGGCCTGTCTGGTCGTTCCAGATTGCATCAAACCATTCCTTGAGTTCTTGTCTGTCCCGGTCGCTATCTAATAATAATATTCAACTCAATATTTTTACTTCCGCCGAGCCCAAGTCCGTTGACAGTAAAATTTGAACTCCCGGCTATTGCTTTTTCAATTCCGCTTTCCTGCCGAATATGGTACATTTTTCCATGTAGAAAATTAGGCTTCACCATCGAACGTATTTCGGCTTTGCTTTTTATCCATTCTGAACACTCTTTGGCGATTGATTTTTGAGTAAGACGGCTTTTAATAGGAATAACAAGCTTGTCATCTTCTATTTTAAAATCACGGGTGTTTACTTTATCTGGATCCATTGATTTTATGAAAGTTGGTTCACCAAATAAAAACCGTAATTGATTGATAATGTCAAGATTGCTTTTCATGTGATGATATGCGTAGATCGTGAAGTATGCTGATACAATAGAAACATCAGCATTATTACCAATACTATTTTTTAAGAAATCCCCGACGGTTCCATTAGAATGATTATCACGAATTGATGAATAATCCACGTTTATTATCTCCTTCTTTCTCTTCGCTCCCAATATGATTCCGCTTTGCTGACCAGATACTCCCGGCAAGCGCTTTTAGTGCGCTCAAATAATAGACAGAAAAATAGCATCATGATAAGGTAATTCTACATATCATGGCATGCCTGATTCTTGCTTAACCTTTTAACATTAAACGATATTCTATGGTGACAATCTTGGATGTCCGCAATTCCAAAGTGCACGACGGTTAATGATAAAAAAATGAAATAATTAATGATATAATGAGTCGAGTAGACCGGTTTCTACTGATATTATAGGTTGAGGTTTGTTTTCTCCGTTTGCCGCCTGGTTTCCCGGCGGTGCCACGATATTTCAACCCTGTATCCGTTGGCCCACTTCTCAACCAACTGGATTCCAGACTTTACATGGCGCACTAAGCACTTGCTTTGGGATGAATTAAATGTATTAAAACGGAAGTTGAATGTCAAGACCAAACAGGGCATTGATGATTACCGATGAAAACAAGCATGGTTGGCTAAAATGGCTGTTTGTGGATTTCAGTAGTTTTCGGGAAAAGAATTTGGGGCCTCATTTAAATTCCACGAACTGGTCCTTGGGGGCTGAGCATACCGGACAAACCTCGGGCCAGACTCCATCCGACACATACCCACACACCTGGCACACATAATAAGTGGTCTCCCGCTTCACGGCAGAGAGGGCGGGATGAGGGATCACTGCGTTTTTATTTGAAAATTATAGGCATTGGAGTATAATATTGTCCAAGGGAATGCTTAGATGATTACAAAAAGGAAATTTAAGGAAGAAGTCAAGAGAATCGTTAACCAGCTTATAAAGGAGTATCATCCTGAAAAGGTTATCCTTTTTGGCTCCCTATTGGCAAAAAATAAATCTCCAAGGGATATCGACCTCTTCATTATTAAGAAGAATCCTCCTCATTTAGGAGTAGATCGGGTTCGCGAACTGGATAGATTAATAAAATATAAGATAGCCACAGATTTTGTTGTATACACACCGGAGGAAGTGAAAAAAAGGGCGAAATTAGGAGACCCCTTTGTGAAAACCATTCTTGAAAAAGGGAATGTCCTTTATGCGAAAAAATAAGATCTTCAAAGAATGGTTAAAAAAGGCAGAAGAAGATTTTGGTTTTGCACGAATAGGTTTAAGAGAGACCAAATATTATGCTCAGATATGTTTCCATTTCCATCAGGCAGCAGAAAAATATCTTAAAGCCTTCATCATTGCAAATCATTTGGATTTTAGACCAGTCCACAATCTTATAGAATTATTAACCATCTGCAAGGACAAGAACTCCAAAATTGATGAGTTAGAAGAAGCCTGCCAGTACTTAAACCCATTTTATATCGACACCCGTTATCCCGTCCATTGGCCAACCCATTATCATAAGGAGACTGCAGTTAATGCGATGAATTCCGCTAAGCTAATCAGGGATTGGATAAAGATTGCATTAAAATGAAAATTGGGAGAGGTAAAAGGGAACAGGCTACTTTTTTACTTAAATTCCACAAACTGGTCTTTGGGTGCTGAACATACTGGGCAAACCTCTGGCCAGACTCCATCCGACACATAACCGCACACCTGGCACACATAATAAGTGGTCTCCCGCTCTCCGATCAGATGGTTGATCGCCTTTTTATAAAGCTTGGCGTGACCATCTTCCACATCTCTGGAATTGGAGAAAATAGTCGAAGATGTGATGTCCCCTATGTTCTCGGCAAGCTCGACAAAATGGTCATAAGCCACTCCCGCAATACTGGTTTCTGACTGAAAGCTCTCTTTGAGATTGGTATCGGTGTCTTTGATCTCCCTCAGCATCCGAAGCGCACGCTCACCGTGAATCTCTTCGCTGAAGGCGATCACGCGGAAGAGCTTAGCCATCTGGGAAAGTTCTTCCTGATCCGCCTTCTTGGCAAATATTTTCAGCCTCAGTGCGGCTTTGGCCTCGGCCTCATAAATTTTGTGAAACGCTTCTTTGAGCCTCTCGTCCATTTGTCCTCCCTCGCAATTTAATCTATCAACATCCTATTTGTAAAAAATAGAACCGTCTTATTTTTTATCAAAATATGCCAGAATACCCCCCAGCTCTGCTGGGAGGATGAATGGCCTACCCTCTCCCCTGGGGGCCTCCGGCCCGGAAGAGCCTCTGGCTCGGAGAGGTGAGGGGGAATTTATCTTATCATCACCCCCACCTTAATCCTCCCCCATCAAGGGGGAGGAAAGTTTTTTAGAGAATGAAGTGAAATTCGGATTGCGGAATGCTAATTTTAGACCTTATGGGTAAAACGCTATGCTCTATGCCCTATGCTTATTTCTCAAACCTCTTTCTTTCTTCTGCTCTCAGTTCGCGTCTTAAGAGTTTGCCGACTTTCGATTTTGGGAGCATGTCACGGAACTCTATATACTGTGGGACTTTATAAGGAGCCAGCCTCTCGCGGCACCATTTGAGGAGTTCGTAGGCGCTCACACCTTTCACATCCTCTTTAAGAACAGCAAAGGCTTTGATTCTTTCACCAACTTTTTCATCGGGAACGCCCACAACGCAGGCAGAGATGACTGCAGGATGTTCCTGGAGCACTGCTTCTATTTCTGAAACGGCTACACGATAGCCTTTGTGCTTAAGCGTATCTACAGATCGATCTAAATAGAAAAGCCATCCATTTTTGTCTATTTGTACAATGTCACGAGTCCTGTACCAGAGCCTCCTGTCTATCTCGATAAAACATTCAGCAGTCTCTTCAAATTTGTTCCAGTAAGTCCTGACCATATGCTCAGAGGAGACCATTAATTCCCCGGGCTCACCATGAGGAACGGGTTCAAGCGTGTCCGGGTCTACCAGCTTCACCTTCTGTAGAGGTGTCACCTTGCCCGCGCTTCCGGCCGGAGCATCTTCTCCCATTGGGGTAAGTGATACTCTCCCGCATGTTTCTGTTGCCCCATATCCTTGATAGATGGGTTTCCCAAACTTTTTGAGCCATCTCTCAGCCACCTCTTTGGGGAGCACATCACCACCAGAGAAACAGTACTGGAGCGAGCTCAGGTTATAGTAGTCCACTCGGTCATGCTCAAGGATCATACGATATATTGCAGGGACACCAAAGAAGGTTAGGACTTTATGTCTTTCAATATGGTCAAAGAGCCCGTCCAGATTCACCCTGGGGAGCAATACGACAGTATCGCCAGAAAGGATCCCTCCCAGACCCACTTGTTGACCAAGGATATGGAAAAGCGGACCTCCCTGGACGACGATATCTTCTCCCTTAGGAATAAAGCGTTCACTTACTGCTCTCTGCTCAGCCGCAGCTTCCAGAAACAGAATATTTGTAAAAGGCACTCCTTTGGGGAGACCGGTTGTGCCACCCGTGTAAAGCATTTCAACCATTTCTTCAGGCTCTGCCTTCAAGGTTGGCAGAACAGAAACGGGACCACTTTTTAGCAGTTTTTTAAAGCGAAAGATATCCCCTCCGGAATTAAACTTCCCTACTGGAATTTTATTAAAACCTCTTCCAATTAACCATTTCCACCAGGGGAGAAGCTCGGCCAAATTGGTGACGATCACTCTCTTCAATTTGGTTTCAGGAAGAACCTGTGTGACATACCCGAAGTTCGTATCCAGACAAAAGATGGTCTCCGCTCCGCTGTCATTGGCCATGTATTCGATATCAATGGGCGTATAGATGGGTGAGATAGGAATGGCAATAACGCCAATGCGCATCAATGCGAGCCAGGTGATGACCCACTGTGGACAATTCGGAAGATAAAGGACAGCCCTATCTCCTTTGGCTACGCCCAGACGATGCAAACTGGCAGCCAGGCTCTCAGTCGCCTCCCGGAGTTGAGAAAAATTGTATTTAATGCCCAAGTAGATGAGCGCCGGCTTCTCCGGGTAATCCCGAGACACTTTTTCAAATTGTTCGTAGATGGAGGCAACGTTTATTGTCATCAATCCCTTTTCCAACTATCAGCGTAATTTGAAATAATCAAGGTTTTAATTTAAATCCCAAATGACAAATCCAAAATTCCAAATAATTTCCAAGCTCCAATATCAAATGACCAAAACGATTTTTAAATCCCCCCAACCCCCCTTTGCTAAAGGGGGGAGAGGGGGGATTAGTAATTTCATGGCCCATTGGAAATTATTTGTTATTTGGCCTGCCTGCGCGAAGCCCCGCCTCCAGAAGCCTTGCGGAGGGCAGGCGCTCTGGCGAAGGCAGGTGCTTGGGATTCGGTGCTTATCTCAATTACACACTTAAAATCGTAAGCTCCTATATTCCAAAATAGGCTGCCTTTACCTCCGGGTTATTCATCAATTCCTGTCCTGTCCCAGAGAGGACGTGTATCCCGTTCTCTATGACATACCCTCGATCAATAATTGGCAGAAGGGGCCTGGCGAACTGTTCCGTAACCAGAATGGTTACACCTTCCCCCCGAATTTGCTTTATGGCTCGCCTCAGATCGCGCTGGAGAACTGGAGAGAGCCCAAGCAAGGGCTCGTCCATCAGAAGAAGGCGGGGCTTGGTCATCAATGTCATGCCAATGGTGAGCATCTGTTGTTCTCCCCCGCTGCAGAACCCAGCCTTTCTTTTCTTTATCTCTTTTAAATGAAAAAAGACGGAGTAAACGAAATCGAAGGTCTTCTTTATCTCAGAATCTCTTCGAAGGTAGGTAGCGATCCTCAAATTTTCTTCTACACTGCTGTCCGGAAAGATGGGATGTCTTTCTCGACTTAAAACGATCCCTTTTTTAACCCTCTCATCAGGTTCGGTGTTTGTAATATCTTCACCTTCGAACCTCACCTCACCCAGTAGAGTAATTCTCTCGCCTCCTCTGCGGTCTTCTTTCCTCTTGATGTCAATCATCAAACCGGAGATCGTGTTCATCAAAGTCGTTTTCCCGGCGCTGTTTGAACCGAGAACGCCAACGATTTCCTCTTTTTGAACCTCCAGACTGAGATCGTTGATGGCAAGGGAGTTTTCGAAAAAGACCATCAGGTTCTTAACCTCAAGCATCTCAGTCCTCGTCCTCACTTCCAAGGTAGGCTGCTTTCACGGCTTCGTTCTCCATCATCGTGCGAGGAGGTCCGTCAGCAATCTTAGCTCCAAAATTCAGTGCAATGACTCGATGAGCAATTCGGAAAAGCTCTTTTAACCGATGCTCAACCATAATGATGGTGAGACCCTCAACATTCAGTTTTTCAATAATGGGAAGAGTGCTGGCAACTTCTGACATGGACATTCCTGAAAAGAGCTCATCGAGGATGAGCAAATCCGGGCGAAGGGCTAAACAGCGTGCCAACTCCAGACGTTTCAGATAACCATGGGGAAGGCTGGAAGCTATTTTATAAGGCACAAAAGAGTCGCGTTCAAAACCGACATCCTCCAGAAGATCAATGGCCACATCATCCCGATCACCGTATTTCCCTCCCCTCAATTTTTTAACCCGGGAGGAATATAAAGGGATGATGAGATTCTTAAAGGCAGACAATTGGTAAAATGGCTTCACCATCTGGAAGGTCCGGGCAATTCCCAATTCAGCTATCTTATAAGGCATTTTACCGGTAATATCCCTTCCCCGATAAATCACCTTTCCAGAATTAGGCCTCACAAAACCTGTCAGCAAATTAACCAACGTGGTTTTTCCCGAGCCATTCGGGCCTATGATTCCGAGAAGCTCCCCTTCTTGTAAAGAGAAGTTCACCTTGACGATAGCCGCCACTCCACCAAAATTCTTGCTTACCCCTTCAACTTTTAAAATGGTTCTGTCTTCCATTTATCCCACGTCTACCATTCTTTCGAATTGGTGATACTTTCTCCTCATGTAGTGGAAGACTCCTTCAGGAAGCCCCACAACGCAGATGATCAGAATCGCTGAGTAGAAGACAACTCTCCATGACCCAACCGCACGCAGGAATTCGGAAAGAGGATTCAGAATAAAAGCACCTATGGTTGGACCTGCAAACGTGCCCACTCCACCCAGAACCGCAGAGGTCAATGGCAAGATAGAATAATCCATTGCAAAGGCAGCCATTCCCACGACCTGGCTGTAATGGGTCATGAAAGCGCCGGCAAATGCCCCTGCTAAACCGGCGATGAACACAGCTTGAGCCTTGAACCAATAGATATTAATCGCTCCACTCATCACCGCCCGATCATTATCTCGGATTCCTTGAAGAACCAAACCATAATCCTCATTGATCAACCTTCGAAAACCGAAAAGGCAAATGAGCAGCGCAAGAACAGGAACATAAAGTTCAACCCATATGTTGGGAAGGGGAGAAAGGGCACTCATTCCCTCAGTTCCCCCAAGAATTTTTGTTGTCTCAATAAATCGCGCGAGCAGTAATGGCAAGGTCAAGGTGACGATGGCAAAGTATACTCCTCTTAATCTCAGAACGGGCAAGAGTAAAAGGGTACAGAAAAATGCTCCACCCAGAGTGCCCAAAGGAATGGTTACAATAGGTGGCAATTTAAAGGTGTAATTTAAAAAGCCTGTGATATAAGCCCCTGCACCAAAGAAAAGGGCTTGACCTAACGAGATCAATCCCACCGAAGCCATCAAATCCCAACTCAAGGCAAGCAGTGCGATGATACAAGTGTTCATCAAGACCTTCTCCCAATACAGTCCAATAACTCCTTTCAATAGTGGAAGAATAAGCAAGATAAGGACTGGCAAAACTCTGGGGAACATCATATAGACTATTTCTCTGTAAGATGAAAGGGCGAAGATATCCTCGCATCTCGCTTTAATTCCCCGATCCAATCTTTCTCTACGGAATTTCATAGGATCCCTACCCTAACAGGATACAGAAAAAAAGAAAAGACGCGGATTTGTCATTCTGAGTGAAGCGAAGAATCTCGTTATTTCAGGAGTTGAGACCCTTCACGGAGCCTGCCCTGAGGAAGATTCTTCAGTCGCTACTCTCCTTCAGAATGACAGCAAGCGAAGGGTTCAGGGTGACATGAAATAATTTTCTTCCATTCCGCAACCCGCCCGTGCACCACATAGGGTGCAGGGCAGCCCTGAACCTAACATGGTTCAGGGCGCATTCCGAATTTGTTAGACCCTCTCCTCAAGTTCCTTAAACTTCCCGAACAAACCTGATGGTTTAATCGCAAGAACTAAGACGATCGCTGCCAGATAGACGACCATCATCCACTCAGGCTTAAAGTATGTCCCGGTGATGATTTGGGCATATCCGAGGATAAGGCTTGCTACAAGAATGCCTGGAACGCTTTCCAATCCTCCTACAATCCCTACTGCTACGGCGATCAGCAAGACCTCATATCCTGTATTGATTGAAATGATACCAAGGGGAAGAATGACAATGGCAGCGACAGAGGCCATTGCCGAACCAAAGGCTAAGCTCAGTGCAGCGGTAAAATCCGATTTGATACCAAGCGAGATCGCAGTTCGCTCATTCTGGGCAATCCCTCTGAATGCCAAGCCAATCCTGGTGTAATGGGTAAAAAAGTACAGGAAGAGAACTAATGCCAGTCCAATTCCAATCATGAAGAGACGTTGATAGTCCACAGGTACTCCGGCTATCATCACCATGCCTTTTTTAAAATAGGGTAACGTGAACTCATATGTCACAAACCCCAACGAGCGGAATAACTCAAGTATCCCAACCCCCAGGGCGAAGGTGGCAATCACCTCAGATAATGGTATCCCCCGTACCCTCAAAAGGATGACCCAGTAAGTCGCGAATCCTAAAAGTCCGACGACACCTATGGTCACTACAATTGCAAGGATGAAGGGGAAGTTGAGATAGTTCAGGAGCATCCAAACAAGGAATCCACTGAGGATATAAAAACCTCCATAGGCAAAATTAGCCACCCCACTGATGCCGAAGGTGAGGCTGAAACCTAGGGCGATCAGGGCTAAATTGACACTATTCACTAAACCGTAGATGATGATGCTGGGTAACATGTTCTCTATTCCGGGGACTAGACTGTCATTGCGAGGAGTGAAATGACGAAGCCTTGTCCTGAGTGAAGTGAGGGAACTGACTGCGAAGCTGTCATCCTGAGGGCAAAGCCCG